>Ga0256405_10006700_pt1 | contig 18108 bp, 20 predicted proteins | sample RumenRJG_02DNA_FD_189096 | JGI IMG/M metagenome (GOLD analysis project Ga0256405, IMG submission 189096) | Bovine rumen microbial communities from Lethbridge, Alberta, Canada - RJG_02 | ecosystem: Host-associated > Mammals > Digestive system > Stomach > Rumen | place: Canada: Alberta... | reverse complement strand
TCCTGTATTTTAAGTTTGATAATTCTTTCTTTTAATTCGGGATCGACATACATGATATGAACTCCTTTCATCTTAAGAATATTCTACGATATTGGAATTCATATTACAACTTTAGTGTATCAGCTCAGATGCCGGTCTCGCAAAGCAAAAGTGTCCCTGGGGGAAAGTTTTTTGCTCCACAGGGACACACTTCGGTGTCTGATGCCGGTCTCACAGAGTAAAAGTGTCCCTGGGGGAGAGTTTTTTGCTCCACAGGGACACGCATATGATTTTTATAATTAATTGACGGATTTTTCTCTTAGGAGCAGCATGATGGACACGATCATGAGGGCGGAACCGCAAACCGTGTACACGGAAAGTCCCTGGCCCAGGAGCACGAAGCCCAGGACCGCGGATGATAGCGGCTCCAGCGAGTCTATCATGGAAGCCCGGGTGGCGCCGATCAGGCGCACCGACTTGTAGAACAGGCCCCTGGCTACGATGACTCCTATGGTTCCGAGGCAGATGATGGATATCCACTGAAGGGTACCTGAAGGAAGAAGCGGCTCGCCCGCCATCAGGCAGCGCACCGAAGAGAATATCATTATGGGAATGATACCTGTGAGAAGGATCACCTCTGTGGGGACTTCTTTCAGGTATTTTGAATTTAAGAGAATGACCTGCACGGAATACTGGAGAGCCGCTATCAGGCCCACTGCGAAGGCGGTCATGTTCAGCCCTCCGCTGAAGCCGGGAACTGCGATAACAAGCAGGCCCAGGAAGGTGAGGCAGGCGATGAGCCCGCGGGTCTTCGTGAACTTCTCACGGCCCATCATCATCTCCATTATGAATACGAAAGCTACATAGGATATCGATACTGCGACGGATACCATGTTCGGCAGGTAGTGATATGCGTAGTTGAAGGTCACGTTACCGAAGACAGCCATGGCGCAAAGGAGCAGTATCCAGGGGATGTGCTTCTTCTGAATGCCTGCATATGATTCTTTTCTGAAGACAATGGGGAGCATGAAGATGAGGGACACGAGATGGCGCGAAAAAAGCAGGGTATTGGTGGCGATCCCGCCCTTGTAACCCAGCTGCGTGAAAGTCGGTGTCGACGAATATGAGATTGTCGCCAGTATCGCGTAGATGATTCCCTTCATAAATGCTCCGCAATAGATGTCATTAATACTTTAAGGATATAGTATCACAGAGTGGAAAGATTTCAAGACCGCCGGACTTGTATTTTTTGCATAAATAGTATATAATTTAGTTCCTGAAAATATGGGGGCGTAAAGGTTTCGACAGGGGTGCTGAAACCGGATAAGCGAGCGGAGGTTGGTCAGTCCTCCTAAAACAAGACCCGTTAAATATAAACGCTAAAAGAAACAACACATTCGCAATCGCAGCATAAGCTGCACCGCGCGTCAGCCTGAGTTTACCCGTAGGCTTTGGTACTGGCGTCGACTATACGGGGAACCCTTGTGTGAATTCCCGGCAGCACAAGGCCTAACGGGATAGGCGAGGCAGAAGCTTGTTAATGGGCGTCCGCTGAGCCGAAACGACAAATCATTAACTGCGCTCGGAGAAAGTCCTGCGGACGTGCTTTTGGACGCGAGTTCGACTCTCGCCGCTTCCACCATGATTCGAGCTCCGGAGAGAGATCCCCGGAGCTGTTTTTTTATCTGGAATAATGGAGGATAATTGTGAACGATAGACCTAAGATCAATACGCTGGCATTAGGCTTGATTTTTACTATCGCATCTGCTGTATTCACGGTATTGCTGAGCGATACTTTCTTCTTCGACGGTACGAGGCTTCAGCCGTTTCTTTTCGATGCGGGCGTGGACGCTCTGGGGACTTTGGTCTGTGCCGCACTGTTCTACGGAAGCATGAAGCAGGAAGGAGAAGGATCAAAAACATTCAGGATCCTGGTGGTGATGGTAAGTGCCTGCTTTATGGCAAATGCAGCCATGTATTTCGTGACAGGTGCACCTGAGCACAACACATGGAATTTCATCTTTACCATGATCAGCAAACTGTTGGATCTGGCGATGATCTATTTCTTCTACCAGTATGTGAAGGCAACCATGGAATTCAAGGGCAAGCTTGCCCGCTGGACTGACAAGGGAGTTCCTGTACTGCTTGCAGTTGAAACCCTGGTAATACTGTCCAATATCTTTTATCCGGTCACTTTTTCCATAAGCGCTGAGGGAACGTATCAGTATACGGGGACTTCCTGGGCAGAGGACATTTTTCTTATCGTTGTCTCGCTGATCACCACGGTGCTGATCATTAAAAGCGAAAGCGCAAGGAGCCAGAAAGTGGCGGCCCTGACATTCCTGTTATTCCCCGTCCTCATGTACTTCTTCCTCGGCGGTACCTTCGGTAACGCAGCACAGTACGGGGCGGTCCTCATGTCGCTTATCATCGTATACTGCATTATATTCAACTATAACACCGGCAAGCTGGCGGCGACCCAGACGGAGCTCGATATGGCTACGGAGATCCAGGCCGGCATGCTTCCTTCGATCTTTCCTGCTTTTCCCAACAGGGAAGAGTTCGATCTTTATGCCAGCATGGAGCCTGCGAAGGAAGTGGGCGGTGACTTTTACGATTTCTTCGTGATCGATGATGATCATCTCGGCGTCGTGATCGCGGACGTCAGCGGTAAAGGCGTACCTGCCGCGCTCTTCATGATGATATCCAAGACGATAATTCAGAACTTTGCGATGCTGGGGATAAAGGCGTCCGAGGTGCTGACCAGAACTAATGAAGCTCTTTGCGCCCAGAACAAGATGGATATGTTCGTTACAGCCTGGATCGGCATACTGGAGCTTTCTACGGGAAAGATGAACTGCGCAAGCGCAGGCCATGAATACCCAGCGATCTGCCATGACGGAAAGTTTGAACTGTTCAAGGACAGACACGGACTGGTGCTGGGCGGAATGGAAGGCCTGAGATACAAGGATTATGAGATACAGCTTGAAAAGGGAGACAAGATCTTCGTATACACCGACGGAGTGCCTGAGGCAACGAATACGGAGAACGCCCTCTTCGGCACAGACAGGATGATCGACGCACTCAATACCGATGCGTCGGATGGTCCGGAGGGAGTGCTCAGAAACGTCAGAGCTTCTGTCGATGAGTTCGTAGGTATCGCTGAGCAGTTCGATGACCTTACCATGCTTTGCCTCGAGTACAGGGGACTCCAGGACGGTGCATGTATACCTATTGAGCAAAAAATCTCATTTTAGGTATACTTTTAAAGATGGGGTGGAGGTATTTTGCTAAGGGTGCAAAAAATCCAAAAGAGATTTTTAATAGAAAAGGTCGAATCCTTTATAGAAAAGATATGGAAAAAGTCTGAGCATACTTATAGACGGATTTCAGGAGAAAGAAAAGTATACCTATTGAGCAAAAAATCTCAATTTAGGTATACTTTTTAAATTTTTTGCGGTCATATACCCCCTGGGGGTATGCGTTCCCCGACCTAGGATCAAAATGTAAACCGCCGTGTTACATTTTGAACGCGAGAATTTCTTGAAAGAGGACCTTTCTGTCAGTATAATGTAGCTGTAAATGAAAGGAGGAACGTCATGAATAACCTCGGAAACAAGATAGCAAAGAAAAGAAAAGATCTCGGCATGACACAGACGGAGTTCGCTGACAAGCTCTCTGTTACCAGACAGACCGTGAGCCGCTGGGAAGCGGGAGCCGTCATGCCGGATATAGATAAGATATCTGATATCGCAGACATCCTGGACGTGAGCTGCGACTACCTTCTCAAGGACGATGCGGCAGATGAAAAGACTGCGGCTTTGAAAGGACCCAGCAGACTTCTGGCAGCGCTCGTCGGAACGAAGGTGAAGCTCAAGTTTTTCGATGAAGAGACAGACGTAGACCTCTATGACGCGGTATGCACCATACTTGAGCTTGAAGGCAACTGGATGAAGATAAAGGCAGAGACGAAAAAGGGCGCCCTTGAGAAACTCATACCGGTATCGTCCGTACTGTCCTTTGAAGAGGTAAAGGAGGTGTAGCGGAATGAACACACTCGGAATGCTGGGTTTCATATTAGGAGTCTTCGGACTGATGGCATATCTCAATATCTCACCTCTTAAGAGAAAGATCGAAAAACTGGAGAGTGCACTGTCCGCTATGGAAGGCACGACTTACCACGATGACAGGGAGTCGCTTCTGAAGGCTGCAGCAGGCTATATCGGAAAGTCTGTGGAGATAGAATTTAAAGAGGATCACAACGATGTGGACGTTTCGTACTACGGAAACAGCAAGCACGGATCCAACACCATCCTGGACGCTGACCGCGACTGGATCCTGGTCCATACCGAGACCCCGAAGGGAAGCAAGGACAAGCTGATCCGTCTGGAGTCAATACAGAGGATCACTGAAAAGAAATGAGAATGAAGACCGCATCAACGCGGCCTTTTTTAATGCGTATCCTTATGAGCGGTCCCGTTTTTTGATCTATAAACCATATGTTGTGGCTTTAATGAGATCTTTTAATATATTTCGTTGTTTTTGAGGGGTTTTCGGAACTTTGAGTGTTGTTTTTTACTCACGGATTATATATAATCTAATGTAGGCGGATAGGTTTTTTATCATAAAGCTCAACGAGAATACCCCCACTTCTAAAGTGGCGGGATGAATCGTTCCACTTTTGCTGAAGGAAGCCGGATCCAATTCTTGCGATATCCAGGAGGCCGTTTCCGGAATAAAGTTCCCGAATCTTTCACGAAAGCTATTGCACGATTTCCCGCTTCATGATACAATAAGAAAAAGAACGTATGTTCGGAGGGGTGTCATGAAACGGATAAGAGGTTACAAATATCGCGCATATCCGAATATGAAACAGCAGGAGTTCTTTTTAAAGACATTCGGTTCCTGTCGTTTTGTATTTAATCACTATCTTGAAATGAAGCAGACTATTTGGAAGGAATGCCATGAATCTTTGAGTTATACAGATACAAGTAAAGATCTGTCACATAACCTTAAGACGGATAATCCATGGCTCAGGGAATCAGACAGTATCGCACTTCAGCAAACATTAAGACATCTGGACAGAGCATATGATAACTTCTTCAAGAAGCGCGGAGGATACCCGAAGTTCAGGAGTAAACGATACAGTCAGAGTTACCGCACGATGAATGTAAATGACTGCATTCGAATAAATGGTGATAGGATCCGGATACCTAAAGCAGGGGAAGTCAGGATCAAAAATACGAAGGACTTTGAAGGAAGGATCCTGTCAGCAACAGTGTCTCTCAGTTCAGGAGGAAGATACCACATAACACTGCAGGTCGAAGAAGAGTGGGAAGTACTGCCGAACAAAGGTGGAGAGACAGGAATCGATGCAGGACTCAGTGTTCTGTACACCGATTCATCCGGAAATACCGTTCCGAATCCCGGGACCCTTAAGAAGCATGAGAAGAAGATCGCCGTACTTCAAAGGAGAGTTTCAAGGAAGAAAAAGGGATCAAAGAACAGAGAAAAGGCAAGAAAGAGACTGGCTAGAGAGCTGGAGAAGGTTTCAGACATCAGAAGAGACTGTTTGCATAAGGTAAGTTACAGGCTGGCGAACGAGAACCAAGTCGTCTGCGTGGAAGACCTTAATGTGAAAGGTATGATGAAGAACAAAAGACTTGCAAAGTCCATCGGAGACGTGTCATGGGGAGAGTTCTACCGTATGCTGGAATACAAGATGGCAGACCATGGAGGGAAAATGGTCAAGGTACCGAGGACGTTTCCGTCAAGCCAGCAGTGTTCGTGCTGCGGAAAGAAGGAACCGAAGGTAAAGGATCTTTCAGTGAGAAGATGGAAATGTGCCTCATGCGGGACGATACATGACAGAGATATCAATGCAGCGATAAATATACTTAAGAAAGGAAAAGAGATCCTGGCATCATAGAGAAGCCGGGATACCGAAAAGTACCGTGGGTCGCACGGGAATTAAAGCCTGTGGAGAGAATGTGAGACGGAGTCCCTTAGGGGCACGCAAATCTCTGTGAAGCAGGAATCCCCCACTTCAAATTCGCATTAGTGAATTAAGTGGCGGGAGCGTTCAATCGTTTGGAAGGACAGACATCGGTGAGATCACAAGGTAAAAATACGACAACAAAAAATACCCCGAGGAGGTCTTCAAAATCATCATCAAAGACTTCTTCCAAGACTTCTTCCAAGTCTTCAAAGAAAACTGCGAAGGCTTCTTCCGGAAAATCCAAAAGGGTCCCGATCATAGTTGCGGTGCTGGTCGTGGTGCTGGCTGCCGCCGGTATCGCCTACGCCAACGTGCGTCTTCAGGCACCTGCGGAAATCATACAGGAAGACGGGGCTTTCTATTGCCTTGACGGAAACGGAGATAAGAAAGTATCCTGCTGGATAGATTTTGAAGGAAAGAGATATTATGCAGGAGAGGACGGGAAGCTCTGCGCTTCCGGCATCTCCAAGATCGAGGACGCGAATTACTGCTTCGCGGATGACGCATCGCTTTTAAGCGGCATATTCAAATACGGCGACAAGCTGTACAGTTCTGAGCCCAGCGGCAAACTCATCGAGACCGAAGGCTGGGAAGAGCACGACGGAAACACCTACTATAACACCGGAAACGGAGAATGCGTATTCTCTAGCCTGAAGGACGTTGAGGGAGAGACCTACTACATGGATCCCGACGGTATCCTTCAGAAGGATACTCTGATCAATTTCAGCGAGAAAACGTATTTTGCGGATCCCGATGGAAAGATCCTGAAGAACCAGCCGGTAGAGTATCAGGGAAAGAACTACTACGCGGGTTCTGACGGAGCCTTCGTGAAGAACGGCTTTACTCAGGTGGGCGACCACTACCTCTACATAAATGAGGACAGCGCAATCGCCAAGGAGCCTGTGACCCTTCCGAACGGCTACACCATCACCCCGGATCCTGCCACAGGCGCGGTATCCGAGAAGGAATACAAGATATCCCAGTCCGAATATATTTATGACGGAAACGCCACATACATCAAGGTAAACATCGATTCCCAGTACATGGAATTCGTAAAGGACGGCGAACTTATCCTGTCGTCATATATAGTATCCGGAATGTATAACAAGTATGATACCCCGAGAGGCACCTATGAGGTACTGTATAAGTCAAGAGACGTGCAGCTCAAGGGTGAGATCGTGCTGGACGGGCAGTACGAGGAAGTTCCCATGACCGAGGAAGAGAAAGCCAAGATCTGGGATGCTATGACTGATGAAGAAAAGAAGGATCCGAACGCCAAGTCGAAGATCCCGACAACCAAGAAGGTGCAGAAGAAAGAGACCTGGGACGTGACCGTAAGCTACTGGATCTCATTCATAGGCGGGACCTACGGTTTCCACGACGCAAGCTGGAGATCATACTTCGGCGATTACATCTACACATATGACGGATCGCACGGCTGCGTCAACCTGCCGACCTGGGCGGCGGAGACCCTGTATAATAATGTGGACGAAGGAACTCCGGTATTCATCATATAGTGGATACCGGGGCAGTTCAGTGCGCGCAAATGAAATTCCTGTGTAGTTTGCACAGGATTGTTTGTTTTAAGACCGATTCTTTGATATACTGAATACATGGCAAGAAAGACACCATTTGAAAAAGAATGGGCGAACCTTCTCAAGAAGGAAGCCCGGTATAGAAAAAAGAGGGTGGACGGACCCACCTCGCTCCTTCTCATGAAGCTGGACCGCTTCATACCCGAGAAGCTGAGCAGCACTCTTTCTGTGGCGTTTTTCAAGGCGTTTCAGGTGATCTTCGAAAAGGGGACCAGACTGATAGAGCTCACGTATAACAGGGCGAAGAAGCAGGCGGACTTCAAGGTAAACAAGTTCGCGAACGAAATGTACGGAGACCAGAGATCGGCCAGGAGCTTCACCAGGGAAGCAAGGGGTTCACGTGCCTTCAACCTTCTGATATCCTTTGTGGAAGGCGTGGCTCTGGGACTTCTGGGCCTCGGCATCCCCGACATACCGCTCTTCATGGCAGTGGTGCTTAAGGGTGTGTATGAGGTGGCTCTGAGCTACGGCTACGACTACCACGACGAGAACGAGAAGATATTCATCCTGAAGGTCATCGAAGTTGCCATGACCGACGAGGAGGAATTCATAGAGGGAGACAGACAGATAAACGAAGCCATCGACGTCATCGCGGCTGACGGAGGAGTTATCGGCGGCTGGAGCATCGAAAAGGAAGAGCAGATGAGACAGACATCTGACGCCCTCGTAAAGGAAATGATCTACACCAAATTCATCCAGGGCTGGACGATCCTGGGTGTGTTCGGAGGAATATTCGATCCTGTATACGTAAACAGGATCACAAATTACGCGATCATCAAGTACAGGAGAAGATTCCTGGCGACGCGTTTAAAGGGAGAGGAAAGTGCAAAACAATAAATCGCAGACAGCATATCTTACCACAGCGGGACTTATCGCCGCCATATACGTGATACTTACCTTCGTGTCGCAGACGGTGGGTCTGGCAAGCGGAGCCATACAGTTCAGGCTGTCGGAGGCCCTTACCATACTCCCCATGTTCGTTCCGGCGGCTATCCCCGGACTCACGATTGGCTGCGTGCTCGCGAATATCCTAACAGGCTGCGCTGTCTGGGACGTGGTATTCGGCTCCGTTGCAACGCTCCTCGGAGCCTTCGGGACCTATCTCTTGAGGAAGACGGAGAATCCTTTCCTGGGATGCCTTCCTCCCATCATAGCTAACATGCTCATAGTCCCCGCGGTCCTTATGAAGGTATACGGAGCGCCCGAGACCTACTGGTATCTGATGCTTACCGTAGGCATTGGCGAGGTCGCATGCTGCGGAGTGCTGGGAGTAATAGTATATAAGGTAATAAAGAAAAGAAATCTTCTGTAATATTTAAGAGGTATCGACCTATGAAAAGCATACTCAGAAAAGAAAAAGACTTCTCAGTATCCAACTGGTCAGGAGGGAAGACAAAGGAACTTGCCATCTTCCCTGCGGACAGCAAGTATGCTGACAGAGAATTCATATACAGACTGAGTTCTGCAACCGTGGATCTGGAGGAATCGGATTTCACCATGCTTCCTGACTATGACAGGGTGCTGATGGTTCTTCAGGGAAGCACTGTCCTCACGTATAACGGTAAGAAGAGCGTGCACCTGAACGAACTGGAGCAGGACAGCTTTGACGGAGCCTGGACCACCAAGAGCTACGGAAAGATCACGGACTACAACCTCATGACCAGAAAGGGCACCGCAGGCAAGGTCGACGTCATAAGACCCGAGGCCGAGGCTGTCGAGATGGGAGATACCCTGGAGTCAGATCTCAGGAGAAGGACCCACGCCCTTTACTGTAAGGAAGGCTACCTGATCGTTAACGCAAAAGACGGCCAGAAGATGGTTTCCCCGGGACAGCTTCTGGTAATGGAATTCGGAGAAGAGGAGCCGGCATATACCGTCATGGGAGACGGAGTGGCCATAAGAGCCCAGATCGCCTTCGACGAGGGAGCGCCGGGTTATGCTGAATATGAAGAGATGAAGCCCGAACCTGAGCCGGAACCCGAACCCGAGGATGAGCCGGAGCCGGTCAGGAGGGAAGATATAAGAAAAGAGAATGCGGAGACGCCGGGGTCATATGTGGCCAATATTTTGGGAACGGCGAGAAGAAGGGTATCCGACGAAGGACTTTCGGAAGCGTCGACCCTTGACTATAAAGGCGGTTTCGCGGAAGACTACAAATGGTCCTTCATACTTTCAAACACTCAGTTCCATGGAGCCAAGGCGCTCTTCCCCAAGCTGAAGAGCCTGGTGTTCGACGATGAGCTCCACGGCAAAGTGAGAAGACTGGAGAAGATGCTGATCACCTTCTTCGTATTCATACTGGGACTGCTCGCTCTCCTCACTTTCAGCATGAAGGACGGAGAGATGAAGGACACGGAGATACTCATAATGATCGCCGTATGGCTCGTCATAGACATACTGATCGTATCTCCCGCAATATACTATTTCACGCTTCCCAAACCAATCAAATCGCACATACACGATCTGACCAAGGTGTCTGAAGAGGAAGCGGACGCACTTTTAAAAGACAGAAATAAGAACGAGAGGCTGGAGAGGATACTGAAGAAGTACAGCAACTCCGGCAGAAATGTAGGAACTGTTATCGCGGATAAGGCAAGAAGGGAAAAAGAGCTGGATGAGTAAATATCACCGCGTGGGCTCCGAAGCAGGAGACAAGGCAGAGATCAAAAGATCTTCCAAAGTCAGATACAGGATCAACTGGAAAAGATTCGCCGTGTTTATCCTGCTCGTGGTGCTGGTGCTGTTTCTTTGCATCAAAGGCATCACAGGGTGTGTCAACAGGGATAAACCCGACGACGGATCCGTTAAAAAGGATAATGTGGCCGATCCGTCAACCGTTGAACTTAAGGGCGATGAACCTCCGACAGGTGAGGATACGAGCATAAGAGGTATACCGGAACTGAAGGACGTCCTTACCTATGACGACGGTGATCTTTTAGTGCTTGTGAACAAGTATCATGGGGTGACCAGGGATTACGAACCTGAAGGTATGGTGACCGTCGAAATGTCGATGGCAGCCTGGGACGATATTCAGATAAAAAAGGAAGCGTATGATGCTTTTGTCGAAATGTTCAACGACGCGGCAGCTCAGGGATACAGTTTCTGCATATGCTCCGGTTACAGGTCATACGAATACCAGCAGGAACTATTTGAGAACGCTCTGGCGACCCAGAGCGAGGAAGAAGCCCACATGTTCTCGGCTTACCCCGGAAGGAGCGAGCACCACACGGGACTTGCCATAGACATAACTTCGGAATCCATGGACTGGGCCCTCAGCCAGGACTTCGCGAGTTACCCTGAAGGACAGTGGCTGGATGAACACTGCCAGGATTACGGCTTCATACTGAGATATCAGAAAGGCAAGGAAGACATAACCGGATATCAGTACGAACCCTGGCACTTCAGGTACGTCGGGAAGGAAGTTGCCAAGGATATCATGTCGAGAGGTATAACCTTTGAGGAATACCTCGGCGAAAATTGATTGTTATCGTTATACAAATATCACAAAAAACTTTAGAAAAAGTTGTTGACAAACCACTAAAACTCTGTTAACATCGCATTATATTAATAATTGTTACTAAACCTGTGATGGAGAAGTAAAACTGAAATACGAGCTTCAGCGAGTCCCGGACGGTGTGAGCGGGACAGCAAACGGTTCAGAATAATGGGCTCCTGAGGGCGAGGGGAAAGCGGGAAACCGTGAGTATCTGAGACGTGGTTCCAACGTTAAGGGAAAGAGGTGTGATGGCACTTCGTAGAGAGGCAGGATAGCAATATATCCTGCAATCAAGGTGGCAACGCGGTTATTTCATTCCGTCCTTGAACAGTGTTCGGGGACGGATTTTTTGTACCGGGCAAGCTTACGAAAAACATCACGAAAGATTAATTGTCAGGAGGAAAAGAAAATGACAGACAACAAGAGACAGGAAGTACCTTACAAGATCTATCTTAGTGAAGACGAGATGCCCAAATATTGGTACAACGTAAGAGCGGACATGAAGACCAAGCCCGCTCCGCTGGTAAACCCGGGAACAGGCCAGCCCATGAAACCTGAAGAGCTGGAGCCGGTATTCTGCCATGAAGCTATCATGCAGGAATTCGACAACGACACCCAGTACGTTGAGATCCCCGAGGATATCAGGAATTTCTACAAGATGTACAGACCTTCACCTCTTACCAGAGCATACTGTCTGGAGGAGAAGCTGGACACCCCGGCCAAAATCTACTACAAGTTCGAGGGAAACAACACATCCGGATCCCACAAGCTGAACTCAGCCATCGCTCAGGCATATTACGCCAAGCATCAGGGATTGAAGGGAGTAACCACTGAGACCGGAGCAGGTCAGTGGGGAACGGCCTTATCCATGGCCTGCGCATATCTGGATCTGGACTGCAAGGTATTCATGGTAAAGGTATCCTACGAGCAGAAGCCTTTCAGACGTGAGGTAATGAGGACCTTCGGAGCATCAGTCACACCTTCGCCTTCCATGGAAACTGAGATCGGAAAGAAGATCAACGCAGAGCACCCCGGAACCACAGGATCCCTTGGCTGCGCTATTTCAGAAGCCGTTGAAGTGGCTGTTGGATCCGAAGGATACAGATACGTTCTCGGATCGGTCCTCAACCACGTACTCCTTCATCAGTCCATCATCGGTCTGGAAGCAAAGGCAGCCCTCGATAAATACGGAATCAAGCCCGACATCATAGTAGGATGTGCAGGCGGAGGATCCAACTTAGGCGGACTCATCGCTCCCTTCGTAGGCGAGAAACTGAGAGGAGAGGCTGACTACAGGATCATCGCAGTAGAGCCTGCATCCTGCCCCAGCTTCACCAGAGGCAAATTCGCATATGACTTCTGCGATACAGGAAACATCTGCCCGCTGGCCAAGATGTACACCCTGGGTGCTGATTTCATTCCTGCACCCAACCACGCAGGAGGTCTGAGATTCCACGGCATGAGCCCCGTGCTTTCACAGCTCTATCACGACGGATACATGGAAGCCGTAGCAGTACCTCAGACAGAAGTATTCGAGGCAGCGGAGTATTTTGCGAGATGCGAAGGCATCCTTCCCGCACCTGAAAGCTCACACGCCATCAAGGTGGCTATCGATGAAGCTCTCAAGTGCAAAGAGACCGGCGAAGAAAAGACCATCGTTATCGGCCTCACGGGAACAGGAAACTTCGACCTGGTGGCTTACCAGAAGTTCAACGACGGCGTCATGGACGACTACGTTCCCACCGACGAAGAGCTGGAAGCATCATTTGCGAAGCTCCCCAAAGTAGAATAATAACATAATAAGTTTCTCTTTTTAAAAGACGCGGCTTGAGGGCCGTGTCTTTTTTCGGTGAGGATGTACAGTTTATGGAAAGAGCCTTAAAAAATCAAAATCCGCATACCGCTGTCACGGTTTTATCCTTTATGTGAAAAAAACCTTAAATAGGATCAAAAACTGTATACCCCCATGTACAGAAGCCCGGTAAAACAGAGCGAAAAGTATTGATTTGCATGATTTTCCGATCATAATGCAAAGAAATCGAGAACAGTGTATCCGTTTCCGGTGAAAAAGTTATCCTGCGTAGAGTATTTTGCACTATTTGGATAAAAACTATTGGGATAAGTTGTCACATACCCCCCGGGGGTATGTAGCGCAAAATACTTCATGCATATATTGACAACATGGCTATTATACTATTAAATTTAAAGTAGGAAAGTAGGAGGGTTTTACATGGAATACTTTAAAGAAATCAGACTGAAAGACGGCAGACCCTGCATTATCAGAAGTGGAAACGAAGAGGATGCGGAAGGCGTGCTGGAGAATTTCATAAAGACCCATACCGAGACCGATAATCTGGTAAGCTATCCCGACGAGATCCACTATACGGCAGAAGGTGAAAGGGATCTTCTTAAGAATAAAAAGGAGAGCCCGCTGATGGTGGAACTGATCGCGGTCGTGGACGGGAAGATCGTCGGGATATCCGGGATCGACCCTCTGGGGAGATCATACAAGATGGCCCACAGAGCTAACCTGGGGATCAGCGTCGAGAAGGCATACTGGGGGCTCGGAATAGGAAGGGCCATGACTGAAGCCTGCATCGAGTGTGCGCGGAATGCCGGCTATGAGCAGCTGGAACTGGAGGTCGTCTCTGAAAACGAGAGCGCGATCAGGCTTTATGAAAGCGTCGGATTCAAAGAGTTCGGAAGAAACCCGAAAGGATTCAGATCCAGGGAAACGGGCTATCAGGAGCTCATATCAATGAGGCTGGAACTTTAAGCAGTCACGGAGATAAGACGATGAAGAACGGAACTGTCAAGATCGGAAATACTGACATGTACTATGTGTCCTTCGGCAAGGGCGAAAGGAAGCTTGTGGTTTTGCCCGGGCTTTCGGATGGCCTTGCTACGGTAAAAGGGAAGGCGATGATACTGTCTGTATCATATAGAAAATTCTTCGATGACTATACCGTATACATATTCAGCAGGAAGAACGATATGCCGGAGGGATATTCCATAGAAGACATGGCGGATGATCAGATCACAGCCATGGATGAACTGGGGATCGGGAAAGCCTGCGTTCTTGGAGTGTCCCAGGGAGGAATGATCGCGCAAAGCATGGCTATCAGACATCCTGATCGCGTCAATAAACTCATACTGGGGGTTACTGCGGCCTATGCCACTGCTGTTGCTGCGGCTGCCATAAAAGGCTGGCTGGAAATGGCTGACCGGGGCGATCATACGGCTCTTATGGCGGATACAGCGGAGAAGATGTATTCTGAAGAGTATCTTAAGAAGAACAGAAAATTTTTTCCGCTCCTTGCCAGATTCACGAAGCCCAAGAGTTATGAAAGGTTCCTAAGAAATGCTTTTGCGATACTGGGTTTCGACGCGCGAAACAAGCTTTCTGAGATAAGCTGCCCGACGCTGATCATAGCGGGAAGCGATGACAACACCGTGGGAAGAGACGCCGCCCGCGAGCTTAACGAGGGCATCGCCGGAAGCAGGCTTTATGTATATGAAGGCCTCGGGCACGGAGTCTATGAAGAGGCAAAGGACTTCTACGACAGGGTCCTGGAATTCTGCAATGAATAAAAACATAGAACAACTGAACAAAATAATAAAGGAAAAGCGGGAGAACCGTAAGGAGCGGATCAAGGCGGACATAGAGCTGTACGGCCGCGAGGTGCTGGAGTCCGAAGAGATGAAACAAGCCTACGATCAGACCCATCATCTTTGGTCCACCGTGGCAGAGCACACCCTCAGGGTCACGGCTTCCAGTGTTCTTATATGCTATGTTCTCCGCAAGCTTCACATCAATGTGAATATTCCTGCTGTTGTAATAGCCGCTCTTTGTCATGATCTGGGCATGCTTGACCGCAGCGAAAAGTTCTCTTCGGATAAGGAAGCAAGGCGCGATCATGCGGAAGAGTCTGTAAAAGTTGCGCACGAGATCCTGGATGATATGCCGGAAATGGCTGAAAAGATCATAGAGACCCATATGTGGCCCATGGGCAAGAGCGATGCGCCTAATACGGTGGAGGGCGTGGTCGTTTCAGTCGCGGACAAATATACAGCGGTCAAAGACCTGGTAAAGGGCAGCGATTCCAACGACACAGGCGTCAATAACACGGTACGCAGGTATAAGGAGAAGGTAAAAGATGCTGTAAACAGTATGAGAAATGATACTGATAAATAGCGCAAATATATACTCATTTAATACACAAAGCAGAAAAGTATTTGAGTCCGTTGGATTCCGCAGAATAGCAGAAGAATGGTATCGGTACGATATAGATCAGAATCAAAACAAAGAAAAATATAGCTATTGAAATGAAATAAGAAAATTACGGGTGATCACCATGCGTGATTGGAGGTGTACTGATGACCAGGAGCGAGTTGCACGAATTTGTAGCATCGAGTACAGGCAATGAAAAAAACATATGCCAGATCTACGCAATTAAAGACGGTAAGACTGTTTTTGATGACTGCTGGCATGGATATACTGCTGATAATACGGTAAACGTTATGTCAGTGACCAAGGGCGTTATGGCCATCCTTACCGGTATAGCCAAGGATAAAGGCCTGATCACGGGCACGGATCAGAAGGTGCTGGAATTCTTTCCGGACTATCAGGTGAAACGCGGTGAGAAAACTATTTATGATGTTAAGCTTGAACATCTTCTTACCATGACGGCGCCTTATAAGTACCGTTCTGAACCTTGGACTAAGGTATGCACTTCGGATGACTGGACGAAGGCAGCCCTTGATCTTCTCGGAGGCAGATCTGGCATTACAGGGGAATTCAAATACGCGACTCTGGGCATCCAGATCCTTGCAGGAATAATAGAGAAAGCTGCGGGTATGAGCTGCCTGGATTTCGCCAATGAAAATCTCTTCAAGCCTCTTGGCATTCCTGAGCATGTTCCTCACGGCGACAGCTCCAAGGAAGATCAGTTTGAGTATCTCATGAGCAAAGCTCCGCGTAAGAACGAGTGGTATTCTGAGCCGGGAGGAACTGTGACTGCAGGCTGGGGCCTGGCGCTTTCAGCCAGAGATATGGCAAGGATAGGATGGATGCTTCTGAACGATGGCGTTTATGACGGTAAAAGGATCCTTTCGAAGGATTGGATCAAACGAATGACCTCGCCTATCATCAGACTGGGAGAAGACTTCGGGAAAATGTACTACGGATATTTATGGTACAGGCCGAATAGGATCAAGCCCGTCTTTGCAGCCATAGGCGATGGAGGCAATGTGATATATGCCAATCCCGAGAAGAATATTTCAGTTGGCGTTTCAGGCACTTTCAAGCCTAGAATTTTTGACCGTATAAAATTTATAGAAAAATATATATTACCATTGGTAAGTGAAAAATGAAGAAACAGGAATTTATAGAAAAATTAAACAATTTCGGCTTTCCCAAGACTGAGTTCGTGATCCTTTCCGGAGGCTCACTGCTCCTCAGGGGTTTGAGAGAAGAGACTGCGGACTTTGATCTGTCTGCTTCAGAGGCTCTGGTCCAGAGCCTGAATCTGAAAAACTGTCCGGAGGATGAGGCAGGTTGCTATGTGCCCTTTGAAGATGTACAGATGAAGCCGGATATGGAGGGCAGGGCATTTGATGTGATCGAAGGCTTCCAATGCCAGACTTTGAAAGATATCCTGGCTCTCAAACGCAGGCTCATGAGACCGAAGGACATAAAAGACATAGAAGCGATTGAGAATTTTTTGAACAAAAAGGTAAATGAATAGACTTGAGTTGCATGTGCCAACAATTGAAGAACTGGATTACCGGCAAAGGATAATGTCTGATCCTAAGACCATGTCCTACAACAAGGGCTATGATCTGGATTTCGACGGATATCATAAGGACACGGGCTGCATTGACTTTCCTGAAAGCGAGTGGCTTGATTGGTATGAGTATTTTGTCGGCTGCGAGCCGGATCGGTTCTACGCCTATATCCAGCGCAAGGAGGACGGCGCCTTTATGGGAGAGGTGAATGTCCATAAGAGCAGCGATGAAGACTATGACATGGGCATTCTAATCGAAGCGAAGTACAGAGGCCAGAGTTATTCCCGGGAAGCTTTGAACCTGCTGCTCATACATTCTTTTGAAGAGATGGGAGTGAAAGCTGTTCACAATGTTTTTGAAGAGGAACGCGACGCGGCCCTGAAAGTCCATCTGGACTGCGGCTTCAGAGTAGTCGGGCGAGAAAACGGCATCATACATTTAATGATAACTGCGGATGAATATGGGGAAATATAATGATAAGACTGACAGAGATAACAGAAGATAACTGGCTTGAGGCAGCTGGATTGTCTGTGAGTGATGAGCAGAAAAAGTATGTCGCACCGGCTGTTGGCATCATCGCCAGGGGATATGTTTACCATGACTGTAATGCTAAGGTCTTCGTGATCGAAGACGGTGACACTGCAGTCGGGCTTGCCCTGGTGAGAGAATTCACGGATGAGCCATTGGGCTACGATCTTCAGCAATTAATGATAGATGAAAGATTCCAGGGCAGAGGCTATGGCTCTGAAGCACTGAAGCTGATCCTGGATAAGCTGAAAAAAGAAGGTCATTACGACCATGTGGAAGTCTGCGTAAAGAGAGATGACGCGGCAGCCATAGGCCTTTATGAGAAATATGGTTTTGGCGATTCCGGCTACATTGATGAGGATGCGCTGGATTCACTGAATTTGATCTGCTATTTGACAGAAGGAGGGGCGAAATGATTTTCGGCTGCATCGTTGAAGGATTGGTAGGCTTGCTTTGTATAGTACTGGGAATTCTGCTCTGGAAAAAGCAGATGCTATCCATCCTGCACGACTACCATTACAAAAGTGTAAGACAAAGAGACATACCAGCTTACACCAGACAGATTGGCATCGGCCTGATACTGATAGGTGCTGGGATATTAATATGGCCCCCAAAAATCGGACTCGCTATCACAACGCAGGTCGTTATGGTATAATACCTGCAGATGGAGGGTACGACAATGGCAGCTTACACATCACAATTCAAACTTCAAGTCGCCAAGGCAA
>Ga0256405_10006699_pt1 | contig 18109 bp, 10 predicted proteins | sample RumenRJG_02DNA_FD_189096 | JGI IMG/M metagenome (GOLD analysis project Ga0256405, IMG submission 189096) | Bovine rumen microbial communities from Lethbridge, Alberta, Canada - RJG_02 | ecosystem: Host-associated > Mammals > Digestive system > Stomach > Rumen | place: Canada: Alberta... | reverse complement strand
GACCCGGAGACACGCAGCGGACTTCCAGGTGCCAACCGCAAGATCAAGGGAAAGACACTGCACTGGGTGAGCTGTCACAACGCCGTGAAAGCAGAGGTACGCCTGTACGAGCGTCTGTGGAAAATGGAGAACCCACGCGACGAGCTGAAACGACTGGAGGAAGAGGAAGGCATCAAGGGAGCCGACGCACTGCGACAGATGATGAACCCCGACAACCTGCACATCCTCAACAACTGCTATATAGAACCCTTTGCCGCCAAACTGCCAGCACTGAGCTACCTGCAGTTCCAGCGCATAGGCTACTTCAACGTAGACCCCGACTCTACGCCAGAGAAGCCCGTATTCAACAAGACCGTAGGGTTGAAAGACACGTGGAAGAAGTAAGAAGTTAAAGGTGAGAAATGATGAATCAGACTGGTGATGACTATTTCGACAGCAAGGAGTTCCACCAACTCCTGGAAGCTTACGAGGCAGCCGTGAGCGCAGGGGAACCTGTGTTCATGGACACCGAAGAGCTGGTAGACATTGCCGACTATTACCAGTACACCTATCGCAAGGACAAAGCAGAAGAAGCCATCACACTGGCTCTGAGCCTCTCACCAGGCAACTGTGCGCCACTCACCTATCGCATACACGAGGCACTGCAGCAGGGAAACACCCAGAAAGCATGGCAACTGCTCGACAAAATCATTGACAAAGACGAGCCCGACTATATCTACGACCGCGCAGAGATACTGCTCTGCGAGGGACGCACCGACGAGGCCGACGAATATCTCAGGGAAGTGTTCAGAGACGTGCCGGAAGACGAGCAGCCAGACTTCGTGGTCGACGTAGCCAACATCTACAACGACTACGGACAGCCAGAAAGAGCCATGATGTGGATGGCAAAAACCAAACACGAAGACTCCAACGACTTCAAGGAACTCATGGCAAGGACACTCTTCGAAATGGGGAAATACAAGGAAAGCCAGAAACTATTCAACGAACTCATCGACACCGACCCCTTCTCGACAAGCTATTGGAACGCACTCGCATCGGCACAGTTCATGGACGAAGACTACAGCGAAGCCATAGAAAGCAGCGAATATGCCATTGCCATTGACCCACAAGACCCACAGGCATTCATTTCCAAAGCTAACGGACTCTTCCGACTGAACAACTACGAGGAAGCACTGGATTACTACCGACGCTATCAGGAAAAAGTACCCGAAGATGAGTTCGCATTGCTATATGAAGGCACATGCCTGATCAACTTGCAGAGGATTGACGAGGCTATCCTGGCATTGGAGAAAGCACTGGAAATAGCACCGGAAGACTCGCCAAACGTCGCTGACATCTATCAAGAGCTGGCATTTGCCTACGGAGAGAAGAAAGACACCGACAAGGCATTGGAACTGCTCGACAAGGAAGAAACTACAGATTGCGACCAGGTGCAGCTGAACCTGATCAAAGGACATATACTTCTGGTGGCAGACAGGCTGAACGAGGCCAGAAAATGCTTCCACAGGGCAGTGGCATTGAGCGACACCCCCAAGCAGACACTGCTCAGAGTCATCGTATCGTTCTACGACAACCGCTATCTGGAAGGCGCATACATCCTGTTCAGGAAATACCTGAGCCACTACGAGAAAGAAGAGCACGGCAACAACACCGAAGGCTATGCCTACATGGCTCTCTGCTGCTATGACAAGGGAATGTACAAAGAGTTTCTGGACTACCTGAAAATAGCCTGCCAGGTAAACCCAAGGGAATGTCTGCTGGCACTCAGCCACCTGTTCCCGGAAAACGTGAAACCAGAAGACTATTATCAATACATCAAAGACAAACTGACAACAAAGGAATAAGAACAACATGAGTTGGATATCAACACTTTTAAGTAATCTGAACTATGGCACCATACTGCTGCTGATGCTGCTCGAAAGCACCGTCATCCCAGTACCGTCGGAACTGGTAGTGGCTCCGGCAGCATATCATGCGGCAAGCGGCGAACTCAACGTATTGCTGATAATCCTCTTTGCCACCATAGGAGCCGACCTCGGAGCATCCATCAACTATTTCGTGGCACTCTACGTAGGGCGGCCTGTCATCTATAAGTTTGCCAACAGCAAATGGGGAAAGATGTGCCTGCTCAACCAAGAAAAGGTGGAGAAGAGCGAGCAATACTTTGACAACCACGGCGTGATGGCAACACTCACGGGAAGACTGGTGCCAGGCATTCGCCATCTGATCAGCATACCCGCAGGACTGGCACGCATGGCCTATTGGAAATTCCTGCTCTACACCACTATAGGAGCCGGAGCATGGCACGCCATTCTGGCTGGGATGGGATGGTATCTGCACACCATCGTACCAGAAGAGCAACTCAACGACACCATCAAAGAGTATAACCATTACATCGTCTATGCAATACTTGCCATCGTGGTTGTCGCCATCTTATATGTCGTAGCAAAGAATATTATCAAAGCAAGGAAAACAAAATAAAACGTAGTTGGTATGGCACAGAAAAACAATCATCTTGTAATTATGGCCGGAGGTGTGGGAGCACGGTTCTGGCCTATGAGCACGGCTGAGAAGCCCAAACAGTTTATCGACGTACTGGGAACTGGGAAAACACTGCTACAGCTAACAGTGGAGCGTTTCGGACAGCTGGTGAAGCCAGAGAACATCTGGGTGGTAACCAATCAGAAGTACCTGGACATCGTTAAGGAACAGCTGCCACAGATGCCAGAGGGAAACATCCTTTGCGAGCCCTGCCGCAGAAACACGGCACCATGCATCGCATACGTCTCGTGGCGTATCAAAGCCAAAGACCCCAAGGCAAACATCGTAGTGACACCAAGCGACCACATCGTGATGGACGTACAGGAGTTTCAGCGTGTCATACAGGAATGTATGAACTTCACAGCTGAAAGCGATGCTATCATCACCTTAGGCATGAAACCCACACGACCTGAGACAGGATACGGATATATTCAGGCAGACCTCTCAGCATCATCGCTGCGCAACAAGGGCATCTTCCGCGTGGAATCATTCCGAGAAAAGCCCGACCTAAAGACTGCCGAGCAGTATATCAAGAAGAACTACTATTTCTGGAACGCAGGCATCTTCATCTGGAATGTCAGCACCATTGTCAACGCCTTCCGCATCTACCAGCCCAAGATCAACAAGATTTTCGAGCAAATGCTGCCCATATACGGCACACCAGAGGAACAGGCTGTCATCAACGAGAAATTTCCACAGTGCGAGAACATCTCAGTGGACTATGCCATCATGGAGAAGGCAGAGGAAATCTTTGTATGTCCTGCTGACTTCGGATGGAGCGACCTGGGCACATGGGGCTCACTACAGACACAGTCGAAGCGCGACATCTACGGCAATGCCTGCATCGGTGAGAACATCAACCTCTTTGACACCCACAACTGCATCATTCACACCACACAGGAAAAGAAAGTCGTTGTCCAGGGACTTGATGGTTACATCGTAGCCGAGAACAACGACACGCTCTTAATCTGCAAATTATCTGAGGAGCAGCGCATTAAGCAGTTCTCAGGCGAGTCATAACAACTCGCCCCCGAACTGTTTATCTGACAATCACTTTCCTGTTGTTGATAACATTAAGTCCAATACGAGGTCTGTCCAGTCGTTTTCCGTCGATTGAATAGACCTTGTTGTTTTCTGCCTCGGAAGTATCAACAGACTCTATATCAGTAGTGATGACACCCCTCATCGCATCCTTCACCTCGTCGGCACTCAATGCGTAGTTGTAGACACGCACATCGTCATAGTAGGCACTGATATTGGAATCGGCGTTAAACTGACTGCGTCCCAGGTAATTCAACGACGGACGGATATCGCTTGGCTTGATGGTGATACCCGTGGTCTGCGCTGCAAGCTCACCGTCAACGTAAATCTTCGTGGTGTCCTTGCCGATAGTCACTGCCACATGCTTCCATTTCACACCCTGCAACTTGGACGGGCAATCCAACGTCTGCTCTTCCCCCCCATTCTTAATGGCAAAACGCATCTTGTTTGTATAGCTGTTATAAGGCGTAAGGAACAAATAGTGGTCGGTATCGTTGCCAAAGTCGAAGATACGCTGCCAGGTGGCATTCGTAGCACGCCAGTTAACCCATGCGGCAAAGGTCAGCTCGTCGCTGGATGCTATCTCGTAGGGCAGCTGCACATACTGATACGCAAGACTCAGGCACTTGTCGCCAGCTATCGTGTCGGCAATATACTTCGCACTGGTAGAAGCCATATCCATCATGTTGGGCGTATCATCATAGAGATTGTCCTCGAAATTCCAACGGGCAATCATCGAAGGCTCGCCCAACGGTGAGGCTTCCACGGAATCAGAGGCCTCGGAGATGTTCTGCGACTTATCCACAGCCTTCACCTTATATATATATGAGAGGTGCGGACGGCACGTGTTGTCAACAAACATAGGCTCGGCCAACTGACGGGCAATCACATTCCAGTCGCCAGTACCCTTCTCGGCTCTCACCACGATATAACCCTCTACATCGGCCTCACTGTTGGCTGACCAGTTCAGCTGTACGGATGCCGAATGATTCGTAGCCTGCAAACCAACTGGCTGTGCAGGAGCCTCCATATCATATTCCACGTCAACAGGGATGAAGCGGAACAGCAGTCGGTCACGATTAGCAGCATCCTTGGGCATCGATGACTGCACGATATTGGCAGTAGTTGCCGTTGAAGCAGAAGCCAGATACAACGCACTCTCGCGATTACGGATATAATAATAGCCGTCACCAGCATACTCAAGATACCATAGTTCATTAGAGGAATAAGAATCCTGCTTGTAAGCCATCACCTCAGCACCGGATGACATAGAGAAATCACGTACATTCATGTGAATCTTCGAGTCGGCTACTGATGAAATGGAATAGAAGCTATAGTCACCACCAACACGAGGATCACAGGGCTTGACGACCCATTTCTGCGTGGTCTTGCCAGAATACTTTTCCTGAGTGATGGCAGGGTTATCCAATGTTTTATAGGCAACGACATTGCCCTTTGTGCCAGACGCTTTGTTCACCAGCTTATACGTACCGTTAATCATACAGGGGGGGACATCCTCGCCCCAAGTGACATCAATGACACGCTCGGCATTAGTCTGACCTACCTGATAGTCGGTACCACCAGGAATCTCCATCATAAACTCACGAACAGGGCCGAAGCCGTCGAAATAGACATCACGCTCTTTGGAAAGAAACTGATAGGTAGTTGTCTTTGCCTGTCGCTCGCTGGAACCGATAAAGGCTTTCACACGACCGTCATCATGACGATATACGCTGGCTGCTGTCCAGTTATTACGATGTTCTCCATAGGCCAACTCGCAGCCGTTGCGACTAATCTGACAAAACTCGCCGCGTGCACGACTGTCAAAGCCCCACCAGATACCAACTGTCATACCATACTTCAAACCAATCATGGCCTCACCCACATTGTGCATCTCGTCGGCATAGCCCGTCTTGCCATCCTTCACCAATTGCTGGAAGAAACCGGCAAAGTTGTCGAACGAACCTGCCAACTGATGGGTATTACCCCAATCGTAGTATTGTTTGCCAGAAGTATACCATTCTATAGCCTTGTCATCGTTCAGCGTATTACCACCTACGATAGCCACATCGGCAAAACGAGGATACTTCTCTTTCAGGATTTTGGCCACCTGCTTTTGTTTCTCAGGCGTTGCACCTTCTTCAACAGTCCAAAAGTCAGGCTCGTTGAAAGGAGATACTCCCACCACAGGATGCTTAGTCTTCTCCTGAAGATAATGCACATGACTGTTGATCATAGCCGCCCAGCGATCTACGTTAGCAGACTTGTTCTTGACAAAGTACTCATCAGTACCAGCCTCCTGATCGGCAGTAAGCACAAGAGGAAGAGTTGCTGAGACCTTGTTAAGGATTCTGTTGCGCTGATTAATCATATTAATCACATCGCTACTAAGCACGGAGTCGTTGGTAAGAGGCTTGGTGAATCGATAGGCAGAACGTCCTATACCGATATTCTCCTTACCCATGTGGTTGATACCTTTCAGCATGTTGTGCTCATTCATCCATGCCTGATCCATTCCCCATGTAGGATTGTAGCGCACGCCTTCTGATGTGATGCCAAAGGGTACGTAGACATCGGCTTTCTTGTTGCACTGAAGATAACGACTGGAGGATGCGCGCTGAGCCTCTTGTGCAAAAGCAGTGGAAGCACTTAGTGCCACCACTGCGAATAATATATTCCGCTTAATCTGTATCATTGCCAATAGAATTAGATTACTTGATCATTGTTTTATAAGTGCGACCGTCAAGGACTCTGATATACAGGCCTGGCTTGACATAAGGATTGTTTACAAGACGACCGTCAAGTGTATATAAACCATTCTGTCGCAGCATCTTCGTTACAGAACGGATGCCAGTCTTTTCCATGTTGGCGGCCTTCTCTTCTTCTGTAACACCAACGATAGACATTGTCTCGCCCTCCCAGTTGTCAATCACCTCAACAGCCTTGCTTTGATTGTCTGTAAACGAACGGATATTTGCCATGTAGGCCTGACGAGTAGGACGGTTGCTTTCATCAACAACCTTCACGAAGACACCGTTCTCCTCATTGTAATAGCCAACTTGAGCTTTTCCGCTGTTATAAAAACCTCTCAGGTTGCCATCACCAGTCTTCTGAGATGTATCATCTCCAAATTCCAAGAAATGTGCCTCGGCCTCAGTAGAGCGGAAGATATAGGGTACGCCAGCTTCTGTCTCGTCAACCTCTTGAAGGCATAACTGTGTGTAATCCGAATTGATGCCTGCTATCTTGTAGAACTTGATGGTGGATGACGGATGCAGGGCATAAGGCAGACAAATGGTAGAGAACTGATTGGGTACTACCGTACGTATATAAAGCGGTGTGTAGCGAATAGAAAAATCAGTGGCACACCACCATCCCTCACGCTTATCATTCTTCCTTGAGCTCGATGAGTTGCCATACTCCAACCATGCACCATCCTGTACTCCTTGCTTCGAACTCTCAAAGCCGATAGTAAACTTGCTGCTGTTGTCCAAATAAATTGGAGCAGAATACAACAGATCCCAACGATTAGCTACAGGCATCGTGGTCAGATCCAGGAAGTCAGCCGTAAGGGGCTGAGTCTTTTCTATGGTAGCACCATCAGTGGTTGCAATATATCCGTGTTGGTCTGAGAGGCAGTAATGCTCTGTAGAAGCCTTGCACTCTAAGGCATACAAACCGTGAGAACTTCCTATAGAGCCCAAATCCTGTTTAACTGCCAAGGTCTGCGTCAAGTCAGTGGCATCTACCTCACTCCACCAGGCGTTCCAGCAGGTTACGCCATCTATGGTATTTATTCTCTGGTCACCGTCTTTATATGTACCAGCCTTTGTTGTCCATCCTGAGGTAGCTTTAAACACAGGATTCTTGATTTTATCTGTGATTCTGGTATAAGTCATGTACTCATCGAGAGCAGATTCCAAAGCCTGCAAACTGGCTGCGACATCACTCACCGTCGTAGCATTCTTTGCGGCATCAAACTTCTGTTTAAACTCTTCATAGCCATACAATTTCCAAGAAAGGATTTTCTCGGCATAGGTCAGCAAATAGCCATCAGACAAATAAGCATAAGCCATGAGGGCATCTTCTACAGCTTTCTCTGCCAAAGCCAATGCATCTGCATCATTCGTAGTAATAGAGGCGAATACAGAAGTCAGGTCGCTGTTCAGGAAGTCTATTTTCGTATTGTAGACTTTAAAGGCCTCAGCCTTCAAGCGGGCTTTCTCGATACCGTCGGCAATAGCAGAGTCTTTGGTGGAGAAGAGCTGACAGAGCAGAGCCTGGTCAACCTGTGCCTTTGCAGCAAGCTGATACATCTGAATACGTCCTTGTGTTGACTCACCGCTATTGAAGCTTGTGAATTTAGTCACCCAATTGGATGTGGTATTATCTATGAGAAACTGATTGGTTATTGCTGAAGAACCAGGCCTAACAGCTCCCATTCTACCATATATGCCACCAGGCATATTGCAGGATGCTATTGAGAAATAGTAGTTTGTATAGGGTTTTAACTCAAAAAAAGTATTAACGGCAGACTCAGAGGTGGAACCTCCATTACCGTATGCCTGCAAAAAGGTCTTTCCATCATTGCCACCAGCACTCACCACTTGGAAATAAGGAGCAGCCAGAGGATTACCCTTACCGTCCGTCCATCCATCAAAGCCAAAATCGAAACTACCGTTTACAAGTGCATTACCACCCATATAATAGGTCTTGCCATCCAATTCAATGGCATCGCCTGCCTTCCATGTGGCACTTGCTGCAGTCACAAAAGCTGTCTTGCGCTCTACATTGTTGGCATCCCAGAGAATGACTTGATACTGGCAGCCATTCGTGGCTTGATGGTCTTCGTAAGTATATGTACCAGCCTCTTCCTTGAGGGGGATGGTGTCGATGGTCTCCCATGTTTTACCTAAACCAGCTCTGCGTTGCACCACCATAAGATTGTTCATCTCGCCATTACTGTCATGCCACTGTAGGGTAGCCACCTTCTCACTATTGCTGAAAGAAACAACGAGATCTGACGGGGCATACTGTGTAGGTATCTTTGGCACGTAATTCATCTTGCCATTATAGGCAATACCTGAGTTCATCTCTGAATAATACTTTCCTGCAGGAGTGAGAGAACTGTTATACAATCTTGATGGGTCACGCTCGCTGTTCCAGTAATAGTAACGCTCAACATAGTCCCAATTATTCAATTTTGTACAAATACGCTCCAAGGCTTCTTTTGTCTGGGCTTCTGTAGCTCCATCAGCAAATGCTCCGTTTTTATTCCATGATGCTCCCCAACACCACTCGGAAATCCAGATGGGACGCTTGTATTTATCCGACCAATTGTGCATATTCCCAAAACTGCCTTCTGTCCAATAACAGTGCAAGTCGATGATATCGCAGCGCCAGCCGCGTTTATCAATCTCATCAAGGAAATCAGCCAAGAAACCCGTAGCATTCCAATAGTCACTACCATCCCATGAAGCAGGTGAACAGAGACGTAAGCCTGTACGCATCATATTCTCCCAGTTACCCAGAATTGTTTCCAAATCCTGAGGATGGTCATCAGCACTGTTTCTGGGTTCGTTGTTTGTCTTTGTATGAGGTGATTGCGTAGTACGTCCAATGGCACGAGACGAGGGCCAGTCTTCATAAATATGATTGGGTACCCACTCATAATCTGGCAAGAAATCACTATTGCCTTGTCCCCAGTCATAGCTACTCTGTACGTTCAATGCATCCAGTATTGTTTTATTCATACAGTTTGCCAACTGTTTCTTTCCGGCATCATACCATTTGAACACACGATACGACGTGATACTGTTGTTCATAATAGCAGGCATCTGTGCCATTTCAATATCAGCATCAGCAGCGATAAAGCAACGGCTGTAGCCACGTCCACCGGCTTTCAAGGAGAATGTCACCATGTAGCCACGCTTCAGTTTGAACGAACTGATACGGTTGTTCAGCTTTGCATCTGTCAGCGTATTCATATAGCCATCCGTATGTTCCAAACCGAAATCGTTGCACATATCACCCTCGAAGTTGGGCTCAGAATAAACAGTCAACGGCTTGAATTTATTACCACCGGCATAAGGCAACACAATACATCCCAGGTTGTAGAGCTTCACCTGGCAGTTGGTTCCATCGACAGCCTTTTCTCCGTTAATCTGAATGTATTTCAGCCACGTCGTAATTTTTGATGGTTTGATCTTATCAAGTATCAGCACGGCATGATCCGTATTGGTGATGTTTACCAAGCCGCCATCTACGAAAGGTGTAGAGCTGGTAATGATGTAATCAACATCATCGCTCAACGTCACTGTTGAACTCACCTGACTTACTGTCGTTTTCGTATTAGCAGCCATCATGTTGAAGTGGCCTGACACGAACACGAGAATCAAAGCCAGAATAGCAGAAAATCTTTTAGTCATTATTATAAGTTTTTAGTTAGTAATCAACTTGTCGTTTGCAAAGATAATATATTTATATTAAACGGCAAAACAAATTCAGTTATTTTCGTTTTTGGGTATCTGAAGTTCCAAATCATTGCGATGGGCAAAGATATGGGGCGACATGATTTCTACACCTGCTCCGTGGAAGTGGTCAAGTATATGCTGATGAAGTTCAGAATATATCTCCGACAGGTGATTTGTGTGGTGGGTATAGGCATTGATTTCATACTCCACATAGAAATCATCCAGTGAGGTCACACGAACGAAAGGCAAAGGCTTTTGCAGAAGATACCTGGTGGATTTTGCAGCAGCCAGCAACAGGCCCTCTATGAGTTCATGCTTCATATCATAACCTATAGTCACCTTTGTATGTACTATCACGCCATAGTTTTCTGCTGCAAACGTAAAATTAGAGGTTTGAGAACTCATCAGATTTGAGTTTGGTATCGTTATCACCTCATTCTTACGTGTCTTGATACGCGTCACCAAAGCCGTTTTCTCTATTACAAAGCCTTCCACATCACCAAAACGGATAAAGTCACCTATACGGAACGGGCGCATATAGGTCATCACCAAACCTGCCATCACATTGCCAACTATCGATGAAGAGCCGAGGGAAACTAACACACCAATAAACACAGAGACACCTTGAAAGATCTCTGAATTAGAACTGGGGAGCAACGGCCAGATGATGACAAACATAAATGAATAGAGCAGGAAGCGCAAGATAAAATAGGTTGGCTGTGCCCAGTCAGCATAGAAGCCGTTGATTTTCAGTTTACCTGATGCCACCTCATCAGAAAGATAATGGAGAGCCTTGACGATGTATCGGAAACAGAAGATGATGACAATGATCTTAAACAGATTAGGCAAATAGCCAATAATCGACATCACAATATCGACAAAGGGATTCCAGATATAACCAAGAATCGTATATGTAAGAGTTTTCGTCTCTGGGAATACGGAAAAGAGCAAAGGCACGCTGACGAGCAACTGCAGTGCAATGACAAAAATACGAAGCATACGGAAGAAGAACAAAAAGGTGATTCCACGTCTTCTGATATTGAATACCTCATAGTCCTTAATATTAAATGGTACAGCCCATCGCATCACTCGCCTCAGCAAACGATAACGCCATTTCCTGTAAACCCAGAGGGTTGCCTTGATAAGCGAATATTGTGCTACAATGATGATAATCACCCATATCAAGCCTATTAATTTCTGATGCAGGCCGTATTCCTCGTGTATCTCTGCTATCTTTGAACTGATAATCTCTGAATATTTCGCGGCAAGCTCCTGGCGAGTTGTATTCTGCCATAAAGCATCAATGTCTGTAACACTGAGAATAACTTCATTACCTGCCATGATGTCACTGAAGAAATCACTTTCATAAACATAGACGGAGTCAGTAAACATCGTCAGGCGTTTGCCTTGAGACATAATCCTTGAATAGGCCTGTTCCACACGTGTCTCGGCATATACCCCACCCTTGCGTGCATAAAGGACAAGCAAAGTATCGCCATCTATAACGAGCGGTGCTCCTGGTGTAATCTTACGCAAAGAGTCTATTCGCGCCTTACGCTCAGCAACCTGTATAGAATCACTACGCCCTGACGCTTCCAAGCGCTCCTGCATCATAATACGCTGCAACTGCAATTCCTGAACCTGATTGCGCAATACCTGTACTAAAGAATCGCTTCCAGACTTCAGAGAATCGACATTCATTTCCACTTGCGCATCAACAAACAAACACGAAAACAAGCAGATTATTGCTAAAAAAGACTTATAGGATTTGGTCAGCATAACATTTATCAATCAATTATCACTGCAAAAATAAGAAAAAAAATTCAATAACGAAAGAAAGTCTGATAAAATTTATTAACTTTGCAGCCAAAATTAAGCATAAGACTGAGAAAGCAATGGCAAACAACTTAAGATTTCAGGTCGTAGAAGAGGCGTTCAAGAAGCGCGCTCTGGAGGTTAAGGCACCCACAGAACGTCCTTCTGAGTACTTTGGCAAGTACGTGTTCAACCGTCAGAAGATGTACAAATATTTGCCGAAGGACATCTACGACAAGATGATTGACGTGATGGATAACGGTGCCTGTCTGGACCGTTCAATAGCCGACGCAGTGGCTGACGGCATGAAGAAATGGGCACTTGAAATGGGTGTGACACACTATACCCACTGGTTTCAGCCCCTGACAGAAGGTACTGCAGAGAAGCATGATGCCTTTGTAGAGCACGACGGCAAAGGCGGTATGATCGAGAAGTTCAGCGGAAAGCTGCTCGTACAGCAAGAACCCGATGCCAGTTCTTTCCCCAACGGTGGCATCAGAAACACCTTCGAGGCACGAGGCTATTCGGCTTGGGATCCTACATCACCCGTGTTTATCATTGACGATACGCTGTGTATCCCCACCATCTTTATCGCATATACAGGTGAGGCCCTTGACTACAAGGCTCCACTACTCCGTGCCATACATGCTGTAAGCAAGGCGGCAAAGGATGTTTGCCAGTACTTCTACGACGATGTAACCAAAGTACAGGTGAACTTAGGGTGGGAACAGGAGTATTTTCTTGTTGACGAAGGACTCTATTCTGCCCGTCCAGACCTGTTGATGACGGGGCGCACACTGATGGGACACGAGAGTGCGAAGAACCAGCAGATGGACGATCACTACTTTGGTACCATCCCTGATCGCGTACAGGCCTTCATGAAAGACCTTGAGATTCAGTCTTTGGAATTGGCTATTCCCTGTAAGACACGCCATAACGAGGTGGCTCCCAACCAGTTTGAGCTGGCTCCCATCTTCGAGGAATGCAATCTGGCCGTTGACCATAATATGCTGCTGATGTCGCTGATGAAGAAAGTGGCACGCAAACATGGCTTCCGCGTACTGCTCCACGAGAAGCCCTTCGATGGCATCAATGGTAGTGGTAAGCATAACAACTGGAGCCTCAGCGCCGATAATGGCGTGTTGCTCCACGCTCCCGGTAAGACGCCAGAAGAGAACCTACGCTTCGTGACTTTCATCGTTGAGACGCTGATGGCTGTCTATAAGCACAACGGACTGCTGAAGGCATCTATCATGAGTGCTACAAACGCTCACCGCCTGGGTGGAAACGAGGCTCCTCCTGCCATCATCTCTTCATTCCTGGGCACACAGCTCACAGAGTTGCTTGACCATATTGAAGAGTCGGAGACTAACGAGCTGTTCAACCTGAAGGGTAAACAGGGTATGCAGATTGACATTCCCCAGATTCCTGACCTCATCGTTGACAACACCGACCGTAACCGCACGTCACCCTTTGCCTTCACTGGCAACAGATTTGAGTTCCGTGCTCCTGGCTCCAGCGTCAACTGTGCCAGTGCCATGATTGCCTTGAACGCTGCAATGGCCGAGGCCCTCACCTCGTTCAAAGAGCGTGTGGATGCCAAGATTGCCAAAGAAACAGACAAGATACAAGCCATCCTCGAAGTACTGAAGGACGATGTTAAGACCTCTAAGCCCATCCGCTTCGACGGAAACGGCTACTCAGAGGAATGGGTGAAAGAAGCTGCCAAGCGCGGACTCGACGTTGAGAAGTCGTGTCCAGTCATCTTCGAGCACTACCTCGACGACTCAAGCATCAAGATGTTCGAGAGCACCAAGGTAATGAACCAGAAGGAACTGGAAGCCCGCAACGAGGTGAAATGGGAGATGTACGTCAAGACCGTACAGATAGAAGCCCGCGTACTGGGCGACCTTGCAATGAACCATATCATCCCTGTTGCCACCCACTACCAGAGTCAGCTCATCAAGAACGTACAGGGCATGAAGGATGTCTTTCCTGCAGAACGTGCCGAGCGTCTGTCAAGCCGTAACATGAAACTCATTGAGGAGATTGCCGAACGTACAGAGAAGATTGAGCAGTTGGTGGAAGACCTCACGGAAGCCCGTCGAGTAGCCAACCGCATTGAGGATATTCACCAGCGTGCCATCCAGTATCACGATACGGTATGTCCCCACATGGAGGCCATCCGCAAGCAGATTGACAAACTGGAACTCATCGTAGAAGACGGCTTGTGGACATTACCAAAATACCGCGAACTGCTGTTTATCAGATAAAATTATGACGGATCAATTGAACGAGGTGCTACAAAGAAACGTAGCCAAACTGTCGAAGCTATCGGAACGCGAGCGTGACATGATGCCGGCAGGCACCGCTCCGCTACCAAGTGTGGAAGAGGTAAGACGCATTGTGAGCTTGTGTAAGGACATCATCTTCACAGACTATTTCCACAAGCGACAAAGCGACGAACAGATGCGCTCTTATCATATCGGCGTCAGCATGGACGAGCTCTATTGTCTCCTGCGCCGGCAGATAGCCCGTGGCCTGCAGTTCTGCGAGGAATGCAGCGAGAACGACGTACTCAGTTCTGCGGAGAAGATAGCACTGAATTTCATTGACCAGTTGCCAGAGGTGAAGCGTCTGCTCTATACCGACGTGGAAGCGATGTTCCAAAGCGACCCCGCAGCCACCAACTACGGCGAAGTGATCTATTGCTACCCTGTGATGAACACGATGACCCATTACCGCCTGGCTCACGTGCTACACCAGATGCAAGTGCCGGTATTGCCACGTATCATCACTGAGCAGGCACACTCTAAGACAGGTATCGACATCCATCCAGGTGCTCAGATAGGCGAGTATTTCGCTATTGACCACGGTACAGGCGTAGTCATCGGCGAGACAACAATCATCGGCAATCACGTCACGCTCTATCAGGGTGTAACACTGGGTGCGAAGAGCTTCCGATACGACGAGAACGGCAATATGCTGAACATTCCCCGCCATCCCATCATAGAAGATCATGTCACTGTCTATTCCAATGCTTCTATCCTGGGACGCATCACCATTGGACACCATTCTATCATCGGAGGCAACATCTGGGTGACCAACGATGTACCGCCCCACTCTCGCATACAGCAGAGCAAGGCGGTAGACCTTTCGTTCCAAGGAGGTCTGGGGATATAAATTTTATTCTTTGCTCATCCCCTCGCCATTGTCCATCCTCTCATCATGGCGAACATATCGAAGCCGTCGGTGCCGCATTCCTGTATGCCCATTGCCGCGCCCACCATCATCCAGCGGGCGGGGCTTTCCGATGGGATGCCTATCGGCTCGTCGGGGTCGATGCCCGTCAGTCGCGAGACATTGCGGATGTACGCCTCTGTATTGTTCTCACTTGCCGGTGCCCACTTCGAGACGATGCCCCGTATGGTGTATAGCCGGTACTTGTGGTAGTAGGTGCGGGTGAGCAGCACGAAGGCTGCTCTCCACCCGTATTCCATTGTTTCAAACTGGCAGAATGAGGCCTCCCCCAACCCCCTCCGAAGAGAGGGGGCTATCTGCCCTTGCCACTGATCCTTCGAACGACGAATGTTCAAAGGGTTGTTGTTTCTTATTCCTCTTGGTATCATAACTATAATGATTATTAATTTTTAAACTGCAACACTGCAACGCTGCAACAGCGAGAGCAGAACTAAGCTTGCTTAAGCTTTGCCGAGCGCCAGTAGCGTCGACGAAGTCAACGCTGCAACAGCAAGAGCAGAACTATCTCTTTTTCTTATTCACATTCAGCGGTGTACTCTTCGGAAACGCTATACTATACGCAGCGTCGAGGGCTTTCAGGTTAATCTTGTAATAGCTGATGCCCGTCTTGACGGCTACGATAGCTCGCAACAAGTCGCGATGCTTACGTGGGAACAAAGAAGGCAACGGAAGTTCATCCCAGCCAGTCAGGTCGCTCAGTGAACATACCTCCCAGATAAAATCATCGTTAGCTTCACCGCCGAACCACGACTTCAACACGCGACGTACACAGAACCGCTTGCATTGTCTGTAGAGAAGCTGTCTCGTGCGCTCCAGCCGAAGCCAGAGCTGCATAAAGCATTCTTGGTTATTTTCTACATGAATCATAACTTTTTCTTTAACACTAATTACCATATTTCTTTTTGTATTCCTCCGTCTTGCAATAGCGCCCGCTCACCTCATCGTAGGCGATATAGCCGCGACTCTGCCAACTGCGCAATGTACCATCGCCACTGCCCGTCTTACCCTGTTGCTGGCGCATCTGGTAATATTGCTCTTTGGTGAACTCATCGGGCAGCAACTCCAGCAGGTTCTGAGGGCCTGACTGACGCTGAATCTCAACCTCTTCGCGAAGCTCTTTTTCCAACTGCTGACCGAAGTACAACATCTTGCACCACAGATTATACTGCTGCGTCCAGCGAACAAATTCCGCAATCTCCTTACTCCACTTGTAGCCGTGCGCCACATAGAGCACCATTCCCTTCAACCACGCTATCACGTTGGCACGATACGAGAACACGCGGTAGGCCTCGCTCTCGTAGAGCTTGGCAGCATCCTTGTTCTCCTGCTTCATATCGAGTGACAACTTCTTTGCCTGCTGACACTCTATCAAGCCGTTGGCAGCCTCCAAGCGGTCGATATAGGGTTTCAATTCGGCAGCAAACGTGTGGTCGTAGATGCCCAGAATGGGTGCTGTATCATCGTCATCATCGCTGCGGATGATGGTCGAGATATCCAGTCGGCCAACGGTTCCGTCATTGACCATCTTGACAAAGAATTTGCGAGCATTTGGAGGGGTAGTCGAGGCGTTGAAGTTCCATCTTAAGGGTGCTATACCAGAGACAGAATCAGCCCCTACACGCTCCTGACCGGCATCGCTGTTATCGAAAGCCTTACGAATCAGCAGACCCACTTCATCGGCTGTACCCTTCGACGTCACCTTCTTCAGACCCTCAATCTCGTCCACGATGGTGTAGATGAATCGCTGACCGTTGTTGTTGGCATCAACAATGCGCTGGTTAAAGACGGCATCGGTCAGGTTGTCAATCAGCATCTGTATGCAGATGTCCGTTGGTCGTGGGTCTTTCTTCTGCTTCGCCCCGGGGTTCTTCTGCTTCCACTCCTGTTCGCGCTGACGATTAGGGATGTCACGCTGACGAATATCCTCCATAATGTACTCGATAGGCTTTTTGATGGTACCCTTACCGATACTCTGTCGACCTATCAGGACGTTCATAAAGGTGGCCTCGTGCTCCACGTTGTCCCAATACCTGAACTTCACCCCGTGCAAGTGAACTCCCAAAGCCGGGAACACTGCATTAGCCACAGCGGGCTTGTAGAACCAGGGGACGTTCTTCGTCAACAGCTTAATCAGCGGCGGCAACTTCTTCGGCATTGGCGGAGGTGTAGTCAGCGTACCCCCACAAGCCTTCACACCCTGCTGCGATTTCAGTGCCTGCAACACCTGTTTCAATCTATAAGGCATACCCTTGCGAGGCTCCTTCAGCGCATTCTCGATGGTTTTGCGCCACTCAAGCCTCCCCCTATCCCCCTCCAAATAGAGGGGGGATTCTACGGCGCCAGCACTCCCCTCCCTACTTGGGGAGGGGTCGGGGGTGAGGCTCCAATAGTTTGGAATAACCGTCAGCATCTTCTCCAACGAATAACCACAGATGCTACGCAATGTCACCGCCAGTTCAAACGTCAGCACATTACGGTCGCCCTCGCTGGGTTCCTTGCCATCGTTGAACAACTCCCAATACTTCGCGATGATGTCCTTAAACAGCACCCCGTTGTATCGTGCTTCTGGGTCAAGCCTCCCCCCATCCCCCTCCAAGTAGAGGGGGTGTTCAGTGGTGCCAGCACTCCCCTCCCTATTTGGGCAGGGGGCGGGGGAGAGGCTTTCCCAAGGCCTATAGTGCTTATTAGCCTTCTTAGCCCCTGACGGCACCTCTTCCAGTCCCTGGGCCTCGCGCTCTTTCAAGCGCTGATACTCAGCAGCAGCCTCTTCGTCAGACAGCGACTCCGTAAAGAGAGCCTCATCCAGCAGAGGCGTAGTCTCAGCATCGATAGGTCCGTGGAATACGACCCTGTTATTCTCCTTGTTATTCGTATCCATTTCGGTACGCGTCAAAATAGAGGTACGCACCTGACACTCCAAAATAGTACGTTCAGGTATTCTTCGGGCTACAGCATGAACACCATAACTGGCCGACTCA
>Ga0256405_10006698_pt1 | contig 18109 bp, 16 predicted proteins | sample RumenRJG_02DNA_FD_189096 | JGI IMG/M metagenome (GOLD analysis project Ga0256405, IMG submission 189096) | Bovine rumen microbial communities from Lethbridge, Alberta, Canada - RJG_02 | ecosystem: Host-associated > Mammals > Digestive system > Stomach > Rumen | place: Canada: Alberta... | reverse complement strand
GCGAACGGAGAGATCCCCTCTTCTACGGTATATGAGGACGAGGAGTTCCGCGCCATTCTGGATCTGGGACCGGCGTCGAAGGGACACACCCTGATCCTTCCGAAGGAGCACTTCAGGGATCTGACGGAGCTGCCTGAGGACTGGTGCGGGAAAGCGCTGTTCCTTGCCGGAAGGATCGGTTCCGCAATGAAAAAGGAGCTCGGCGCCGCCGGCTTCAATGTCGTACAGAACAATGGAACAGAAGCAGGACAGACCGTGTTTCATTTCCATGTGCATGTGATCCCGCGCTATGAAAACGGTCCGAAGATCGCAGCCTGGGAACCCGGTACGACGGTGCCGGAGGAGCAGGCGGAGATCGCGGAGAAACTGAAAAACGCCCTGTCATAACAGGGCGCCGGGAAAGACGGAGTGATCAGGAGATACGGGCCATCAGGGCGTTTCCGTGTTCTCTCAGCCATTTCCGTCTTTCTTTGTGGTCAGGAAGAATGCGTTCCACTTCCGCCCAGAAACGGGCGGAGTGGTTCAGCTCTTTTCTGTGGCACAGCTCATGCACCACGACGTAGTCCCGGATCTCCGGAGGAGCCATCATCAGGAGGCAGTTGAAATTCAGGTTTCCGGCGGCGCTGCAGCTGCCCCAGCGGGTCTTCTGGTTCCGGATGGTGATCCGGCCGTAACTGACCCCCACGAGGGGGGCAAACTTCGCGCAGCGTTCCGGAAGATCCTTCATGGCGGCGTCCGCGAGGGCTTTCAGTTCTTTGGAGGAAAGACGCTCCGGAACAGCGGAAGAGGAACCCGCCGCAGCGGTCTCGGACCGCATCTTTTCCAGATGGCTCAGGATCCAGGTCTCTTTCAGGGCGACGAAGCGCCGGATCTCCGCATCCGTGCAGGCAAGAGGAGCCCGGACAGTCACAGTACAGTCCGGGCGTATTTCCAGGGCGAGAGTGCGCCTTCTGCTTCGGATGACGGTTATCGAAAGATTCATTCCAATTCTCCGGAGGATTCTTATCAGGATTCTTCTGGGGATTCTGCGGAAGGTTCTTCTGAGGCCTCTTCGGGAGCCGCTTCTGACGCTGTCTCCGGCGCCTCCTCAGGAACTTCTTCCGGAACTTCTTCCTGAGCCTCTTCCGAAGTATCTGCCGTAAGACTCAGAATAAGGCGCATCACATTGTCCACGCCGTTGCCGGCATGGCTCTGCTGCATCGCGCTGATATAAGTCTCTCTGTCCGACCAGACCTTGTGGACCGCGTCCATCAGGCTCTGGTCGTTCATGTCTTCCTCCTCGAGGACCAGGGAGTAGCCCTGATTCTCAAAGGACCGCGCGTTCAGGATCTGGTCTCCGCGGCTGGCTTTGGCGGAGAGGGGGATCAGGACATTGGGCTTCCGGAGCGCGAGGATCTCGCAGATGGAATTCGCGCCAGCGCGGCTCACCATGATATCCGCGAGGGCGAAGTAGTCCTTCAGTTCCTCGGAGACATACTCAAACTGGAGATAGTCCTTCGTCCCGGCGAGGCTCTCGTCCAGGTTTCCTTTTCCGCAGAGGTGGAGTACGGAAAACTCCTGAAGAAGCGCGGGGAGGTCGCGGCGCACCGCCTCGTTCACAGCGCGGGAACCGAGACTTCCGCCGATGACGAGAAGAACAGGTTTATCCTCCGGGAACCCTGTCAGCTCCCTGGCTTTTTCCTTGTCGCCGGAAAGAAGCTCGGCACGGATGGGGGAGCCGGTCAGGACAGCCTTGTCCTTCGGAAGAAGATCAAAGGTCTCGGGGAAATTGCAGCAGATCTTCGTGGCGGCGCCGTAGGAGAGCTTGTTCGCCAGTCCGGGCGTCATGTCGGACTCGTGGATCACCACGGGGATGTGCTTCATCCCGGCAGCGCGGACCACGGGGACAGAAACGTAGCCGCCTTTGGAAAAAACGATGTCGGGCTGGAATTCCTTAATGATGGAAGCGGCTTCTCCGAAGCCCTTCAGCACCCGGAACGGATCGGTGAAATTCCTGAGATCAAAATAACGGCGCAGCTTTCCTGAGGAAATACCGCGGTAGGGGATCCCCTCTTTCATGATCAGTTTCTTTTCGATCCCTTCATAGGAACCGACGTACAGAATATCAAAACCGGCTTCCTGAAGCCTGGGGATCAGTGCCATGTTCGGGGTCACATGTCCTGCTGTTCCGCCGCCGGTGAGAATGATTTTTTTCATGGACGTTCCTCCCGTAAGCTAGTATGATGATAACATCATGATAGTCTTACGCGGAGGAAAAAGCAATGATCGGAATCATTGGAGCAATGGAAGAAGAGGTCGCCGGACTGAAAGCGCACATGAAGGATGTTCGGACTGAGGAACGCGCAGGCATGGTGTTTTACACAGGGACGCTCTGCGGAAAGGAATGCACTGTAGTGTGCTCCGGCATCGGAAAAGTCAATGCAGCAGCCTGCGCGCAGATCCTTGCGGACAGGTTTGGTGTATCCATGATCATGAACACCGGGATCGCGGGAGGTCTGCACGAAGAAGTGAATGTGGGAGATATCGTCCTGTCCACGGATGCCGTGCAGCATGACATGGACTGTGTCGGATTCGGATACGCGCCGGGAGTGATCCCGCGGATGAAGGAGAGTTTTTTCCGTGCGGCGCCGGAGCTTGTGGACCTCGCGGAACAGTGCTGCCGCGAGGAGAACCCGGAGATCGGCGTGTTCCGCGGCCGCGTCGCCAGCGGCGACTGCTTTGTGTCCTCGGCGCAGAAAAAAGCGGAGATCCGGGAGAAATTTGACGCCTGGTGCTGCGAGATGGAAGGCGCGGCGATCGCCCAGACGGCATACCTGAACGGACTTCCCTGGATCATCATCCGCGCCATTTCTGACAAGGCGGACGGCACCGCAGCAGAGCAGTACGACCGCTTCCAGGATGAAGCCATCGGCCACTTCCTGAAGCTGACGCTTGCTATGGTGGGAAAGCTGGGTTTTTGATATACTGTTGATAACAGGAATTATAAGACTTATTCTTCCAGCACGCGGATCTCCAGATAATCGAAATCCAGCGGCTCGATGAAGCTGTCCTGCCGGAAACGTGTGTGATCCAGCCTGCGGAACTCGTCGATATTGCTCTCCAGCCAGATCGGTTCGGCGAGGTCAAAGGCGCGGCAGATCTCGGAGACCGCGTCCAGCACCATGCGGGTGCGGTTTTTGGAATAGTCGTTGTCGCAGACGGTGATATCCCGGAGCAGACGGTTTTGTTTTACGCATTTTCCCCAAAGTCGGAACATAGATCTCCTTTCCGCGGTCCTGGCGCCGCATGATCTATCATAGCGGAATTTACAGCCGGTGTCAAAAGCGCGCAGCGCAGCGGAAAGATCACAGTATCTGTACAGGCGGAGGTGATTCAGATGACGGAGCAGATCAGGGAAGAAACTGCTTTTCTGCAGGAAGCCGGACAGGCTCTCTCGGAAGCGGGAAGGCTGGCGAAAGAGGAAGAAAGACTTAAAGAGGAAGAGGCAAAGACCCTCCGGGAACTGAAGGCAGGAGAAAAAGCTTTAAAGGACGAGATCGACAGCACCCTTCGGAAGCGGCTTAAGGAGCTCACCGGCACCCATGACGCAGAGATCGCGGAAGAGAAGGATAAACTGAAAAAGGCGAAGGCGCAGAAGGAAAAAGCGAAGAACGAAGGGATCGAAGAGCGGATCCGGGAAGAGACAAGACCTTACCTGGAGGACAGCAGCGCGAAGAAGGCAGAGATGCTGAACGCGTTCCGCAAGCAGAAGATCCCGGCGTACTATACGACACGGCTTTATTATGCGCTTCATTATCCGCACAAGCCGGCGGATCTGCTGGTGCTTCTTCTGTTCGTAGGACTGTGCTTTATCGCGGTTCCCTGCGGCATCTATTTCCTTGCGCTGCTGGAGAACCTGAGATCCCCGGTGCTGCTGGCCGTCATTTATGTGCTGTCTGTCCTCATCTTTGGGGGACTGTACACCTGGATCGGGAATTCCTCCAAAAGCAAGTATGCGGACATGCTGCGGATGGGGAAGGAGACCTGGGACGACCTGGCCGCGAATCAAAAGCAGGTGAGAAAGCTCACCCGGCAGATCCGGCGGGACAAGGATGAGGAACGCTACAATCTGGGGGCCTATGACGATGAGATCGCCAGAGCCTCGCAGGCAGTCCAGGAAGCTGAAGCCAGGAAGCAGGAAGCACTGACGAATTTTGACACAGTAACAAAGAACATCATCACGGACGAGCTGACACAGAATTCCAGTGAGAAGATCGGACGCCTGATGAGCGCCCACGATGAAGCGCTCCGCCTCCTCCAGGAAGTCGGGGAGGAGAAGCGGCAGAAGGAAAAGACCCTGCAGGAGCAGTATGAAGCCCGCCTGGGCAGGGAATTCATGTCAGAAGAAAAGATCGAGGCTCTGTCCGATATCCTGACAAGAGGTTCAGCGTCCAGTCTTGCGGACGCCATGACAGAATACAGGACAGGCAGGGACAATAAAGAGAAATGACTGAGAACAGTGAACACAGCCTTGGAAGGAGGAAAAGCTTCCTCACAGCGGCAGCGGCAGTCGTCGTGCTCGCGGCCGTAATCTTCCTCATGAGGCGCTTTGCAAGCTATGATATGTACGCGGTCTCCTGGCAGAAGGACCTGAGCCAGGGGAGCCTGACGGGATATGAGCCCTTCGGGGATGGTTTCCTCAAATATTCGAAGGACGGCGTGACCTGCATCACAGGGCGAGGTGCCGAGAACTGGGTCGATACCTATGAGATGAAAAGCCCCGTGATATCCGTGAACGGGGAGTATGCCGTCATTGCTGACAGTCAGGGCAACGAGGTGCGGATCTACGGGACCGGAGGACGCGTGGGGCAGACGACCACACAGCTCCCGCTCCTGAAGGCGGCGGTCTCCCGGACCGGCATCACGGCGGTCATCGAGGAGGATGCATCCTCCAGCTATATCTATTTCCTGAACAAAGACGGAAGCTCCCTGGATGTGTCGATCCGCTCCATTCTTTCCGGTGACGGATATCCCACGAGTCTCGCGCTCTCGCCTGACGGGACGCGTCTCATGGTGGGCTTTGAGTACCTGAGCGGCGGAGTCATGCGCGGCCGCGTGGTATTCTACGATTTTTCGGAGATCGGAAAAAACATCCCGAACCGTCTTGTGGGAGGCTTCGACGAGCCCTTCGGGGAGAGCCTGATCGCGGATGTCCGCTATCTGGACGGCGTGTATTCTTTCGCGGCGTCCACAAAGGGCCTGTGTTTCTTTTCTTCCAGGAACCTGACCTCTCCGGAGCTGGTGAAACAGGTGGACGAAACGGATGAGATCCGTTCCCTCTTCTATAATGACAGCTATGTAGGAGTGATCCTGAACAATACCGCCACCGCGGAGCGGTTCCGTCTGGAACTCTATAAGCCTGACGGGACGAAGGTCCTGGAGAAGACCTTTGACGACACCTATGTGAACGCTTCTGTGGACGGTGATTATGTGTTTGTTTTCTCTTCTTCCTCCGGGATGATCCTGAACACGGCGGGAGTCGAAAAATTTCACGGACCGCTGGACTTCCCGGTGCTGGAGATGCGGCAGGGCACGGTGCCGGGAGAATTCCTGATGGCAGGTCCGACGAACCTCAAGGGCGTGCGCCTGAGATAATCTATCAAAGCGGGTAAAGGCACCCGCTCAGAAAGGAGTCAGAATGGCAAAGATAGGAATCGGAGTTGATGTAGGCGGAACCTCAGTAAAGCTCGGGATGTTCACCAGGACAGGGAACCTGATAAAAAAATGGGAGATCCCCACAGACCGGGAGAATAACTGCGCCAATGTCCTTCCGGACGTTGCCGCGTCTATCAGGAAAACGCTGGAGGAAGAGGGATTTTCGACAGAGGATCTGGTCGGCGTCGGCCTCGGCGTGCCGGGACCGGTGCAGCCCACCGGCTATGTGGAGGTCTGCGTGAACCTTCACTGGAAGGACCGCTATCCCGGCCGGGAGCTCTCGGAGCTGCTGGACGGCGTGCGGGTGGAAGCGGGCAATGACGCCAATGTGGCTGCCCTCGGCGAAGCCTGGAAAGGCGGCGGAGGCGGAGCTGCCGACGCGGTGCTGTTTACGCTGGGGACCGGCGTCGGCGGCGGCGTGATCGTCAACGGGAAGATCATCACGGGGAAGCACGGACTGGGTGGAGAACTGGGCCACATGCACGTGCGGGACGAAGAGACCGAGTACTGCAACTGCGGCGGAAGAGGCTGCCTTGAGCAGGTGGCCAGCGCAACGGGCATCGTCCGGGAAGCAAAGAGGATCCTGAAAAAGAGCAGCGCGGAATCAAAGATGCGCGAACTCGGAGATCTTCTCACAGCCAGGGATGTATGCGATCTTGGCCGGGACGGAGACCTGCTGGCGGACGAAGTGATGGAAACTGTAAGCCGCTATCTGGGACTTGCGATCTCCCATGTGGAAATGACCGTGGACCCGGACGTGTTCATCATCGGCGGCGGCGTCTCCCGGGCAGGCAGCTACCTGCTGGAAAAAGTGCGGAAATATTACAATGATTATACGACTCTCTCCAGGAATCACGGGAACGTGGTCCTGGCGGCGCTGGGGAACGACGCCGGCATCTACGGAGCAGTGCGCCTGGTGATGAAAAAAGCGGAAGAAAGTAAAGGCTGAAGGAAGTACAATGCTGAAGGAAGCTGCTGAAGGGGTCTTTGTTGACAGTGTATTTACAAAGAAGATGGGAGTGCAGGAGCTGAATCTCTGTTTCATTCCGGGAGAGGAGCGGAGCCTCCTGGTGGATTCGGGGCTGCCTCCCACAGTTTCTCCGGCCTGCAAAGAGACACTGATCCGGGATGTGGAAGAGCTGGGGATCCCGTGGGATAAGCTGGACTGCATTCTGACCCATTCCCACCGGGACCACGTCGGGCAGTGCTCCTTCCTGAACGAGATGGGGAGCCGTGTCTTTGTCAATCCCGCGGATATGCAGGGAGCGGAGGATATGGTCAACCATGAAATGCTGCATCCGGATCTGCGGGAAGCCCTGTTCCACAGGCTGGGGATCTGCCTCTCCGCGCCGGAGGTCTTTGAGGAGTTCTGGAAAGCTGCGGACCGGTTTACCGCGGGCTATGAGGACTGCTGGAAGTTCTCCTGGTCCCCGCTTTCGCCCGGCGAGACCGTGCATTACGGAGGCTATGACCTGGAGGCAGTAGCGCTTCCGGGCCACACTGTAGGACAGATGGCGCTCTGGGACAGAGAAAAGAAAATCGTGTTCAGCGGAGACCAGGTCGTCTACGGCCTGTCGCCCCTCGTCTCAGACACCGGAGACTACCCGAACGCCCTGGAGGATTACATTGAGTCCATGCGGAAGGTGAAGCATCTGTTTACCGGCTGCCTTTTCATCCCGGGACACGGGGAGCCCTTCCGGGATCCTGAACGGGAAGTGGATCATGTGATCGACACCTATCTGGACAAGTGCAGCATCATGTACGACATCCTGCGGAAGTCGGAGAAACCGCTCTGCGTCTGGGGCGTCAGCTCCCGGGCCTACGGAAGATACAAAAAACAGCTGACGGACATGCAGAGAGTCTCCCATATCCTGATCCTCTACAAGACCTACGCCTGCCTGAACTATATGAAGGGACGCGGCCTGGTGAAGGAGACGATGACAGACGGAGTATCCATGTGGACAGCGGCCTCATCCTGAGGCCGCTGCTTTCTTTATTTTCTGTTTTGCACGCAGTTCCCGGAAGAAATCCTTCATAAGGGAGGCGCACTCCTCCCCGAGGACACCCTCCACCGTCTCCACCTGGTGATTGAAGCTCTGCACGTGCAGAAGGTCCACGCAGGACCCGGCACTTCCGGCCTTGGGGTTCCGGCATCCGAAAACGACTTTCGGGATCCGCGCCTGCACGATGGCGCCGGCACACATGGGACAGGGCTCCAGCGTGACATACAGCGTGCAGTCCTCCAGCCGCCAGTCCCCGAATTTCCGGCACGCTTTCCGGATCGCGTTCAGTTCCGCGTGCGACAGCGTGCTTTTGTCTGTCATCCGGCGGTTGTATCCGCGGGCGTAGATCTTCCCCTCCCGCACGATGACACAGCCGATCGGCGTCTCGCCGATGGCCCCTGCTTTCCGGGCTTCCCGGATCGCGGCCTTCATAAATTGTTCATCAGTCATTAATTTTACCTGTCATAGTAATTGTGGTATGATAATTACAGTATACAATAATTACGGCAGCCTTGCATATCCGGCTGCCGGCTGTTTCAAAGGAGAACCACTATGCAGAAAATCCTTGTCTGTGATGACGACAGAGAGATCGTGGAAGCGATCAGTATTTATCTTTCGGGAGAGGGATATGAGATCCTCAAGGCCTATGACGGGACCGAAGCGCTTGAGATCATGGAGAAGACCCCGGTGGATCTGCTGATCGTAGATGTCATGATGCCGGGACTGGACGGGATCCGGACGACTCTGAAGATTCGGGAGACGAGCTCGATCCCGATCATCATTCTGTCAGCAAAATCAGAAGACAACGACAAGATCCTGGGATTGAACATCGGCGCGGACGATTATCTGACAAAACCCTTCAATCCTCTGGAACTGGTCGCGAGAGTGAAGAGCCAGCTGCGCCGCTACACGGAACTCGGCAATATGGACACCAGGGACAATTCCCACCTGTTCAGCGTGGGAGACCTCCATATCAATGACGAGACCAAGGAGGTCACTGTTTCCGGGAACCCGGTCAAGCTCACGCCGATCGAATACAACATCCTGCTCCTCCTTGTCCGGAACGCGGGGAAGGTCTTTTCCATTGATGAGATCTACGAGAAGATCTGGAATGAAGAAGCGATCGGAGCGGACAATACCGTGGCGGTCCATATCCGTCATATCCGCGAGAAGATCGAGATCAACCCGAGAGAGCCCAGGTACCTGAAGGTGGTCTGGGGCGTCGGCTACAAAGTGGAAAAACAGCCCTGAGGGACTCCGGAGATCTCATGAAAAACGAAAAAAAACAACACGGCAGCCTGGCGGTGCAGAAGAGGATCCTTCTTGTCATCCACCTGGCTGTCTTCTCGATATTTGTGGCCGGTGTTTCGATGATCTACTGCAATGCCAATTTCAAGAAAGGCCTGCGGTGGATGAACTCGGAGACCTATGAGGAGAGCCCGGCCTTCAATGCGCTTCTCCGGGAGGAGACAGCCGAGATCCTGAATTACGTCCGCTACAGAGACGTGTTTGAAAGCGGTGGAGAGGTGGATTATGACAACGAAGTGTTTGCCTATTCCACAGGCTCCGGCGACGAAGAAATCTGGACTGTCAACAACGTTCTGGAGTATGCAGAACAGCACGGCTACTACTTCGACAACGATTACAATGTCCGGCAGGATCCTGCTGCGCCCCAGGGGGACGGGACGACCTACCCGGTGACCTGGAGAGCCTACCGGAGCCAGGAAAAGCTCGCGGGACCGGGCTCTGCCTTCGTGACGCTGGATTACATGACCAGAGAGGTCATGACCCTTCTCGGAGATTACCACCGGAGCGAACAGCGGTACAACAGCGGCAGCTCCAATCTGTTTTACGAGATCGGGCTGGAAGGCCGCCGGACCTATACGAACCGCACTGGACTTACAGAGGACCTGGCGAGGAGCTTCGGGAAGTATGTCATCCTGGAATCAGGACAGCCGGATCCGGACAACAACCTGTCAGAATCGCCGGAGGAGATCCTCTCCCTGATACGAAGGGAGAACAGTAGTTTCCAGGCGGATTACAAAGTGATCCTTGCGGTGGATACCAACTACCCCTACCAGGACGCGTTTTACGAGGGACTGAAGGATTACGGACGCCAGCGCCGCGCCTATGCAGTCGGACTAGTGCTGGCGATGACGGCGGCCCCGCTGCTCCTTCTCACCCTGGCGCTGCTTCTCCGCCTCTCAGGACACGCGGAGGCCGGGACGTCGGAGATCACGCTGACCCGCTTCGACCGCAGGATGCCGGAGGCGAATCTTCTGTTCGCCGGGGCAGGCTGCATTGTCCTCGTCTTTCTTGCGGACAAGACAGCGGCGCGGCTCATGCATATGGTGACTCCGGAGCAGTTCTGGGTCTTCGGGGAGAAGATGATCGCGGACGTGGTGATCTATCTCTGCATGCTCCCGCTCCTGTTCTCCTTTGCCCGGGCCATGAAGGCGGGGATCCTCTGGGACAACAGCTTTATGAAGCGGCTCGGGATCCTCGCGGCAGAGTTTTCCAGAAATATTACCTTTGCCAGACGGTTTTCCATTTATTATGGAGCCTTTGTGTTTCTGAACGTCTTCCTGGTGCTGGTGTTCGCGTGGCTTCTGTTCTGCAGGAATTCCCTCCTGTCCAGGCTGGCGATGTTCGTCCCGCTGGTGATCCTGGCGTTTGTGGATATCTGGTATTTCCAGAAGCTGTACCGGAAACAGGAGGAGTTTGACAAGCTGGCGGGCGCCATCCGCGGACTGGGCACTTCCTCCGGGGCCGATATCCTGGACCTTTCTGAATTTGAAGGAAGAGAAGCGGAGATCGCCGGACTGATCAATCACGTCAACGAAGGCCTCCAGGCGGCGCTGGAGACGCAGGTGAGAAGCGAACGGATGAAAGCGGAGCTGATCACCAATGTTTCCCACGACATCAAGACCCCGCTGACCTCCATCATCAACTATGTGGACCTCATGAAGCGGGCAAAGCCCGAGGACCCGCTGATCCTTTCCTACCTTGAGATCCTGGACAAAAAGTCACAGCACCTGAAGACACTGACAGAGGACCTTGTGGAAGCCAGCAAGGCGTCCACAGGAAATATCCAGATCAACGCCGCGGATATCGATTTTGTGGAACTGGCGGAGCAGTCCAACGGTGAGTTCGAGGAGAAGTTCCGGGAGCGGAATCTTACGCTGGTGGGAACGTTCCCGAAGGAGCAGATCCTGATCCACGCGGACGGACAGCATCTCTGGAGGGTCCTGGAGAATCTCTACAACAACGCGTTCAAGTACGCCATGGAGAATTCCCGGGTATATGTCGGCTTCGAAAAGCATGACGGCAAAGTGCAGTTCACGATGAAGAATATTTCCGCGAATCCGCTGAATATCAGCCCGGAGGAACTGACAGAACGATTCGTGCGGGGGGATGTCTCCCGCACTACAGAGGGCAGCGGCCTGGGACTTTCCATCGCCCGCTCGCTGACAGAGCTGCAGGGCGGGGAGTTCCGGATCGAGATCGACGGGGATTATTACAAGGCGTCCCTGATCTTTGACATTGTTTCACCATCTTGACAAAACCCCACGCATCATTTTATACTTAAGGTCCGCACAGCCGGGGAGATAGCGGTTCCCTGTACCTGCAATCCGCTACAGCAGGGGTGATGTCTCGCCCCGGGTGTGTGTGTTGTGAAGCAGCCCGTGGTAAGCGGTGTTGACGTGGGGGCCCCCGTGCGGCGGACCTTTGCGAACCGTGTCAGGGCAGGAATGCAGCAGCACTAAACAAATGCGCCCGGGTGATGCGGGATCACCGCCACCGAGCTGGCTGCCGCGGTAACGTTCATGGCCACCATTCAAAGCGAGACGTGCGGAAAAAAGAAGTAAGAAGGGGCTGTCGTACCGATCAGTACGACGGCTCCTTTCATATGCATTTACGGGCATGTATTTATGTTAACTGTTGCCGAATCCCGGGTTCTGTCGTATACTTTTATAGACTGGGATTACTTTATTGATCTATTTATCGGACGTAAAAAATGTCTTATGTCGCATTATACCGGAAGTGGCGTCCCCGGACCTTTGACGAGGTAAGAGGGCAGGACGCGGTCTGCCGTACGCTGAAAAACCAGATCATGTCAGGAAGAGTGGGACACGCCTATCTGTTCTGCGGAACGCGCGGTACAGGAAAGACAAGTATCGCGAAGATCATGGCCAGGGCAGTGAACTGCGAGTCCCCGTCGGGCGGGAATCCGTGCGGCGTATGCGCGCAGTGCCGCTCCATCCTGGAAGAGAGTTCGATGAACGTGGTGGAGATCGACGCGGCGTCGAACAACGGCGTGGACAACATCCGCGATATCAGGGAGCAGGTCCAGTACCCTCCCACAGAAGGAAAATACCGCGTTTTTATTATCGACGAGGTGCACATGCTCTCGGCAGGAGCGTTCAACGCGCTTCTGAAAACACTGGAGGAGCCGCCGTCCTATGTGATCTTTATCCTGGCGACGACGGAGGTGCACAAGATCCCCGTGACGGTGCTGTCGCGCTGCCAGAGGTATGACTTCCACCGGATCACGGCGGATGTGATCGCCTCCAGGCTGCGGGAGCTTTCGGACGCGGAAAAGATCGACATCGAGGACCGCGCGCTGGACTACATTGCCCGCGCAGCGGACGGCGCGATGAGAGACGCGCTGAGCCTTCTGGATGAATGCATCGCGTTTCATCCGGAAGAGAGGATCAGCTACGATCAGGTTCTTGAGATCCTTGGCGCGGTGGATGTCGCCACGTTTGCGGAGCTGTTTGCGGCTGTCTCCGGGGGCAATGCCGGGGAGGCGCTGCGCATCCTGGACCGGGAATTTGTCCGGGGACGGGAGATGGGACAGTTCGTGAATGACTTCCTGTGGTACTTAAGGAATCTCCTGATCCTGAAGACCGCAGGGAACGGAGAGCGCCTGGTCGACAGCTCGGGAGAAAAGCTGGAGCGCATGCGGCAGGATGCCGCAGGAGCGTCCAGGGCGGCCCTGGTGCGTTATATCCGTGTGCTGTCCGAGCTTTCCAACCGGCTCCGGTACGCTTCCCAGAAGCGCGTGATGACGGAGCTTGCCCTGATCCGGCTGACTTCGCCTGAGATGGACGATGAAAATGACGCGCTCCTGGAGCGGATCTCCGCGCTGGAGCGGGAACTTAAGAACCTGAAAGCCGGAGGCATCGTCGTCTCTTCGGTACAGAACAGCGGCCAGGGAGCCGCCGGCGCCGGAGAGGACGGGAAGAAGCCCGCCGTGCAGACGGGGCCCAGGACGGTCGCACTGCCGAGGGCGGAATATGAGGACCTCCAGGCGATCCGCAGCGAGTGGGGAAGGATCACGGAAGCTGCCGGCGGCGTGTATGCCGCTGCGCTCCGCGGCACGACAGTGGAGCCGGCGGGGAACGGCATGATGTGCATCGTCTTTCCGGGAACCGGTGCAATGCGTTTCGGAGGGAAGGAGGCGGCGCTGGAAGCGCTGACTTCGTACATCCGGGAGACCTGGGGGAAGGAGATCGCTTTCCGGACCCGGGTGAGGCAGGGCGGCCAGGAAGAGACCACGAATTATACAGTAACAGACGAGGAACTGAAGGAACTGGTGCATTTCCCGGTAGAACGGGAAACCAGACCGCAATAAAAAACGGAGGGCAACATGGCAAGACGCGGAGGAATCCCGGGCGGCGGCGTCCCGGGCAGCATGAATAACCTGATGAAGCAGGCTCAGAAGATGCAGAAGCAGATGGCGGAGCAGGCGAAGGAGTTCGAGACGAAGGAATTTACAGCATCCGCGGGCGGCGGCGCAGTGAGCGTCACGGTGTCCGGAAAGAGAGAGCTGACGAAAGTCGCCATCGATCCCGACGCAGTGGATCCGGAGGATGTGGAGATGCTGCAGGACATGATCGTTGCTGCCGCGAACGAAGCGCTCCGTCAGATGGAAGCCGCGAACCAGGAGATCATGGGGAAACTGACCGGCGGTCTGGGCGGATTGGGCGGCTTCGGTTTCTGACGCCATGGATTATTACAGCAGGCAGATCACCAGGCTGATCGAGGAACTGTCGGCGCTGCCGGGGATCGGAAAGAAAAGCGCCCAGAGACTCGCGTTCCACATCATCAGCATGCCGGAGGAACGGGTGAACGCCCTGGCGGAAGCCATGACGGGCGCCAGAAAGAACATCCGCTACTGCCGCGAGTGCTATACGCTGACAGATGATGAGCTCTGTCCGATCTGCAGAAGCACTGCCAGAAACCACCGGCAGATCATGGTGGTGGAGAACACGAGAGACCTGGCGGCTTACGAAAAGACCGGCAAATATGACGGCGTTTATCATGTGCTTCACGGCGCCATCTCTCCGATGCTGGGCATAGGCCCGGGCGACATCCGGCTGAAAGAGCTGATGCGGAGACTGGAAGGCGACGTGGACGAAGTGATCATCGCGACAAACTCCAGCCTGGAGGGCGAGACGACGGCGATGTATATCGCGAAGCTGATCAAGCCCACCGGGATCCGGGTCTCCAGGATCGCCAGCGGCGTTCCGGTAGGCGGGGATCTGGAGTATATTGATGAGGTAACACTGCTCCGTGCGCTGGAGGGCAGGACGGAGTTGTAGGTAACGAAAGAAAGGGGAGTATCCCGCAATGGATAGGAACGAGTTCAATCTCAGGGTCGACCAGATGAGAAAGCAGGCAGGGCTTGGCGATTACGCTACGGCGATGAAGATCGCCGACGGGATCGACTGGCGCCGTGTCCCGAATGTAAGTCTTTTGTCACAGGTGTCTGAGATCTATGAAAAGAACCAGGAGTACGGGGAGGCGAAGGAGATCCTTCTCCTTGCGTTTGAACGTGCTCCCATGGGGAAAGGTCTCCTGTACAAGCTGACGCAGCTGGCTCTGAAGGACAAAAATGTGGAAGAGGCAGATGCTTACTATAAGGAGTTCTGCGACCTTGCGAGGGACGATACCCGGCAGTATATCCTTCAGTATCAGATCCTGAAGGAGAAAAAGGCGCCGGCTTCAAAGCTGATCCAGCCGCTGGAGCAGTACAACGCGCGGGAGATCGACGAGGAGTGGCTGTACGAGCTGGCTGAGGCGTACCATACAGCCGGCCGGTCGGAGGACTGCATTGCAGCCTGCGACAGGATCATGCTCCTGTTCGGGACCGGGCCCTATGTCGAAAAGGCAGCAAAGCTGAAGCAGGAAGGCGAAGGAGCAACTCTTACTTCCTATCAGCAGAGCCTGATCGACCATTCCTATATTTATGAGGAACAGCTGGAAAAGGTAAAGGAGGAGTATGCCCAGGCGTCCAAGGCGGAGCCGGAAGTAGACGCGGGGGATATTCTGATGGAAGCGGAGCCGGAGCCGGAACAGGCTCTGGTACCTGCCGCGGAAGATGCCGGAGAAGAGCCGGCCGGAGAAGCAGCGCCGGAGAAAGAACTGCCGCCGGCGGAGGAAGCGCCGCAGGCCGAAGAGAAGCCGGAGAGCCCGGTCGTGAAGGAAGACGGGAAGACCATGCTCCGCGTGGACGTGCCTTCCTTCGTGGCATCGGATGTCATCGCCGGATATGTGGATGAAGGGGCGAAGCCTCCGATCCAGGATGAGATCGACGCGCAGATCGAAGAGCACATGCGGCGGCTGGAGGAAGAGAAAGAGGCTTCCCGCAGAGCAGCACAGGAACTGATCGACGCGAAGAAGGCGGAAGAGGAGCGCATCGCTGCAGAGAAAGCCGAAGCAGAGCGTATCGCTGCGGAAAAGGCTGAGGCGGAGCGGATCGCCGCGGAGAAGGCGGAAGCAGAGCGTATCGCCGCAGAGAAGGCCGAAGCGGAGCGCATTGCCGCAGAGAAGGCCGAAGCGGAGCGCATTGCCCGCGAGAAAGCAGAAGCGGAGCGCATTGCCCGCGAGAAGGCGGAAGCAGAGCGCATCGCCCGCGAGAAGGCGGAAGCAGAGCGCATTGCCCGCGAGAAGGAAGAAAAAGAGCGCGTGGAGCAGGCAATGCAGGCGGCCATCGCTGCGGAGAAGGAACGGATCGCAGCAGAGCGCCTTGCCGCGGAACAGGCTGAGGCAAAAAGAATTGAGGAAGCTGCGAAAGCGGCAGCTCAGGCTGAGAAAGAGCGCATTGCTCTGGAAAGAAACGAGCCCGCCTATATTCCCCAGCCAAAGGTAGTGGAGGAACTCGGCATCACGAAAGTCCTTCCGAAGATCGGAAAAGGAAAAACAGAGGAAGAGACAGCCGCGGAAGCTGCACCGGCAAAAGCCCACGCTGTGCTCAGCGTGCCCGGAGACGGAAATGCGCTGATCGAAGGAAAAACAGCGGAAGAGGCGCTTGCGCTGGCTGTCGAAAGGCTGAAAGAGATCAGAAATCAGACCGGGATCATCAACCCCGCGGCGAAGATCAAGGCCGGGAAACTGAACGTGAAAGGCCTTGCGAAAGCGATGCCGAAGGTGGCAGGAAAGGACCTGATCATCGAGGAAGCCGGAGATCTGACAGAAGACAGCATCCGGCAGCTGCTGGATGTGCTCGCGGAAGAAGACGGACTGAGGACCATTCTGCTGGTGGACAACCCGCTGCAGATCAGCAGCCTTAAGGCGATATATCCTGAACTGGCGGAAGCGTTCCACGCGCCGGCAGCGGAGGACGGCATCAAGGTACGTCCTGTGAAGCCTGTATCGGCGAAACCGGCGGAAGAGAAGGCTGAGGCTGTAAAACCTGCTGAAAAGCCTGCTGCGAAACCCGTTGAAAAGCCCGCGGTGAAACCTGTCGAAGCACCCGCTGCGAAACCGGTGAAAGCCCGGAACGAAAAGATAGCCGCAGCCGAAGAGGCAAAGCCCGCTCCTGTGAAAGTCGTGGAGAAGCCGGCGCCTGCACCTGCAGCCGCACCTGAGAAGACCTCTGCGGCACCCGCGAAGCCTGCAGAGCACGCCTACTCCGAAGAAGAGCTGGACATCGATGCTTTTGCGCGCTATGCCAGTGATTACGCGAAGAAGATCGACTGCGTGATCACAGGAAAGAGCATGCTGGCGCTGTATGAGCGGATCGAGATCATGCAGGAGGACGGCGTGGCGCTCACCAGACAGAACGCGGAAGCGCTGATCGAAGAGGCGGCGGACCGCGCGGAAAAACCGCCGTTAATGAAGCGGATCGGCGGCATCTTCGCAAAGAAGTACGACAAGGATGGAATGCTGATCCTGAAGGAAGACGATTTTATCCTCTGATGAGTTCGGCATCTGAAGATCTGCCGATATGTATAGTTCAAGTCCTGTTTGCGGGACATGCACGCCTGACCCCTCTGCCGATGACAGGAGGGGTCAGGTTTTGTAATTTGTCTGAGTCCCGCAGCGGAAATTGATTATAAAGAAGGAAGACGTAAGAATGGCGGAAAATATTCTGAACTGGCTGGACGCGAACTGGTTCGCGCTTCTTGTCGGTGTGTTTCTGACGGGATCCATGCTGTACGGACACAGCTGCGGTTTCCTGCGGCTTGCGGTCTCGGCTGCCGCGGTCCTGATCACCGCGGCCCTGACAAGGCTGGCAATGCCGTTTGTGACGGCATGGGTTAAGGCGAATACCGGGCTTGAAAGCATGCTGGAGAGCATGATCGCAAAAAACATCGGCGCCGGGATCCCGGGAGGATCCGGAACTCTTAAGCCCGAGGATCAGATCTCTCTGATCGACAGCCTGGCGATCCCGGAAGGCCTCAGGGAGTGGGTCAAGGAAAACAATACGGAGATCATCTGGGAAAAGCTGGGGGTAAAAGAGTTCACCCAGTACGTTGCGGACTATTTAAGCCGCACCATCGTACACTTTATTCTGTTTGCCGTCCTGTTCCTCCTGATCTGGATCCTGCTCCGCCTTCTGATGAAGGTGCTGGATGTCTTCGCGAAGCTGCCGGTGATCCACGGACTGAACCAGATCGCCGGCGCTGTGATGGGACTGGGAGAAGGCCTCTTCGGCCTGTGGGCCTTTTTCATCCTGCTGTCCTGCTTTGCCGGGACCGTCTGGGGACGGCGGCTTCTGGAGCTGATCTACGCCAACGTGTGGCTCAGGTTCCTGTACCAGTACAATATGATCACCTGGTTTTTAAAGAGCATGCTCGGCGCCCTCCTGTAGGGCACGCCGGGCATTTATTTCAGTGGGGATGCGCACGCGCGGGCCTGGAAATGTAATGAAAAATCAGTAAAAAAACTTTTTTAAAATAGTTGTTGACATTATGAAATACGGGTGGTATTATACACAAGTCGCCTCGAGAGAGGCACAAAACAAAAGCCTCGAGGGCAAGAGCCCGAAGGCTGAAAGAACCTTGAAAATCGAAGATCAGACAGTACAGACAACCCTGAAATTTCTGTAAAGTCCAGCACCCGGGAGACGGGTGGAAGGACTGGACGGGGAGCTTGCTCAACGGACAGGACTTACACACGGA
>Ga0256405_10006696_pt1 | contig 18114 bp, 9 predicted proteins | sample RumenRJG_02DNA_FD_189096 | JGI IMG/M metagenome (GOLD analysis project Ga0256405, IMG submission 189096) | Bovine rumen microbial communities from Lethbridge, Alberta, Canada - RJG_02 | ecosystem: Host-associated > Mammals > Digestive system > Stomach > Rumen | place: Canada: Alberta | collected... | reverse complement strand
CCCGGATACAGGGACAGCAGCCGCAGCCGGCCCGACGGCCGGCCGAAGCAGAAGGCCATCATCAGCACGGCCTCCAGCACGATGCAGACAGCCCCGTCGAGCATCCGCCCGGGCGTGGAAGTCCAGCCTGCGACCAGGCCGGCCGGTTGCCGGACCAGCCAGGGGATGGCCAGCCGGACCGCCAGCGCCAGGGCCAGTGCCGCCACCGCGGTCCATCCGCGCGGGAAGAAACTGCATTTGAGCAAAAAGCTCAAAAGCGACAGCAAAGCGACCAGGGAGAGCAGGACATCCATCAGACAGTACGGTTTTTACGGCGGAGCAGGAACAGCAGCAGGACGAACAGCAGGATGGCGAGCCCGGCGCCGACCCAGCCGGCGTGCTGCAGCAGCCGGGGCTGCTGGGACGGCTCCGACAGCCGGTCGGATTTCAAGACGACCTGCGAGGCGTCGGAAGCGGCGACATCCCGGACGGCCCGCATCACGGCATCATACGATTTTCGCTGCGGCTCAGGCAGCTGGCCGGCGATGTAGTGTTCCAGTTTGGCATTGCCGCAGACGAATTCGGTGCAGGCGGCACCGTGGCGCTCCGTGACCCCGGCGTGCAGGGCGGCCGTCGTCTGCAACTGCTCCTGCGTTGCTTTCCAGTAGCCCTTGCGGGCACTTTCCAGCATGACGGCGGTCATCGCCTGGAAAGCGGCGGGATTCACCCGCTCCAGATAGTCGTGGATACCCAGTCCGTCTGCATCCAGAATATAGGTGTCGTACATCGCGTCGTAGAGCTGCGGATCGAGGACGGAGGGCCGGGTGGCATTCCAGCCGAAGACATTGCGGAACAGTTCGCCGAACATCTGGGCGGATCCTTCGCCGCCTTTCATCCGTTCGCGGATGAATGTCGGATTGAGCAGCGTGGCCCGCGTCTCCACGGCCACGGCCTCCCTGGCACCCTGCAGGCGCCGGCTGTAGCGGTTGCGGTAGTCTGCGAAGAAGGCGTCGGGTTCGCGGCCCGTGACTTTCCGGACGGCCAGCGAGAGGCCGCCGGTAAACTCGTACACGTGGTCGAGGGACAAAGGTCCCCAGGTATTGCTCTGGCGCGGCTGGACGACCACATCGGTCTGCGCCATTGCGGCGGCCAGCAACCCGGGCTCGAAGGAGGCCCAGTTGGACTCGTCGCCGTAGGCGGCGCCCATATTGTTGAGATAACCGTCGGCGATCTCCGCTTCGTCGTCCCAGCTGCCGCTGCTTTCGACAAAGCCCAGCATCCCCGTGCTGTAGCCGCTGTTGAGCGGACCGAAGACCCGCATCGTGGACAGTTCCCGGGCCCGTTCGGGTGAAAGCCCTTTGTCGAGCAGGGCCTTCTCCTGTTCCTGGGTGCCGGCCGCCACGTAGTTGGGCCAGCCGCCGCCTTCCGGGGCCTCCGCCGCGAGCCGGACGGCGTCGGTGAGCAGGCGCAGGCGGGAGCCTGCGATGTCGCGCAGCTGTCCGGAGACCTGTACGAGGACGTTGATGCGCGGCCGTCCCAGTTCCTCGGCCGGAACCAGCCGCAGATCCACCACCCGGTCCTGTTTGTCGCGCAGCGGCTCCACGCCCAGCATCCAGAAGGCCTGGGCCAGCGTGGCGCCCTCGGTGGCGATGAATTCGCCGGCCCAGAAGGTGTAGCTGACCTTGTGGGGATAGTCGCCGTGCGCCTCGCGATAGCGCTGCAAAGTCTCTTCGGCCAGCCGTTTCCCGTCTTCCCACGCCTGCGGGTTCGGGGTGGCTTCGGCGTTGATGCTGTACATGTTGCGGCCGGTTGGCAGGACGTTCGGGTTCAGGACCGGATCGCCGCCCGGGGCCGGAAAGACCGTACCGCCGTTCAGGGCCCGGACCATGGCGTCGAGTTCGTGCTGCGGCGAGGCGGCCAGCGCCTTGTAGTGCGTCAGGGCCGGCCGGAGTTCCGCTGCGACGGCAGCCGTGTCTTGCGCCGGATGCTGGAGCAGGGCTCCGATCCGCCGCCGCGCTTCAGGCAGATAGTGCTGGTGCAGATAGTCGAAATCCTGCAGCTGGGCTTCGGTGATGCGGCCTGCGTCGCGGTCGCGGCTGGCGGTCTCGTAGGCCAGCGGGTCGGCGGCTACGGCCAGGGTGGAAGTCAACAGGTCGCGCGGGCTGTAGGGCTGTCCCAGCGTATAATAGGCGCCGGTGATCTTCTCGTCGGCGATTTCTTCGGCAAAATTGTCCAGGGCTTCGAGTTCGGGCTGCGTGAAGGGCACGGTCAGCGTAGAGTCCAGCCCCAGGTCGCGGTGCAGGCCGAGCCGGACGGCTTCTCGCTTGACGCGCAGGCCCAGTGCCGCATCCGTGCCGCCCGTCTCCCCGGCGGCCAGCGCCCGGTGGATGTCATCGAGCAGCCCCTGGTAGCGCTGCCGCATTCCGCTTTCCACGTAGGGCGGCGTGAGGTAGGTGACCAGCGCGGCGTGGGTGCGCCGTTTGGCGATGATGCCTTCGCCCACGTTTCCGGTCGTATAGTAGTAGAAATGAGGCAGGTTGCCGACCAGGACGTCCGACCAGTCGGCCTGCGACTGCCCGACATTCTTGCCCGGGGTGAATTCCAGGTTTCCGTGGGTGCCGAAATGGATCAGCGCATCGGCCCGGAAGCCCTTCTGCATATAGAGATAGGGCGCGAGATAACTGTGCGGCGGCGCCACGCCGGCTCCGTGCACGAGCCGGAATTCATCCTCGCCCAGGGCCGGACGGGGCTGGGGGAAAAGCAGGATGTTCCCGAACTGCAGGCAGGCCACGGCCAGGCTGTCGCCACGGACCAGCAACTGACCCGGCGCCGGGCCGTAGCGCGCGACGACTTCCTGGTATTTTTCGGGCAGCAGGGTCTCCGCGGCCCAGGCTTCGTATTGTTCGCGCGTCAGCCAGACCGGATGGGCGCGGCGCAGGAATTCGGCCTGGGCGCCGGGCGCATAGGAGCCCATGACGCTGCCCTCCCGGTGGACCAGCCGCGCGAAGCCCGCTTCGCTCTCGGGCAGGCCGCTGACATTGTACCCTTCGCTGCGCAGGCGCAGCAGGAAGCGCCAGAGTGAGGGAATGACCTCCATGCCACTGGCCAGCAGTGCATCCTGGCCTGGCGATTTGAAGTAGCCGATGGCTACGCGCTTTTCGGCGTTGGGCTTGGTGCGCAGGGCCATATAGTGCGTAAAGTAGGACAGGAAAGCGTCGATGCGTTCCATTTCGGGCGTATGGAGCCAGAATCCTTCCGGACTCTCGTTCTGGGTGGCGATGCAGTAGTTGCCGATACCCCCGTCAATCTCGGGCACCACGATGCGGGCTGTCAGCGTGCCGCTGCTGACAGGCTGCAGCGGATCGATCCAGGTGCTGTGCGGCTGGATGAGCGGGAAGGGATTGAAGAGCGGGATGTTTTCTTCGTGGAGCCAGCGGATGAAGGCATCGTCGCCCAGGCGCCCCATCGGCAGGTAGATCACGGCGTCGGGATGCAGGCTGCGGAGCATCTGCTCGCGTTTCTTGCCGGATGCGGTGAGCGGATAGACATTGAAACCCGCGGCGGTCAGGCGCGTGATGAGGGTGTCCACATGGGCCCGGTTGCCTTCCATCGGGAAATTGAGGCCGGAAATGAAGGCGACGCGGGCGCCGTCTTCGTGATACAGACCGCTCTCCCGCAGATAATCGCTGAGCTGCGCATGGGTCTCGAAATACTTCCCGTACTGGCGGTGGTAGTACATGTCGGTCAGCAGCGGGACCGGCGCTTCATAGTGGCGGTCGCCCAGGCGCAGCGGCGTGGCGACGCTGCGCAGGAAGCGCAGTCCGTTGCGGTAGTTGTGGCGGCTGGGATTGCGGAAATAACCCAGCAGGGCCTGCTGCTGTTCTTCCGTCAGATTGCACTGGATGTCAACGTGCTGGTTGTTCAGCGTATTGGTGAAGATGGTCAGCCCGCGGCCGCCGGCTTTCTCCAGCCGGGCGACCTGGCCCTCGTCCAGATAGAGGCCGCGGCTGAAGATCAGCACGGCGTCGGTGCCGCGCAGCGGATGCGCGTCGGTGGCCAGCTGGCCGGCATCGGCAAAGCGCAGCCGGATCCTCCGGCAGTCGTTGTTGAGGGCAAGGTCGGCCTGCTGGGCCAGCGTGGTGTTGACGACCAGGATGCGGGTGGGTCGCAGGAAAGCGGCCCAAAGGAGTCCCGCCAGCAGAACGGCTGCTGTGCAACAAAGGATAATGAGGAGGCGGGTCTTATTCTTTCCCGGCCGCATAGTCCTGTTTCTTCTTCATGATGTCCACGGGAGCGTGGTGCAGGCTGAAGCGGATATGGTCGATGTATATATCCTGGATTTCCGGGATCTCTCCCATCCCTTCCAGGCAGAAGTCCACCTGGAATCCTTCGGACTCCAGCGCCTGTTTCCAATCGACGGCAATGTCGTTCGAGGCGTGGTCGCCGGCGACGAAAAGGAAGGGGACAAGGGTCACTTTGCGGGCCTTGTCGGCCTTGAGCTGGGCAAGCACGGTCTCGAAAGTCGGATAGCCCTCGAGCGTAGTGACGTGGAAGAGGGGATGCCCGCCGGCTTTCAGCAGATGGTCCATCTGGCTGTAGGTCGCCGTGGCCGGCGTATAGGTTCCGTGGCCGACCAGGACGACGTGCGCCTTCTTTTTGACATCGGCAGCGGCTGCATGGCGGTCAGCCAGGATGCGGGCCACGCGCTCGCAGTCTTCGACCGCATAGAGCAGCGGGTTCCCGACACGGATCTCTGTGAAGAAGGGCGCCATTTCGGCCGCGTCCCGCCGGAGCGATTCCATCTCGGCACCTTCGAGCAGCGTCGTGCTCTGCACGACCACATGGGTGTATCCCGCGGCGGCCAGGCTGAGCAGTGCTTCGCGCGGCGTCTGTTTGTTGACGCCACGGCCTTTGAGTTTGCGCAGGATGATGCGCGAAGTCCAGGCTTCCCGCACGTCCAGCTCCGGAAAGGCTTCCGCAGCCTTGGCATTGATGGCATCGATGGTCTTGGCGCGGGTCTCGTCGTACGTGGTCCCGAAATGCACCAGCAGCAGCGCGGCCTTGTCGCCACGCTGCATGGATGCGGTCAGGTCCTGAGCTGCTGCCGGAAAAACGCATAGCAGCGCCAGGAGCGCTGCCATGCAAAGGGCCATTTGTTTCATCGCTTATTCCGGATTCTTGGAATGGTAGTAGTCGAGGGGCTCGCCGTTGATGGCGTCCCGGGTGTGGTCCATCCAGATCTGGCGGACCGTCGGGAGTTCGAGCAGGCCTTTCTCGATCATCGTCGAATTGTTGCAGGTGAACCCGGAACCGTTGGCACCGAAGAACACTTTCCAACTGCAGTCTTCGACTTCGCCTTCCTCATTGGCTTCGGCCATCAGGTCAGTGAAACTGTAGGATTTGCCGGCGAATTTCTCCGGCAGGTCGTCACCGGCCATGTCGTTGTGGCCGTGGTCGCCGTCGATGGACATCAGCGGATGCAGATAGACTTTGCGGTTGCTTGTGTTGAGGCCGGCTTCGGCCATGCGGGCATAGACGTGCGGCTTGAAGTTCTCCATCATGTCCACCGTGCCGACGAAGTAGTGCGGGTTGATGGCCTGCAGGGCCTCTTCGAGCTGCGTATAGCGGATGTTGGCCTTGTAGGTGTCATAGGAGTCGGGATTGCCGTGGCCCATGAAGGCGACCAGGTCGTTGGCAGCCTGCGCCTTGTAAAGATTGTCAAGGGCCTTGGCAACGGCCGTTACGTCGCTTTCGGCATCCTGGAGCAGGGGAACACCCAGTTTCAGGACTACGCGGGAGAGATAGTCGTCGTCGATGTCGCCGTTGGCGTTGTTGGCGAAGTCCTTGATGTAGTTGATCACGCGGGTGTATTCCTCACCGGGGATCACCTGCAGCGACTGGACCACGATCTCGCTGTACATCACGCCTTTCTGGGCAAAAGCGGTGAGCCAGAACGGCGGAGCGTAGTAGTTGCGCACCTCGGCGCCGTCAGCGGCGTTCTCACCGGCGGCCGCGCGGTTGATGCAGATGGCGGAAGAATAGGAGAGGAACACGTCGTAACCCGGGAAAGCCTTCTTGTAGGCGTCCACGGTGGTGTCGAAGGCGTCGAATGCCTGCTGCCAGGTTGAACCGAAGGCCACCAGCAGGATGACCTTGTTGCTCTTCTTCTCTTTCTTGACAGTTTCGTTCACGGCTTTCTGGTATGCCGTGTAGTTGTACTGCTCGTTCTCTGTGGGATCGCAGGCGGTCAGGCCGGCGGTCAGAACGGCCAGCAGTGCAAGGGCCAAAAGTTTAATTCTCTTCATATTGCTTTGAATTATAATTGTTGTTGATGGTTTCATTGAAGCGGCTTCCCATTTTCCGTCCCTGGTTGAATTTCACGCTCAGGCCGATGTAGAAAGTCCGGCCCGGCGTGGTCGTGCCCAGGTGCAGGCCGTGCGGCGTGCGGTCCACATAGTCCAGGATGTTGTCGATGCCGGCCTCGATCCGCCAGGCCGTCCGTTTGGACCGGCCCAGGTCGTGGCTGGTGGCGATGCGCCAGATTTGGTAGCCTTTGCCGTCGCCGTCGATCTGGTAGTGGCGGCGGGATGACATCCGGCCGTACAGACCGGCGCTCATCCGGTAGGCGGGCGAGAAACGGTGGTTCCAACTGGCGAAGAAATTGCCCTTGTGCCGGGCCGTTCCGTCGATCGTGACCTGGTGCATCCGCTCGTGGTCACTGTCGTATTGGTTGGCTTCCGTGTCGAGCCAGCTGTATCCCAGGCCGAAGGCCCAGTCCCGGATGCCGTAGCGGACACTCAGGTCCACGCCGGCGGTACGGGCATCCTCGATGTTCTGGTACTGGCGGGTCCGGAGCGGATCGTACTGGATGATGTACTCGGCCGGAGCCTGGTAGTTGGGGATGGTCACCAGCGTGATCATGTCCCTGACCCGGTTGTAGTAGCCCGTGAGGTTGACGCTCAGGCCGCCATGGTTGTATTCGCCGCCCAGCGAGAAATAATCGCTCGTCTGCGGCCGCAGGGCGAGGTTGCCCAGATAGAGATAGGTGCCGCTCATCTGGCGCACGTAGCGGTAGTGCAACTCTTTCGGCGTCGGAGTCTTGAAGCCCTGGCTCCAGCTGGCGCGGATGCGCCAGGCCGGTCCCAGGCCCAGCAGCGCGGAGAGTTTGGGCGTCAGGCGCACGCCGAACTGGCCGTTCCAGGTCAGCCGGACGCCGCCGGCCAGGTGCAGCAGGGTGCGGCGGGATTCCATCTTCCACTCATCCTGCGCGTAAAGTGCTGCGGTCCAGTCTCCCACGGTGCCTCCTTCCACCCGGGTGGGGGAATAGAGCCAGTCGTAGCGGTATTCCGCCCCCGTGTTGAGCAGGTTCCCGCCCGGCAGCGTGAACACGCCTTTGAGGCTGGCCATCGTGCGCCGTTGGTCGCTCTGCATCTCGGTCTGCCCGGTCAGGTAGGGATAATAGGGATAATAGAGGGTCCCTTTGCTCTTCTCGTAGTCTTCCACCAGCGTGGTGGCGGTGAAATAATACAGATAGGCGTGGCGGTTCCAGTCCAGGTCGAAGGTCACCACGTCGGTGGCGTTCACCTTCCAGCGGCCGCCGGCCGAAGCCGAGGCGTTGCGGTACTGCAGATCGTAGGTGTGCACGTCGAACTGGGCATATTTCCCGCTTGGACGGTAGATGCGTTTGCCGTAAAGCGTGCCGCCGGCGTAGAGTTCCAGCTTGTCGGAGGCCGAAAAAGTAAGCTGTTCGCCGATCTGGGCGTTCGTGTGCCGGTTCACGGTCTTGTTCTGCGAGTCCGTCACGGGCGGCTGCGAGCCGACCGTGTGTTCGACGGGCGTGTTCTGCCAGCCGTCGGAATGCTGCAGTTGGAAGTTGGTCAGCGAACTGATGCGTCCGTACCTGAGGCCGATGGCATTGTGCTGCCGGAGGTCGTTGTACGAACCGTAGCGGGTGGCGTTCTCCAGCAGCAGGCCTTCTTCGCGGTGCTTGCGCGTGATGATGTTGATCACGCCGGCGATGGCGTCGCTGCCGTAGAGTGCGGACGAGGCGCCTTTGACAATCTCGATCTTCTCGATGTTCTGGGGATCGACCAGCGACAGGTCGTTTTCGCCGCCCACGTCCCCGTGGATGCGTTTGCCGTCGATCAGGATCAGGATGTAGCTGTTGCCCAGGCCACCGAGCTGCATGTGGGAGCCCATGTCATCCTCGTTGAAGGCGAAAGAGGCCGTCAGGCCTCCCAGGATGTCTTCCAGCGAGCGACCGGCGTAGTTCTGCAGCATCCGGCGGGTGATGACCTCCGTCTGCACGGGCACGTCCTTGAGCAGATGGCTCGTGCCGGTGGCCGTGACGACGGTCTCCGGAATCGTGTCCTGCAGTGCCGTTTGTGCGGCAAGCGGATAAGCCAGGCTGAGCGCCAGGCCGATAAGCCAGATCGTATGCAATCTCATTTTCGCTCCCGCTTTTTCCTGAGCGGGCGAACAGCTGTTGTCGCTTTGGCAGGTCTTCTGGCTTTCCCCGGTCCGGCTCACCTTCCCAGGCCTTCGTCGCATTCCGTCCCGCAGAAGGGACAGCGCCGGGCCCAGTGGCATTTTGGAGGCGGACCTTGAAATGAGGATCACAGCTGCAGGTACAGCCCCGGCCTTTCACCGGGTTCCCTTGCATCGGCAGGGCTTGCGGGCGACCGCCGATTACCAAAGTCGGCCGCAAAGATAACACAAAGTTCGGAAGAATAGAAAAAAAAGCCCCGCAATCGCTTGGCATTGCGGGGCCGGGGAAACAACACTATAATTTTTAACTTAAAAAGAGGGTTCGGCCTAGAATCGGTAGCCGACCGTGACCATGAAGTGACGTGGCTTTGCCGGGCGCGTAGCGCTGATGAAATACTTTGTGTTGAAGATGTTGTAGAGGTTACCGGCAAGCGTGATGCCGTTGGCGAGCGTATAGTAGAGGCCGCCGTCCACGATGAAGGTGGCCGGGAGATACACGTTGTTGGCGACGTTGGTGAAGCGTTTGTCGGTATAGTTGCCGTTCAGGTGGAACGACAGGTTCTTGAAGAAGCCCTTCTGGATGGTGTAGTCCGCATAGGCGTAGAAGGTCGTGCGCGGGAAGTTGGTGGCGCGCAGGTTGATCGTGCCGTCTTCGTTGTAGGTCACCCAGTCGGCGTCTTTCGGAATCCAGTCGAGGTAACTGGCGACAGTCCGCATATCGGACACTGCCAGGCCGCTGGTCAGCTGCAGGCCCTGGGCGGGACGGAAGGTCATATCGAAGTCCACGCCTTTCGAGGTTTGCCGGCCCACCTGGGCGCGGACGCTCTTGTTGACCACGGAGCCGTTTTCCTCGACAGGCTTGTTGCCAATCGTGCGCACGACGTTGTATTTGCGGATGTAGAACACGCTGGCGTTGATGTCGAACCAGTCGGCGATCTCCAGACGGGCGCCGATCTCGCCCTGCCAGCCTTTCTCCGGCTTGAACACTTCGCCGCCGGCCTCGTCCGGATTGAATTCTTTGCCGTTGCGGTCCACATAGATGTAGTTGGGGTTGTACACCGTGGAGTTGGGTTTGAAATAGTTGGCCACGGATCCGTAGAGAGAGAGGTTCTTCACCGGGAGATAGACCAGGCCGAGTTTGTAGGTCAGGGCCGAGGTCCGGAGTTCTTTCCAGTCGGTGCGGTTGGCTTCGTCGTAGTGCTGCAGGCCATCGGAGATGGTGGCTGAGGCGTTCTGGTAGTGGTAGAAGTCATAGCGCAGGCCCAGCATCGCCTTGAACTGCTCGCTGAATTCCAATACGTCGTGGGCGTAGATGCCGTTGGTGATCCAGTTGCGGATGGATGCGGCTGAAACCTTGCAGTCCCACCAGTCACGGACGGTGTGCGGGTCCTTCAGCGACACAATCTCGCCCAGACCGGGACCCCAGACGTCATCTTTGCCGTAGCCGTTGTACTGCGTATAGTCGAAGAACTGGTAGTTCCAGCCCAGATTGTAGTTATGTCGGATATTGCCGGTGTTGAATTTGCCGCCCAGCTCGAGGACGTTGGTGTAGTTGTAGCTGTCCGGATTGAAGCACAGCGGCGTGCCCGATTGAACGTTTTCCATATCCACATAGGTCTTGACGCCCCGGTTGTTGAGATACCAGTAGTCGTAGATGGGGGACGTGCTGGTGAGATAGCGCACGTTTTCGACGCACCAGTAGTCCAGATCGCTGTGGCTGTAGTTGAAGCGCTCGCGCAGGGTCATAAAGTCGGTGAGCTTGTGCGTGTAGGCGAGGGTCAGGTCGATCACCCGGCGCTGCATATGGTTGTTGGCGTTGTCGTTCAGACATTTGTCATAGTCGAAGAAGGGGTTTCGCTCGCCGTTGGAAGCGAAGAGCCGGTCTCCGGCAACGCTGTACACGTCGCCCGGCATCACCGGCGCGCCGCCGATGTCGGTGGTATAGCGGTCGTCGTTGAATGAGGCGATGGCCTCGAGGTAGCCGTTTTCCGTGATGGCGGAACCCAGGGTGAACATACCGCTGAAATTGTTGGCATTGACACCGCGGTAGCCGTCACCGTTCGCGTAGTGGACGTGGGCGCGGTAGTTGACCGGGCCGATGAGCTTGCCGCCGAATCCGACGGTCGCTTCCTTCTGGTTCCAACTGCCGAGGCTGATGCTGGCGTTGACCGTCTGCTGCGGCGTGGCCTTTTTCCGGATGATGTTGATGACGCCGCCCATCACGGAGTGTCCGCTCAGGACGGACGAGGGGCCCTTGAGCACCTCGATCGACTCGACGGACGAGAGGTCGCTGAACGGGACATTGTTGAGCAGGGAGCGCTCGTCTCGGATGCCGTCCCAGGCAATGACCGCATCGGTCGTGCCGCGGATGCTGTAGCGCTTGAAGGCGCCCAACTGGTCGGAGGTCTGGACGACGCCCGGGAGATATTTGACGGCATCTTCCAGGCTGAGGATATGGTTGCGTTCCAGGGTCTTGGCCTCAATGCGGCTGACAGTCACCGGGAGGTATTTCAGCGGAACGTCGATATTGATCAGTTTGATACTGTTTTCTTGAAGCGGACGATAGTAGTAATCGTAGATCGCTGCGCTGTCGAGCGAGAATACCGAATCGACCATGCTTCTGCGACGTTCGGGCGTCTGGGCAGAAGCAGGAAGGATGCAGAGAATGGCAAGTGCCAGTAAAAAAGTCTTTTTCATTAATCTGACAGTTTTATTGTTATGGTTTTAGCGTTGGATGTGTCTCTTTTTCCGGAACAGGCGACGGATGCCGCGGGCAAGCCAGCGGACACTCAGTACGATACCGGTCACGGAGAGGGCCGTGCCGCCGATCATCAGGGTGTACATCACGATGTTCCACAGCCAGGGCCGGTCGGTCAGGAACTTGAAATCCAGCGTGTGGAGCTTGTGGTAGAGCCAGTTCCGGGTGCGGGTGTCATCGTCGATGCGGCGGATGGCCAGCGTGGCCGGATTGTAGTAGTAGCGCGTGTGCATATAGTCGTCCACGATGACGCGGTAGACTGGCAGCATATCGTCCGTTACCTTGCGGAAATGGTATTCCCGGTCGAACTTGTCGATTTTTTCCACGGTGTAGGGGATACTGTCGCCGTACTGCCGCTGCATCTCCCGGCGGACCATTTCCTCGGTGAGGACGAAGGTCTTGACGAGGCTGTTCTCCCGGGCATCGACCAGGACCTGCTGCTTCGGCGCGAGCGTAAGCGTATAATAAGGTTCGCCCTTATAGCTGCTCCAGGCGATGGTTTTCGTGCCAGGATAAGCAGCCAGGGCCTGCCGGTAGTCGAGCGTGTAGCGGTCGAGGTCCAGCCGGGCGTCCGGCCGTCCGGGGCCGCCGCGGCGTCCGCCGCGCGGCTGCACCTGTTCGCTCTTGTCGCGGGGTGCCTTCTTCAGGAATTCCGGCATATCGGCCAGCGACATCATTCCGCTGAAAGCGAAAGTGATGGCGAAGATGCCGAAGACGAAGCCCAGGATGTAGTGCCAGTTGTACCATCTTTTCTTGTACGGCGCAACTTTTTTCTTGCTCTTGATTGCTACGCGGATGGCCAGCACGAACCCCAGGATCACCATAATGCAGCCGATGCCCGCCGCCCATTTCACGGAGTTGAGCCAGAGCTGCTGCTCCTGCCGGAGACGGGTGAAATACACCCAGTGCGGGATGGCGCCGAACCAGGCCCACACCCGTTCCTTGTGTGAGGTGAACTGCAGCACGCGGCCCGACTTGGACGAGAGGTACAGCTGGTGCCGCTCGGGGTCGGCGAAATGGTATTTGTAGATGGGCAGTTCCTCGCGGTTGCGTCCGAAGGGGATCCACTGGTCGAGTTTGTTGAGCGTGTCGATCCGCGCTACGGGTGCGTCGCACCAGGTCCGGATGGTCGTTTCCCGGGTCTCTTCGACCGGTGTGAACGTGCGGGCGGAAACCAGCGAGGTCTCGCGAGCGCCGATCCGGAAGACCGGCTCGTCGAGCAGCATCTGCAGGGAGAGGGCGGGAACGGCGGCAGAGTCGGGAAGCGCCGCGGTGAGCGCTTCCACAGGAGGAAGTTCAGCCGGAAGGGTTTGCTGGAGTTCCAGCTGCTTGTCGGCCGATGCGCGCGGGAAACTGTGATAGATCATCACGATGCCCGACGCGAACCACATAAAGAACAATCCGCACAGCAGACACCCGGTCAGCTTGTGCAGGAATGAGAGAATCTTGTACATTCCGCTGTATGTTTTCCGTGGAAGCGGCGACTGGCCCGGCGCTTTTTCCATCCAATACAATCGGGCAGGTCTTCTGGCTCGTTCCGCCTCAGGTGTCTTCCCGGAAAAAATCCAGTGACAATGAGAATACCTGAAGCAAAATTCGGAACTTACAGCAGCGGGCACTGCCCCGGATTCTCACCGGGTTCCCTATTCTTCCTTACCCCGCGGTCGCGGGTCCGGACACCCAATTGCGCCGCAAATATAGTTTTTTTGTGCATTTATTGCAAAAAAAAAGGATTCCGCGAACGGGAATGGCCAGAAATCGGCCTACAGAAGATGGTTTTGCAGGATTGAAAATAATCTTTATCTTTGCCGCCGGTTCCGGTGTCCGGCGCCCCTGCCGGGGCGTTCCGGGTGAAAAGGGAATCAGGTGAAAGACCTGAGCAGACACCGCTGCTGTAAGTTCCGCTGCCGTCTCCGACAATCCAAAGCCACTGCCGCAAGGCGGGAAGGCGCCGGAGAAGGAACAAGCCAGAAGACCTGCCGGGACCGCGCGTTTTTCAAGCTTTCGGGTAATAAAAGCTTGCAAGAAGATGAAATTCAGACAGATAGGATTTGTACTACTGTGTGCGCTCCTGCGCATCGTGCCGCTTTTCGCCCAGGATTCCCTGGCCGTGAAAGGAAAACTGAACGATACGCTCATGCTCAGCAACGCCACCGTGACGGCCCGCAGCCAGGAACAGCAGCTCCGCGAAGGCGCCTACGCGGTCGGGGCCGTCAATATCCGGATCCAGGCCGCCACGCTGCAGACGCTCACGCAGGCCATTGACCGCAGTTCCGGCATCCGCATTCGCGAAGAGGGCGGGGTGGGCAGCGATTTCGACTTGTCCATCAACGGGATGGGCGGCAACTCCGTGCGCTATTTCCTCGACGGGATGCCGCTCGACGCCAAGGGCTCCGGCATCACGCTTTCGAACCTGCCCGTCAACCTGATTGAGCGCGTGGAAATTTATAAAGGTGTGATTCCCGCCAGCTTCGGCAGCGACGCGCTGGGCGGCGCCATCAACATCATCACCCACCGGCAGCACCGCAACTACCTCGACTTCTCCTACGGCATCGGCTCGTTCCATACGCACAAGGCGGACTTCAGCGCCCGCTTCACGGGCAAGAAGACGGGCCTGACCATCAAGCCCGTGATCAGCGCGTCCTATTCCAAGAACGATTACCTGATGCACGACGTCAAGGTCCGCAACGCCGACCGGACGGCCTTCATCGTGACCGACCTGCCCCGTTTCCACGACGATTACCTGTCGCTCTTCGCCCAGCTGGAGGCCGGCGTGTCCGACCGCTCCTGGGCCGATGATTTCTATCTGTCGGCCTCCGTTTCAAAAGTGGACAAGGAAATCCAGACGGGTGCCACGCAGTCCTATGTCATCGGGATGGCTGAACGCAATGCAAAGGCGCTCAACCTGTCGGCCCGCTATGCGAAGAAAGGCTTTCTGACGGACCGGCTCGATGTAAACGCCACGGTCTCGCAGACTTGGGACCACACGCAGACGATCGACACGACCTACCGCCGCTACTACTGGGACGGCACCTATATCGAAGGTTCCTACAGCGAAATCCGCCACCGGGGCAAGACGCTGCGCAACTACCGCCGGCCGATGACGCTCGTTCGCGGCAATTTCGACTATCACCTGGCCGAAGCGCACCAGCTGACGCTCAATTACCTGCTCAACCGCACCGGCAACCGCCAGGACGACGCGTGGGATGCGGACTACGTTCCGACTGACGACGCGCTGACCAAACACATCATCGGCCTTTCCTACAACCAGGTCCTCTTCGGCGGCAAGATGGACAACGCCTTCTTCGTCAAGGATTACATCAACCACCTGGAAGTGGGGCAGAGCGAGTTCGCCTCGACCTCCGGCGCCGCCACGGCGGAAGCCTCCAGCACGCGGAATTACCTGGGTTACGGCGTCGGGAGCCGTTTTGCCATATCCGACCCCCTGGCTATCAAGGCTTCTTATGAACACAGCGTCCGGCTTCCCGTCTCCCGGGAGGTACTGGGCAACGGCTCCACGATCTATCCCAACCTGATCCTGAACCCCGAGATCAGCGAAAACTTCAACCTCGGCTTCTTCGGCTCCTGGGACCTCGGCGGCGGGCACGTGCTCTCTTACGAGGCGAACGGTTTCGCCCGGCTCGTGGACAATTACATCCAGGCCACGGTTTCCGAGACCGAGGGGATGATGCAGTATGTCAACGTGGCGGCCGTCCATATCAAAGGCGTGGACGGGGAAATCCGCTACGACTGGGCGGGCAAGCTGCATCTGGCGGTCAACGCCAGTTATGACGACTGCCGCGACCAGCGGGAATTCAACCAGGACGGCAGCCGCTCGATCACCTACCGCAACCGGACGCCGAACCGGCCCTGGACCTTCAGCAATGCGGAGGCCTCCTATACCTTCCATCAGGTCGGGCTGCCCGACAGCCGCCTGCGCCTGACCGCCGACTACCAGTGGGTGCACTGGTTCTTCGTGACCTGGGAAGCCTTCGGTTCGGCCAGCACCAAGTCGCGCATCCCCACGCAGCACCTTGTCAACGCTTCGTTGCTCTACAGCTGGCAGGGCGGGCGCTACAACCTGTCGCTCGAATGTACCAACCTGCTTGACGCACTGGCCTACGACAACTATATGCTCCAGAAGCCCGGGCGGGCGTTTTTCTTGAAATTCAGATTATTCCTATAGTTTTATCGTTTTAAAAAGAGAAAGATATGAAAGAAATGAAACGCATCCTGCTCATCCTGACCGTCGCGATGGTCTCGATGATGTCAATGGCAGTCAGCTGCCGCGAACCCGAACCCGAACCGGAGCCGGAACCGGTCGTCGTGGACAAAGACTACAATTTTGACCTCTTTGTCTGCGCCGTCAAGCACGGCGGCATGTCCAAGAACAAGAACGGCACGTATGTGCGCAGCGTTCCCGACGTGACGGCCGACCAGCCGATGGTCGAGTTCACCGGCAAGGGCATCGATATCACGGAAGACTATACCCTGGAGAGCATCACCCGCGGCAAATATTATTATCAGGTGCCGCAGCGTGCCACGGGCGGTTTCGTGAAATTCCACATCGAGCGCAATGCGGCCGGTGAGGAAAGCATCGTGGAAGATGCCGAAGTCCCCTTCAAGGACAACACCTTCGACGCCCGCAAGTACACCCACGCCTGGATCGGCGACAGCACCACGCTCGTGATCGTCGGTACCGACGCCAAGCACACCAAGATCTTCTGGACCAAGCTCAACGAATCGAACCTCGCCGTCCAGAGCGAAGGCACCTTCGACATCACCCTGCCCGCCGGTTACAATGCGTTCTCCACGGCCGGTCTGCTGACCTACCGCAAGAGCGACGGCAAACTCTATTACTTCTATCTGGTCAAGCCTGCGGCCGGCCAGTCGGATGCGGCTACTTCGATGACATTCATCGCCGTCATCGACCCTGCCACGATGAAGGTTGAATCCAATACGGCTGTCCCGACGGACGTCATGGAAGAGACGGCCGGCAGCGCCTACGGCGAACTGATGCAGAGCATGATCATGTACGACGAGGCCGACAACATGTACGTGGCCGGCCTGCAGACCATCGACGGCAAGGAAATGGGTATCCTGCGCCGCATCCCGGTGGGCCAGAAGTCCTTCGATCCGTCCTGGAACGGTTTCCCCAATCCGGAAGGCAAGCTGCTGACCGTCCAGTACCTGGGCAACGGCAAGGCGCTGAGCTACTCCCGCGACGAAACCCTGGGCACCAAGATCGACAGCAAGAGCCACTTCTATTCGATCATCAGCCTGTCGAACGGCGCCCGTGAACGCGTGAAGTTCAACGGCAAGGACCTGCAGTATTGCGGCGGCCGCTTCTCGCAGCGCAGCGCCGTGGTCAACGGCAAGGCCTACATCGGCGTCGGCGGTGAAGTGGAAGGAGCAGCCGAGGAAACGAATCCGACCATCTACATCTACGACTGCAAGACCGGCGTGGTGGAGAAAGGTGTGGAGCTCTCGAAAGGCTTCTGCTTCGACATCATCCGTGCAATGGATGCTGAGTAAGTTTTCGTATCTTTGTGTCCGATGAAACCGCAACTGCTCATCGGCGCGATGCATTCGGGGAGTGGGAAAACCACTTTTACGATGGGGATCCTGCGGGCCTTGCAGCGGCAAGGCCTGCAGGTTCAACCGTTTAAATGCGGCCCCGACTACATCGACACCCAGTTCCACAGCCTGGCTTCGGGCCACGGGTCGGTGAACCTCGACACCTGGCTCGCCTCCGAGGCGCATGTCCGTTCGCTCTATGCCCGCTACGGCGCCGATGCGGATGCCTGCGTGGTGGAAGGGGTGATGGGCCTGTTCGACGGCTATGCCCGGATGCAGGGCAGCAGCGCGGAAATCGCCCGGCTGCTCGACATCCCGGTCGTGCTGGTGGTGGGCGCCCGTTCGATGGCCTATACCGTCGCGGCACAGCTTCACGGGATGAAGACCTTCCTGCCGGGACTCCGTATCGCCGGTGTGGTGTTCAACCCGGTTTCCTCGGACAACCACCTGCGTTTCCTCCGCGAAGCCTGTGACGATGCCGGCCTGCCTTGTTTCGGCGCTTTGCCCAGGGTGGCGGACCTGGAAGTGCCCTCGCGGCACCTGGGTCTGACCCTTGCCGCCGAGCGGGAGATGGACGCCTGGATCGACCGGGCGGCCGATCTGGTGGAGCGGCACGTCGATCTGGCGGGACTGCTTTCGGCGGTTGCCGGACCGGCTCCCGAAAGGGACGCCGCGCCGCTTCCGGCAGCGCCGCAGCCGCCGGCCGGGGAGCCGCTGCGGATTGCCGTGGCGCGCGATGCGGCCTTCAATTTCATCTATCGGGAGAATCTCCGGCGGCTTTCCGAGCTGGGGACGCTCCGTTTCTTCAGCCCGCTGGCGGGCGATTCGCTGCCGGAGGCCGACCTGGTGTACCTGCCGGGAGGCTATCCGGAACTTTTTGCCGCGGAATTGTCGCAGCAGGCGGCGCTTCGGACGCAGCTGCGTGACTATGCGCAGGCCGGCGGCCGGATCCTGGCCGAATGCGGCGGGATGATCTATCTTTCGCGGGCGCTGGAAGGCGTCCCCGGCGGCCCGTACCCGATGTGCGGCATCCTGCCTTTTGCCGCAACGATGGACGGCGCCCGGCTCCATCTCGGGTACCGGCGACTGGTCGATGCGGCCGGGCGGTCGTGGCGCGGCCATGAATTCCACTATTCCGAGCTCGTTTCACCAGCGGCCCTGCCCTCCGTCGCCGTGCAGTACAATGCACGGGGTGAGCAGGTTCCTACGCCGCTTTATCGTTTCAAGAATGTCATTGCCGGCTATACCCACCTCTACTGGGGCGAAGCCGGTATTTTGAGTCTATGGGATTGACTATGAAAAGAATACTATCC
>Ga0256405_10006693_pt1 | contig 18121 bp, 17 predicted proteins | sample RumenRJG_02DNA_FD_189096 | JGI IMG/M metagenome (GOLD analysis project Ga0256405, IMG submission 189096) | Bovine rumen microbial communities from Lethbridge, Alberta, Canada - RJG_02 | ecosystem: Host-associated > Mammals > Digestive system > Stomach > Rumen | place: Canada: Alberta... | reverse complement strand
GTATGGATTACTTGCCTGGAAATGTCCAAATTCGTAAGCCATTGTAAAGAGTGATGCAAAAACCTTAGGATCTTCCTGCTCTCTCTTAAGGTCTAAATAATATTGACCGTCTGCCTTGTTCTTGTAAAGAGAGCTTAGTATCTTAACTCCACCTGGAACCTTTGCGCAGAACCTTGAAACAGTCTTAAGATCCGAAAATGTAAATACATATTCATGGAACTTGAGCCTGTTAATATCCTTGTCCTTGGAATCTTTGGAATTCTTTTTAGAGGCCTTGGTAGTAAGTTTGTCAGCAAGCTTACCTGAGCTCTCAACAGTAGCATTACTATTAAGTGCTATCTTATCGGACTTGTCCTTGACAATATCGTTTTCTTCTATCATATCCTTAACAGAATTGGTGATCTGCTTAAGACTCTTTAAATACTCATTAAGCCTGTTAAGTCTCTCTTCGCTTGCAGAATCTCCAATATCTTCGAGAACCTGCTTGGGAAGCTTGATCCCAGCCTTATCTGTAAGGTTTTTAAGTATCTCACTAAAGGAAGCTGAGGCATTTTCAGAAAGGGTAAGTGATACTGAGTGATCAGGAAGTACTGTGATCTGAAGAGGCATAAATGAACCTGTAGGCTTGTAGTCTACCTCTTCCTCAGCTTTTTTCATAACTTCATGCAAAAAGTCCATAGCCTCTTTCTTTTTCTCAAAGAGGTCCTCCAGCTTAATGCCCTGTTCAAACATATCATCTTCAGTTATGATGCAATTTACTGTATCTTTATCGATTCTCTTAAATTCCATTTTTCACCTATAAATTAAAAGTCAACTCTTCTTGCCGTATGATATCACAATTAACAGATTCTTGGAAGTCCTTCACCATACATTGGCCCAACCACGCGCTTTCCGCCAATTTTTGTTGTCACGATCACATTAGTATTATCGGAACTTTCTTTTTCTTTTTTAACCTCTCCGATTATTTTTGCATTTTCGCCATATTTTGACTCTTTTATCAGCAAAAGAGCTTTTTCTGCATCACTGGCACTGACAGATATTACCATTTTACCTTCATTGCCCATATACATAGGATCAAGACCAAGAATTCCGCAAAAATCCTTAACTGAAGCAGATACAGGAAGATCTGTCTCATTAAGTATTATTGAACACTTTGAAGCGCTGGCAAATTCGTTAAGTACTGTTCCAAGCCCGCCTCTTGTAACGTCTCTCATGGCATGTACCAAAAGTCCTGCATCCATGAGCTTTCTTGTCATTTCCACAAGAGGTGCATTGTCAGATTTGATATCATTTTCTATTCCCATCCTGCTTCCAAGTATTGTGGCATGATGATCTCCAAGATTGCCGGAAACGATGATCCTATCGCCATCTTCAAGTTTTGAAGGCCCTGGAACTATCTGCCCTTCAGGAATAAAGCCAACACCTGATGTATTGATGATAAGTCCTGATACATCGCTGTGTTTTTCAACAACCTTGGTATCGCCTGTTACAACTATGACACCGGCTTCTTTTGCAGTTTCAGCCATAGAAGCTATGACCTTTTCAAGGATCTCGATATCAAGGCCCTCTTCAAGTATGCATCCGCAGGTTATGTACTTGGGAACTGCACCACTCATTAACAGATCGTTGACTGTTCCACAAACTGAAAGTCTGCCTATATCTCCGCCTGGGAAAAGAATAGGTGTCACAACAAAACTGTCCGTTGTTATGGCAAGTTTTGAGGATCCAGGTACTACTGCAGAATCTGAAAGTTCAGAAAGAATTTCATTATTAAAATATTTGGCAAAAACATCTTCTATAAGCCTGGAAGTAGATTCTCCGCCGCTTCCATGCGCCATTGTTATCTTCATCATTTATCTCCCGGAAATAAAGTAATTATAGCAGCTTCCTTCTGTAGAAACCATGCATGCCCCATGTGCATTGTCAGGAGTACATTTTTTTCCAAACAAAGGGCATTCGTGGGGGCTTATTGCTCCAACAAGAACGCTAGCGCATCTGCAGCCAGCAGGCTCATGATCCTCATCAAGACCGATACTTCCTGCATCAAATTCCATATACTCAGGTCTAAGGGTCATTCCTGAGCCTTTTATCTTACCCATTCCTCTCCAGGAAGAGTCGGATTTTTCAAAGTACTTTAAAACCATATCCCTGGCCATCTGGTTGCCATCTTCGCTGACAAAAGATTTATAAAGGTTCTTGTATCCCCCTTTACCAGCCATTTTCACAAGGGAATATATGGTTAAAATAAGCTGCTCTCCCTCAAAGCCTGATACTACAAATGGTATCTGAAGCTCCTTTGAAAGCTCCTCAAAGATCTTACCCCCTGTTACAGCAGCAACATGTCCTGGCGCTATAAAGCCATCGATATTACTACCATTTTTGACAACCCACCTGATAACCTCAGGCATTGTTTTTAAAGAGGTTAAAATCTTAAGGTTTTTAAGTCCAAGCTTTTTGGCTTCTTCTACGAGAAGTGCATAAACTGGTGTAGTTGTCTCAAACCCAATTGCAGCAAAGACATAGTTTACCAAAGGATTCTCTTTTGCAAGCTTAATGCTGTCCATAGGTGAATAGACCATTTTTACCCTTGCGCCATCGCCTTTAGCATCTGCAAGGGAACCATTTGTACCCTTTACTCTAATGAGATCTCCAAAGGTAAGAACACAGGTATTTTCCATGAGTGAAAGCTCTATAAGCCTGTCTATTACTGCAGTAACTGTTACGCAAACAGGACATCCAGGTCCTGATATGAGCTTTATCTTGTCAGATAAAAGTGATGGGATACCATTTTCAGAAATCGCAGCTGTATGGGTTCCGCAGACTTCCATTAGGCGAATTTCAGGACCATCATAGCTTTTAAGTTCTTTTATAATGTTGTCCAGATAATTGTTATCCATATATTATGCAAGATCCTCGATTTCTTTATAGAGCTCTTCCATTTCATTTGCCATATCCTCATCCATTGTCTGGATGATACAGCCTGCATGAACCAGGACCTTGTCGCCAATTTTCACATTAACAAGTCCCGCCTCAGCATTTACAATATTTCCGCTAAAATCTACTGTAGCTTTTGTTCCATCAAGTTTTATCACAGTTCCTGGTATTGCAACGCACATATTATTATTCCTTTTTATACATCAGACCGTAATAGGCCTGTCCAAGTGAAATACCGCCATCTCCAAGAGGCACTTTCTGATTCCAGAAAACCTCAAAATTCTGCTCCTTAAGAGCTACAATGCTCTTTGTCAGAATGAGTCTGTTGTTAAACACACCGCCAGAGAGGCAGACCTTATTTTCACCATTTTCTTGTCTTATTATCATGCAGCATCTGACTATCATATCTACAATTGCCATATGAAAACCATAGGACATTGCAGTTTTATCAAACCTTCCAGCTGCTTTACATTTAAGTATATCGGAAAAGAGCTTTATCTGATCCGTTAGGATCTCTTCTTTTGATATTGTAATATCAAATTTAAAGTCCGGGTACTGACTTTCCTGTTTACTCTCTTCAAATTTATTGGCTATCTTTTCTAAGTTTATTGCACATTCACCCTCATATGAATTGTAATCCCCTATGTCAAGAAGCGATGATACTGCATCAAAAAGCCTTCCCATGCTTGATGAGCTGTAACACAAATCTTTATTGTTAAGGGCAGCCGATAAAATAGCATCATTACCGGATTTTTCAGCACAATTTCTATCTAAATAGCCCGCTTTGATGGCCATATTCTCATAACATTTTCTTGTCTGCAGCGCATTTTTAGAAGCGCTGTCACCGCCAACCATATTGGCGTAAGATAAGTGGCCCATTCTTTTCATTGAAGAGCCGTTACAATATAAGAATTCTCCGCCCCAGATTGCGCCATCAGTTCCAAATCCTGTTCCGTCAAAAGATGCGCCAATGGCACTTTCAAGGCTGTTTTCAGCCATAACACTGTAGGTATGAGCAAAATGATGCTGAAGTTCAACCAGCTTAACGCCCTTTTTATCAGCTTCTTCCCTGGCAATTCTTACAGAATTATATAGAGGATGCATATCACAGACATAAATATTCGGATTTTGCTTAAATATGTCAAAATACTGTCCCAGAAGTGTTTTGTAGTTTTTCTGGCAGCCATAATCCTCAATATCGCCTATCTGCTGGCTTAAGAGAATCTTATCATTGTGGCCCATGGCAAAAGTGCTTTTTAAATCTCCGCCAAAGGCAAGAACAACATTTTCTTTATGAAGCACCTTACAACTGTCATCCAAAAGAACTGGAAGTGGTGCGTATCCTCTGCTTCTTCTTATTAGCTGACTAGTACTTCCAAATGTATCTGAAACAACAAATGCCACAGAGTCATCCATTGGCATTTTTATCTCAAGATTGTGATACAAAAGGCCATCAACATAAGCTTTTTTCTCTTGAGACAAGTCAAAAAACATGTTCATAAACTCATTATTGTCTATGATTATGGGCTCATCAGATGAATTGGCACTTGTAACAATAAGTGGGCCAACTTCTTTAGTTAGAACGCAGTGTATTCCTGCTGATGGCAAAAATGCCCCTATATAGTCGCTGCCTTTTACCACCTCATCATCAAAATCGTATTTCTTTTTCAAAAGAACTATTGGCCTTGCAGAGGATCTTAAAAGATCCTTTTCCTTTCCAGATACAAAAGCATATTCTGAAACTACGATCTCGTCAAAGAACATGATTGCAAAGGGTTTATTTTCTCTGTGCTTTAATAAGCGCAGTCTAATAGCATTTTCTCTTGTTGGTTTGCAGACAAGCTGATAACCAGCAACACCTTTAAGACCTATTACTCCGCCTTTTTTAAGAATATTTACTGCTGTTTCTACTGCCTGTCCATTCTCTGCACTAAGGCATTCATTTTCATGGTTATAAAATATACGAATAACAGGTCCACAGTCATTGCAGGACAGTCCCTGAGCAAATCTTCTTCGTCCAATCTTGTATTCATTATCACATTCGCTGCAGGTATTAAATCTGCCCATGGTAGTATTATGTCTGTCATATGGCAGAGAATTCAAAATACTTATCCTTGGGCCACATACTGCGCAGCTGTTAAGGTAATATCTTTTTCTCCTATCCGCACCTTCAAATATTTCCTTTTTGCAGTCATCGCATATTCCGATGTCAGGCAAAAAAACAGGAATATCAGATGAAAGGTCAAGATCAGTACTATCAATTATTGAAAATGAAGATTTGTAGCCGCTTAACTCATCAGGGATCTCATCGAGGTCCCTCATCCTGACATCCAAAATAAATGAGCCTGCAGGGGAATCTGTTTTAATAAACGAAACTAAAGCCTTAAGTTTATCTTCTGGACCAATTGCCAGTATCAAAACTGCGGCTCCAATATTCTTAACAAAACCTGAAATATTCAGTTCTTCTGCTTTATAAGCAATAAAGGGGCGATAACCAACACCCTGTACCGCCCCTTTAACCAATATTTCTTTTATCATTCTTTGTTCTGATCCTGTGTTGCCTGCGCAGGTGCTGCAGGTGCCTTTTCTGGTGCTGCAGTTGCAGGTGCAGGAGTGTTTCCTGCGTTTGCTGCCGCTGCCTTAGCAGCTGCTGCGGCTGCTGCACGCTCTTTTGCAGCCTTCATAAGAGCTTCCTGAGCAGCTATAGCCTTTTCTGACTGTTTGAAAGTCTTAGTTACCTTTTCAGTGCCAGGTTCCTGGAATCTAAGTCCCATGGAAAGTGATTTCTTAGGACAGTTATCAACGCAGCATCTGCACTGAATACAGCTCATAGGCCTGATTGACCAAGTCTTTTCATTTTTATCAACTGTAATTGCATGAGTAGGACATTTAATAGAACACAGACCACATAAAATGCAAAGATCCATATCATTTTCAACATGCCCTCTTGTGCCAACAGGATACTCCTTCTCAGCCTTTCGAGTCTTAGGCTTGGACACAAGATTATGTAATACAGTTTTATTAAAGTTTATTAAAGCCATCTTATACTCCTTCTCATCCTACCATCTATTAGTTATCTCTCAGTACAGCTGATACATGGGTCAATTGTAAGTACAAGAATTGGCACATCAGCAAGGTCACAACCTTTAAGAGTTTCAACGAGACCAGAAAGATTTGCAAATGTGGGAGTGCGGACTCTCATTCTATCTATAAACTTACTTCCGTTAGCCTTTACGTAGTAAATTGCTTCACCACGAGGCTGCTCTATTCTCATGACATATTCGCCATTTGGCATTCCCTTTACAGGAACATCAATGTCTCCAGCAGGCATCTTGTCGATGCACTGACGGATAATATCAAAGGCTTGGAAAATCTCTTTTATACGACACTCAGTTCTTGCATATGAATCACCTTCAGTGCTGATGATAGGCTCAAAATCCACATCTCCATATGCACAGTATCCAGTAGTACGGATATCTCTTGCTATTCCGCTGGCACGAAGGAATGGTCCAGCGCATCCAAGAGAATCAGCCTGCTCTGGTGTAAGAACACCAACACCGCGAAGTCTGGTCTGAACAGCCATATCATTAAGGAATGGCTTAGCGATTGTGTTTAGCTGCTCTTCCATCTTGTTAATCCTCTGATAGAAGTCCTTAAGCATCTCATCTGATACATCTCTTCTGATACCGCCGATTTTCATTACTGAAAAGATAACACGACCGCCTGTAGATGCTTCAAACATATCAAGAGCTTCTTCACGAAGTCTCCAGCACTCCATATAAAGGCTCTCAAAACCGAAAGCATCAGCTAAAAGTCCAAGCCAGAGGAGGTGAGAATGTACTCTTGAAAGTTCTGACCAGATTGTACGAAGGTACTTAGCTCTTGAAGGTACATCAATGTCCATGATGTGCTCAACAGCTTCAGAATATCCAAGGCCATGGCCAAGTGAGCAGATTCCGCAGATACGCTCTGCTACATATACCATTTCATTAAAGTCTTTTTTATCTACCAGCTTCTCAAGACCTCTGTGGATAAAGCCGATTGATGGAATTGCTTCTACAACCTTCTCATCCTCCATTACAAGATCAAGGTGGATTGGTTCTGGAAGAACCGGATGCTGGGGTCCAAATGGAATTACACTTCTTGTTGACATTTCTTCCCTCCGATTATTTAAATGGTGTCTCTATTGCGGTTCTATAGAGCTTACCTTCATAGTCAATATTGATCATCTTGATCTGTACACCGAACAGATCATGCATCTCGTTCTCATATATAAAAGCACATGGATAAATGCTTGTGATACTTGAGATTTCCTGGTCCTCAGGAAGTGTCATCTTAAGATGTTTCATCTCCAGATCTTTACCAAAGGTATAGATAAGCTCGTAAGCATCCGGAACTCTTGTAGCACACTGCTGAATAAGATGATAACCAGCAAATTTAAGCTTCTGAGACTCATCAATGATGCTCTCAGGATTTACATTTATAAATTCTGTATTCATTATGCATTATCCCCTTTCTCAACAGCAGGAGCTACAGGTGCTGCTGCAGGCTTTGGTGCAGCTGCTGCATTTGCTGCGGGTTTAGCTGCAGGTGCTGCAGGTTTTGCAGAAGCTTTGATCTTCTCCTCTGCCTGCTCGCGAAGAGCTTCTTCTGTAAGGACAGCATCATACTGGTTGCTAGGATCATAGTCGTCAGCAGTCATATGAATAGCCATCTTGCTGTAATCAACTGAGCAGTACCCCTGCTTAAGTGATTCTTTAAGTTTCTTTCTCTTTTCTTCAAGAAGTCCAACAGCCTTAACAACGCCTTCAATAAGCGCTTCAGGTCTTACTGCACATCCTGGTACATATACGTCAACAGGAACTACCTTATCAGCGCCACCTAAAATGTTATAGCAGTCCTTAAAGATTCCTCCGTCGCAGGCGCAAATACCGCATGCAACTACTACCTTAGGATCTGGCATCATATTGTATAGCTGTCTTACTACAGGAGCAGTCTGAGCATTGATGCCACCTGTAAGAAGCAGAACATCTGCATGTTTTGGATTACCTGTGTTGATAATTCCAAATCTCTCCACATCATACATTGGAGTCATAGTTGCAAGAACTTCTATATCACAGCCATTACAGCTGGATCCATCATAATGTAACACCCATGGTGATTTAGCTATATTCATTGATTTATATCCCTTTCGTTTTACTTAAGTACATTAAGAATCAAAAGATTTGTTCCCGCAAATACAAGGATTACAGCCCATGTTACCTTGAGCATTGTAATATATTTAACTCGTGGGAATATATTATCAATAAGTGTCTCAATGAAGAATACAACAATAATGGCGATGATAGCCCATACTCTGCTGATAGGATTAGCTGTAATAAAGAACATTCCAACGATACCCATCATAAGTATTGTGTCATACCACTCGGCGATCTCAACAAAAGCAAGGTTGCTGCCTGAAAGATCCGTTGTAAGACCTTTTACCATCTCCTGGTGCATATGGTGAGAAGTACTAAGGTCAAATGGTGACTTACGAAGCTTGATTATAAGGATAAATACAAATCCAATAAAGAAGCCAGGAAGCTGGATAATTGCAGGTGCATCAGCCTTTACAAGGTCAGAAACCATGAAACTTCCCTGTGCATAGTAAAATCCGATGGCAACAAGAAGTGTCATAGGCTCATAGCACATCATCTGAAGAAGTTCTCTCTGTGCGCCCATGATACTGTAAGGTCCATTGGTTGAAAAAGCTGCCATGACCATAAGTACTTCTGACATTGAAAGAGCAAAGAATACAAGAAGCATATCTCCGCCGGCAAAGAACAAGCATCCAGTAAACACTGTCATGATAAGGTATCCTGTTACAAAGAGGACCTGGATACTGTTAACAACAGTAGTCTGCTTGTGAAGGAGCTTGTTGACATCATAAAAGGGCTGAATGATCGGAGGGCCCTGTCTTCCCTGCATACGAGCTGCAAAGAGTCTGTCAGTTCCTGATAATAATCCGCCAAGAAGCGGTGCTAATATCAAATAAAGTAAAGCTTTAATAATAAATCCGTATTCCATCAGATAGCACCTCCTACTACTACGATAAGCATTACTGCCACAAGTACAGCTGCTACCCAAATGCAAGGGTTCAAGAGTTTATTTTCACCAAAGTAGTCTCTCATGTACCAGTTAGACATGTAAAGAGCTCTCTCTTTTCCAAATGAATCGATATAGTGTCTGTCATCACCAGCGTTTACACCAGCAACATAAGACATTGTCATCTTGGAATTCTTACCTATTGACAGGAATCTGGATCCAATAGGGATCATGAATACCATGGCAACCATGATCATCATGATGATAACATCTGATCCTCCGATAACATCAGGGATGTTGGTGTGAAATGCCTCATCAAGAATTGGCTGGATCATGTTACCTGACATCCAAGGGAATGCAAAGCACATGATGATGATAAGTGAAGTAAGAGGGAAAATTGAAACCATCTCACTTCTTGGAGTGATATCCTCAAGCTCGAATGACTGATGGATTACTGTACAGATCTTGCCAAGCCACTTAGCCCAGTAGAAAAGTGTGCTTCCTGAACCAAATACAAGGAAAAGTACAAGCCATACAGAACCTGAATCTACGAAAGACTTAAGTGCTGCCCACTTGGAAACAAGCATACCAAATGGAGCAAGGAACATTCCACAAATACCAATGATCATGATAAATGCAAGTCTTGGAAGCTTGATGATAAGTCCGTGCATATCCTCAATGTCACGGCTATGCATGCAGTTTTCAATATCACCAACTGTCTGGAACAGAAGTGACTTGGATACAGCATGGAAAAGAACCAGCATTACAGCAGCCCATACACCCTCTGGTGTACCAGTTCCTGCGCAGGCTGTGATAAGTCCAAGGTTTGAAATTGTTGAATAAGCAAGAACCTTTTTGCCATCGCTTACAGTGATAGCAAGAAGTGATGCTGCAAAGAATGTAAATCCACCAATGACTGTGATCATAACACCTGTCAGTGTTCCGTACATTACTGGTGAAAGTCTGATCAGCATATATACACCGATCTTAACCATTGTAGCTGAGTGAAGAAGTGCACTTGATGGTGTAGGTGCAACCATGGCACCAAGAAGCCATCTTGAGAATGGGAACTGTGCACTCTTTGTAAGAGCAGCAAAGGCAAACAGAGTAACCGGAACAATAATAAGCTCAATACCGCCCTCTGTAACCTGGCTGAGATTGGAAATTCCAAGACCTAAGTTGCAGATCATAAGACCAGCTGCAAAGCCGCATCCTCCAAGAAGGTTCATCCACAGAGCTCTGAAAGAGTTGTCTACAGCTTCCTGAGTTCTTGTGTAACCGATCATGAGGAATGAACATACTGATGTGATCTCCCAGAAGAAATAGATCCAGGAAAGTGAATCAGATGAAATAAGTCCAAACATTGCTCCAAGGAATACAAACATAAGAGCAAGGAAGTAATTGGATCTGTCCTGAACATCAGTATGATGATGATGATAATCCTTCATATAGCCTGATGCGTAGATGCAGATAAGAATACCAACAACGCCAACTATCAGATACATAACAGCTGCGAAAGTATCGATCCTGACATGAGGATTGCCCTCTACTGCTCTACCAGTAAGATCCATCCACAGTACAGGAATTGTTCCTGCAAGTGAAAAGATAATTGCATAGTACTTCTTGTACTTGATTGATAAAAAGCATACCAGAAGCATAAGGAATACTTCGCCACATACAGCAAGCATATCTGGTACATGTGTGTGCTCAAGATATACAAACTGTGATGCATCCCCTGAAATAAGTACATTCACGGCAACATAAATAGCAGCGGCCATAATCGTAAAGCCGCCAAGCATGATGATTGCACTCCTAAGTGGGCTTGCCTCCCTTAAGAGGAAAATAAGTACTGCCATGATGAAGGGAAATAGGATTAGAAAGTTAACTACACTTAAAATTGGAATAGACAAGGTGTTTCGCCCCTTTCACATAAAATCTCATAATCACTTATGAGTTTTTCATAAATTTATCAACAGCTTCATTGAGATCGGAAATTGCCTTCTCATCGCCGTCTTGAACAGCATGAACTATACAATGGCTCATGTGCTCCTTAAGTATTTCTTTTCCGCAGTTATTGATAGCGGAGCGAACAGCCGCAAGCTGAACAAGGACCTCTGTACAATCCCTGTCATCTTCAACCATCTTCTTGACAGATTCAAGATGACCAATAGCTTTTGAAAGCCTGTTAACAATGGCCTTCATATGCTCTGGGTCATGGTGGTGATGATGGTGCTGGTGGCCCATGCTCTCATTAGTTGCATGAGAACTCATAAAAAACCTCCAAAAATAATGTGCGTCTTTGTTAATTTTTTGACTTTGCAGCGCAAAGAAAAGAAAGTCACAGAAAACGCACAACTGACCGAATATCATTATATATCATGGAGATAAAAAATCAATAAAGATTATCTAACATTTCCAATAATCTTGTATAAAAGCTTATAGAGTACCTGATACTCCTCTGCAGTAAGCTTTACACAAGATCCCATTGAAGGTGGAATAGACAAAGCTTTATCCTTAAGTTTTTCTCCTTCTGGAGTTATTGATACCACAAGATTTCTCTCATCCTCGCTGGATCTTTCTCTTGTGATATAACCCTTGGATTCAAGCTTTTTAAGTACAGGAGTAAGAGTACCGGAATCAAGATATAAGCATTCGCCAAGCAGTTTTACATTAACAGTCTTCTTCTCCCAGAGAACCATCATGGCAATATACTGGGTATAAGTAAGATCAATGTCATCTAAATAAGGCTTATACTTCCTTATGATCTCCTTTGAACATGCATAGAGTGGGAAGCAAAGCTGATTGCTAAGCTTTAATGATTCATATTTATCCTGATTTTCCATTACAACATACTCCTAAATTGAATTTTATGCTATTTATTATAACACAAAATAATAATATGGTTAATTTTTGGCTTTATTTTGATTAAAAATTTTCTGCATTCTGCTCTCAACTGAAGTAAATATCATAGTCAGATATCTCATGAAGGGTTCAGTTGCGATTGCAAACAGAACAAAAAGCATTACACATTCTACAGACACATAGCTGATAGAGAACAGGTCATGGAAGAAAATTGCCCCCAATATCATTACCACAATGGAGCCACCAATAACCTTAATACTGTATCCGTTAAGTGGTGCACATACATTGGCAAGAATTATAAATCCTACAATTGCCAGAAGGAATGTCGCTGCAACTGACACGTCTTCCATGGAAACTCCAAATGTATTTCCAAAAACCACAAGTGCTGCAATTGCAAAAAAATCAGTTAGAGCTGCAGGCATAGCCTTTAAAAGTACTTTAATAAGAAAGTGTCCTTCAACTCTCCTGTTATTAGGCTCCATTGCTAAAAAGAATCCAGGAATGCCAATGTTTACAAGGCTGACCATTGTTATCTGGGATGGCTGCAAAGGATATGTCCATACATTTATGATTGAAAAAACTGCCAGGAGCAATGAAAAAATATTCTTTACAAGAAACAGCGTGGCTGTTCTTTCGATGTTATTGATATTTCTTCGTCCTTCGCCTACAATCTTTGGCATTTTAGCAAAGTCTGAATCCATCAAAACAACCTGTGCTGCCTGTACAGCAGCTTCGGAACCCGCAGCCATTGCAATGGAGCAGTCAGCATCCTTCATTGCCAGGATGTCATTTACTCCATCACCAGTCATGGCAACTGTATGGCCATCCTTTTTTAAGGCCTTAATGATCTTTTGTTTCTGTTCAGGAGAAACACGTCCAAAAACATTGTATTTTCGGACTGCGTCTTTTATATCTTCATCCTCTAAGGTGCTTGCATCCACATAGCGATCTGCTTTATCAATTCCAGCATTTTTGGCAACTTCAGAAACAGTAAGCGGATTGTCTCCAGAAATGACTTTTACTTCTACACCCTGCTTTTTAAAGTATTTAAAGGTTGACCTTGCTGCTTCTCTGATAGGATTTTGAAGAAGGATAAATACAAGCGGAATAGTCCTTGCTCCTTCTAAGGAAGTATCTGGAACATCCAAAGAAATATCATCAGAATTCTCATCTACTATAGCAGTGCCATCAGCACCGCCATAATAAGCCGCAAAACAAAGCACTCTAAGTCCCTTTGAAGCAAAGCCCAAAATAGTATCTTTGTAGTCATCATAGTTTTCTCTTAGCACAAATTCAGGTGCTCCAAGCACATATGTGCCATCTGTGAACTGAACTGCACTGTACTTGTACTTTGAAGAAAAAGGATGAAAAGACACACAGGTCCTGCTATTTCTAATGGGGAAATAATCCTCTAAAGCATGCATGGTGATGTTATCGTCAGGAACACAACCGATATAATCAGCTATCAGATTATCATAATAATCCATAGCTTCAGGATCTGTGCTTCCATTAGCTAAAACAGTCTCTGCCACCAGCATGCTGTTATCAGTTATAGTACCTGTTTTATCAACGCAGATAGTGTCTACACGAGCAAGAGATTCAATGCTTCTCATGTCATGCAGCATTACCTTTTGTTTAGCAAGTCTTATTGTGCTAAGACCTAAAGTTATGCTAAGAAGAAGGTACAGCCCCTCCGGGATCATGCCAATAAGGGCTGCCACCATGGATGGAACGCTTTCAGCAAAGGAATTGCCCTGGATATAAAAGCTTTGTATGAAAAGAGAAATTCCAATTGGGATAATGATAATACCTGCAAATGCAACAATCTTGTTAATGGATCTGACCATTTCTGATTGTTCAGAAGAAGGCATTTTCTTAGCCTTTAACATAAGCCTTGAAATGTAGGAATCCATGCCAACTTTTGTAAGCCTGGCAAGACATTTTCCAGAAACAACAAAGCTCCCAGACATTAGTTCGCTTCCACTTTTTTTAGTGATCTCGTCTGCTTCTCCAGTAAGAAGTGCCTCGTTAACTGTAATCTCGCCTTCCAAGACTTCTGCATCAGCACAGATCTGACTTCCAGCGGAAAGAACAATCACATCTCCAAGTACAAGCTTATCAATGGAAACATTTCTTTCTACCCCGTCTCTTATTGCAACCTGTGACGACTGATTTAAAACCTTAAGTTTATCCAGTACGTTCTTGGCTTTTATTCCCTGGAATATTCCAATCAGGGCATTACAAATAATTACCGGAAGAAAGGTAAGTGAATTAAATGCTCCCGATATTATAAGAAGCACAGCCATGATAAAAAAGATCAAGTTAAAGTACGTAAATACATTTTCCTTGATGATATCAAGGTTGGTCTTTCCTATATTATCAATTTGTACATTGCCCTTACCCTGTTCATATAATCTTTTTGCTTCATCCTGGGTAAGCCCTACATTCATATAGTCCATTTTACTTAACGTTGTGGTTCATATTTTTGATAGGAATGTTAGCATAAAGAGCTGGAACAGTACCAGTTGCGTTGTCCTCTGTGTCCATCTGAGTGAAATTGATATCAATTCCATCCATATCAATCTCAGCATACTTGGATAAAACTTCTATGATATCGCTTCTGATCCTCTGCATAAGCTCTGGAGAGCAGCTGGCTCTGTCAGAAACAAGAACGAGCTTAAGGCGATCTTTGGCCACATCACTAGATGACTTTTTCTTGAAAATATCAGTAATTTTCACCTGTTTGCCCTCCGATTATTTCTTTTTGAACCATGAGAAAATACCTTTTTTAGCCTCAAGATCCAAAAATGGTACATTTTCTCCAGTTACTCTTCTGCAAATATTCATATAAGCCTGTCCAGCCAAGGAGTTATCTCCAACTAAAGGCTCACCATTGTTTGTTGCAATAACGATGTTCTCATCATCTGGAACCTGTCCAATAAGCTCAACAGCAAGAATATCTACAACATCTTCTGCAGACATCATGTCGCCTCTTTTTATCATATCAGGACGAAGCCTGTTTACTATAAGCTGAGGCTTTTTGATCTCATTGGCTTCAAGAAGGCCAATGATCCTGTCAGCATCTCTTACAGCAGAAACTTCAGGTGTTGTTACAACCAAAGCTCTGTCTGCGCCTGCGATCGCGTTCTTAAAGCCCTGTTCAATACCTGCAGGGCAATCAAGGATTATGTAATCAAACTCCTCTTTTAATTCGTCTGTGAGCTTTTTCATCTGTTCAGGTGTTACGCTGGTCTTATCCTTGGTCTGAGCAGCTGGAAGAAGGAAAAGAGTCTCATACTTCTTATCTTTTATAAGCGCCTGATTTCTCTTACAATTTCCCTCTATGACGTCAACCAGGTTATAAACGATCCTATTCTCAAGTCCCATAACTACGTCAAGATTTCTAAGTCCTATATCTGTATCAATAAGAACTACTTTCTTGCCAAGCTTAGCAAGTCCTGTTCCAAGGTTGGCAGTGGTGGTTGTCTTACCAACGCCTCCCTTTCCTGATGTTATTACTATTACTTCTCCCATACTTTCCTCCTGATATTTAAATTTTGTAGAATTGTCTTAAAAAAGTTGAGCCATAATTTGTTTTAACAATATGGCCATTTTCAATATAAGCTACTTCCGGACCACTATTTGTATCCTTTAACAGCTTCTTTCTTTTGATCTTAATCTTATTGCCCTTTTCAGCATCTGGTGAAATCGCGATAGTCTCTGCAATCCTTATCTGTATAGGATCAAGCTCAAGAGCCATTATAACGCTCCTCTTATCTCCCATTGCTCCAGCAAATGCATTACCTCTAAGCTCTCCAAGAATAAAAATGCTGCCATAAGATGTCACATTGGCACCTGGCTTAACGTCTCCAAGAATGATAATGCTCTTTTCGCTGGAAATATCCTGCCCGGAACGAAGGTTGCCCCTGTAAACAATAGCATTGTCCTGAATGTCTGATAAAGAAATCTCGCCCATATCAGCAACAGGAGCTACTGCAGGTTCATTATCCCTCTGCTTATCGGTAAACACTCTTTCATAGTCAGATTCTTCATCGATGATACAGGTAATTGTAAGATCTGATATTTCCTCAATTACCTTTACAACTTCTTTAGTCTCACTATCAGAGAGTTTTCTTCCTCTAATAAGAAGCCCCATATTGTTTTTGCCAAGGAATGTTGCTGCTTCCCCAAATTTTTCAGCGATAGACTTTAAGATACAATCAAAAGATGGACCAGGATCCAAAACCAAAATGATTCCGGACTTGGTGCCTTTAATAGTAACAGTTTGCTCCAACTTAAGATCACCCAACCTTTTTTTCACACGTTTGCGTTTTAGAAATCCCAAAACGCACTACATTAGTATAAGACAAATAGCCTTAAATTTCCATAAAAAAATAGGACTCTGGCAAAAGCCAGAGCCCTAAAAATTACAAGATTATCAGCCAAGCTGACCTGCCTGCTTAGCAACTTCCTCAGCGAAGTTCTCGTTCTTTTTCTCGATACCTTCACCTGTCTCAAAACGAACAAATCTGGCAATCTTGATGTTTGCATTGTTAGCCTTGCCAACCTGTGCAATATACTGACCAACAGACTGTTTTCCGTCCTCAGCCTTAACATAAACCTGCTCATTAAGGCAGATTTCTTTGAACTCTTTTACAAGACGTCCATTGAGCATCTTCTCGATGATCTCCTGAGGTTTTCTCTTTCCTTCAGGAAGCTCCTCATTCTCTTTCATAGCCTGAGCAAGAAGGATCTCCTTCTCGTGGTTTCTGTATTCCTCTGAAATATCCTCAGAAGAAACGAATTTAGGATTAAGAGCTGCAACCTGCATAGCGATGTTCTTGATAGCATCCTTGATGTCATCGTTAACAACATCTGTAGTAGCCTCAACAAGAACTGAAATTCTTCCGCCGCCATGTACGTAAGGAACAACAATACCGTTCTGTGCTGTTACCTTCTCAAAACGTCTGATTGAAATCTTCTCAGAGATAACTGCTGTAATCTCTACAAGAGCATCGTTAACAGTCTTAGACTGATCAAGGTTCCACTTCTCAGCCATGAATGACTCAAGATCCTGTGAGTTTGACTCAACAGCCTGCTTAGCAACTGCCTCAACAAATGCCTGGAATTTCTCGTTCTGTGCAACGAAGTCTGTCTCTGAGTTAACCTCAACAACAGCTGCTGTCTGATCATCCTTAACAGCGATTCTTGTAAGACCTTCAGCTGCAATTCTGCTAGCCTTCTTCTCAGACTTCATGATACCCATTTTTCTGAGGTACTCTACAGCCTGATCCATATCTCCATTAGTCTCTGTAAGAGCCTTTTTGCACTCCATCATTCCAGCGCCTGTAGACTCACGTAACTCTTTAACCATTGCTGCTGTAATAGCCATCTATTTATCCTCCGTTATATGCAGAAAACCTGCTTGATATTGTATTTATTGGAAATTACTCTGCTGCTACTTCCTCGATGTCTGTAGCCTCAGCCTCAGCACCCTCAGCAACATAATCTGCAGCTGAATCAGCCTCAACACCCTGGTTAGCCTCGATAACAGCGTCAGCCATCTTACCAACGATAAGCTTTACAGCTCTGATAGCATCATCGTTACCAGGAATGATGAAGTCAAGCTCCTCAGGATCGCAGTTTGTGTCACCAATACCGATAAGTGTGATTCCAAGTGCCTCTGCCTCCTGGATGCAGATTCTCTCCTTCTTAGGATCTACTACGAAGATAGCGTCAGGGATTCTCTTCATATCTCTGATTCCGCCAAGGTTAGCCTGAAGCTTAGAAAGCTCCTTCTTAAGCTGAGCTACTTCCTTCTTAGGAAGAACATCAAATGTTCCATCTTCCTGCATCTTCTCGATAGACTTCATTCTAGCGATTCTGCTCTGGATTGTCTTGAAGTTTGTGAGCATACCACCAAGCCATCTCTCGTTTACATAGTACATTCCGCAACGCTCTGCCTCAGTCTTAACTGCATCCTGAGCCTGCTTCTTGGTACCTACGAAAAGGATTGTTCCACCCTGCTGTGCGATCTCGAATACTGCCTTGTAAGCCTCGTCAACCTTTACAACTGACTTCTGAAGATCGATAATGTGGATACCATTTCTCTCTGTGAAGATGTAAGGAGCCATTTTAGGGTTCCATCTTCTGGTCTGGTGTCCGAAATGTACACCTGCTTCAAGTAACTGTTTCATTGATACAACGCTCATTTTAATACCTCCATTTGGTTTGATCTTCC
>Ga0256405_10006692_pt1 | contig 18123 bp, 13 predicted proteins | sample RumenRJG_02DNA_FD_189096 | JGI IMG/M metagenome (GOLD analysis project Ga0256405, IMG submission 189096) | Bovine rumen microbial communities from Lethbridge, Alberta, Canada - RJG_02 | ecosystem: Host-associated > Mammals > Digestive system > Stomach > Rumen | place: Canada: Alberta... | reverse complement strand
AGCGCGCCGTTCCAAGTGCGATGAAGCATCATACCGATGTATTTCTGCAATATCGGTTCGCCGAACATACCGATGGAATTGATGAAACTCGCGATTAGTCCGGATGTTTGCGGGGTTGATAAACGTGCGCCGAGTGCGAAAAAGAGCATGTCAACCGCCGAGAACAGACCGAGCAGAAGCAAAAAAATGCACAAAAGGGCGATCGAAACGGACGCGGAACCGTTAACGACGGTGAAGAAAAGAACCGTTAAAACGGTGCAACCGATACACGCGCCGCGTATGATATTTTTCGCAAACAGCATCGGAAGTATGACGGAACCGAGTAACATCCCACCGTAGATCAGCTGCGTATAATTGACGGCTTGTTGGGACGATAAGCCGAATTTGGTTGTCAGAAAACCGGGCCCCCATAGATCCGCTAATGCCACGGCAGCGGTATTGGTGCCGATGATCAGAAAACCGAAGAGGTAAATTTTACCATTCATAAGTACATCCCGAAGGGATTTTTGTTGTGATACCGACCGGGCGGGTTGTTTATGATACGGGAATAAAAAAACAACGCACAGGAGGAAAATGAAGGTTCCGAAGTAATTGAGGAGATCCGCGGATTGTTGCCAGGAATACCCTCCGTTGAGGCAGATGCTTTTTAGTAGCGGATTACCGGCAATCACCAGAGCGGAACCGACGGCGCGTGTAAGACCGATGAAAAAGCCTGCGGAAGTGATTGAAAATTCGTCGGCGATCAATTTGACGGCACTCATGTACGCCGGAACGCCGCCGATTCCGGACAACAGACGACCCAGGCGTGCCGTTTCGAACGTTTGTGCGTGCGTGAAGGTGTAATTACCCGCCAAACAAACGGCGAAAGAGACCAAAACGATGCGACGAATGCCGATGCGATCGAGCGCGATGCCGAAAGGAATTTGCAGGCAACTGTAAGCGAGCATGCACCAGGCACCGAAGTCGGCAAATCGGTCGGCGTCGATGCGAAATGCGGTGCGGATTTCATTCGAGAACGTCCCGGCGCAACTGCGAGCCGCGTATTGGTAGCCGAAAAACAGCGCGAGCAGGAACCAGTTCACATAAGCCCGCCTGTTTGTTGGTCGCACGTCTCTCAGTCAACGCCAAAAGGGGTGCCTTTTCAATGTTCTTTTGACCGCCTCCGTTCTTAAAAGCACCCTGTCTGTGTCGGTGTCGGCGAATGTTTCCGTCGGTAAGACACACGACTGCAAACGCGTTAAACCCGGACGCCGTTTTTCCCTCAAATACTTGCAACAAGTAGCGAGCGTTGGATGCCTGCGAAAACTTTTTTCCCGCAACCGATGAACTAAGCGGCCTGTTTCTTATTGCGCATCAGACACGCGATGACGAAGCACACGCAGACGACTTTCAGCATGACGCTCATGGCGCATTCGTAGTCGATTGCCCGGTAAAGTTTCAGACCGTTTGTATCCAAAAGTCCCGACCAGTGGTGATCCAACGCGACGCCGATCCGTTTTTGCAGAACGGGTTCGCCGAACATACTCACCGAGTTAATCCAGCTGATAATCATACCGGAGGTCTGCGGTGTGGACAGCTTTGCACCCAAGGTGCATGCCAATATATCAGCACCGCCGAAGAACCCGACGCAGAACAGCAATGCTTGCAAAAGAACGCCCGAAAGCGTTTGCGGGCCGAAGATAAAAACGGCGAAAATGACGCCCAGACTGGCACAGCTGATGCGGATGCCCCACAAAACGTTGCGATTGGAATTAAAGAACGCCGGCAGTGCGATCGATCCCGCCAGCATGCCGATTTGGATCCATTGTACGTAATTGATGGCTTCCTGTTCGCCGAGATTGTATTTTGCGTTTAGGAAACTTTTACCCCACAGATCCGCCAATGTTGCCGCCAAAATGTTGGTGCCGATGACGAAGGCGGCGTAGAGATACACTTTATAATTGAGTGCGACGGCGAGCACGTTCTTCCAAAAGTTGTTTTCCGGCAACGGTTCATTGTACGAAGGCTTCTTTTTTTCGATTTTTTCGGGTTTCAGCAGAAAAACGCAGGCGAGGAAAATTGCAATCCCGAAGATATTCAGGTAAAATGCCGGGAAACGCCAATCGTCGTCGTGTGCCAATCCGAGGGCTTTCAGACGCGGTTCGCAGAAGGCGAGAAAAAGGTTTCCCATTGCACCCGTGAGACCGATGAAAAGACCGCAGGATTTTTCGCTGAACGAATCGGCGACGCATTTTAAGGCACTCATGTAGCCCGGCGTTGCGCCGATGCCGAGCAGCAGTCGTCCGAACAATGCCGTTTCGAATGTTTGCGCGTGTATGAATGTGTATTGTCCGACGAGACACAGTGCAAACGCCGTCAAAACGACGCGGCGTACACCGATGCGATCCAGCAACATTCCGAAGGGAATTTGCAACAGACTGTAGGCAAACATACACCAGGCTCCGAGGTCGGAATAGCGCGTGGCGTCCACGTGAAACGTGCCGCGGATTTCGCTCGTGAAAATCCCGGGATAGCCTCTCAGCAGATACTGATAGGCGAAGAATAACGATAAAAGAAGCCAATTCACATAGGCTTGTTTAGTTGTTGTTTTGTTCATAATTTTAAGTTTTTAAGTTTGATTTTTTGCAACTTCAACAAACACGGAACCGCCCGTATTTTTTTGAGACCGCGACGAAAGGAAAGAAGAAAAAAGAGGAAAATTACAGTCGATCAGCACGCCGACCGCGACGTTCGCGCAAACGGATACCGCCGAAAGAGACCGGCGAAACACAAATGCTCGAAGCATCGACAAACATCATTCTTAAGATTAGATGCGTTTCAGAATTCGTCAAGTTTTATTTTTGAGTTCTTTCGAGACCGCAGAAATCATACGACATTCCCGCCTGCAAACGGACATGCCGATTGTTTAACTACATCTTTTCTAACGTCTCCAGTCCCAATAAATGCAGACCTTTCTCCAAGGTTGCCAGGGTTGCCCGGCACAAAAGAAGGCGCAGGTTTTGGATGTCTGTCTTTTCCGAAAGCACCTTATCGGCGTTATAAAACGTTGAAAATACGCCTGCCAGTTCGTACAGATAACGGCACAGATGGTGCGGTTTCAGTTCCTGCAAGGCGAGTGCAAGGATTGATGGAAACGCCAGCAGTTTATGGGCGAGTGCGCGCTCCGTTTCGGTCGAAAATTCCTCCAAACTTAAATCATCGGCAATGTGTGTTATCTCGACGCCGGCTTTTCGGAAAATCGCATGAATACGGGCGACCGCATAGAGTAAATAGGGCGCGGTATTGCCTTCGAAGCGGATCATCTTATCGAACTCGAAGCGATAATTGCTCATGCGATCCTGCGACAAATCCGCGTATTTGACGGCTCCCAAGCCGACGACTTCCGCCACATGCCGCTTTTCTTCGGGCGATAAATCGGGGCTTTTTTGACAAATTAACGCATGGGCGCGCGCAACGGCTTCGTTGAGCAGCTGATGCAATTGGATCGGCTTCCCTTCGCGGGTTTTAATTGCTTTTCCGTCCTGTCCCAATACCATCCCGAAGGGGGCATGAAACAGCATCGGAACGGGTCTTTTTTCGGCTTCGAACCACTTTTTAACGGTCAAAAACAACTGTTCGAAGTGGTCGCATTGGCGTGCATCCGTGACGTACACCATGGCGTCGGCGTGCAGCTGTTCCGAACGATACGCGACGGTTGCTAAATCGGTTGAAGCGTAATTCGAAGCACCGTCGGATTTACGGATGATAAACGGCTGTTTGCGGAAACGGGGATGCTCCGGATGGAAAACGACCAACGCGCCTTGGTCGATTTTCGCCAATGCGCATGCCTGCAATGCATCATACACGGCTTCAACTTTGTCGCGATAAAACGATTCTCCGAGAACGTAATCGAACGTGACGCCCATGCGTTGATAGATTGCCTCAAAACTCGCGTAGGAAATTTTGTTAATTTTCTCCCACAGCGCGAAATTTTCCGTATCGCCCCGTTGCAGTTTGACCAATTCCTTTCGCGCCGTTTCCAATGACCGCGGATCGGTTTTGGTACGTTGCGAACCCGTCTGATAGAGGGCTTCCAGCGTCTCGACGGCAACCTCTGGCGGTTCGTTAAAGTTATAACCCGTGCGCTTGATTTCCGCCAGCAGAATGCCGAACTGTGTTCCCCAATCGCCGATGTGATTGTCGCGAATGACCTTTGCGCCGCCGAACCGCAGAAACCGTTGCAGGGCTTCGCCGATGACCATCGAGCGCAAATGTCCGACGTGCATGCGTTTGGCGGTGTTGGGCGACGAGTAGTCGACGACCACCGTTTTGTCGGAAAAACCCGACCGAAAATGCCCTTCGTACTGTTCGGACGCGTGAAAACACCGCAACCATCCGATCATCGCGCGATCGGTCAGTTTGAAATTCAAAAATCCTGCTCCCGCAACGGAAACGTCGAAATCTTTATTTTGCGCCGAAAACGCGTCGCACAATGTTTGCGCAACGCTTCTCGGATTTTGCCGCGTTTTTTTGCAATACGCCAAAACGCCGTTCGCCTGAAAATCCCCGAAGCGCTCTTCGGCGGGGCGTAAATCGGGATCGAAAGTTTCATCAAACAACGGCAATGATTTCGCGATATTTTTCAGGGTTTCCTGCAAATAAGGGCCGAGAGAAAAGGAGAGGGGGTTCATGAACTCAGAGAAGCAAACGACAGCCGCTTTGAAAAGCAAAACCTGCAAAAATACGGGGCAATGTTTGCGCCGGCACGACAGGGTCGTTTTCAAAACGGTTCGGAGGAAAAGCGATTGCTTTAAAGTGCAAAATTCGCAACACTGAGGCGTTGAATATGAGCAACAGTGCCGTCCGGGTTGCGTCTTATAAACCGTTGCGCGGGTTTTGCCTGATACTGCTCGGGATTTTCATGTTGTTGGCACTGCTGGATTATTACCCCGAAACGTCCCGTTTTTATCAATTCCCGCCGGCAATCACCGAGCAAGGCAATCGCTTCGGTTCCGTCGGGGTTTATTTCTGTTTTTACGCCTGCCGTTGGTTCGGGGCGACGGTATGGCTGTTGCCGATGTATGCCCTGTGGGTCGGTGGTTTGTCATTGGCGGGATTTGCGGGACACATTCGGCGCAAAAATGTGATTTGTTTTTTGCTCGCATTCCCGTTCGGAGGCGCCTGGTTTGCGTTTTTGCAATACCTGCGTTGGGTACAGCCGAATTACCGCTTTTATTCGGCGGACAAATGCGGATTGGTTGGATCTTGGCTCTTTGAAAATTGTTTTCGGGATACGTTCGGTTCCGTCGGTTGCGGGTTGTTGCTGACGTCGGCGGTGTTTTTGCTTTTGGCGTCTGCATTCGCAAATGCGGAAGATGTCTGGCGCGTATTTTTGTATGCGTTGCGGCGGATATCGAAATTTTTTGCCCGCCTGAGCGTGAAGGTTGGTTTAAAAATCTTCAAAGGACATCTGCCGCGATTGCCGTTCGGTTTTGTAACGCGTTGGTTTTTGAAGAAAGTCGGTCGGTTTTTTTTGAAATTTTGGCGTCGACAACCGAAAACGGCGGGTGAAGGTGCTTTAAATTCGAGAAATCCGATTGATTTATCCGAAGCAGGTGTGCCGCAGAATTTGGCGACGGCATATTATTCTAGAATGTCGGCTCAAACGTCGGAAGATTTAGAGGAAACATTCGTATCGGATTCGGAAATTAAAACCGAAACGGCGCATGTTGAACAGATTTCTCCTCGTCGAATACAACCGAAAGCGGATGTTTCGGAACCGACAGCGGTTGCGGACGGTGCTGTTTCGCCGACGGTACGATCGGAAGAAAAAAAGCCTGAAAAACCGTCAAAAATTCCCGTTTTGGCGAGCGAAACCGTTGAAAAATCGACAAAGAACTTACCATCGCACAGCGGTTCCTACCAACTGCCGGGATTGGATTTACTCAAAGATCCGCCGCCGATTTTGAACGACGGCAACACGGAAGATTATTACGAAACCGCGAACGATTTGGTGCAAAAACTGGCGGAGTTCGGCGTTGAGGTCAAAGTCGAAGCCATTCAGTCGGGACCCGTGATTACGCGCTACGAAGTCACGCCCGCGCGCGGGGTGCGGGTTGAAAAGATTACCACTCTCGATAAAAACATCGCGTTAGGCTTGAAGGCGTTATCGGTGCGCATTCAGGCACCCGTCCCGGGGAAAGGTTGCGTCGGTATTGAGGTGCCGAACAAAAAACCGTTGCCGGTATGTCTGCGCGAAATTCTGGCGTCCAAAGCCTGGGAACGGTCGGACGCGGAAATTCCGATTGTACTTGGGAAGGAGGTTACCGGTAAACCGATTGTGGCGGATTTGACCAAGATGCCGCATTTGTTGATTGCCGGCTCGACCGGTTCCGGTAAAACCGTGTGCATCAACGCGATTATTGCCTCTTTGCTGTTTCGCGAAACGCCGAAAAACCTGCGTTTCATCATGGTGGATCCGAAGATCGTGGAGATGAAGATTTACAACGATCTGCCGCATATGTTGATCCCGGTCGTCACCGATCCGAAACGCGTCCCGGGAGCTTTAAAATGGCTGATCGGCGAGATGGAGCGGCGTTATCAGCTGTTTGCCCGTTACGGTGCGCGCAATATCGCGACGTTTAACGAGAAAATTGCGAAAGCTTCACCGTCGGAATTAACAAACAGCGATACGGAGCATTTGCCGTACATTGTGTGTATCATCGACGAATTGGCGGATTTGATGATGGTCGCCCCCGGGGACATTGAAACCTGTATCGCGCGCCTGGCGCAACTGGCGCGTGCGGCGGGTATTCATCTGATTATCGCGACGCAGCGCCCCTCCGTAAATGTCATTACGGGTATTATTAAGGCAAATTTACCGAGCCGCATTGCCTTCAAAGTGGCTTCCAAAGTGGACAGTCGGACGATTTTGGACATGGGCGGCGCCGACAGCCTCATCGGCAAAGGCGACATGTTGTTTATCCCGCCGGGCGCATCGCAACTTATTCGTGCCCAGGGTGCGTGGGTCTCGGATGACGAGATTACCAATCTTGTGGAATTTTTAAAGCGCAACGGCGCACCGGAGTTTGCCGAGGATGTACAGCAACGCATTGAAGCGGAAACCGACGACGAAACGAATGACACGATCCCTTCGATAAATGACGAAGATGCTTTGCTTCCGCAGGCGTTGGAAATTTTAAAAACTGCCGACCGCGTTTCGACCTCCCTGTTGCAACGCCGTTTAAAAATCGGTTACAACCGCGCCGCCCGCATGATGGATGAGCTCGAAAAACGCGGTTTGGTGAAAAACGGGGAAGGGTAGGAAGTGTGCGATACCACGGTTGTGCTGTTTTGAACTTTCCTTCTGAAACGTCCAAATATTTCTTCGGCGGAGAGGAGCTTTAACTCCTGCTACTGACTAAAAAACGTTATTTCTTTGCTTCGGAAGTTTGTTGATTTTCTTTAAACCAATCGAGCTTTGCCAATTCCTGACCGAGCCAATTGGAGAATAACTCCGCGCCTTTCGCATTCAAATGGGAAGCATCCCAACAATGTTCTTCGATTTGCTCAAGCAACGGAGACGGCGGGCGTTCGAGCCAGATAAAACCTTCATCGAGAACGGCTTGTTTAATTTTATTCCAATCGACACCGCTAAGTTTATCTTCCAATTCATCCATTTCACGACACGAAACCATGCGATAGGCAACGACTTTGATGTTATTGCGCTTGCACCACTTTAAATTTTGGACGAAGTGTTTGAAATCGGAGGGCAGGAAGGGGCGTTTTGCAAAAGAGTTGTTATACACTCCGAGAGTATTGCGACATATAACTTCATCCTTTTTGCGCTTTTGAGATAGAAAACCAAGATCCGCAAAACTGCTATACATTACTTCCAAATAATCCTTCGTTTGTATAAAATGGAGCGAGAAAATGCGTGAAAATACAGTTGGTTTTTGGATGCTGAAAAAATGGACATTTTTCGTATCTATTAAATCACAAGATGTACAAGAGAAGATAAGGAAACGTTTCCCATTCTTTTGGAGCCTCTTCTCAGCTTCTCTCAGCAACTGTCTGTTGATTCTTCCGGCAGAAAACCCAAAATTATAAAAGCTCATGTTTGGAATGTACTTTTGTAATATCTCCGGAGAAACACCCCTATAAGTTCTGGAATCTCCCATCAATAAAACATCATATTGCTGTTTTCCGTAACGCTTTTCAATCCAAAAAAGCTCTCGTTCGGGAAGATGTAGCTTCTTCTGTAGTGGAGAAAAATGTGAAACCGCTACCAATCCTATTGCGATGAACAAGGTTACAGATGTTCTGCTTCTCTTAAATAAACTCATATCAGAACTGGAAGTAGATAAACTCTTTCTCGGGACCTCTCAGAAAAACACAAAGAAACAGAAAAATTCCCATGAACACGGTCTGCGCAAGAGGCGGAATTTTCAGTTTTTTGACAAGATTGAGATTTCTCTTTTTGTAGAACAAATAAAATGCCTCCGACAAAAACAAACATCCGCAAACGAAAAGCGTAAAATACATTCGTTTCGTGGATATGCTAACAGCGACAAAGCCCCATCTGAAAAATTCTCCGAACGGGGCGCCGCCGGTGAAGTTGAACGAAAACATGGCTTTCAGCACTTCCAATGCTTGTGATAAGTCGTCGGAACGGAAGAAAACCCATGCGACGAGAATTTGCACGCTCGTTAGCATCCACGCGACCGTTACTCCGAAAAAGCCTTTCTTTTTAAGGACAGTGCAAATCCCGAACAGACGTTCAATGCTTGAAAACAGTGCGTGACACAATCCCCAACAGACAAATGTCCAGGCGGCACCGTGCCATAATCCCGACAGCCCAAGAGTAATCCATAAATTGCGATAGGTGCGCCATGTGCCGCTGCGACTGCCGCCGAGCGGAATATAGACGTAATCTCTGAACCAGGACGAAAGCGATATGTGCCATCGCGACCAGAACTCGCGTATGTCGGTAGAAAAATAGGGTGTGTTAAAATTCTTCATTAGACGCAATCCCATCCAACGCGCCAGCCCGCGCGCAATATCCGTGTAGCCGGAAAAATCGCAGTAAATCTGGAACGCAAAACCTAAAACAATAACCCACCACCAAAGGGAACTATTGGCAGTAAGAGGGTAACCGAAAGCACTATCCACCACATATGCCAAATTGTCGGCGATGACCATTTTTTTGAAATATCCCCAAATGATAAGACACAGTGCCCGAAAGCGTTCTTCTTCCGTCAACGATTTCGGCGTTTGGACGATTTGCGGCAGAAGATTGGAAGCGCGTTCAATCGGGCCGGCAACCAGTTGCGGAAATAAAGTCAGATAGGTAAAGAAATGCAGAATGTTCTTCGTCGGTTTGAGATCGCCTTTATAGACATCGATCGTATAGGACATCGATTGAAACGTGTAAAAGCTGATGCCAATCGGGAGAACGAGAAAAAAATCCGGCAGATTAACAATTAAATCGGAGCCCCTATAACCGAGAAAATGCAGAAAGTTGTTGATGTTTTCGACGATAAACCCCGAATACTTGAACGTCCCGAGCAATCCGAGATTTGTGAGCATCGAAAGCGTCAGCCAAAGCTTCTTTCGTCGTTTGGAGGAACTTTTTTCAATTAACAATGCAGCGGTGAAATCAATCACGCCGCTGAGGATAAGAACAAATAAATAGTACCAATTCCACCACCCGTAGAAAAACAGCGATGCGGCGAGGATATAACAACAACGGGCTGTTGTGTGGTTCTTAACAAACGACCAAAGCGTAAAAAAACACGCAATGAACAGGACAAAAACCAGGGAGTTAAAAATCACGCCTTGAGCCCTCCCGAACTCAAGACACGAGAGAAGAAATCAGCTCTCTCTCTCTCTCTCTCTCTCTCTCTCTCTCTCTCATGGAAGACCCTTTACGGCTTTTTTTAAAGCTACTTTAAAGCTTTGAGTTTTCTTATCGGATGTAAAGTGTTTTTTTGAAAGATTCAGAACTTACATCAGAAGCGTATCACTATAAAACGGAGATAACGGGTGTTTTTCACTATGTCGAAATGCGAAACAATTCCATCCATCGTATCAGGCTGATGTATCGCCAAATAATATCACTTCGCCAACCGTCTGCGCGATTTCTGTCTGCAATCTTTTCCCAATGCGTCCGTACAACTCCCGCGCGAATTCCCGGCAATTTATCCAAAACTTTACTGCTCAATATATGCGTCACAAAGGAAGCATTCGCCAAAAGCCAACGCGATTCCGTCGGTGCATAGCCGATTTTATCCTTACGCCAGGCAATTTCTTTCGGAACCAAATCTTCAATGGCTTTTCTCAGAATAAACTTCTGCCATCCGTCGTTTGAGATTAAATACTCCTCGGGTAATGCGTGTGCAAACTGCACCAACGGATCCCATAAAAACGGAACGCGATTTTCGATCGAAAATGCCATGGCATTTTTGTCATCGCTCCGCAATAAGTGCGGGATGCTGGTAACTTTGAGAGTCAGATTGAGTGCTTCGCGCAGAGAGTCGACTTTTGGCAGAAGCTCCAGTTGCGTTCTTAACGCGTATGGTTCAAAACCAATGTAACTACCCCTTGCGCGAACCAATCTTCGGTAAGTGTATCGAAGCTTTGGAAAATGTTTAAGATACTCGTCGATTAAAAAACCGATTAATCGTGGTTTGTTTGCGGAATTTTTAAACAAACCAAAGGCGCGTTTCCATTTGTGCGGTGTAAGCGAGCTTTGGAACGCATTGGACAAATAGGGCGCATACCCTGTGAATACCTTATCTCCGCCTTGTCCGTTAAGACTGACGGTAAAGCCTTGTTTTTGTTGTTCCTCGAATACCTTATAACTGGCATAATTGGAGGCGCTTCCGAAGAGTTCCTCCTGTTGAAGGATATAACGGTCGAAATCTTTTTCAAGATCGGTTGGCTGAATTTTTACTTTAATCAACCGAATGCCGCAGTGTTTGGCAACGCACTCGGCGTAACCGGATTCATCAATTTTCGGATCGTCAGCCTGATAAGTGAATGCCGTGAGATTGGAGTGATATCGGGATGCAATAGCAGTGATGCCGGACGAATCAATGCCACCCGATAAGTTGCAACAAACGGGGACATCGCTTGCTAAGTGCTTTTCAACACTTTCCTCCAACAAACGGCGTACCGTTTGAACGCAGGTATTAAAATCAGAACATTTCTCGATTTTTGAGGTTTCCCATCGAAAGTATTCATGCGTTTCACATGACAGACGATTATCCTGTATTTGCAATGTTGTTACATGCCCTGGTTTGCATCGGATGATGTCTTTGAGAACAGTTGTCGGATCGTAACCGATATTTCCCAACGCAAGATAGTTGATGCATTGTCGTGTGTTTGGTTCCCGACTGCATTCCGGCAATTCCAATAAGCAGTCAATGCGTGAAGAAAAAGCAAAAAAGTCGGCTGTTTTAAAAACATACAGTGGTTTAATGCCATACGGGTCCCGTGCCAAAAAACACTTGTTTCCAACGCGATCAAAAAACGCAAACGAAAACATCCCTTCAAGGTTTTGCAGATTTTCAACCCCTCCGTGGATTAAGTACTGCAACAATACTTCCGTATCGCAATCTGTTTGGAATGTGACGCCTTGCTGCTCCAACATCTGGCGAAGTGTTTTATAGTTATAAATCTCACCGTTAAAGATAAGCACATAACGACCGTCACTGGTCTGCATCGGTTGATTGGAATGTGTATCCAAATCCAAAATCGACAGCCGTTTGTGCATAAAAAACACATCCCATGTTTCTTCGTAAGGTACTTGCGATTGCAGAAAAGTTTTTTGGGTTTCCCTGTGATACCCGTAAAAGCCCGTTGCATTCGGGCCTCTGAGGTGCATTAAAGAGGAAATTTTATCGGTAAACCTACGGGTGATTTTATATGGTTTTGAGTTCAGGATTCCAAATATTCCGCACATATGTAACTTTTTAAAATTATTTTTTAGATTTTTCCGATTGGGACACTTCTTCCAAAAATTTCAAAAAGCCACCCGCTTCCGATTCAAAATTATATTTTGTTTCAAACGCTTTCCGACCATTCATCCCCATCATTCTGGCGACCTCCTTGTTTTCATACAGGTAGTCGATGGCATCCGCGATTGCCTGCGGATCGGCGTCGACGATTAGACCGAGCGGATGACCGTTGTTATTAACTAAATCCCTAATAAATGCATTATTATTAAACCCAGGGCAGATATTCGGGAGAGACATAGCCATGTATTCGTAGATTTTATTATGCGAAAAAATCATGTTTTTATTGAGATTGTATGGCAAAGGTATGCACAGTCCCGCAAAGCATTTTTGGGATAATAATTGAATTTCTTCAATGCTGACGTTCTCTCTGTAATCTACTTTCTCAAAACCCGGTATGTCCGAAAGATTTAACATATTTTGCGAAGGTATCCTGTGACACAAAATAAGTCCGATGTCATTCTTACATAATACCAAAGCACGGATTAAATTGCTTATCAGTGGTGTCACGCTTCCGGCGTACAGAACATGACGCGTACATTGGGTGTCAGACATTCGGACAGTGTTGAACTCTTTTGCTAATGCATAATTATGTAACAAACAGACTTTTTTGTTTCTGGATTCCAAAAGAATCTTTATACTTTCTGTAGCCGCCACACATCCATCTAAACGCGGGATAACGATGTGACAAACGGCTTTAAAAAGAAGCCTTAATGCTACCAATATCGGATAAAAAAAATACCCTGTAGTACAACCAGCATCTTGTGCATAATACTTATGGCAGTCCCAGATAACACATTTGTTGCTTTTTTTTTTAATAATAATAATGCGATCAAGAGCAACTCAGGATCGTGCAGTGCATAAATATGGGCGTCAATAACCCTTGCTTGTTTGTAGATTTCGAATGGAGCAAAAATTGCCCTTAAAAGCTTCGATTCATATTTCTTTATACCGTGGATGCGAATACCTTCTTTTGTTAATTCATCACCTCTCCCGTCGCAAGTAACGTAATGAACTTCATAGCATGAGGCTTCCGCGCAACATTCTTTTCGGAAAATTCTTACGTCATCCCTGGGATGCACTGTCGCTAAGTTGCAAATTTTCTTCACGCTAATCCTACGAAATGGCAGCGATTTCAAATTGCGCTACAAATCCTCTCAACCTCTTCCTCCGTCAAATACGGCGACATGGGTAGACTGAAAACGGTTTGAGATACCTGTTCGCAAACAGACATATCGTTTACATGCGGAAAGTGTTTGTATGCCGTTTGCAGATGAAGTGGTTTTGGATAATAGATAACTGTCGGAATGCCGTTATTGCCAAATGCTCCAATTGCCTGTTTCCGAGCCGACAGATCGGTTGCTTTTAAGGTGTATTGCGCCCAAACGCATGTATCGTTTTTCGGATGAATCGGTGTCTGAAAGTGCGATTGAAACGCCTGTGTGTAACGTTCGGCAATCTTGTTGCGAAGAATAATTTCTTCCGGAAACAGCTTTAATTTTTCAATTAAAACTGCGGCTTGAATTGTGTCCAGGCGACTATTTTGTCCGATGCGAACATTGTCGTATTTCTCGGATCCTTTGCCGTGTTCACGCAGGCTCCGAATAAGCGCATCCGCTTCGTCGTTGTTAGTGAAAACAGCTCCGCCGTCACCGTAGCAACCGAGCGGTTTCGCCGGAAAAAAGCTGGTGGTTGCGATGGCGCAATCGTGACAGGAGCAAACCATGTGTCCGTTATGGGTACAGCCGAAACCTTGCGCACAATCGGACATGACCCATAGGTTGTTTTTCTTTGCAATTTCGTTAATGGCGGTATAGTTGGCAGCCAACCCGAATAAATCGACTGCGATGATGCCGACTGCTTTCAAAGATTGTTTTTTTGCTTCAAAAACAGCCTCTTTCAGGCTTTTAACACCTAAATTGTAGGTTTTGTCATCGATATCAATAAAAAACGGAATGCCGCCACAGATCGCAACTGCCTCCGCTGTTGCCGCAAAAGTCAGGCTCGGAACAAAAACCACATCACCTTTTTGTAGATGCATCGTCTGCAGAGTCAGAATCAAAGCATCGGTTCCGTTGGCACAGGTAATCGCATGTCTTGCGCCTGAAAACTGTTGTAACTGTTTTTCAAATTCTGTTACTTCAGGACCGTTAACATACTGACCGTGTTCCAAAACCGCATGAATGGCATTCTCGAAAGCCTCCTTGTGTAGTTGATATTGATGTTTCAGATCAATGAACGGCATTTTCATAGGCACTTTTTGAGCTGATGACTGTTTAGTTGGTATCGTAACACGCAACGGGCGCATTGCAAGGTTTTAGGTAACTTTTCACCGCATACGCAACACCAACCGATTGGTCGCGCGGGATTGCCGACGGCGCAGGTATAGGGCGGTACATTTTTTATTATGAAGGAGCGGCATTGACAAGACAGTGTCGTATATGTACTGATTTTTGTGAATTTTTTTGAAGGAAAAGTGTTACCACTGGTTTGGTGTTTATAGCTAATATGATTTCAGACTTTGTTTTCTAGTCCTATTTCATCCAAACACCCCGCCTTTCTCTGGATACTTTTTAACATAAAAACAACAACCAATGCCGACAAGGACCATAAAAATCGAATAAAATTGTCCGCGCGAAAAGCAACCGATAAGTTCAGCATCCGGTTCACGGAAAATCTCAAGAATGTGTCGGATGAGACCGTAGTAAATAAGAAATCGGCTCGCCAACAGCCCGGGATGTGTTTTTAGGTGCGTGTTTTTACGGAGAAAATGCATACTCCAGAGAAGTAACAGCAAGCCTTCGCCGACGGCTTCGTACAGTTGGGACGGATGGCGCGGGAGGGGACTGTTCGGAAAAATAACCGCCCACGGGACGTCGGTGACAGTTCCGTAGAGTTCGCCGTTGATAAAGTTTGCGCAACGACCGAGAAAAATACCCAAGGTTCCGACCGGGATGGTCAGATCGGCGAGCGAAAAAACGGAATAATGATAGCGGTGACCGAAGACCAAAAGTGCAAAAAAAATGCCGATTAATCCGCCGTGACTTGCCATTCCGCCTTCCCAGACGGCGAAAATTTCAAGCGGTCGTTTCAGGTAATAATCGAATTTATAAAACAAAACATACCCCAGTCGACCGCCGAGCAACATCCCGCAAAAAACGGCGAAAAGAAAATTTTGTTGTTGCGTACCGTTCAATTTCAGCCTTCCGCATATGTGTTCATATTTAAGAAACCAGGCGGCGAAGATAAAAGCCGCCAAATAAGCAACTCCGTACCAGCGGATACCCTGTATGAACCATGAAGGCGGGAATTTGACAAGAAACGGATCGAGGTTGTGAACCCAATAAGCGAACATACTGTTCGTTCAGCTGTTATTCTTTTGCTTTTTGCGAATAACCGTCATCCTGGCGTTGGAAATTGACCGCGTTTTTCTTCATGTACGTGTCGAACAGATCTTGGGCGCTCATCCCGAGGGTTTGAGCCAGGCAAATGACAAAGTGAAGAATGTCGATCAGTTCAACTTTGGCGTGTTCAAGATCCGATTTTTGATAATGCGCCCACCATTTCCAAGGAACGCAATCTACCAGTTCGGCAACTTCCTGCTGCAACGCACGCGCAAACTTCAAAAGCCACTCTTCGGGAGCGTTCTGCAGGATTTTTTGCGCATCAGTACCGAGAATACGCGCATTAAGCTGTTCCTGCTTCTCAAAAAGTGCATCCAGCTTATCCATAAACGCCAGAAACTGGTACCACGGCAGGGATTCGAACCCTGAACCAATGGCTTAAAAGGCCACTGCTCTACCGTTGAGCTACCGAGGCACGTTTGATACAGCTTCTATTGAAATCGCTTTGATGCCGTCGTCAAGTTTTTTGCGTTAAGTTTTTTTGCCGAAAAAAGCGAAAACGTTAAAGCTGTTGTTTAATTTTGCTTGTTTTGGCAATTTTGTGAAAATTTGCAAATACATCACCGAAGGTTTCTCTTGATACAAGCGATACGTTTCGAGGTATCTTTGCAGGTTGATTGACAAAATCGAGCTGGGTTTGTTGATATGAAGCGATGCGGTGGAAATGTACCGTTGCCTACGACGGAACCGAGTTTTGCGGTTGGCAAAGCCAGGCAAACCGTCTTGCGGTGCAGGATGTGATTGAGGCGCGGTTGTTTGAGATTTTTAAGCGTTTTGTTCGCATTCACGGGAGCGGGCGAACCGATGCCGGCGTGCATGCGCGCGGGCAGGTGTTTCATTTTGATGCGAACTGGAAGCATGCTCCCGAGGCACTGTTGCGCGCTTTAAACCGCAATTTATCGCCTGCCGTTCGCATTACGCGCGTCGAAGCGGTTGACGATACGTTTCATGCGCGCTTTTCGGCGCATCAAAAGCGTTATCATTATTACTTCCAACTGCATTCCGCGGATCCGTTTGAAGCGCGCTACGTGTGGTCGGTCCCGTATCCGAAGCTTGATATGCATCTCTTGGAGGAGGCGGTGCGATGTTTTGAAGGAACGCATGATTTTCGCGGTTTTGCCGGGAAGGTGTTGCCGTGTGAAAATACCGTCAAAACGCTGACATCGGCGGGTGTTTTCAAGGAGAACAACTGTTTCGTTTTATCGCTGACGGGTTCCGGTTACCTTTATCGCATGGTTCGGAAAATCATGGGTGCGTTGGTGATGGTCGGTGTCGGAAAAATTGATATTTGCTTCATCGAGCGACGGTTGCGATTGGAAAATTTGCAGTACCCGCTCATGACCGCACCGGCGTGCGGGTTGTTTTTGGAGGAAGTTCTTTATTAAAAGGCGTTGGGTTGAATGTTTGTAAAAATCCAAAAAAAACGTAACAAAGAAGCGTTGCATGTTGGCTCGGGATAAAAAAGCTGTTACAAAGCTGTTACATACATGAGATGTTAAAAACAGATTTTTATTTAACGGTCGGAGGCGTGCCGAAGTGTGTACATGCAACGTACTTTGTTTTTTACGTGAAGCACTGTGTATTCCGAGAAAAATACCGTTTATCCGGGCAAACAATTTTTGTTTAAAGCGAATTTTTCCGGATAAAAATCAAACCTTAAAAATTGAACCAAAGCTTTTTCCGAGCAACACCGATGCACCGATGATGGTCACCGCAAGGAAGGTCATTGCCCAGACGCCCAGAGCGCATGATAGGAACGTACCGCTCCCGAGGAAGTTCATCAACTCGTAAATTGCCTTAGTGACGGGATAGAAAGCTCTTTTTTGTGCCAAAACCAGCGAGTCGGAAACTTCCAGCATGGCTTGAGAGAAGACGAGGATGGCGCCGGCAATCAAATTGGCGGCAATCAGCGGAACCGTGATGCGGCAGGCGGCTTTCATCGCCGTACAACCGAGGCTTTGCGCCGCTTCTTCGTAAGTGACGGAAATTTGTTGCAGCCCGGCGACGCTCGAACGCACCATCAGCGGAACCTTGCGAACAGCATAAGCGATAATCAACAACAGCGTCGGATTTTTTGTCGGATTGAGGAAGGAGAAAACGCATCCGTCCTGCGTCATGGCGAGTAGTCCGAACGCCACCACCAGGCTCGGAACGGCGAGCGGCATCATGGCGCAGGTATCAAGCCACTGCCGACCGACCCATTGGGTTCGTACGACCGCAAACGCGACGCCGATCCCGAGCAGAATGCTGATGACGGTCGCTCCCGAAGCGTAAATAAGGTTATTTTGAATGGACGGGATCGTGATGGAATCGCCGAGTGCCGCCAAATAATTGGCTTTGGTGAAAGCAACCGGCAAAATCGTTTGATACCAGTCGGCGGCAAACGAGAACAGAATAACCGCCAGATGCGGTGCCAATGCCAATCCGGTGATGAGCGCGAAAATCAACATGCAGCCGCACGATTGAAAAACATTCAAACGGCGACATGTTCGACCGTGGGACGCTTTGGCGAGCATGGCGTAACCGTTTTTTCCGAAATATCGCTTTCCGAGCAGGTAGAATGTTGCCGAGAGAACAAACAAAACACCCACAAGCGCGTACGGGAACGGGCTGCTGCCGATTTCCCGCAGTCCGTGGTAGATTTGCACCGACAAAACGCGATTGAAGTTGAACATCAGCGGGACGCCGAGCTCCGTAAAAGACCAGATAAACACGATGGTGCA
>Ga0256405_10006691_pt1 | contig 18127 bp, 16 predicted proteins | sample RumenRJG_02DNA_FD_189096 | JGI IMG/M metagenome (GOLD analysis project Ga0256405, IMG submission 189096) | Bovine rumen microbial communities from Lethbridge, Alberta, Canada - RJG_02 | ecosystem: Host-associated > Mammals > Digestive system > Stomach > Rumen | place: Canada: Alberta... | reverse complement strand
GGCGGGCGTTTCTTACTCTTCTTGGGGACAGCAGGAAAAAGCAGGTGAGCATTTATGGAAAAGGTCAGAATCATGATCGTCGACGACTCGCGCGTGAGCCGTACGATGTTGTCCAATGAACTCAATCGGACGAATTTCGAAGTCGTCGCGCAAGCAAAGAATGCAGCGGAGGCAGTGTCGCTCTACGAAAAGATGCATCCGGCTCTCGTGACGATGGATATGAATCTTCCCGATGCGGATGGCATCGAGTGCAGCCGCAGGATTTACGATGTCGATCCTGCCGCGAAGATCGTCATGATTTCCGCGATGAAGGATGCGAGCCTCATCACGCGCGGCAGAGAGGTCGGCATCAGCGCCTTCCTGCAGAAGCCGGTGAGCACGAATGAACTCATCGATACGCTCATGACGCTCTGCCAGACAGAGGTCGGCAAGGTAGCTGTGCTGCGCGAGTCGTATGCGAAGGCATTCGTGCGGGCGCTTTCGCAGGGCATCTTCAGCATTGCGGGCCTGCACAGCGAGGTGGGCCTCGAGCTCGATAACCGCCGCTTCATCGATATGAGCGGCGTGGCGGTCATCATCGGTCTCACGGGGTATCCGCAGGGACGGGCGATCTTCTACATGGACAAGGAGACGCAGCGCAAGTTCTCCGCCATCATGCTCGGCAAGGAGAGCGTGGAGGATGTGACAGAGGACGAGGCTGCCGAGGCGGTCGAAGAGGCTGCGAACATCATCGTCGGACGCGGCATCTCGAACATCAACAACATTTTCAAGGATAAGGAGATGCGCATTACGCCGCCGGGAACGATCAGTGGCAGGAATATCCGCATCGCGAGCCCCAAGCTCACGACGTTCCGCATCGAGGCTGTGACGCCGGCGGGGAATATCTACATGAACATCGGTTTTGCAGAGGGAGATTGAACAATATATGGATGCAAAATTAGTGAATCCTTTCGTGAGCGCTGTGGAGTCGGTGCTGCCGCAGATGGGATTCCCTGCGCCGAAACGCACGTCGTTGAGCCTCCGGCAAAAGAATGTGACGGGGCTTGGCGTTTCGGTCATCGTCGGTTTCACAAAGCAGCTGCGCGGCAATGTTGTCTACAATATGGACGAGGAGACCGCGAAGTATATCGCTTCGACGATGATGATGGGGATGCCCGTCGCGGAGTTCGACGCGATGGCGCAGAGCGCGATTTCTGAGATGAGCAATATGCTCACGGCGACGGCGGCAACGAATCTCGCCGGCATGGAGCTCGAGGTCGATATCTCGACGCCGAGCCTTTCCATCGGCGAGGGCTTCCAGCTCAAGATCAGCGACGGGCCGTATCTCACGGTGGCCATGGATGTGGCGAGCCATCTGCTCGAGCTAGACATCGCTGTGGAGCAGAAGTAGAAAGTCCAAGGGAGTAGAGAAATGTGTCGGAGAAGTGCGGCTGGTGGCCTCTCTGAGGTTGCGCAGAGATGAGCGGTACGTCTCCCCAGTGGGTGAATGATTGAAAGAAAACAAGGCTTGGGGGTAAGTCTTGTACAAATGGAGGGAGATCATTCATGCAGTTCAATAGTTTGAAGACGAAATTTCTTGTAGCGCTGCTGCCTTTGTTCATCGGCAGTTTCATCGTTTTTTTCGCCGTGAGCTATTACATGTCGAGTTCGGCGCTCAAGAGCGATGCGGATGACATGGCGAAGCGGACAGGCCAGGTCGCGGCGCTGCAGATCGAGGAGAAGTTCCAGCGCAGCGTCATGACGGTCAAGGGGCTCGTGCACAATAAGGCCATCATCCACGGCGACCGAGTGCAGCGCGAGGCGGCACTGGCCGCGATGAAGGAGAAGGAGGGCGGGGACTTCGCCATGTTCGCCTTCTCCGATGTCGACGGCCATGCCTTTAGCGACAAGGGCGTCGATATGGATCGCACGACGCGCGGCTATATCAAGCAGGTGCGCGAGACGAAGCAGCCCTGCATCACGGGGCCTTCTGTCTCGGGCACGAGCGGCAAGCTCATCACGATCATCGCTTATCCGGTGCTCGATGAGCAAGAGCAGCTCGTCGGCATCGTCTACGGCACGATCGAGCTCGACTCGATCAACTCGCTCGTCGGCGATATCGAGTTCTTCGATACGGGCCGCGTCTATGTGGCCGATGAGGATGGTCTGATGGTCGCCTACGCGCAGCACCCGGAGGACATCGGCAAGATGGATCTCACGCAGACGGAGACGGACGGCAAGACCATCGACCAGAAGCTCGTCGACGGTTTCAAGGAGGCGGCGGGCTCGAAGCAGCAGGTCGTCACGCAGTATAGAACTTCCAAGGGCGTGGATTCGCTCGCCGTCATGACGCCGGTCGACCTCGGCTATCGCCACTGGGTCGCCGTGGCTGTGGCGCCGCTCACCGAGGTGGAGGCATCAGCGAGTACGCTCATGAAGACGATGCTGGGACTCGCGCTGCTCATGCTCATCATCGTCTCGGCTGTCGTCATCTATATCTCGGAGAGGCTCAGCAAGCCGGTGCGTACGCTGCGTGACGAGTGCGAGCTCATCAACAGCGGCGATCTCACGAAGCGGCCGCTCTGCCTCGATACGACCGATGAGCTCGGCGCGCTCGCGCATGGTTTCTCCGATATGCGCCATACGATGCGCGACCTCATCACGAGTATCACGAAGAACGCGGAGCGCGTCTCCGCCTCGTCGGAGGAACTCACGGCGGCGGCCCAGCAGACGGCGGAGGCCTCGACGAGCGTCGCGACGAGCGTCGTCGATATCGCCGAGGGCATCGGCAAGCAGTCGGAGTCCATCAGCTCGACGACCGTGACGGTCAAGAAGATCTCGGAGCAGACGGAAAACGTGGCGAACAACGCTTCGGCCATCGCTATTGTCACGGAGCAGACCGTAGAGGCCGTCAAGCATGGGCAGGCGGCCATCCAGGACATCGTCACGGCGATGGGCGATATCAATGACGGCACGGGGACGGTGCAAAACACCATCGCGAAACTCGCGAAGCAGTCGGATGAGATCAGCAAGATCGTCGATGTCATCACGGGCATCGCGGAGCAGACGAATTTGCTCGCGCTCAACGCGGCCATCGAGGCAGCGCGCGCGGGCGAGGCGGGGCGCGGCTTCGCTGTCGTCGCCGATGAGGTGCGCAAGCTCGCGGAGGAGTCCGGCGCGTCGGCGACGAAGATCGCCGAGCTCGTCGCGACGATCCAGACGGATATGAAGGAAGCCGTCGAGGCCAGCGCGCAGAGCAGCCAGAGCGTCGAGGGGTCGCGTCAGTCTGTGAAGGAAGCGGATGAGATCTTCACCTCCATCCAGCTGCAGATCGAGGCGCTTGCGGGCGGTATCCAGGATGTCTCCAACAGCATCCAGACCATCTCGGAGGGCACGAAGTCGATGACGGGAGAGATGGATAGCATCGCGAGCATCAGCCACGAGAACGCTTCGCGCACGCAGAGCGTCTCAGCGACGACGGAGGAGCAGTCGGCATCGAGCGAGGAGATCGCCGCGTCGACGCGCAACCTCTCGCAGCTCGCGGAGGATCTTCAGGGCGAGGTGCATAAGTTCAAGGTATGATGGGAAACCCGTCCAGAGCAAGAGGGGGCTGCCGCGCAAGCGGCAGTCTTTTTTTGCTGCAACTAAAAAAATGTTGGCAAGCCAACTTCCTTACGTTATAATATCAGTTAGTGTATTTTTGCAGGAGGTGGTTTCATGGAGAAGTCTGGCCGCATCCGCGTCCGCATCTGCGGTGAGCAGACGGACGCGGCGGGCGCGGTGCAGCACACAGAGATGCGGGCGGTGGCGCGCCATGACGTGAAGAACGGAACGCATTATCTCCGCTATGAGGATACCACCTTGCTCGCGGGGCAGGCCGTGCCGTCGCTCCTCAAGATCGCGCCGGCGTCGCTCACGCTTGTGCGGCATGGGCCGGTCGAGCAGCGTCTCGAGTTCGTGCCGCGCGCCGAGCGGCCGGGCAGCTACAGCTCTCCCTACGGCAGGATTCCGCTCGCGGTGCGCACGCGGGAATTTCTGTCGGCCTGCCGTGTTGACGGCACGGGGCGCGTCGAGCTGCGCTATGACCTGTTCCTGCAGGGAGAGTTCCAGGGCAGATGTCAGCTGACCATCGAGATGGCAGCGGAGTGAGAAAGCCGCAGGCTGGAGTTCCTGTAGATCGGAAAAATCTGGCGCATGATGCCCACGAGGTGGTCTTTGTGTGCTGCGTATATAGATGGAGGAGGATGTTCTTTGGATATCAAGGAGACGTTGACCAAGGCGATTCTGGATGCCGCGCGCGCTGCCATCGAGGCGGGCGAGCTTCCGGCAGGCGAATTGCCGGAGGTGGTGCTCGAGGTACCGCCGGAGGAGGCGTTCGGCGATTTCGCGACGAATTTTGCGATGCAGTCGGCACGCGTATTCCACAAGAGCCCGCGCCAGATCGCGGAGGTTATTTCCGCCCGCATCGCGGGGGATTGGCTCGATCACACGCAGATCGCGGGACCGGGCTTCCTGAATTTCTATCTGAAGTCGAATGTCCTCTATGATTCCTTCGCGCAGATCCTTGCGGCGGGGGAGGCGTTCGGCCAGCTGCCGAAGAAGGATGCCGGCCGCATCCAGGTCGAGTATGTGAGCGCGAACCCGACGGGCCCGCTGCACGTCGGCCATGGTCGCGGCGCGGCGGCCGGCTCGGCACTCGTGAACCTGCTGCGTGCGGCAGGCTACGACGTCGAGAGCGAGTACTACATCAACGATGCGGGCAACCAGATGAACATCCTCGCGGCGTCTGTCAACGCGCGCTATCTCGAGCTCCTCGGCAAGGAAGTCACGTTCCCCGAGAACGGCTACCACGGCGCGGACATCATCGATACGGCAAAGCGCATCATCCAGAACGACGGCGACAAATACCTCGCGCTCAGCGAGGAGGAGCGTCTCGAGATCTTCAAGGATCTCGCCTACAAGGAGAAGCTCGCGCTGCTCAAGGAGGATCTTGAGGCCTTCCACGTCACATTTGACAACTGGTTCAGCGAGCGTACGCTCCATCCGGACGCCATCCGCGCGGCGGTCGAGAAGCTCAAGCAAAACGGCAACATCTACGAGAAGGATGGCGCGCTCTGGCTGAAGTCGACGGCGTACGGCGACGACAAGGACCGCGTCGTCATCCGCGACAACGGCGTGCCGACGTACCTCGCGGCGGACATCGCCTATCACGACAATAAGTACGCGCGCGGTTTCGAGCGCCTCATCAACATCTGGGGTGCCGACCATCACGGCTACGTCTGCCGCGTGAAGGCGGCGATGTCGGCGCTCGGCCACGATGCGGAAAGGCTCACGGTCCTGCTGCTGCAGATGGTCGCGCTCTACCGCGACGGCGAGCTCGTGAAGATGAGCAAGCGCACGGGACAGAGCGTCACACTTAACGAGCTCATGGAGGAGGTCGGCACCGACGCGGCGCGCTATTTCTTCCTCATGCGCTCGCTCGACAGCCAGCTCGATTTCGATCTCGACCTCGCGAAGAAAAAGTCGAACGACAATCCCGTCTACTATATCCAGTACGCGCACGCGCGCATCATGAGCATTTTCCGCCAGGCGGAGGAGGCGGGGCTCAAGCTCTCGGCAAAGCCGGAGCTTTCGCTGCTCACCGATGCGTCTGAGGTAGAGCTCATCAAGAAGATCGAGGAATACCCCGAGGAGATCGACCGCGCGGCGAGCGACTACGCGCCGCAGCGCATCGCGCGCTATGCCTATGACATCGCGGCGCTCTTCCACAGCTTCTACAATAAGTGCCGCATCATGGGCACAGAGCCGCAGCTCGCCGAGGCGCGTCTCGCGCTCGTGACCGTCACGGCGCACGTCATCCGCCATTCGCTCGGCATCCTCGGCGTTTCCGCCCCGGAGCATATGTAAAGAGGAGGAGTTCATTCATGCCAGATACGCAGGATTTCACGAAAAAGACAGAAGTAGACATCGCCTACTATATCCTTTCCCATGCCGGTCAGACGATGTATTATAAAGATCTCGTGCTCGATGTCATCGAGAAGAAGCACAAGCCGGTGCAGTCGCTCTCGGCCGCTATCTCCGAGGTCTATACGCTCATCAATATGGACAGCCGCTTCCACTACGAGGGCGAGGGCCAGTGGGGCCTCACGGAGTGGAATCCGCCGGAGACGAAGCGCCATACGCGTTCCTCTTCGAGCACATCCTCCGGTTCCTCGCGCGCGGCGAACAAGGCGAGCCGCCGCAAGGAGAAACTCTTCGAGAGCATCCAGGAGTGAGGGCGAAGCGCTGCGTTTCCTGATTGACGGCGTTTTGAAAACGCGGTAAAATAGGCAGAGTTTTTTAGAATCTTAGGAAGCAGTCCCCGCAGTCATTTCATCGGCGGTTCTTTCAGAACAGGAGGCAGAACAATGGCAAAGTATATTTTCGTTACCGGCGGTGTTGTATCTTCCCTCGGCAAAGGCATTACGGCGGCTTCGCTCGGCCGTCTCCTGAAAAGCCGGGGCATCAAGGTGACCATTCAGAAATTCGATCCGTACATCAACATCGATCCGGGGACGATGAGCCCGTACCAGCACGGCGAGGTCTTCGTGACGGACGACGGCGCTGAGACGGATCTCGACCTTGGCCATTACGAGCGGTTCATCGATATCAACCTCTCGAAGAACTCCAACATCACGACGGGCAAGGTCTACTGGTCCGTGCTGACGAAGGAGCGCCGCGGCGAGTACCTCGGCTCGACGGTGCAGGTCATCCCGCACATCACGAACGAGATCAAGCAGCGCGTCTACGATGTCGCGAAGGCGGACGGCGCCGATGTCGTCATCACAGAGATCGGCGGCACGGTCGGCGACATCGAGAGCCAGCCGTTCCTCGAGGCCATCCGCCAGGTGAAGAAGGAAGTCGGCAAGAACGACACGCTCTACATCCATGTGACGTTGCTGCCGTACATCTCGGCGGCCGGCGAGCTCAAGACGAAGCCGACGCAGCACAGCGTCAAGGAACTGCGCGCCATCGGCATCCAGCCGGACATCCTCGTCTGCCGCACGGAGAAGACCATCTCCAAAGAGATGAAGGACAAGATCGCGATGTTCTGCGATGTGCAGCCGGAGGCGGTCATCGAGAACCGCACGGCCTCGACGATCTACGAGGTGCCGCTCATGATGCAGAAAGAGGGCCTCGACCGGATTGCGCTCGAGAAACTCAACATGGATTACAGCCCCGCGGATATGAGCGAGTGGGAGAAGATGGTCTACAAGATCAACCACCCGCAGAAAAAGGTCAAGATCGCCGTCGTCGGCAAGTACGTCGAGCTCCCCGATGCCTACATCTCGGTCACGGAGGCGCTGCACCACGGCGGCATCGCAAATGACGCGCAGGTGAAGATCCACTGGGTCAACGCGGAGGCGATCGAGGACGAGGAGACGGATCTCGACGAGGTCTTCGTCGGCTGCAAGGGCGTGCTCGTGCCGGGCGGCTTCGGCGACCGCGGCATCGAGGGCAAGATCAAGGCCATCCAGTACGCGCGCGAGCACAAGCTCCCGTTCCTCGGCCTCTGCCTCGGCATGCAGTGCGCCGTCATCGAGTTCGCGCGCCACGTCTGCGGCATGACGGACGCGCACAGTTCGGAGTTCAATCCCGAGACGCAGCATCCCGTCATCGATCTTATGGCATCGCAGCAGGGCATCGAGGACAAGGGCGGCACGATGCGGCTCGGCTCCTATCCCTGCAAGCTCGTCAACGGCACGCATGCACAGGAGGCCTATGGCGAGAACCTCGTCCACGAGCGTCATCGCCATCGCTATGAGTTCAACAACGAATATCGCGAAGCGCTCGAGGCGAAGGGCCTCGTCATTGCCGGCATGCTGCCCGACGACAGTCTCGTCGAGATGGTGGAGGTCAAGGACCATCCCTGGTTCGTCGGCACGCAGGCGCATCCTGAGCTCAAGTCGCGCCCGAACCATCCGCATCCGCTTTTCCGCGAGTTCGTGCGGGCTGCACTGAACACGAAGTAACGCGGACGGGCGTTCTCCCAAAAGAATACATTCCGCTCTTTTTACCAAGGTGAGGCAGGAATTTCGCTTTTCATGACGAAAGTATGCCATAAAGGAAGCGCTGATGAAATGAAGTGCTCCGGATTTACGCGGATGCGCTGTACTCTTCGGAGACAAACCGCAGGCGCAGCTGAAGCTACGCTGAGGTTTGTCAACGATGGGAGGACAGCGCGGACGCGTGAAGACGGAGGGCCGAATGAATCAGTGATTTCTAAGGGAAGCGCTGGTACAGTCAGCGGTTTCTCAGGAATGACATCATGGTGAAAGGAGCGGATTTTTGTGCTGGTGGATACACTTTGCAGCGTGGCTTTTTATTGCCAGCGCTGCGGGCAGATCGAGATCACGGATGTGCCTGTGTTCACAGGGCATGGGCAGCAAGTGCTCAGATGCTCGCATTGCGGTGCGGAGAAGGCGAAACTCCGCTTCGAGCCGCACAGCGGCCTCGTCATCGAGACGGCCTGCAGTGTCTGCGGCTCGAAGAACCGTCTCGTCTATCCGCTCCGCCAGCTCAGGGGACTGCGCTTCGAGAAGGTCTACTGCGGGACCGATCACTTCGAGCTCGGCTACATCGGGCGATGGCAGGACCTCGCGGAATTCCTCGATTTCAACGCGGCGGAATACGATGCGCTGCATCCGCAGGATGCCTACAATTTCATGGAAAGGCAGCAGATCCTGCTCGAGGCGTTCAACCGGCTGCACGATCTCGCGGCAGAGGGAGACTTGCTCTGCCCCTGCGGCGGTCATGAATTCACGGCGGATATTGCGGAGGACGCCATTCATCTCGAGTGCACGCGCTGTGGCAGCTACGCAGTGATCCCGGCGCGCACGCCGGAGGATCTGCGGCAGCTCCAGCCGGGCTGCGAGGTGACGTTCCTGCGTCCGAACCTCATACGCAACCGCTGAGAAACGATGGACTTGGCGGGCACCTCTTGCGTGCCCGCCGTCTTTTTGTGCCAGGCGCGTGCGGCGGCGGAGAACTGCTGGCGCGCGAGAGCGCAGCGCCGGAGACATCTGTGATTCTTTGCCGGAAATGTAGGTTTCCGGCCTATTGGCATGTGTTTAGGAGTTTGTTGCTTTGATGAATACCTTATTCCGCGCGCTCGGGGAAGATGCCTCAGTGCGCAAGATACAGGAACTTTTCGCGGGAGAGGGCGGCACCTCTCTCGTCTACGGTCTCTCCGGCTCGCAGAAGCACGCGGTCTATGCCGCGGCTTATGCCGCGGCACCGCGGCCGACGGTCATCATCGTGCACAGCCAGGAGAGTCTTGAGGACTGGCGCGAGGATCTCGCGGGGCTGCTGCCGCAGGTGACAGTGCTCGAGCTGCCGGAGGTCGACGCGGCCGGCGAGGTGTTACGCGCCGCGGCGAGCGGGCGCGAGCGCTCGGCGCGCCGCATGGATGTGCTCGGCCGCCTCGTGCGCGGCGAACAGCTCATCGTGCTCGCGCTCGCGGGCGCCGCCGTCGCAAAGGGCATGTCGCGCAGCGATTTCTCTCGCCTTTCGCTGCGCCTGGGCACGGGGGAGGCGGTCGGCCTCGCGCATCTCATCGAGCGGCTCGCCGGTCTCGGCTACGAGCGCGTTGAGGAGGTCGAGGCCATGGGCCAGTTCAGCGCGCGCGGCGGCATCGTGGACGTATTCCCCGTGAACCGCACGACGCCGGTGCGCGTGGAGTTCTTCGATGAGGAGATTGACTCGCTGCGCGAGTATGACCTCGGGACGAAGCGCTCGGTGAAGAGCATCGGCGCGCTCTCCATCCTGCCGCTCGCGCAGGCGGAGGCGACGGGGAAGCCGGAGCCGTTCCTCTCGTATCTGAGCGCGGAGGGCACGGTCATCTTCGATGAGCCGACGCGCATCCGCGAGACCATCCGCACGCTCGTCAAGGAGAATCCCGACGGCAAGGGACAGCTGTTCCGCTGGGAGGATCTACTCGCGGCCGCCGAGGCGCATACGGTGGTGTTCTCCGCACTCATGCTGCAGCAGGTGCACGGCTGCACGCCTGACGTGATGATGAGCGTCACGGTCACGAACATGACGCCGTTCCAGCGGCAGATGGATCTGCTCGCGAGCGAGCTTTCGCGCTGGCTCGCCGCGGGAGAGCGCGTGCTCGCGCTCGTCGGCACGCGCGAGAAGGCCGACGGACTGCGCGAGTTGCTCGCCAAGCGACGCATCCCATCAGCGGTGATCGAGGCGGGGGCCGAGCTTGACAAGAGGCTCGTGAGCGTGCAGGTCGGCAGGCTGCTCGCAGGCTTCGAGTTCGCGCAGGACCATCTCGTCGTGCTCACGGAAAAGGATATCTTCGGACGCGTGAAGCGCCGTCTTACGGCCAAGGCGCCGGACGGGGAGAAGATCTCCCATTTCCGCGACATCAAGCCCGGCGACTATGTCGTGCATGTGAACCACGGCATCGGCAAGTACCTCGGCGTCGTGACGCTCGATGTGGGCGGCGTGCACCGCGACTATCTGCACATCAAGTACGGCGGCGAGGACAAGCTCTACGTGCCGACGGATCAGGTGCATCTCCTGCAGAAATACATCGGCGCGGAGGGGGAGGTGCCGCGCCTCTCGCGCATGGGGGGCACGGAGTGGGTCAAGGCCAAGGCGCGCGCGAAGAAGTCCGTCGAGGATATCGCGGAGAAGCTCATCGAGATTTACGCGAAGCGCAAGCAGGCGACGGGCTATGCCTTTTCACCGGACGACGCGAGCCAGCGCGAGTTCGAGGATGCGTTCCCCTATGAGGAGACGGCGGATCAGCTGCGCGCCATCCGCGAGATCAAGGCGGACATGGAGCAGCCGAAGCCGATGGACCGGCTGCTCTGCGGCGACGTGGGCTTCGGCAAGACGGAAGTCGCGATCCGCGCGGCGTACAAGGCGGCGCTGGACGGCAAGCAGGTCGCGGTGCTCGTGCCGACGACGGTGCTCGCGCAGCAGCATTACCAGACGTTTTCGCAGCGTTTCCTGGGCTTCCTGCCTTCGGTCGACGTCATCAGCCGCTTCCGCTCCGCGCGGGAGCAGAAAGAGACGCTTGCGCGCGTGGCGAGCGGCGAGGTCGATATCCTCATCGGCACGCACGCGATTCTCAACCAGCGCAAGGTGCATTTCAAGGATCTCGGCCTGCTCATCGTCGATGAGGAGCAGCGGTTCGGCGTGAAGCAGAAGGACAAGATCCGGAGCCTCGCGGCGGGCATCGACGTGCTCACGCTCTCGGCGACGCCAATCCCGCGCACGCTCCACATGTCGCTCGTCGGCGCGCGCGACATGAGCATCATCGAGACGCCGCCGGCGGAGCGCTTCCCCGTGCAGACGTATGTCGTCGAGGCGCGCGACGACGTGATGGCGGGCGCCATCAAGCGCGAGCTGCGGCGCGGCGGCCAGGTATTCTTCGTCTACAACCGCGTCATGAGCATCGACGCGATGCGCGCGCGGCTCGCGGAGCTCGTGCCGGAGGCGCGCATCCTCGTCGCGCACGGGCAGATGCCGGAGGAGATGCTCGAGCGCGTGATGATGGATTTCTACGAGGGCAAGGGGGACATCCTGCTCGCGACGAGCATCGTCGAGAACGGACTCGATGTGGCGAACGCGAATACCATCATTGTCTACAACGCCGATCATTTCGGACTCTCGCAGCTCTACCAGATGCGCGGGCGCGTCGGGCGCTCGCCGCGCATGGCGTTCGCGTATTTCGTCTATCAGGCGGACAAGGTGCTCACGGAGACGGCGGAGAAACGCCTCGCGGCGATGAAGGAGTTCGCCGAGCTCGGCGCTGGCTTCAAGATCGCGATGCGCGACCTAGAGATCCGCGGCGCCGGCAACTTGCTCGGCTCGCAGCAGCACGGCCATATCGCGAGCGTTGGCTTCGAGATGTACTGCAAGCTGCTCGAGGAGGCCATCGCCGCCCTGCAGCAGAAGAAGCCACCGAAGGTGCGCCCGGAGCCCGTCATCGAGATCCAGACGGAGGCCTATATCGACGGCGGCTATATCAGCGACGCGCAGCACAAGCTCGAGATCTACCAGCGCATCGCGGCCATCCGCAAGAACGAGGAGATTCCCGCGTTCATCGACGAGCTCATCGACAGGTTCGGCGAGCCGACGCCGGGCGTCATGAATCTCCTCGCCGTCACGCGTATCCGCAATTACGCGCGCGAACTCGGCATCGCGTCGATCTCGGAGAAGCCGGCGTTCGTCGAGCTGCGTCTCACGAAGGAGCCGACGCTTTCGATGGAGCGGCTCATGCAGCTCAAGGAACGGTTCGGCCCGAACCTGACCATCCTGCCGCAGCAGGGCATGCTGCGTCTGCGTCTGCTGCCGTCGTACAAGAAGGACATCGCGAATTTCCTCACGCGCGTGCTCATGGCGCTCGCGGGAGATATGGAGGCGCTCACGCGCCGCACGAAGAAAGGAGCCTGAGATGGGAGAGATCAAAGTCATCGGCCTGGGGCCGGGACGCGCGGGGCTCATCACGCGCGAGGCGTGGGAGCTCATGACGCACGCGGAGACGCTCGTGCTGCGCACGGCCATCCATCCGACGGTCGCGGCGCTGCGGGAGGCAGGGCTTTCCTTCACGACGTACGACGGCTTCTATGAGCAGGCGCCGGACTTCGAGGCGCTCTACCGCGCCATCGCGGCGGATCTCGTGCGGCGTGCGGCGGCAGGCGCGTCCATCGTCTACGCTGTACCCGGCAGTCCGCTCGTTGCGGAGCGCACGGTCGTACTGCTCCGCGAGCGTGCGGCGGCGCAGGGCGTGCCGCTCACCATCCTGTCGGGCATGAGCTTCGTCGAGGTGCTCTACACGCGCCTTGGCATCGATCCCGTGGCGGGGCTTGCCATCCTCGATGCCGAGGATGTCGCGCGCCTTGCGGTGCGGCCGTTCATGAGCCTCGTCATCACGCAGGTCTACGATGCCTTCACGGCGTCGGACTGCAAGCTCGCGCTCATGGAGCTCTACGGCGATGAGACCGAGGTGACGTTCATCCACAACCTCGCGCTGCCCGATGAGATCGTGCGCAAGATCCCGCTCTACGAGCTCGACCGGCAGCCGGAGATCGACCACCTCACGACGATTTTTGTGCCGGCGGTACCGGAGAACAGGGGGATTTCGTAGGAAATTCTGGGTTTTTTCGTGAAAAGCCTTGATTTTTCTAGGGTTTCTTGCTATATTTTTGTGAGTAGACAGAAGCGGCGCAGGAGCGCTCGCAATCCGATATACACTAAGGAGGCTACGATTGTGAATAAAACTGAACTGGTAGCTAAGGTTGCTGAGAATGCAGGCCTGACGAAGAAAGATGCAGAAAAGGCTGTTCTGGCGTTCTTCTCTTCCATCGAAGAGGCGCTCGTCGCTGGTGAAAAGATCCAGCTCATCGGCTTCGGTACGTTCGAGGTCAAGGAGCGCGCTGCCCGCACGGGCCGCAACCCGCAGACGGGCAAGGCCATTGAGATTCCGGCTTCCAAGAACCCGGTGTTCAAGGCGGGCAAGACGCTGAAGGATGCTGTGAACGCATAAGCTGCTGCACCGCTGATACGCTGCGGACGCAGGGCAGGAGAGGTGTTCCTGATGATTTGTACGCTTCATCGCTAGGTGGACGTGCAAAGAGGCAGGGGCGCCTTTTTTGTTTGCGGGAACAGAGAAGGTAGGGCCGCGCGACAGTGCAGGCGCGGTGAAGGGAGAAAGGGAGGAAACCTTGGAGGGACAGCAGGAGAGAAGAGCCGTGCTCATCACGGGCGGCACGTCGGGCATCGGACTCGCGGCGGCGCAGCGCTTCGCGGCGGCGGGGGACTGTGTGCTGATCGCGGGCAGGGACGCGGCGCGCGGCGCGGCGGCGCTGCGCGCGCTGCCCGCAGATGTGCGGCCGCGCGTGCGTTTCTATGCGGCAGATGTCGCGCGCGTTGCCGACACGGAGCGGCTCGCCGCGGCATGCGTCCGCGCGTTCGGACGGCTCGACGTGCTCGTCAATTCCGCGGGCATCTACGTGGAGGGTGCCATCGAGGAAATGACGGAGGCGATGTTTGACGAGGTAATGGACATCGATCTCAAGGGGACGTATTTCATGTGCCGCGCAGCCCTGCCGGCGTTGCGGCAGCATGCGGGGAGCGCCGCCATCATCAATGTCGGGTCGGACGCGGGCGTGCATGGCAATTACTTCTGCACGGCATACTGCGCGGCCAAGGGCGGCGTGTCGCTCCTCACGCGCGCGCTCGCGCTCGAGCTTGCGCACGAGGGCATCCGCGTCAACGCGATCGCGCCGGGAGACGTCATGACACCGCTCACGGAGCGGCAGATAGCGGGCGCGGCGGATCGGGAGGCGGCGCTTCGCGAGATGCGCTCCGTCTATCCGCTCGGGCGCATCGGCACGGCGGAGGAGGCGGCGAGCGCCATCTGCTACCTCGCGTCGCCTGACGCGGCGTTCATCACGGGGACGATTCTTTCCATCGACGGGGGGCTGACCGCATGAAGCGCTATCTCATCATGACGGCATCCATCGGCTCTGGCCATATCAAGGCGGCGGAGGCCATCGCGCGCGAGCTGCGCGCGGCCGACACTGAGGCCATCATCGAGGTCGTCGATTTCATGTCGCGCGGCGTCTCGACGCTCCACTGGCTGCTCAAGAAGATCTATCTGCTCATGCTCGCCTTCGTGCCGGATCTCTACGACCGCTGCTACAAGTTTTCAGGCGGCGGTGCCATCGGCACGCTCACGCAGGATGCGTTCGCACTCATCATGTATCACCGCATGGCGCGCCTCATCGATGCGTTCGCGCCGGATGTCGTCATCTGCACGCATCCTTTCCCAGAGGGGGCGTGCTCGCTCATCAAGCGGCTTTCGAGGCGTCGCTTCCGCCTCGCCGCGGTGCTCACGGACTATTCGCTGCATCAGATCTGGATCTACCCGCGCGTGGATGACTACTTCGTGGCCATCCCCGCGATGCAGCAGGGGCTTGTCGCGCGCGGTTTCCCCGCGCCCTCGGTGCATGTGACGGGCATCCCCGTCGACCGCGCGCTCCTGCGCCTGCCGGAGAAGCGCAGGGCGCGCGAGCTGTTAGGTATCGCAGCGGATGTGCCGACGGTGCTGCTCATGGGCGGCGGGCTCGGCCTCGGCGGCATCGAGGCGATGCTCGATGAGCTCGAGGGCATCGAGGCCAGGCTGACGCTCCTCGTCATCGCTGGCCGCAACGAGGACCTCGAGCTCGCCATCCGGGCGCGCATCGCGACCTCGCGCCATGCGCTCTACGTCTGGGGCTTCACGCAGCGCGCGCCGCTCCTCATGCGCGCTGCGGATCTGCTCGTGACGAAACCGGGCGCACTCACGGTGAGCGAGTCGTTCGTGCTCGGCCTGCCGACGGTGCTGCACGATCCGATCCCGGGACCGGAAGAGGAGAATGCCGTCTACGCGACGCAGCACGGCGCCTCCCTCTGGGTGCATCCCGGTGAGTCCCTCGCGGGAGCCGTCTGCCATCTGCTCGCGAGCCATGAAAAACAAGCAGCGCTTTCCCAGGGGGCCCGCTCCTGTGCGCGTCCCGATGCCGCGCGTGAGATTGCCCGCACGCTGACAGCCGCAGAGGACGATAGTAATAAATTTTAACGTTTCCATGGGAGGTTTTTTCCATTTCGTGTGGAATTTTTATAAAAGGAAAATTGTTAGCATGTGCAGTGCCTTCTGCTGCCGGTGCGAAATGGGGAAGCAAGCAACGGGCGGCTTCTAGGAGGCGCGCATCCCTGCAGCCGTCAGGCGGCGGTGCAGTTGATCGATGATAGACGGGTGAGTGAGATGGCAGTACAGAAATTATCCGTTGTGTGGGAAAAAAGATATCTTTGTCCGCGGTGCCAGCAGAAACTCCGCTATGTGCCGGGCGATGCGGTCGCCATCGTGGATGGGCGCGTCGACATGACGCGCACGCAGCCGTATTACGTCTGCGACAAGTGTCATACGAGCTATCGCGAGCTCATGGGCTCGGGGTATTTCGAGGAGTACGAGGGCGTCGACGCGCGCCTGCCGGCAGCGGACGCGCCCGCAGATGCGGGGCAGGCGGCGGCGCCTGAGCGGCGTCCGACGAAGCCAAAGCATCCGTTGCGTTCAACGGGAGAGCTCGAGCCGGTCCAGCTGAAGCGCGAGGCGGATGGCCGTTGTGCCTGCCCGCGCTGCGGCGAGCGCATGGATTTCGTCGAGGGGCAGCCGGTGCGCATCGTCGATGGCAAGCCCGATATGGAGAACGTCATGGATCATTTTCGCTGTTCGTACTGCGGCTCGGTCTTCCGCCGCATCGCGACGACGGATTATTTCCAGTGGTCGGAGCGGTGAGGCGATGCGCAATCCGCTCCACCGCGCTTTCAACTGCAGGCGCGGAAAAAACTTGCAGAAATGCGGATTTCCTTGTATGATAGGAAATGTTACAGCAGGGTGAAGAAGAAGGGGTGCAAATGGAAGGCAGGAAGAGGAAGCGGCGGTTTGATTTCTTTGTACCGCTCATGGCCATCATCATCGGCTATTTTGCTTTCGTGCTCGTGAGCCAGCAGGTGCATCTCGGTCAGCTCGCTGAGAACCAGGCAGCCGCGGAGGCGCGCCTCTCGGCTGCCCAGGAGGAGAACGAGGAGCTCAAGCAGGAGAAGGCCGCGCTCAGCGATTCCGCGTACATCGAGAAGATCGCGCGCGAGGAACTCGGCATGACGCGTCATGGCGAGCTCCCCTATACGACCGCCCGCAAGTAACCGACATATGTTGTTGAGTGTACGGGTACCTATCATGACACGAGGTGCCCATAAGGAGGAAGATTGAATTTGGCCATTGAAGTAGGCAGCGTAGTGGAGGGCATCGTCACAGGCATCACGAATTTCGGTGCTTTTGTCGAGCTCCCCGAGAAGAAAGTCGGCCTGGTCCATATCTCTGAGGTGGCAGATGTTTACGTCAAAGACGTGCATGATTTCCTTTCGGAGAACCAGAAGGTGAAGGTCAAGGTTCTGAGCATTGATGACAAGGGGAAGATTGGCCTTTCCATCAAGGCACTGGAAGAGAAGAAAGATGCTCACGATGGACAGGGGCGGCCGCATACGCATGCGCACGCGTCTGGTTTTCATTCTTCCCCGCGTCCAGCTGGCCGGGGGCCACGGGATTTCCGCCGCTCCGGCGGGCGGTTCGGCGGCTCGCCGCGCACAAACGCATCGTTCGAGGACAAGCTCTCGAAGTTCCTCAAGGACAGCGACGAACGCCTGACAGATCTGCGCCGCAAGACGGATTCCAAGCGCGGCGGCCGTGGGTCGAGAAGAGATTGATTGGTCAAAAGCCTGCCCCGATGGGAGGGGAAGGCTTTTCTTACTTCTGGGACTGCTGAGAAATCAGCGATTCCGCCGGGGAGGGACGCTATGGCGCAGCTGACGCATCTCGCGCATCGTCTCTATGAGCATGTGCGGCGGGAGGGGGTTCTGCCGCGCGGCGCGCATATCGTCGTCGCGTGCTCGGGCGGGCCGGACTCCCTCGCGCTGCTCTCGCTCCTTCTGGAGCTGCGGCCGTTGCTCTCGCTCGCGGTCACGGCGGCGCATTATGAGCACGGCATCCGCGGCGAGGCGTCGGCGGAGGATGCCGCGTTCGTGCGGCGGTTCTGCGCGACACGCGCGGTGCCCTGTATCGTTGAAAGCGGCGATGTACCGCGGGCGGCGGCGCGGACATCAGAGTCTCTCGAGACGGCGGCGCGCCGCCTGCGCTATGCGTTCCTCGAGCGCACGCGCGAGCGCGTGGGCGCCTCGCTGATTGCGACGGCGCATCACGCGGACGATCAGGCGGAGACAGTACTGCTGCACATCCTGCGCGGCACGGGGCTGGACGGACTCGCGGGGATTCCCGCGCGCGACGCGGCGCGCCATCTCGTGCGCCCCTTGCTCCCGTTTCCAAAGCAGGAGCTCGTGGACTATTGCCGCGCGCGCGGCTTCTCGCCGCGTCACGACGCGACGAACGATGTGCCGGACGCGCTCCGGAACCGCGTGCGGCTCACGCTGCTGCCGGAGCTTGCGCGCGCGTATAATCCCGCCATCCGCCAGGGGCTCTGCCGTCTGGCCGATATCGCGGCGGAGGAGCGTGAGGCCGCGGAGCATCTGGCGGCGCAGGAGGCGGTGCGAC
>Ga0256405_10006690_pt1 | contig 18130 bp, 11 predicted proteins | sample RumenRJG_02DNA_FD_189096 | JGI IMG/M metagenome (GOLD analysis project Ga0256405, IMG submission 189096) | Bovine rumen microbial communities from Lethbridge, Alberta, Canada - RJG_02 | ecosystem: Host-associated > Mammals > Digestive system > Stomach > Rumen | place: Canada: Alberta... | reverse complement strand
ATTTTTATATCTTATGGTACGCGGTTCATTTGACGCTTACTTATCAATTACAGTCAAGGTTATAAAAAAGGCACTCATTGTCCTATGAGAACTTCATTCCATATTTTGACCTTCATCACAGAAACTTAAATGTCTTAGCAATTATCTGCACATATTAATATTAAAATATTGACAGCCTCCGTGACAAAATTCATATTCAGAACAATGTTTGCATTCAGCAATAGAATGTTTTTGCATGCTTGGCATTTTTAAACGATTACGAGATTCTTTAAATACGCCCCCATTAACCCATGCATCTTCAATAGAGTAGCTTTTTAAATCGATACCTTTTATACTTGTATCACACATAAATGAGCATGGATACATTATCGAGTTTTCTGAGATGAATGCAGAAAATCTTGCAGCTTCACAAAAATCAATAGTTTCTAATTTAAGCAAGCTGCTTAGTTTAGTTAGGAAAGAAATCATACAACTATCAAATCCTATCTTACAGTTCTTTGTCTCTTTGACCGCATTAATGAATTCTGTAAGATTCACATCATCTTCTAAGCATAAATCTGACGATGAATGTATAGGCTTATAATTTAGGAATACAACAGCATTTACTTTCTTTAATATCGATTCATTATGAAGTAATGATATAGCCTCTTTGAGAGTGCTTTGATTGAGCATAAAATGAATATTTATTTTTATATTATTCTCAATACTCTTTTCTATGATTTCAAGTGCATCAGTATATGGAGGATACCAACTAACAGCTAACGCTCCACAATACTCTTTAGTAGCTTTATATATTTCATCGCTCATACCTTGACCATTAGTTGTGTATGAGGGAATAATTGAATGTTCTTTGGTAACTCTCAAAATATCTATAAAATCAGGATGCTGATTTGGATTTCCACCTCCTAAAGCTATCTGAAGGACTCCTAATTGTTGAGCTTCTTTTACCAATCGTATGTATTCTTCTAAATCCATATGTTTGCCATTTATGTTAGAAGAACGATAACAAAAAGAACATCCCCGCTCACAATAATTGGTTATCGAAATATCTAATAATTCCGGAGTTTTAACATTGTAAAATGGTGAGCCTTCAGATTGTCCTAATCTTAGAAATGCTCCTGATGATCTATCAAATAATATGACATAGTCACTTTCGGGATACTTTCTGATCATTAGCTCACTCATTATTACCACACCGCACTCTGACCATTGAAATAAATATCATCTTCACAAACCAAGAAACTCTCTGTAGAGAAAAATGCTTCAACTATATCACCATTCTCGGTACTGAGTTCTCCATAATATACTGTCCGTCCATCTTTCAACAGTTGAGAAACTTTTTCAATTACATCTTGGGAATAATTACGGTTCGATAGGAATGTTTCAACAGTTTTATCATCAGGATAGTATTCGCTAATGTATGCCGTTATTTCTTCCTTGTTATCTTCAATAGCCTTATATAATTCAATAAAAATACTTCTCAACGCTGATTCATCTAATAATCCAATAGACTTATAAAAGTTGTTTTCATTCCAATCATCCTTTAATGATATAATAAAAGAAGTTGAGGAACTATTAGTAACAAAATCTTGTCTGAATTTCATGGGAATACCGCCTCCAATACTTCATTTAATAAATCGATATATCTGTCATCAAAATCAAAAAGATTTGTTAGATTATAATTATTAAGATCCGGATTCAACTTTAGGATGGTATGCGATTCGTCAACATAGATAAGTGATAATTCATCATCGTCAAGCATTTCTTTTTGATAAAGATAATGGTAAAAGTCGGAATACTCAAGTCTATAGTACAGATTATAATTCTTTAGCAAATCATCCGCATACTGAAATAACTCCGTGAAAATTTTAAGAGAATAGTTATAAACGAATGAATTATCAATTGCATGGATTTTATCTCTAATTGCATCAATAAAAGCAGAATAATCATAAGTGTTTGAAGCAACACAATAGTATTTGTTTTTTATTTTATAAATCTTCATTGTATTTCTCCAAGTCTTTTATTAGTTTAGTGAAGTAATCTCGAAAACTTGTAGTGTTATTCTTGTAACAGCTATTATTATCAAGTAATACTTGTAAATTATCGTCCGAATTACTTCCTAATATTGATGATATAATGCTTGCCGTATTTTCTTTGATAGAACGACTGTGGTGTGCGTTCATCTCGGATAATAGTTCATATGCTTTTTCTTTTGAATAACGATAGAAATGTTCCCACAGTTCACATATTCTAAATTGATCATTTTGTAAAATGTAAATGGTAAACCTCATTAATTCAATACTATGTTCAATAAGAATATCATCAGTAATATCTTGATGTAACTTTTGTATTATATAATCAAGTCTAAATATAGCGTCTTTCTTTAGCCCATAGTGCCAAGGGTCACTATCATCGATATATGGAAAACGGCATATTATAAAATCGTATTGTTCAGGTGATGATACTTCGAGTTTATCTAATATCTCCATAAGTCTCTTAATATTTATTTTCTTATAGTAGTTACAATCATAACGATGGATCATTTTATTAATTACAAGTTCCATATAATGCGTGTTGCAAAACACCTGATTTTCAATTAGTAATAAATCATTTTGATCAATATACTGTTCATCAATACTCCAAATATGTCGCCAGTAGAGCTTTTCATAAAATGCTGTTTTTTCTACAGCCACTTTTAATTCTGCTTTATATTTGGTATGTGAAAGATAAAACAAATACTTCTGAACTCCCTCACAGATGGGCGATTTTTCTTGTTCTATCTGATACATGAATTCAAGAAGTGCCTCTTCATCATAATTAGTAATGATATAGTTGGTTATGCAATAATCACGATATTCATCAAATGTAAAGCCTATAGTAACAACTTGTTTTGGAACAACTCCTTTTTTTATAACTGCTTCTCCTTTAAAAATGACTTCATTTTCAAGTAGCTCATTCAATAGTTGAGTTTCATCCTTCGTAAATTTCTCGATGGTGATTGAAGTATAGTTGTTATTATTAATCATCTGCAAAATGATTTTATCTATCAAAAGCCTTAATACGTCAGGATCTACTCCATCTTTAACTTTAGAATATTTGGAGCATTTTTCATCGGTGTATTTCTCAAAAACTTCATAAATAAACACATCGTGCATAGCAAGGTTCTTTTTATGCTCGTTTACTTCACAGAAATACCTTAGCAACAGTACGTCTTTAGTTAGTTTTTTATATGTTATACCTGATAGTGTACTTTCAACTATATCAATATCAAAGAATTTTAAATATCCCCAGAAAATTCTTGAATTAAATTTCTTATCATTATTTCGCATATAGATAAGTGAGAATTTGTTTTGGTATAAACCTGTAGACAATTCTCCAAATCTTTCATCATAAAACTCACTACGTGTAGACATTAATACTTTAATGAAAGAGAATTCTTCGCATTTTTCAAGAAAAGTCTTAATGGTGTTACCGAAATTGTTGATATTTGAATTTTCGTTTAATCCATCAATTACGATTATAAAAGGTCTTTTAGTTTTGTCATATTCAGCTTCTAGTACCTTTTTTGAATATGTCAGTTCGTATTCCCCCTCAATGGTAAGAAAACGAAGTATATAATCTATAGGACTATCAGAAAAGTGGCTTGCATTGAAATACAAGACGTTGTAGTCCTTTTTTAACAAGAAATTTTCTGTAAAATCGCATAAGAAGTTAGTTTTTCCTTGTCCCGCCTCTTTTAAAAGCAACAAATATTTGATAGGAGTCATTTTTAACAAATCAGCGGCTTCTCTTAAAAACCATTTTGCTGCGTTATTTAATGTAGTCCATTTTGGACCATATTTATCAGCATAAAAAACCTCATTATTACTTCTTTCAGCTTTTTCAATAATGGCAACTGCTTCTTCTAAATAATTACATAACTCTATAATATCATCGAAAAAAGTATTACTTTCAGATACATTTTCAAATTGATTAAAATCTATAAGAGGTAAACTTTTGTTTATTAATATATCATTAATTACACTCCAGTCATAACGTAATAATTCACTTAAAGATTTTTGAACAAACAAAGCTGGATCGGCAAAGTAACGTACCATTTCTTTATAATATCGTTCTTCGACATATATATCAGGAATGTATTTTTTAATTTGCTTGTTCTTATTTATTTGCTGCTGGGTATATTCCTTTGCCTTCTTAAATAGCTTTTCTTTATACTCATTTGTTGCAATTACATTAGAAGTAAGCAAATCTTTAAACATACTGACTGATGCCATTTTTAACACGATTGGTTTTCCCTCTACTACTTCTTGACGCTGAATTATTCCGACAATTCTGTTCTGAGATATTACAGGAGAGCCAGATAAACCACTATAATTATTCTTAGCTCCAGCTGAAATATTGAGTAAGATGCTATTCCAGTTTTCTATTCCGTTTCTCACCGAACTAAGATGTATTCCTTTTCCTGTAACTTCATGTGGTTCTTGAGCTTCTGAGATATAACCGTGAATATACCATTTTGAATCATCATCCAGAATTTCATCATAAGAAAAAGCAGTAGCATATGTAAGAACTATATCATCATTATTTACTTTAAGAATTGAAAAGAGTTCATTATCTGATATAACTGATACTTCAAATTCATTTTCACATATTATGATAGTATGTTTCTCGCCTATTACTACATGAGATGGCGCAATGACAAGATTTGTTGCAACAACAATTCCTGTACCATATTCTATTCCGCCATCATTTTTATAGCTTTTCACTTTAAGAATATAGTCTTCCATTTGATTCACCTATAATTCAATGGATTTCTGGCTAAAGAATACGCTATAGCCATAATCAGCTTGTTTATCTATTAATTCGTTTTTGAATGGATGGTCATAGTTGAAATAGATATTCTTGTAACCAGCCATTATTATTCGAGCAAGCGTTTCTTTTTCAGGGTGCCGATTATTACTGCTACCGTTTGTAGATATTAATGCAATATTAGTTTTGGTAGACTCAAGCATCTTTATGTTAGGTTTAGTTGTACCATGATGTGATATTTTGATTACATCATACTCTTTGTCGAGGAGTTCATACCATAGCTCGCTTTCTGAATCTCCAGTGAATAACATCTTTAGTTCTCCAAATTGGATTTCGATTACGATTGATGCTTTGTTGACGGCATTCATTTCAGATAGCTTTGATGTTCCAATCCAGTTTTCTATTAATGAAGAATTTGATGAAATGTTCTCTTCAACGTTTACTTTATCAGTTTTTAACTCAAGAAAAAGTTCACAAAGCTTCAATAACTTGGATTCATTATTAATCGCATATTCTTTTCCAAGTGTTTTTAGCATTTCATAATGTAGTGCATTTGAAAGCTTTTTTATTTCATCTAGAGATGGAGATAGTACTGTAATCATGCATTCTCCTATTCTAATAGCTGAGTTTAGTTTTTCAGAATAGGTAGTGTATGTTCGCTGCACAATTCTATCGGAAAAACAAGAATTAAGAGAATATCCATTTCTAAAGCATATTTCTTCAAAAGAAAGGCAGTTATTAGCTGATATATCACCAGATCTATCAGGCAGTTGTGAAAGCAGATCAGCTAACAAATGATTTGTTTTTTGTTGCTGTATTGATGAGCTATCATGGCTTCTCTTTTCTATCTCCGGATTAAACGATAATGTATTAATAACCCCGTTATACCATATATTTTCTACTGGGATAATACGTGGAGAAGTTGAATTACCGTTATCTTTAATGAATTCTATAGCGCCATCAATATGATCTTTATCTGTATGAGTTATAAGGAGTAATGTTACTTTACAGCCTTTGTTTTTTAATTCCAGCAAAAGAGGTTTTAGCTCTTCTTTATAAGTTGATTTATAACCACAGTCTATAATGATACATTCTTTATTTACGAATTCTAATACAAAGCAATCTCCAGCTAAGGCTCGTAAAAAGTGTATCCTGCAAGACTTCATACTATTCACTCCCCAAAATTATCTTTCTTTACCCAACTCAAGAACTTGTATTCTGTTCCTTAGCTTACATATCTTTCAATAATTCAGCAAAGTCAGCCAATGTGTATGCACCTTCAACTGGATTTTCATTGAACACCATAAAATAACGGTATTGTTTCCCTGCCTCTGATGCCCATTTCACTCCGAGTTTCAGCTTGGATATGCTATTGCTGTTGTCGCGGTCGTCGCCCTTAAACTCGACTACGAGGATGCGCCCTGATTTCATTTTCACGATAAAATCCGGATAATGATTGATAAATGCATTGATACGGAATCCCTTTTTGTTGATAATTCTATGCCACCATTCAACACCATCTGAACTTGCAAAAATATCTCGCAGGTCAGCTTCATTACTGTTCAAATCATCGCATTCGGCTTCATATAGAGAAAGTGGAATAGACGAATTTGCATCCGAAGGCGTAATAATTTCGGGAAAGGTATACTCTTCCTGACAGCATATTTTACCACTATCGAGCCACTTATAAAACATCTTCTCTCTGTATTTATCCTGTAGGGATTCGATTTTGTTCTTGATTTTTATTGCATATGTATGATATGATGTCTCAATTATAGACAACTCATCTTCTGTCATGTTTTCAACTACTCGTCGCACATATGCTTCTATATCAGAGGAGGCAAAGGCATTATTCCTGTTGATTATGTGACAGATATGGTGTACACAGCTTTCAACTTTTTCATTTGGTGCCATTCTTGCTAATTTATCCCTAAGATAATCACTTTCAAGCTGAGATGTTTTCTTATACTTAGGTACCGCATCGCCCTGTTCCTGAACATCAACCGTGTACATCTCCCCGGCAGACAATGTGAAGTTAACTGTTGCGTCTTGCCCACTAAGTGTAAAGCCTTCAAGAAGAGCATCTTTCTCAAGAAGAACCGTATCGCCAAAGAACAAACTTTGTTTTGAGTGGATAAAAAATTGCGGTATACGCACAGAATTGATTTGCTCTGAATACTGCGGCTGAATATGGTATTGTTTCATCATATTTCCTAATTCGCCTCCAATAAATCCAAAGGACTCACTTTGCTCAGCTTCCTCATCGTACTCATTTGCTTTCTGTTCTGCATGAGAAATCATATTAGCAAGCTCTGGTGTAGAAGAAGCAGTAGGCGTGAGTACGCCTTTGTCTATAGCAGATGTATCAATGTCAGTGAAGTCATCAGTATCCTCAGAAACATCTCCGTTTTCACTTGGTGAGATATCTGTTGGGGCTACAAAATTCATCTGTGGTTGCTCAGGCTGTTCTGTTTCTTCCGAGGGGATTAATGGTAATTCTGCTTCACCAATGCGATAATCTTTACGACTGAAACCAGCACTGTTCAGCCCTTTAACGATATTATCGAGCGTACTGTGGAAATCATTAGAGCAAGTCAGTACAAAAGACATATTGAGCAGAGAGGCAGTATGCTTATGCGCATAAGGCTGACGAAGGATTCTGCCGAGAATTTGTTCGACATCAACTTTAGAGGTCTTATTGGCGAGTGATGCAAGTATATATGCAAACGGACAGTCCCACCCCTCTTTTAGCGCGTTGACTGTAATAATATAGCGAATCGGACAATCACGGTTCATGAGATCAGTTTTTCCGAGATCATCAACCTTAGATGTTTTGATAGCGATTTCTTCTTCAGGAATACCGATTTCAACTAACATCTGCTTAACTTTATCAAAAGTCTCGCTGTCGTTATTTGTTTTCGGCTGTGCTTGGAATAATACGATGGGACGGATATACTTACCGCCCTTCTGTTCCTCCGCAAGTGCTTGCTGCTCAAGCGTGTTTCGAAGTTGGATGGCATCTTGAATAACGCTGGTACGGTATGTGCGGTTATATACGATAACCGGAAGTTTGACCATGTTTTCTTTTTTTAGTTCTCTTGCATTCACATAAGAAATAATATTGCTGTTTTTGCGAGGCGTAGCAGTGAGGTCAAGCACAAAAGACGGATTCAAGTTATTGAGCATCTCAACGCTGAGATCAGAACCGGCATTGTGGCTCTCGTCAACGATCACAACCGGCTGCAAGTGACGCAGAACCTGAATCAGCGCAGTATCCGGCGTATCTGCCAGCAAAGAAGCGTCATCCTTGAAGTATTCTGCAAAGCGCAGAAGATTGCCGTTCTCTTGATAAACCTTTCGCTCATCTTTCTTCAGCTTATCAATGCGCAATGACGCATAACTGAGAATGCAGACTGTGAGCTGTTCCAGCACGGTATCCGGCGTGAAGTTCTGTCCGTTCAGCAGCATTTCTTTGGTATAGACACTCACTCGGCCGGCAAAATCAGCGTTCAGTCGCTGACGGTACGGATGGTCAATGTCCATGAGGTTCTTCTGCGTTTGCACAAGCAGCGAATCGGACGGCACAAGCCACACGACCACTTTCGGTTTACCCTGCGGCATTTCGTCAAAAATTCGCTTTACAGCAGAACAAGCCATGAAGGTTTTGCCGCCGCCGGTAGGCACTTTCATGCAGACGTGCGGTACACCTGCAATCGTATTTTGATAAGCAGGAACGCCGCCCAAACCAACGGCAATATCCTTTTCTCGCCAGTAATGCCTCCATGCCTTGTTTAGATCATTGTCATCATTAAGGATAGAAATATATGTAGAAAGGTCACGCATGACCGCTTTTTGATATTTTTTTAGTTCCATGCCGTGCCTCCTTATAATCTTGTGATGTCACGCGGAATCTTTTTGAATGTGATATGATACTTTTCTAGTTCCTCATCGCTGAGAATGCAGCGGTCAGCATAGATCACATAGTTTTTTGCCTTGGTCTTGATTGTGGTCAGAAAGTCATGATTAAGCGTAGTTGCGGTATCATTATCATAATAGAAGTAGTATGCAGTATCAAGATACGTGCCTAGATAATATGTTTCGTCTGCTTTGTCTGATATGGGCTGCTTAGTTTCAGTAAAATAAACGTAACTGCGGATTTTGTCAAGTGATACATTCTCATTTAAGTGCTCCACGTCAAGTATCTTTTCACCAAGTTCGTAGAAAGTGAAGCCTTCAGTTGTACTTTGTTCATCAGTTTCAATAGTTGCAACAACAACAAGGTGTCCATTATTAACTTTAGGAGCGTTAACGGTGCTATATCTGCCACTTGCAATTGCTTCTTTTCGAGCTATCTTTGCATCTTCTAATGCTTGGGGCATTCTTTTTAGTACATCAATTGTAATTTCTACATCAAATAAATTTTCTTGCTTAATCTTTTTTTCAGATGGTTTATTTATAAACCTTTTTATACGCTCAGCGGTAATTGTATCGGCATAGTCTCCCATTTCAATTAAGATAAATTTGCGATTTCCACCATCGCTTCTATTTAAATCCAATACTGCTTGACCAGTTGTTCCACTTCCGGCAAATGAATCAAGTATTATGGAATCTTCATTACTTCCGATTGATAATATTTGTCGAATAAATGAAATGGGTTTAGGAAATTCAAAAACGAATTCGTTAAAAATAGATTTTATTTCTCGAGTGCCAACTATTGAATGAAATTGTTTATCTGTCCAGACAGATTTTGCAGTTTCTGTAAGTTTTCTTTCTTTTTGAAATATTCTGATTATGCCATCATTACCTCGATATGCACATAAATCATCAATTTGTCTATTAGATTTTTCTTTTCCCCAACGCCATACACTTTCTAAATCATCAATAGTTGACGCCCATACTTCTTCATATCCTTGAAGCGGATATGTGCTAACTTTTGATAATCCGTTATTATCAGAATTACTGATATCAACAAAAAATGGATATCGTAAGTTTGGTCGATTCACTGAATTAAATGCTCTAACATTTCGATTCCTTAATCCCTTTAGCGTAAATCCGCCTTTCTCATCGTAATAATCATATTTTTTCCCTTCGACTTCTATTTCATTTAATTCAAGATAATTTTTATTCTTAGCATAAACAAGAAGTTCTTGATCTGTTTTAGCGAAATATCCATAGCGTCTGCCTTCAGGTTTTACTATAACGGTAATTCGCTCAATAAAATTATTAGCTCCAAATATTTCATTACATATGCAGGATAAATGGATTAATTCATTATCATCAATACTTATAAAAATAGCACCGTCCTCTGAAAGAAGCCTATGAAGTAATCTTAAACGAGGATACATCATACATAGCCATTTGTCATGGCGAGATAAATCTTCGTTCTCGGGACCTACGACTTTGCCTAACCATTCTTTTATTCTTGGATCATCAACATTGTCAGAATACACCCATGCCTTATTTTTGTCAGTACTTTTGGCTGTATTATACGGAGGATCAATATAAATACATTTGATCTTGCCTTCATACTCAGGCAGAAGGCTTTTCAAAGCTTCAAGGTTATCACCATGGATAATCATATTTCCATTATCTTCCCCATAGGTGTACTGTGGTTCTAATACGCGGTATGGTACTTCCAAATGATGATTGACAACCTTTTCTTTTGCAATCCAGTCAAGTGTCGGCATTATAATCACGCTCCTATTCTCACGAATGGTTATTTTATTTATTATAGCATATATTTCCCCTGATTTCAATATATCAGAGTATAGTTTTCACTCTACACACCCCAAAGCTCTGTTTGTCACGGTCAAGCAAGGTGTCAGGGAACAAATTCAGCCACTTGTGACTGAAGCTGGTACTGCCGAAGTATGCGTCGAAGTTGGACACAGGTAGGATAACATAGTCCGAATCATCGGGCTTGTTGGCAATGCAGTAAGCGATGACTGTCTCAGCCACTTCATACGGCAGACCGTCGGGCAGTAACGCCTTTATACGCTCCTTTTCATCATCAGAAAAGGAAACCGTCTTATCCGCCAGCGGTCCGAGCTCCAGAGCGTCCGCAAGCACATCGTCAAACCGCAGAACCCACGCGCCCTTGGTTTCAGGCGAGTAGAGCGACACCTGATACTGCTTGACCTTATCTCTCCATGCGGCATCAAATCTGGTTTTCAGCGGCTCAGCGTTGAAGAGAGTGGTCTTGCTCATGTTTTCGCTGTTCTTGGTGATGAACTTTTCTACCTTGTGAACGTGCCTGTAAAACCAGCCTTTTCCCGTCTTATCCACCAATTCGGGAAACTCCTCATGCAGATCACTGAAATCAGTCTTGAACTGCCACTCCTCCTTTGGAGCGGCAGTTTTTTTGTCGGGGATACTGCACCACGCACAGAGAGCTCGTCGTGTATAGTCCACATCGGGAGCGCCGTTTCTGAACATATATCCCCGAGCGATTATAGTCAGCACACGGGTCAGACCTGTGAAGTCCTTCATCATCTCAAAGCTGAAACGTCCGAGGAAGGATAGGTCACGCTTTCCGCTGCATTTGTAAACAGGCTTGCCAGTGTAAGCCTTGAATTCTTCAATCTCGTTCAGCATTATTTGTCCCTCCTGACGTGCTTTTCGATCCTGTCATACAGCAGGTCGAAGAGCACTTTTCTTTTGCCCAGAGCAACTATGTACCTGACCGCTTCATCAGGCTTCATTACGGCTTCAATCAGCTTTCGGCACTCAGCAGCAACAGCGTCACGGTAATACACATTCACGGCTTTATTGAGATAAGCCTCCATAAGTTGACGGAAGTCCGATGTGTCACTGTCACGGATTAGGCGTTTCCTGTCAGTGAGAGTGTTCTCGTCGTCAATGTCGGATATGAGGTCAATGAGAACACGGTATCCGCCGAAACGGAAGTCGCTGAAAAGCGGATAGTACCTTTCAAGCTCAGGTATCAAGTCTGCGAGAAAATCTTCACGCTGTTCTTTCGGAGTAAGGTGCCAGCTCTTAGCCTGCAGCTCCTGCCTGATAGCAGTTATCTTATCGGGAGGTGTGCTCTGAAACAGGGTATACAGCATATCTGCGTCATATTCGCTGTCCTGACCACGGCTGTACAGAATGCGCTGAATGTCGTTCCTGCGCTGTCTGTCCTTGACTGGCTGTCCGCAGGCTCTGATGCGTGACAGACACCGTTCATAGTCCGTAATAAGAGCAGACAGCTTTTTCAGTTTATCGCCGTTCAGCTTGTCCTTCCAGTTTTCATCTTCTGCAAATGTGAAAAGCTCACTATCCTCGGCAGGCTTGTCAACAACAGGAGTTGTGTTCTTTCCAAGCATATACGCCAAGTAAGGCAGACGCTCCACATTGGAGTCCACATTGTTCCAATCGGTATCAGCGAAAAACTTCTCGAACTGCTCCTCGAAGGTCGGCTCGTACCATGCACGGCGACCCTCGCTCTTTTCAAGCAGGCTCTTGTATTTTAGGAACTTGCTCTTAGCGACAGTTTTAGTACCGAGATACTCCGTCAGATCAGGCTTCACACCGCTCTTGGCAGAGTCTATTTCCAGACCGGTGAGAATAGCAAGTGTCTCAGTTTCCTCACGGCATTTGTCACGAAGCTCGTCGGCGGAGTTCTCATTGTATGCGATAATACTTCTGTTCAGCGCCGTATTGGATATCTGTCCAACTCGGGAAGAAAATGTGCTCTTGACCGTTTCAAAACGTGCCTGCCAGTCGGTTGCATCGCGGATAACAGGCTCTGCACTTGGTATCTTCAACAGCGGAGTATCCGCCTTGGAATTGCGCTTGACACAGCGGTTTACAATTGGGTCGGAGATAGTTTTTATCATGTCACCGTCGAAGTCTGCACCGCCGAGACGCTCCGCAGTCAGCGAATCCCAGTTCACCATAACAACATCGGTGAGGTGGCTGAGATAATACTTCCTCATATTCTCAACATCGGGATACACTTGCAGCTGCACCTCTTCGTTTCGGGAAATGTGCGGATTACGCAGGAGAGTACACTCATTGCTGTGCGAATACGCCATTGACGGAGCATAGAAAGCATTCTTCTCAAATTCACTCTGCACCGCACCATTGTAGAAGTTGCGCTGACTTGTGTTTCGCTTTGCTTTCGCTGGTATAAAGTCTTTCAGGAAACCGAGAAGGTCTGCGGAGAGGTAGCGGTTGTCGCCTGCAACGATAAGACGTCCGAGAGCATATTGCTTCAGCACTGCCTGAGCCCGTGACTTCAATCTGTCAGCGTAAACTGATTCAGCTATGAACATCGGGTTCTTCTCAAGTATGTTTTTGAGATAGTAGTCCTTAGTGCCGCGGCTATACTTCCTGCCGGTGAAGAAGCTCTGACGGTACTCCTTGTCGGTGCAAAGCCTGTAATATTCACGTTCAGTTTCCTTGGTGAGCCAATGACGATTATCGTTCTCAGGGAAAGACAGCGGCAGGTCAAGCGGGCGGAATTCATCCGCGGTCATTGAAAGAGTGTTGAGAAACTGATAGTTCAGCTCCGTGAACTTCTGCGGATTATCCTTGCTCACACCCGAAATATACAAAGCGTGCCTGTACTTTCGGAAAGCACTCCAGTAATCGTCCCAACTCATATTGTTCTCGCAGAGCCATCCGTAGCCTTTGAACATACTCTTGGTTAGGATAATGTCAACGTCCGATACCTTATGTACAACTCCCCAGATGTCGGTGAGCGTTACAACTCCTGCGCTCTTGAAAAAGTCGTGAATGTCAACTTGATGCAGCATTCCTTTGATGTACGGCAGACGTATCTGGAACGAGGTGTGATCGCCGCCTAACTTTTTATTGATGACCTTGGCGAATTCCTTGGAGATAACTCCCTCGCCGTCATAACCGAGAATATCAACACTCTCCCTGCGCTCAACACGATGATACTTCCGAACAGCATTGTCACTGCCGTCGTCCTCAACGGTAATAACATCTGTGTCGTGAACGGTGTGTTTTTGATTATCCACAACGATAACTCTGTGAGACTTGTCGAGGTTTATTCCGTCAACTCGGATACCTCCCGAGAGCATAAGTCCGTTGTATGCGTACAGCTTGCTGAGCTGACACTTGGTTATCTCCATGCCGAGGCGAATGCGCTCCGTGACCTTCCAGAAAATGTCCTCACGGATAAACGACAGCACAGCATTTCTGCTCATGCTTGCTGAGCGCTCAAACGCAACGTACTTGTGCATACCGCTGCCGAAGTCTATCTGCACGCCTCTGTTCGTAAACAAAGCGGCAGCTTTCTCTTGCAGCTGTGCATAGTAAGGGTGCGATGCGTCACGGTCAAACACCCGTGAGAAGTCTGCGTAGAAGATAACATCGGACAGGTCTGTCACAAGTTCAGCGCCGTCATATTTGAAATCGTCACCGTGCAGCACGCACATTATCTGATAGAAAAGTGCGTTGTCGTCCTGCTCGTGAGATGAGTGTTTCAGACAACTCCGCAATGCGTTTTTATCAATAATTGTTTTGTAAAACAGTCCGTCAGGCTTGGAGTAGTTCAGCATTGCTCTGACGGACAGATCATATATCCTGTACTTCATGGTCTCACCACCTGCTAAAAGTATATCACAAAACCAACCAAAATGCAATAAGGATACTGCTCCCACATTTTCATTCCGAAACGCTCATTTTTGACTGAAAAACATTCAAAACTGTCATTATAACAGTTTTGAGTTGAAATGTCTGCGAAGCTCTATTTTATGCGCTTTGCGGTCAATATCAGTTTGCTGTGAGAAAAGGTCAGTTCTCGTTAAAACATTATTGTATTTCGGAATGTCACTCTCAGGAGCAAAGAACATATGCAAAAACAGGCCGATTTGCAAAAAGGATACTGCTCCCACATTTTTATGAAGAAAGGATGATTTTTATTGACAAAAAGAATCGAAATCGAGTTCAAAAGCAGCGTCGAGATAATGAACACTCCGATGAAAAAGAGACGCTTCATCGTTGACGAAATGATCTATCCCGGTCTCCATGTACTGTCAGGTGATCCGAAGATAGGTAAATCGTGGATGATGATGGATATGTGTCTTGCGATTGCCAAAGGTGAAAAGTTTCTCGGACGCAAAACAGAACAAGGTCATGTGGTGTACATGGCGCTTGAAGATACGTCTGACAATTTGCAGACGCGAATGTATGAGCTGACAGATGAGCCGACGGATAATCTGCAATACGTTTTGCTCGTCAACACTCTCGGTAACGGTCTCGAAGATGACCTTCGCAAGTGCAAGGAGACATTCGCAGACCTGAAGCTGATAGTCATCGACACTCTGCAAAAGGTGCGCGATACAGTTGACATGAAGTACGGCAGTGATTACAAGGACGTATCAACGCTGAAATCTATTGCCGACGAGTTAGGCATCGCAATTATTCTTGTTCATCACAACCGAAAGCAGCAAGACTCCAATCCGAACAACATGATACTTGGTACAAATGGTATCCCCGGTGCATCAGACGGTTGTCTTGTACTTCAGAGAAACGGAGACAGCAAAAATGCTGTACTGAACATCAGTGGTCGCGGAGCAGCGTCGCTCGACATAAATGTTATCAGGGACGGAGCAAAGTGGAAGCTGCTTGACAAGCCGCCCGAGGACAAGCCTGATAACTTCCCGTCTGTGATACATGATTTTATGCTTGAGCGAAAAGAGTTCCGCGGAAGTGCGTCAGAGCTGTGTGAACTGTTATGCAAAAAGTTTCCGTCAGAGGAATTCAAAAACAACTGGATGTACCGAGAACTATTGCAGCACGATGAAGAAATACACTCGCTCGGTATCAGCTATGGCAAAACAAAAAGTAACGGCACTCGCAGTATCTGTGTCCGTTACGAAGCTGATAGGGACAGCAGTGGCAGTAAATTACTGTACCCTGAAAGTGGTGCCCCTGCCGTCCCTGAAAGCTCTGCAAACGCTGAAATATCTTCGCAAACCGTTACTCCTTCTGCCAGTGATGTTAAAACAATTGCTGTCCCTGTTGGTGATAAACTTATTGAATGGGCAGCCGACCGAATCACAGAAAAGTTAGCAGAGCAAGGTATTGAAGTCGAGCCGTTTCAGCCTTGAGGCACAAAAACACCCGTTTTTGCCTCCGATACAGAAATCGGGTAGTTATCCCACCTGCGACGGTGAAAGCGATTGTGGCGCAACGTCGAGCGAGTGTGGCGATACCGTACAGATACTATCGGCAGAGGAGAAAAGTGGTGGTACCCGAAAAAATCAACCCTTTTGGGTTGGCAAGCATAGCAGCTGGCATTCCGCCTGCCGCCTTGCTTGTCGGGCAGAAGCCCGAACCCACTTTAATTGGCATAAGAAAAAGGAGGATGATAACATGAGAAAACGAAACACAACCATAGCGATACGCTGTACATAGGAAGAAAGCAGACGTATCCATGTGCTGGCTGAGAGGCATGGCTTGAGGCTCAATGACTTCATTATGCGGTGCGCTCTCGGGAAGAAAATCGTTGTCGCCAACGGCATCAATGAGATAGTCAGGCAGCAGAAAGCTATCGGACGCAACCTGAATCAGATAGCTACACTTGCGAATATGGACAGGCTGACCGTTGTGAACTTCCAGCCGCTCCTCGATGAGCACAGGAAGATCACGGAGCTGATAGGTCAGCTACTTCGGGAGGTGAAGTAGTGGCGACGGTCACAGCGATAAGTACGAAAGGCGGTGGCGGCGGAAAGAAAAGTCTCGACTACATTTGTCACGATGACAAGACCGAGAATAAAAAGTTCGTGACGGCTCTCAACTGTTCGCTGCCCACTGCATACCAGGAATTCAAAAACACAAGGGAGATGTACAACAAGACTGACGGTGTGAAGTACTATCACTTCGTCCAGTCACACCCAAGCGGCTACAAGATAGAGCCGGGACTTGCTCACAAGATAGCAGTTGAGTTTGCGGAGAAAGCGTTCCCGGGACACGAAGTTGTTGTGGCAACTCACACCGACACTGACCATATACACTCGCACTTCGTACTCAATGCGGTCAACGCTGAGACAGGTCTGAAGTACCACTCAAACAAGTTCACACTGCAAGATCTGCGGCAGCTCAGCGATGAAATTTGTCAGAAGTACGGAGTGACAACGCTCAGCAAACCTGAGATTCACAAGCAGAGCAACGGTATAACTAACGGCGAGTATCGAGTTGCAATGCGAGGTGAGAGCTGGAAAATGGCTCTCTCCAATACCATTGACGTAGTCATGAAAAGAGCAAAGTCCAAGAAACAATTCCGCTTCTATATGAAGCAAATGGGCTATGATGTTCGGTGGGAGGACAGCCGAAAGTACATCACATACACCTGTCCGAATGGCAGAAGATGCCGCGACAATAAATTGCACGAAGCGAAATACAGGAAGGAGAATATGGAATATGAGTTCGAAATACGAAGAAGCGAAAGAAGCCTCCAAGCAGAATATGCAGGAGACACAGGACATACCAACTATGGTCTGCGTCCAGGAACACAACTGGCTGGCGCTGATCTCGCAGCTGAAACTTCTGACAGATACGCTGTTCGATGTCAAGGCTCAGACGGACGAAACTATGACATACGCACAGATGGAACGGTACCTGCGAAATCAGCAGACGATATACAATCAGCTGCTGGAACAGGGAAAGGAGATACAGGAGCAGACGTCACAAAACGTGACGGCAGAGGTGTCGAAGCTGGATCAGGCGGCGAAGGACCTCGTCTCACAGGCTGGGAAGCTGAACGAGCAGACCTTATCGCAGCTGAAATGCGCCGAAGAGCAGAGCAGAAGTCACGGCTTCAGACAGCTTCGACTGGTGGTGCTGATAGAAGTGCTGCACCTGATATCGTCGGTGGCATTGCTGCTGTGGCTTCGATAATCGAGGACGAGCCTGCCGATGACACCGAGTACCCTCGGGAACACGTTGACCGCAAGGCACTCGCAGAAGAACGTGAGCGCAAGGAAGCTCACGGAATACACATGGGATAAGCTATGACTCCCTGAATCAGGGACTCAACTAACTCAGGGATAAAACGACCGTGAGTTATTATTTGTAGCTAGACTACCGTGACGGTACTTGAAGTCCAGAAATGGGAATTCGGTATGGTGGGATGAAACATCCCGTCACGATTATGAGGTGGTAAACCGCCACCTCATAAACCTGAGTCGGCAAATCGCAGACCCAGCAAAGGGGTGTCCAAAACGGTGCTGTTGACAAACCCTCGACATAGAGAGCTGAATGTGGTATAATAAAAGTATCGAAAGTGAGGTAGCAGCAATGTTAAAAAGAGCCGAAAGCAGGCAAATGAAAATGTCATTTGTAACCC
>Ga0256405_10006689_pt1 | contig 18130 bp, 13 predicted proteins | sample RumenRJG_02DNA_FD_189096 | JGI IMG/M metagenome (GOLD analysis project Ga0256405, IMG submission 189096) | Bovine rumen microbial communities from Lethbridge, Alberta, Canada - RJG_02 | ecosystem: Host-associated > Mammals > Digestive system > Stomach > Rumen | place: Canada: Alberta... | reverse complement strand
GGTAAAAAAAGAAGTAAAGCTGGCACAGTGGGCGGAAATGGTGAGAAGCAGAAACGAAAGCGGACTCACTGTAACTGACTGGTGCAAGCAGAATGGTATCAATATCAAGACATATTACTACAGGCTGAAGCGAATGCGGCAGGCAGTATGCAGTGAAATCGAGCAGCATGATAGGAAAACTCGATATCATTCTGCTATTCCCTTCAACTACAGACTATCATAATTCTTCGATTATGTCAATCTTTTTTCAGGCAGATCTCGGATCTGTCTTTTCGTCATGCATTTTTTGCGAATGTAACAGCAGGAGTATGTCTGGTCATATTCCAAACATACTCCTGTTCTTTTACGTATTTGATTAGCTTAATGACATTAGCCATAAGGCGGTTCACGTTTTATACCTTTGATTCTGTATGCTTCACGATCTTCGAGACCACAAGCCTATGCTGACGGATATTCCGCAGTTCCGCCTGTTTTATCAAGATACTGTTTTGTGCCTATATCTCGAGGATTTGAGCAGATTTGCCGTGTAATTCCTTTGCAGAAAAACGTGCCTTACTGTAGGAAAAGTGTAGGAAAAATAATGCAGACAATTACTGTTGATACTTCATTTTTCATCAATTGCAGCTCAGGCTGCAATAAGCGAAAATAAGTAATTCGGAAATATACTCGGATTGGCTATTTTACGCTGAATCTGGACGGTGCTAAGAATTATTTCTATGTACCGCCGAGATTTTTTGAAAAAGTCCCATATGGATGCCCCTCCTCTAATAATATATTTGCTTTGATTATATCATGCAAAATCCGTCCCGTCAATTATTCCCATGTATCACGATAGTCGGGATGTTCCTTTGTGTACTTTCCTCCATCTGTCTCAAAAATACCGATAAGGCTTTCACATTTATTATCAGCAGTCTTTTCTCCCTTCAGCTCCATGTCAAAAACGAAATAATCTCCTTCTTCTATGATAAAGCTGCTGTCTCTGATATCGAAGGGATGATCCTCACTGTAAACACGATATTCATCCTTCCACACATACTCTCCCACTATGTCATATGAATGAGGAGCGCTCCCTGATAATACCCTCTGGTATCCGTGATAATCCACTGATTCCTTGGGTATAAATATGCGGAGATATGCAGGCTCGCCGGTTATATACCAGCAGGGCGAAACAGCCTTTCTGTCGTCGTCGAAATCCATTGCGGGATATGCCTCCAGTTCATACTCCTCTCCTATTTCGGCAAAAGGTCCATAATAATATGATTCCAATACAGAATACATAAATCCGTCCGCCTGATGTACATTGAATTTATAATACCTTGATTTATCCTTGCCATTGGAATTGCGGAAGCCATCGCGGTATTCCCTGATATACGGCGTAAAATCATGTGTCTCATATCCGTTCGGGAAAGAGTAATCCTTTACCTTTTCCACAGCCTCCTTAGAATAGCAGGATATGAACTTACAATCATATCCCACATCAGCTTCGTCAAGCTGCTCGAGGAAATCCAGCTGCGACTCATCTTCAAAGCTGTGATCCACATAGTATGCGTTGAAATAAAAGAACTGTCCGCCGAGAAAATCCATGAGCCTGTCCTTTTCGTAAAGCTCGGTAAAATAATCAGCGAAAAATCTCGAGCCGCTTTCCAGATACAAAGCCTCAAGCCCGGGAAGCTGCTCGTCTATCCACTCCCTGAAGCCCTCCTCTATTTCATGCCTCTGACGGTTGTCGGAGAACTGTATATCAGGAGCCTCAGGATTCTCGCTGTAAACGTCCGCCAGCACATCGAACTGCTCCTCGCCGTTTGCAACTCTTACCTGTACATGGCAGGTATCTCTCCCCGTATTTGTGGTCACATGGAAGGAATCCAGCACCTCGGGTTCAAAGCCGTATTTATCGTGGATATATGCGGAGACATTCTCCTCCGCACATATCATGGTGCTGTCCTTTGTCCTTGTATGGTCAGGCAGTGAAGTACAGCCTGTGAATAATATCATTGCAGCAGCCCCTGCGGCAGCTGTCCTTGAAATAGCTTTCATAGTATATCCTCCTTTCGGCTCAGGGCTTATCCGAACCTGATTTATTATCTCATTTTTCAGGAGGATATACAAGATGATATCTGTCACTTTCACGATGACATCTGTCACTTTTCCGTAGAAAAAGAGCTCTGTCTCAAAGAAATCAGCGCCCCGTCACTAATATTCAGTTCCTGCCGGCACGTTCGCGTTGCATCATGCACTTCTGGCACTCGACTCTGCCATCTGCTTCATGTTTTCCTCTATTCAACATCTAAGAATTTCTCGACAACAGTCATTATCTCCTCAAGGCGCTTACCACCTATACCTTTAATCTTACTAAGCTCTGCCTCAAGAGCTGGGAGATCAATGGTTTTGCCCTGCTCTCCGAGCAGCTCATCTCCGTAATGAAGAATGAACTTTGTAAGCTCCTCTCGGTTCATCTTCTTGATCTTCTTATAGGTATCTCGGTCAATAATCTCTTCATTTGCCATATGTAACTCCTTTTTCGTTTCTCTTATAACAATTATATCACATCGCAGATAATATGTAAACACATAAAACATGACCGCCCGTGAAGGGTAATGTCATTAAGCTAAGAAAAAGCAAAATAGTCACAGGAATCAGAAGAGATCCTGTGACTATTTTGCTTTTTCTTAGCTTAATGACATTACGAAAAATCGGGGATTTTTTGTGAAATATCTATTTTGTAAAATAGACAAAGTGACCCGTACGGGAATTGAATTAAATTTTTCAGATTTTTTAACGTGCCGTGATATGGACTAAAATCCGTATCTACGGCGTTTTTTAGTATTAACTTGTTTTATAATTTTTTCCTTTATTATAACTTTTTAGAACGTATAAAGGACAAACAAAGGACAGAATTGGCATACTCCTGTTATTTTTTTAGAGTATTTAAATTAAAAATCTTTGATTTCCTTTGCATAAGCAAATGTTATTATCTCATTTGATGTTGTATGGGTATAAGCATATTCTTGATGCATATATTCAGCTATTTTAGCTCCATTATATCCTTTGAATTTATTAATTACTTGATCTAAGATTTTTATCTCTTCTTTTGAAATTATTGAAAAATTGGCATTTTTGTTTGGAATGATATTATATATTGTGTACTCAAATTTATCAGTATTTTCTTCTTCAACATTAATATCAGGCAAGTTTATAATATCATTATGTCCTATAGGCAAAGCTCCCATAGGCTTATGCTTATAAACTAAACCAGTGATTGCAATGTTTCTTGTTTTATAGCTAAGAGCATCACTGTACCAAAGCAGCTTCATAAGCAATACTTTATATAATCCTTTAATTTTGAATGCAAAATAATTAATGACTTGCTCTAATTTTTCTATGTTTAATGTAGTATATCCATTTTCTATTGATGGCTCTGAATACAAAACATAGTAATTGGCAAGGTTTTGCCTTTTGATAAATGCATTGTTTCCTGCTGTTATAGTGGCAATTACTTTTGATCTTAAAGCCATATAACGGTCAGGTTCGAATGCGGCTTTGTTTTTTTCAAGTGTTTTTAACATAATCAACGGATTATGCATTATAAGCCTTAGTTCATTATCATATGTTGAGTCTTGAATCGCTTTTGTTTCGTATCTCGTAATGGTTACTTCACCCCATCCGAGAAGCTTTGACAATTCAACTTGAGATAAGCCGAACTTTTCACGAAAAGAAACTATCTCATAAGACGTAAGCAATCCTTTCATTTTTCGATATGCATTTTTGGCATTGAGTAAATTTTCATTCATTACTTTAGGCGGAATAAAGTATGCATCATCATCTTCTTCACCAAGGGTTGAGCAAAAATATACTGTTTCATCATACTCAACTTCTTCATCTTTGATAATTGTTTTGGCTTTTTCTTTCAAAATAATTGACGGGTGTTTTTTGCACATAGGGCATAATTTAATCGTGTTCTCCATAGTGACCCTCCTCTTTCTCCTTTCGACACATTTTGATTAGTTACTCATATGGCAACTTACCAATATGGTGTTCAGCAAAATGGAACGAAATACATAACACTATGTCATTATCTCCTATTTCTTTTATTTTTATCTTTATATAGACCTGTTTATTAATTATTTCCTTTACAAAAACATGTAACGTATCAGGCTGTTTACTTTCTCTGTCAAATACAGATTCATAATAGTTGGATACTTGAAGACTCATTATTTCACGCATTACATCTTCTTCATCATATTCCAACGCAGTCAAACAATACGTGTTTGTGAATTTAGGATTGTTTTTTTCTTCGGTTCTATTTTGGACAAAAGTAAATCCTGCACTTCCTTCGTTTGCCAATATCTCATTTATCCGATCAAGCAAAGATTTAACTTCATTTCTTTTTAAATGAGTTTTCAAAAAAATATCATTCCTTTACTTAAGATTTTACTATCAATTGATATTTTTCGGGCTAATAATATTATACACTATCAATTGATAGTTGTCAATGACATATATAAGAATTTCATCATTTTTTCATATTATCCTGATGCTTGTACTATATATTGCAAAAGGCATAAAGTGCATTATTATTTAAGAACGTTAATAAGAAATGACATGCATACCGTTTTATCTAAGCCTTCTTTAATATACAAAAATGCAGCCTGAAAAAACAGGCTGCTTAAAAGAGATTACATTAATTTACAACTTTTTTATAACGATAATGAGTTATTACTCTCGATTAATAAAATACTTTCTTGAAGAAATCCTCATCTTTAAGCATTTCTGGAATGTTGTACATTAATACTTCCATTATATCTTCAGCATAGCCTTTATACTCGGCAAAATCTTTATCAGATAAAACACCGTTATTCTTTTTCAATAACGCTGCTATTCTACTGTCAATATAATCGAGCTTTGTGACTACATGATTAAACTTAAAAGAATGACTCTGATCTGAAAACAAAATTCCTATATGATGCCTTAATTCATGAGTAATATCTTGGTTATCAGAACGACCTCCAAGCTCCATTATAACATCGTTTGGGTAATATTTATTATCAGATATACGGTCACTTAAAATATGAATATAGTAAATCAAAGCACAAAAACTATCTCTTTTTGAAGTGTTTCCTTTAAAATCAAATATTTTGTCAGCTGTATTTAGAAGAATCTTTTTTCGAATATCCCACCGCTCGATAGATATTGTTGTATATACTATTTTACTTTCATCCCATCCTCGGTGTGTAGCTTTTCTATGGTATTGATTAGCGGTATAATCTATTTTGCTTATTGAAGAAGGAATATCTTTGACCTTGTATTGTTGTAGAAAAGAAAGTTCATTCTCACCATTCCCATTATATTGATCTATAGTAAGAAAAGCGGCACATTCAAGAGCTTCTACTTCGTTTTTTACACTTGGATCATTCTCAACATTCTTAAAAGATTTAAAAAGAACATCAAGCATATATTTATCATGTTCGTCACTATTAAAGGCATAAACCGAAGTAGTAAGCGAAAAACACAAAACTGCAGTTAATAGTATAGTTATAACTTGCTTTATATGTTTCATAACTATCAAACCACCTGTTCAAATTCGACAGTATCCCAACCAACTTTTCTGTGTGTATATTTACTTATTTTGATATTAATTACTACTGGATCACTATTTGAATAATCGCCGTTGAATATTTCAACTTTAACCTGACTATCCTTATGCCATTTACAATCGCCAGCTTTTTTGCTTGTATAAATGACTTCAAACGAAGAAAAATCCTTTTTAGGTCTTTTAACTTCATCAATTTTCCAATCTTCATATACAAAGAATTTATCTCCACTTGTAACAGTTACTTTTATTTTTGCTCCTTGTGATACACACGAAACTGGAAGTGTGAGTTCATCTTTTTCATATTTTGAGGAGAAAAACATATTTGTTGGCTTGAAAGTGAATATATTTCTGATTGGTTTAGTTAAGAAAATGGAAGCATCGCCATCAGATAATATTCCGTCTATACGATCTTTATCAGCTTGAGAAATATTCAATTTATTAGCAACAGCAAAGAGTAACTCACAGTTTATAGCAAGAGGTTCGTATGTTTCAGGCAATTCGGTTTCGCGTTTATCCTCTAAAGCTTCATTATATGCTTTGATCTTTTTCTTCTCGCTTTTAGTAGCAGTATCAGGAATAGAAACTTTTTTAACAGCCGCAATATATGTATTATTTATCTCCTTCTGCTTTGCTGTGAGATGATTTACGTTATTCAATGCTAAATCATACGCAGATTGGAGATATTCCTTATTCTGCGTCTTGGAATATAGGTCAACATACATTTCGGCAGCAAAATATCTTAAATCCCATTGATCGCTTTCTGTATTATCGGTAATCATTTTTAGATACTTTTCAGCTGTTTTAGTGTATTTATCATTTGATTGAACTTGTGAAGCGGCTGCAACTGCCAAAGGAAGTGTTTTGGCAAGTTCATAGTCTTTTCTGAAAATATCTGAATGTAAATCTTCATATTCAGAAATGCAATCTAAACACTTTTGATATTGCTGATTATTATAATAACATTCAGCTAATAACAGCCAATAACTTCCGAAAGCATGATATGAATCTTTATTCGTCTCAAGAAATTGTATTTGTTGATTAACATTAGGATTATTTTTGCAATCAACAAACTTTTCAATAGCACTCTCGTTCAAAGCAAGATCTCCGGGGAGGTTATCCTGACGAACAATATCTATCATGTATGTGAAAGCCCTTTTTCGGCTGTCGTGCAGATTTTCAGCAGCTTCATCATCGAGTGCCCAACCGTCTTTTAAGTATTCCTGATTGATTTCATTTTTATATGCAGAATAGCTGCTATAAGAATCTACTGCCATATATATGCCAGAAGATACTAACTTTATTGGATTAAGTGACTCCGTTGCACTTAACAAACCAATAGGGTTAGGAATAGCAGCCTTTAAAGCCTTAGCTTTATTCTGCTCATAGATGTACTTTAATCTATCGCGCTTTACTGCTATCATTCTATATTTTTCAATAATATCCAATAAACTAACAAGATGACTTTCTGTAAGTTCGTTTACATTTGCTGGATTTGTATTGTTAATTAAGGCAGCATAAGCTTCCTCTAAATACATTTTACTGTTTTGAGAGGAATTGATCTCTTGTGATAGCATTGCAAGATAATTAAGCCAAGCTATGGAATTCTCTTGAACAGTAGTCAATTTCTCAGGCGTAGTGGTTGTTGTAACAATATTTGATGTTGAGTGAGCCGTAGTTGTTTTAGTAGCCGTTGTTGTCTGCTTTACTGTTACAGTGGTCTGAGTTATAGGCTTTGAAGTGGTAACTGTCGTTATTTCATTTATATCTATAGTAGTTGTTTTAATTGATTGTGTAACAGTATCTGCTGTTTTATCATCTGTATTAGATTTGTTGTTACAAGAAACAAAAGAAGAAGCCACTGTTATAAATGACAATATGATCGCTAAATATCTTTTCATTTAACCATCTCCCCTTGGTTACAGGCAATCGCTGATATATATTACGAATTAATACCATTGTAATCCGTAAAAAGCATACTCTATAAGGATAATTATATCATAAAAAAATAGTCAGTGCAACCTCGCTTTGAGATTACACTGACTTTTTTCTATTTTGAAAAAGAAAATACTCTATATCTTCAGGAACTTTTCAATAACGATCCTAATATCTTCAAGTCATTTACCTCAGATACCTTTAATCTTCATCGTTCTATTTTTTGCATTTTCGTTATACATATCCATCTGCAAAACATCTTCAACGCGGCAATTATTTCCTTTTATTTCTAAAGTGTTAGAACCGTTTCCGCCGATCTGCTGAACATTTTTCACGTTGTTTTCGTCTCCTTTGATGTCGATACGATTTTCGCCGCGAGTCGGAATGGAATCAAGCAGTTCTTTCAGCGTAGTTTCCGCAAGTTCGATAAAATCAATGTCGATATTCTGCTGCACAGACATATTAGCGATATCGCGTTTCAACTCCTCCATTTCAGCCATGAGCAGCTTAATGCCCTCCGCTGTTCTGATAGTTGCGATGTGAGCTTTCAGCGCTTCGTCACTGTCAATGCAAGCGGAGACTCCCTGATAAAACTCGTTGACAAAATCATTCATATCATTCTGTGTTATGGTAGAAACAGAAGGCTTGCCGTTTGCCCATATTTTAATATGTCTAAGCATATCAGACTTCGTTTTTATGTTGAGATTCTTTTTTTCAACATAGTCAGGGAAGCCCGTAAATTTATCGCCGTGCTTTTCGTTCACCTGATTGAATACGCTTTCGACAATAGCGTTGAGCTTCTCCTGCATAGTCGGTTCTTTGCTGAAAAGCTTATTTACTTTTGTTTTAATTCGGTCGGAGAGCGTTCCTATCAATTCTTCGCCTGCATTTTCAGCAAATTCAGCCGCCAGTTCATTATTAGGAAGAGCCTCTGTGATGCTGTAATTTTGGATAGATCTAAGAATAAGCCCACCAAAGCCTACGATAACATTTATAGTTCCCATTGTATCATTCTCCTTCCATTATTCCTGCTTTTATGGCGTATTCAAGACCATTTTCAAACTCATCTTTTTTAGCATAAATACCAGCAAGCAAGTAATAGATATTTTTCGTATTTGGGTGTTCTTCGCCCAATACCTTTTCAAATATTTTCCTTGCCTTATGTGCATAATCAAGAGCCTTGTCATAGTCACCATTAGCTATATATACAGCTGCAATATTGTTATATGTGGCGGCAGTATAAGGATGCTCAGTTCCAAGCACTTTTTCTTGTATAGCAAGTGCTTTCTCATTATACTCTAAAGCCTTGTCATAGACGCCTTTAGCATAATATACACCTGCAATATTGTTATATGTGGCTGCCGTATCAGGATGCTCAGTTCCAAGCACTTTTTCTTGTATAGCAAGTGCTTTCTCATTATACTCTAAAGCCTTTTTATAGTTGCCAGTAGTTTGATATAAACTTGCCATAGAGATATATGTGCGGGCAGTATCAGGATGCTCAGTTCCAAGCACTTTTTCAACTATAGCAAGTGCTTTCTTAAAATACTTTAAAGCCTTGTCATAGTTGCCCATATTATAATATAATAATGCAATATTGTTATATGTGGTGGCAGTAGAAGGATGCTCAGTTCCAAGCACTTTTTCTTGTATAGCAAGTGCTTTCTCATAATACCCTAAAGCCTTGTCATAGTCGCCCATATTATTATATGATAATGCAATATTGTTATATGTGCGGGCAGTATCAGGATGCTCAGTTCCAAGCACTTTTTCAACTATAGCAAGTGCTTTCTCATTATACTCTAAAGCCTTGTCATAGTCGCCCATATAATCATATACACTTGCAATATTGTTATATATGGTGGCAGTAGAAGGATGCTCAGTTCCAAGCACTTTTTCATGAATTGCTTTATCTTTCTCATGATAATCTAAAGCCTTGTCATATTCGCCTAATTCTTGATAAATACCACCTATCCAATTATAAAGCACAGAAAGTAATGTATCTTCCTCGTCTGAAAAACATTCTGCAACCGAAACCGCATGAGCTATCAATTTGTTTTGAATATTAAAGCCTTTTCCTTGACTATTTTTAAGCGCATTTTTCAAATGTACAATCAACTCTTCGGATGTCTGAAGATCGGTGGGAGCGCTGTATCGCACAACCTGAGCAATTACAGGATGTATGTAAACGCCGTTGTTTTCATCATCATTGAGCCAGCCGCGCTTAATGAGCTTTGTGATATTATTTATGCTGAACCATTCATTTGCAGTCAATCTTTCCAGCGGAACATTAGGCGCAAGGAGCGAAAAGAGTTTCAGCGCCCGAAGCTGGTTTTCGTCCGTTATCTTAGCGATATCGAAAAGCATCTTCATATGCTCAAAAAACTCAGCTTCAACCTTTTTGTCAAGTCTGCCCGAGGATATCTCCGCCGAAATACCTGCAAGGGTAAAGCCGCGCTCCTTTAACTCGTCAAGGAGCTTCTGCGCAGTATAGCCGCACACTTTCTGAGTTTTTGCAAGCAGGTGTATCGTCTGCGTGTGATTACCTGCGCGCTCCACTATCTCGCGTATAGCAGCTTCGTCGGCAGGGGAGCGGTCGTTGCTGATCTTGCGGTAAAGCTCGACGCAAACCTCAGGCGAGAATGGCGGGAGGGAGTATTCGTCCACACCCTCTATCTTGTATCTTGCCGTCAAGACCACGCGGCAGGCGCAAGTGGTCAGGAAATTTATATCCTCGTCCGTGATATCGTCGGCGTTGTCCACGAACAGGAGGAGCTTCTTACCGAGGGCGTTGAAAAAGCTCCTTGCCTGCTGTAGATATTCGTCAGGCTTGTCAGCAGTAACAGTATTGCTTTCGATATTCTGGAAGATACTGCTTTTGAGGTCGCCGTTGTAATTTATCCAGCCAAGGTGCTCGATGCCGTCCGCCTTGCTTTCGTGGTATTCCCAGAAAAGCTGACAGCTCAAAGAGGTCTTTCCCAGGCCACCGATACCGCGTATCTGGAGCTTAATCTGCGGATCATCACGTATTATCTCCATGACTTTATTTACTTCATCGTCTCGCGGTAAAAAATCCTTTTTGTTAAGCGTCCACGCGGAAGAATTTGTGATAATTTGGGGAGGTGGTTCGGGTGGACTCGGGTATATATTCTTGATTTCTTGTTTTTCAATCTGAGTTATTCCACTTACGTTATTATTTTCTCCCTCGACATGGAGATAGTTTTTCAGATTATCTGGCATTTTCTCACTTCCATTTCTGTAAATATATGTCGAATTCGGTTTTTTCTTAAATTATACCATATATCTGACAAAAAAGCAACGAAACTACGATAGCAAGCGGATACAAAATAGGGGAATGGATTTGGTGAAATTGTCGGTAGAAAGCACGCTCTTGCATTAATGTCATTAAGCTAAGGAAGGAGGGAGAACCTTATAAAAAAATAGAGGGACAGTTCAACAGAACTGTCCATATTTTTATATATGCGCTATCATGAATATAATCATCATGTGCAACGGATAGTATATGTAGAAGAACCAACGATTGATTTCCTTTTTCAATGGAGTGCTGCTACGGTCACGTTCGCCGCTGTAAAGTTGTATCGGTATCAGAGCGAGAAGCGCACCGTAGTTATATGAAAAAGCTGCAAAGCTGTCGAAGTATTTTAAGAATGTCAGCGGCAGAATTATTATCGTTGCAGCTATAAATGCAGCCGGCATCATGTATTTTTCTTTATTAAAAAAGAAAAAAATTATCGTCCAGATGGGAATGATATATCCCCAGTCTCCAAACTGTCCAAAGGTGATCGTTAATGCGGTCAGTATTATTTTTACTTTCATGCTCAGCTTCTCTCTCATCAAAATCAATAAGCATATGAATCCAAGTAACAGAGTGAACAATATGTTCATACTGCTTAGATATTGGAGTAAATTTTTCGGCGTACTTCCGAAAATGAATATGTAGTACACGGGCTGACTTATGGCTGCGAACAATAATAACCTGAGAAAGTATTTCTTCTTATCATGAGTATATCTGAATCCCTCTGCGAGAAAAAAACACATTATCGGTGCTGTAGTTTTACCGACAAGGTGCATGATATAATGCAGTGCTGTCTCGGCTGGAAGAAAAGTATATGCAATGTGATCTAAGGTCATAGCGATAATAGCTATGACCTTTATTTGTGTAGCGGTCAATTTTTTCATAACTGAAATACTCCATTGGGAAGAATGTCAGCTTTCCTGTGAATATTTTCTTTGCTCACAAGCTCCTGAACATAAGTACCTGCGCGAACCTGTTCGGCAATGGAAATAGCTCCGCTGAGTTCACGAATTTCTTTCTCAATCTCTTTGACTTCATTCTTTATCTTGTCATGTTCACGGCGAGCTTCGTCAGCGATCTCTATTGCCTGACGATAAGTATTGGCGTTGATGTTCGTATAACGCTTCTGATACACCTGAGCTTCTTCCAGTGTGATCTTATCAGATTTCTTTCCTTCATATAAGACTTCAAAGGCTTCCTGACCTTTTGAAAGTCGCTGGACTTTCTTCTGAGCTTCGGCTGCTGCTTCACTCTTTTCTTTCAATTGCTGTTCGAGTTTTGCAAAGTCTGCCTTCATAGACTCGATAGTCTCACCCTGATTTATTTTCCTATTAAGAATCAAAAGCTTGTCAAGCTCTGCATCATTTGTCCATGAGAATGGCTGCTGCTTAAACTTCTTTCGGCATGGTAGCAGACCTTTCTTGAACGTAACCGTATAGAAACGTATCGTACTCAGAGTCTTGTATGTAGGACTGTTATCAGCCTTTGCCTTTTCAATATTTTCACCCAGCTTGCTTTCAAATTTGATACTGTTCTGTATCCTGTTCTGCAAAGCACGTTCGTTATATTCCTCACCGAGGGACTTCAACCGAATAAACCTTTCTGCCTTTGGCGGTCTGACCGAGACATACTTTCCGAACTTCACTGTATATCCTTCTGTTTGAAGTTTCTTGTATAATTCTTCAACATCTTTGCACTGCATAAGTAATCTGTCAATGTCATCTATGAGCTTTTCACGGAAAGATTTAGATGAAGATTTGAATTCTTTCTCCCACTGCCTGATCTGCTCCACATAACATTCCTGTGCATCGAAACCGTTCTCTGTTTCAACATAAGGAATGTGTGCAGCATCCATTTTTGACTGAATGAATGCTTGCTTGTCTGGATCAGAGTAGAAGAAAGACTTGTGCGGTGATGATTTTTCTTTTTCAAGTTTGTCAATTTTTTCTTTTGAACTTTGTGCTAACATTTTCAGTTTGCATATATTTTCTTCTGTAATCTTTTCTGAGGAAACAAAGTGCTGCTTCCTGAGAGCTTCACACATCGGAGCTTCTGCCATTTTAAATTTGTATTCATCTACAGTCATGTGCTTGTGATAATCTTGTTTCTCTGCACGAACAAATTTATGGTCATGAAGTATCTTCTCCATTTCTTTTCTCTCAGAAGCTTCCCATAGTACCAATTGATTATTTTTTGTTCCCTTCGGAACAAATCCCTGTTCAATTAACGCTGCCTTCATCGAAACGCCTTTTTGTAATCCATTATTTCTTCCTTTGTTATAATACGGAATAAAATCAATATGTATATGTGGACTTGCTTCGTCCATGTGCAGAACTGCATTGAAAACAAAAAGATTAGGATTTCTGTTTTGAAAATCTTTCATATATTCATCCAACATTTGCTTTGCTATCTCTCCACGTTCACTTCCACAAGGAGTATCTTCCACGTTGCCAAACTGTATAATGGCTTCGTAGAAGGGAGACTCCCTTTTACTATCTTTCAAATGAGAATAGTAATCTTCAATGATACGATCCTTTCTTTTCTGCTTGTCGTTATACTCTTTCAACGCATCATCAAATAACTCATGAAACGCTTCTTCAATGTCTTGTCTCTTGTATTCGACATTCAAAGCCGTGTTATTTTTCTTAACGTTATCGGCGTAATAGTCTCTGTTGTTGTGACGTATATTTCCACCATGAGGTGAGCTTCCCTTGCCAAGAGTGAAGCTTATGCTGAAACTGTCCATATCTCAAACTCCTTTATTTTTTTCAAAAAAGATGCTAAAATGTATCCTTTTGTCAGAAAGGATACTGTCACGCAATATCTGTTTTGTCATACCCTAAAAGGTACAACAAAACAGAGCGTTGCGCTTTGCTCCACTTTTGCGCAAGGAATACTTCCTTGACCTTGCAGAACTGTGTTTCGTGTCGAGCTGATAGCCGACATATTTTTCTCCAAAAAAATATCGAAACTTGTTCTGGACGTTCCACTTTTTTGGGAAATTCCCAAACCCTTTTTCATTACTCATTGTCATCGCTCCTGTTCATTATTACTTCAACGATCTGGTCAAAATACTGTTCGGGCATTTCCTGAACAGCTGCAATATAAATTGAAAACAGCTTAATAATTGTGGCAGCTTCTTTATTGAAAAGATGAAAAGCTATCATGTCTTCACCGTCACTGACAAATATACGACTGTAATTTGTTATTGATTTTTTCAATGCTGCTGCATACTTTCCATACTTATTTGTTTTGTCTGCCTTGACAAAACAATCTAACACGTACATCAATCCATTAGTCTGGTTGCGGCTGAAATATAATTCAACCACAGCCGACTTTTTGCTCTCTTTTTTATCAGCCATTATCTACTCCTTACCACTTCATGAGTTTTCTCTTGTGTGTGTTCCTCAGATATTTTTTTATGATACTCATTGATAATGCTTTGTTCTTCTGCAAGAAAATTCGGATGCTTGCTCTGATATTCAAGACGTTCGTTCCAGTCTTTGAAATCGTGAATGTCAAGTTTTTCAACGACGAAACCCGAACGAGAAATATTGTTATTTCTTTCAAATTTTCTTCCGGCATCATCGTTGTCAACAGCTGAAATAACATGGATACCCTTCTCTCTCAACTGATCTACAACAAAATTTTTCAGCCCAGCCATTGACACAAGCATTGTTCCTCTGAGCTTAGACTTGTCCTTGCACATACTGTAAAAACTCATGAGGTCTATTGCACTTTCAAACACAAATGCTCTTACAGGCTTAACATCTTTTACAGGTACAAACTTGAAAAAAGATTCTCCAGTTCCGCCAACTGTTCCCTTAAATCTCTTGGCAATATCAAGCCCCTGAATCTCACCGCCGACAGCATTTCCATTATCATCTGTGTGAACAAAAACTGCATTTGTCTTTTTGAAAATTTGATCTTTTTCTTGAAGCTTTCCTTTAATTTCACACTCAGCCTGATACAGTAATTTTGCATCGACAAACTCACGTATCACTTCATTTGGTATGTGTCTTCCTGTATGAAGATAGCCAAACACTCTACGTTGAGTTGGTGCGTGTTCGGGCATTACCATTTCTTTTTTCTCTTTTACTTCTTCACTTTGCTTTACAGTAGGAATAACCTTCGGCTTGCTTTTCTTATCGTAAGTATTGCTTGAATGAGTGCGAGAAACGTCTTGTCCTGTCAGTTCAAACACAGCATCCTTGAACGATTTATCCAGAATAATTGTAAGGCAATCAAGTGAATTATTGACACGTCCTACCTGATTATAGTGAGAATACCAACTGTTTGTTTCAGGTTTTATTGATAGTCCTTTTATTTCATTAACGTAAACTTCTCCGCTGATTTTCTTTAAAGTGTAGCCGCTTGTTCTGAAATAATCTACAAGGTCAGCGTGTCGTGCTTGTTCAACTAAGTCTTCAAATTCTTGTTCTTTCATCGCTTATCCTCCTGAAATAATTTTTATCGAGCACCATGTTTTTACATGATGCCCGATATTTTTTAACCTTAAATGGCAATGTTATATTCTTCTTGTGTCAGATCGTTTTCATCGTGATCGGTATTATTGTCAATACGTTCCGTTTCATAGTTACTGTAATCATCTGCACCGGCAAACTCTTCACCATTATCAAGATAACCACCTGTTGTAAGTTCAGCTTCAAGTTCTTCAAATGCTTTTAGTGTTTCCTGATATTCACTTTCACCCGGAAATGTTGTATCAGCTCTGACCTTTTCCTGTTCAAGATCACTTATGTCTTTTTCCATAGACTGTGTATCTTTTTCAATTGTTTTTTCGATAACACTATCAAAGAAATTCATGAGTCGCTGACAGTTATCTGTGTTATCACCAACGCCTACTCCTATTCTGTATGAGGCGCTGCGTGAGCCTTTTATTGCAAAATCAGGATTTGCTCTGTCAGCACTCATAGCCACAGCTATTCTGAAATCTCCTACCTTGAATGACGGAATTTCATCATACGGCTTTTCAATTCTAAGCTGTATTTGCTTTGCAAGGTAACTGTTTATCTGTTTACGGTCTGTGAGTTTTTTATTATCGTGAGTGATGAGCTTGAGTTCTTCGAGCTTTCCATTGTGCTGCATTTTCTTAGCTGTAGTTAAGTCATTTTTTGCAGCTTCTATCAATGATCTTTTTGTTTCTATTGTCTCAGGCAGCTCCTTTATTTTACGTTCGATCATTGTTGTTTCACGATTGTACTCAGCACGAACGACTTGAAATTCGTCTATCTTGTTCTTTAATTCTGAATACTGTCTCAGCTTCGGATTACCTTCCGCAGCTGCTTCAAGTTCACCAAAGGTGAGAACCTTTTCATCAATATCCTCTGTTGTTCGGCTGATACATTTATCATTCCAGAGCTGTGCGATTCCTCTTGCCTTATCTGTCACGCCCTGATACAAGTATGAGTCAAGAGTGCCTTTTGTCACGTAGTTTGCGATCTCAATTTCATCATTAAGATTACCCTGACGTTCGATCCTTCCCTCACGCTGCTCGAAATCACTTGGTCTGAACGGAATATCCAGATGATGAAGTTTATACAAGTTCCTTTGGATATTTGCTCCCGTTCCTATAGTTTCTGTACTTCCAATTACTACACGATATTTTGCTTCGTTGATATCCCTGAATATTTCTGATCTGTTCTTTGCATCGGATTTCGGAGCAAATATTATTTCATCTTCCTTCACACCGCTTGCAATAAGTTCATCTCTGATGTAGTCATAAGCTGAGAATTTTCCGTCATCACTATTGACTGCGATATCTGAAAAAATGATCTGAACAGCTTTTTGATCGTATCTTTCTATATAGATACTTGCAACATCTTGTATACACGCATCGATCTTACCTGACTTGTCATCTAATACAAAACCAGGCGGAAGTTCCCAACCATTTTTCTTATAAACCGAAGCCACAGCTCTGTTACCAAGACCTACAAGTCGAGCTTCTCCTGTTATTTTCAGAAGATTATCTTCATCGGGTCTGACGTTGCCAAGCTGTATTTCTCTGCCGCGTCTTGCGAAATCTTTTACGATCTCACGCTGTTCAGGTGTGGCTTCAACTTCAATTATCTGATTTTTTCCGCCCTTGACCGCAGGAACTACTATCTTAGAATCAGGATCATCAATTAACTGTTTAAGAGTAACAAGGTCTGCAAATTCCTTGTACATTGTAATAAGTTCAGGAAGATTTTTAAATCCCGAAAAGCAAGTTTTTAATTTCAATTCGCCTGTAGCAGTCTTTTTATTCTGAGTCTTTATCATTCCGAAAGTCGCTACCCAATCATCAAATCGAGAGCAGCCGCAAGCTTCAAGCAGATCAGGACGGAGATAACGTGTCATGACATAAAGTTCGGACATGGAATTGCTTACGGGCGTTCCGGTACAAAAGAGAATATGACCGTTACCAAGTTCGCTATTGAAGTAATCACACTTCATTTGCATATCTCCTGCACGACCTGACTCCTTTGTATTAACGCCCGATACATCACCCATTTTTGTAGATACAAAACCGTTCTTATACGCATGAGCTTCATCGACTACAAGGTAATCAAAACCAAGTGCTTCAAAATCAAGAAGAGAATCCTTACCTCTTGACTTTGACTTAGGATTAGTTATAGCTTCTATCCTTGCCTCTAACTTTTTTATTGTGATTTCAATTTCCTTTACAGTTGGATCACGCCTGCCATTATCGTGCTTGCTTTGTGAAAGCTGGTCAAGCAGTTCAGCCTTTTGCTTATTAAGATATTCAAGTTGATGTTCAGCTGACATTGGCAGCTTTTCAAACTGCTCTTGTGACATTATTATCGCATCATAGTCGCCGGTAGCACCACGAGCTGTAAAGAGTTCTCTTTTCTTTTCGTCTGATAAGTCCTTATTATCGATTACAAGAAGCTTTGCATCGGGGAAGCTTGTACGCCATTCTCTTTCAGTCTGTTCTGTCAGCGGCTTCGGAACTACGACACAAGCTTTGTGTATAAGACCAAGCTCCTTTTTCTTCATAACGCTTGCTGCTATTACCGCAGACTTACCAGCACCTACACAATGAGCTGCGAGTGTGTTACCGCCGTAGATCGTTCGTGCAACACAGTTGAGCTGATGTGAACGGAGCTTAAAGTCATTTGCCATTCCTGCAAATGTAAGATGTGAACCGTCATATGTACGTCCTACAAGGTTATTAAACTTTTCATTATAACGCTTGACATATTTTTCCTTACGTTCCTCAGTAGCAAATATCCATTCTGCAAACTTCTGCTTTATAGCTTTTGCTT
>Ga0256405_10006686_pt1 | contig 18144 bp, 16 predicted proteins | sample RumenRJG_02DNA_FD_189096 | JGI IMG/M metagenome (GOLD analysis project Ga0256405, IMG submission 189096) | Bovine rumen microbial communities from Lethbridge, Alberta, Canada - RJG_02 | ecosystem: Host-associated > Mammals > Digestive system > Stomach > Rumen | place: Canada: Alberta... | reverse complement strand
AACAGGCAGGGGCTTTCGCATCGCGAAAGCCCCTGCCTGTATTACCGTATCACTTCCTGAAGATGATCTCGTCCCGTCCCGGTCCGTTGGACACCATTGTGATGGGCGCCTCGATCTCCTTCTCGATGAACTCAATATACTTCCGGCAGTTCTCCGGCAGATCCTCGTACTTCCGGATCCCGCGGATATCGCACTTCCAGCCCGGAAGCACCTTCCACACCGGCTTTGCCTTCGCGAGGGACGGTGTGGTCGGGAAGTCCCGCGTCACCTGTCCGTTGATCTCATAGCCCACGCACACCGGGATCTCGTCGAGATAGCCCAGGGCATCCACGATGGTAAGCACCACCTCCGTGGTCCCCTGTACCCGGACGCCGTAGCGGCTCGCCACGCAGTCGAACCAGCCGACTCTTCTCGGCCGCCCCGTGGTGGCGCCGTACTCGCCCTTGTCGCCGCCTCGCTTCCTGAGTTCCTCCGCCTCGTCCCCGAAGATCTCGCTCACGAACTCGCCGCCGCCCACTGCGCTGGAATATGCCTTCACCACCGTCACGATATCTTTGATCTCATAGGGCGGGAAGCCTGCGCCCACCGCGCTGTAGGCTGCGATGGTGGGGGAACTGGTGACCATGGGGTAGATTCCCTGGTCCGGATCCTTCAGGGAACCCAGCTGGCCTTCGACCAGGACCTTCTTCCCTTCCTTCAGCGCCTTCGTGAGGTACGCGCCGGTATCGCAGAGATACGGAGCGACCATGTCGCGGTACCGGTGCAGCAGGTCAAGAAGCTCCTCCGGAACCAGCTCCGGCTGGTGGTAGAGGTATTTGAACATGGCATTCTTCAGGGTGCAGATATTCTGCACCTTCTCCTGAAGCACGCCCTCGTCGAACAGCTCGTTCACCTGGATGCCGGTCTTGGAAAACTTATCGGAATAGAAGGGGGCTATACCGGACTTGGTGGAGCCGTACGCATGGCCCGCCAGTCTTGCCTCCTCATAGGTGTCCTGCAGGATGTGGTAAGGCATCAGAAGCTGGACTCTGTCAGAGACCAGGATCTTCGGCTCCGGCACGCCGCGCTCTTCCAGATAGTTCAGCTCATTCACGAACTTCTGCACGTCGAACGCCACGCCGTTCCCGATAATGTTCGTGATATTCTGATAGAACACGCCGGAAGGCATGAGATGCAGGGAAAACCTCCCGTACTTGTTGTTGATAGTATGTCCCGCGTTTGCGCCTCCCTGGAAGCGGACCACGATGTCCGCGTTTTCCGCGAGCATGTCCGTGATCTTTCCCTTTCCTTCGTCTCCCCAGTTTGCCCCAACGATTGCCGTAACTGACATAATTACCTCCTGTCTTTCACCCGTGATGAATTTCCCCGGATCTGACACCCTTTATCATTTAATTTACTTTCTTTGATCAAACGTTTATCTCGGCCTTTTCTCCCAGCACGTCCCGATACTCCTCCAGCACCGGCGCCACGCACTCCTTCAGGAAATCCGTGACCTGCTGCGGGCTGCGGCCCACATAGCGGTGCGGATCCATGGTCTTCTGAAGATCCTCGAGCTTCAGGTTGAACGCCGGGTCCGCGGCGATCAGCTCCAGAAGGTCGTTGTCCTTTCCTTCCGCCTTCACGTGCTTTCCTGCTTCCATGGAAAGCTCGCGGATCCGCTCATGCAGCTCCTGACGGTCGCCGCCGGCCTTGACCGCGTCCATCATGATATTCTCGGTGGCCATGAACGGGAGCTCCGACATCAGCCGCTTCTCGATGACCTTGGGGTAGACCACCAGGCCGTCCACCACGTTCATGTACAGCTGCAGGATGCCGTCCACCGCCAGGAATCCCTCCGGCACGGAGAGACGCTTGTTGGCGGAGTCGTCCAGCGTGCGCTCGAACCACTGGGTGCTGGCCACGATCATCGGATTGAAGACGTCGCTCATCACATAGTCCGCGAGGGAGGCCATGCGCTCGCAGCGCATCGGGTTCCGCTTGTACGCCATGGCGGAGGAACCGATCTGGCTCTTCTCGAAGGGCTCCTCGATCTCCTTCAGATGCTGCAGAAGGCGGATGTCATTGGAGAACTTGTGGGCACTCTGGGCAATACCGGCGAGCACGTTGAGTACGCGGGTGTCGACCTTTCTGGAGTAGGTCTGGCCGGACACCGGCACGCAGCCGCTGAAGCCCATCTTCTCCGCGATCATCGGGTCGATCTTCCGGATCTTCTCCTCATCGCCCTCGAACAGCTCCACAAAGCTTGCCTGGGTGCCGGTGGTTCCCTTGCAGCCCAGAAGCTTCATGGTGGACAGCACATAATTCAGGTCCTCCAGATCCAGCAGCAGCTCGTTCAGCCACAGGGTGGCGCGCTTTCCCACCGTGGTGGGCTGCGCCGACTGGAAGTGGGTGAAGGCCAGCGTCGGCAGATCCTTGTACTGGTCCGCGAACTTCGCCAGCTCCGCGATCACGTTTACCAGGCGCGCCCGCACCAGCTTCAGGCCTTCGGTCATGAGGATGATGTCGGTGTTGTCGCCGACGTAGCAGCTGGTAGCGCCGAGGTGGATGATGCCCTTCGCCTTCGGGCACTGCAGGCCGTAGGCATAAACGTGGCTCATGACGTCGTGCCGCACGATCTTCTCCCGCGCCTCAGCGTCCGCGTAGTTCACATCGTCCGCATGGGCCTTCAGCTCGTCGATCTGCTCCTGGGTGATGTTAAGTCCCAGCTCCTTCTCGGTCTCCGCGAGGGCGATCCAAAGCTTTCTCCAGGTGCGGAACTTCTTCTCCTGGGAGAACAGATACTGCATTTCCTTGCTTGCGTACCGCTCGGAAAGCGGACTGGAATACCTCGTATAATCCTTCGCCATGGCAAACTCCTTTATCTTTATGATTTCATGCGCCCGCCCGGGGCGCCGGTTTCCTTATTCTGACTGCCCCTTCCGGGGCTCCGGTTTCCTTTATTTACAGCAAAGGAAGGAAGCCGAAACTTCCTTCCCGATGATAGACTACACCCGTCCGATATTCAGGCGCCCGAACATTTCCCGGTACGCATCCCCGACGTTCCCGAGGCCCTTACGGAAGCGGTCCTTATCCAGTTTTTCATGGGTGCGGCTGTCCCAGAGACGCATCGTATCCGGGGAAAGCTCGCCGGTCAGCACCACGCCGTCCTTCCCTCGTCCGAACACCAGCTCCATATCGATCAGGTCGGTGTTGACAGACTTGAAGTACGGCGTCAGCACCTCGTTCACGCGGAACGCGGTGCGCACCAGAGTCTCGATCTCCTCCTCTGTCGCCAGCTGCATGGCCAGCACGTCGTACCCGTTGATCATCGGGTCGCCGAGTTCCCGGTCCTTCAGGATAAATTCCACCGTCGGCACAGCCAGCGCCGTGCCTTCCGCGATCCCGGTCCGTTCCGGATATTTTCCTGCACTGTAGTTGCGGACGATGACGTCGAAGGGAAGCTGTTTCGTCTCCCGGAACAGACTGTCCGTATCCGTCACTTCCTCCACAAAGGCGCCGCTCACATTCTTAGTCTCCAGCAGCCGGTACAGATGGTTCGTCATGCGGCTGCAGACAGCGCCCTTGCCGGGGATCTCCTCCGACCTGCCGCTCACCCGGTCCTCCACCGTATCCTTGCGGGATACGAGAACCACTGCCGGGTCATCGGTCCGGTAGACATCCGCGGTGCTTCCGCTCTGCAAAAGCTCCCGTTTTTCCATAAGTCCGGTCATCCTTTCCTGCTGTGTACTTCTGTCGCAGATTTCTGCTCTCCGCCGGCAGTGCCGGCGAAATCAACGGAGAAATTATACAAAATCATTTCTCCGATGTAAAGCGGACAATATCAAATCATCCGATGGCGTCGCCGATAACGTCCATCATCGTGTAGTATCCCGCCGGCTTCCCGTTCAGATACCGGGCCGCGGAAAATGCTCCCTTCGCCCAGATGCTTCTGGAATAGCTGGTGTGCTGGATCCGGATGACCTCGTCCTCGCCCGCGAAGATCACGTCGTGATTTCCCGGGATGGTGCCGCCGCGCACCGCGGAAATGCCGATCTCGTCCTTCGGCCGCGCCTCGTGCCGGTCCGCTCTTCCGTAATTATAGGAATACTCCCCGCTGCAGGCCTCGTTGATCTTGTCCGCGATCGCCAGGGCCGTGCCGCTCGGCGCGTCGATCTTTCTGCGGTGATGCTCCTCGACGATCTCGATGTCGAAACCGTTCTGACGCAGCACCTTCGCCGCATCCGCCGCCAGCTTCATCAGCAGGTTCACGCCCAGCGCCATGTTCGCGCTGCGGAGGATGGCGGTCTTCTTCGACGCCTCTTCCAGATGCTGAAGCTGGGACTCCGTCAGCGCCGTGGTGCAGATGATCGCCGGGATCCCCTGCTCCGCCGCGAAGTCGATGACCGGATCCACGGCCTTCGCCGTACTGAAATCCACGATCACATCGACCGCGGTACCGGCAGCTTCCTTCATGGTCCCGAACACCGGGAAATCGTAGTGCTGCTCCGTGTTGATGTCCACACCGCAGACGATCTTAAGATCCTGCTCAACGCGCGCCAGGTCGCTGACCACGCGCCCCATATGACCGTTGCATCCGTGAAGAAGTATCCGAACCATCTCTGTCTCCTTTACTAATTCAATTCTTGCGGTAGATCGTCTCGATCCGCGAAACCAGGTCCACGCAGTCCTTCAGTTCCTCCGGGAACACCTTGCCCGTGATGATGAGCTGCATCTCCTCCGGCCGTACCGCCAGAAGCTGCCGCAGCTCGTCCTGCGGAAGGATCCCGAGATCCACCAGCCCGAGCACCTCGTCCAGGATCAGCACGTCCGCGCCCCCGGTCACCATGACCTTCCTCGCGAAGCTGAGTCCGTTCCGGATGTTCAGGATCTCTTCCTTCTTTTCTTCCTCCGGAAGATTCTCAAAAAGGCCTTCGTACTTTTCAAAGCTGAACGCCTTCATCTCCGGTTCCAGCTTCTTCAGGACCTGCATCAGATCACCGTTTGCCTTTCCCTTCAGGAACTGGATCAGAGTGACAGTCTTTCCATCTGCCAGTGCTTTGATTCCTTTTCCGATCGCAGCGTTTGTCTTGCCGATTCCGTTGCCGCAGACCACTGTGACCCCATATTTTCTGAACATTAGGAAATCCCCCTTTCAGTCCGCATATCGTACCACATTAGGCGGCACGTGTCAAAACTGAGAGTTTTCTGTCATCTCCCGGCCGTCCGCTTCCTCCGGCTTCTTCCCGCGGAAGGCACCGGCTCCCGGTAGAATCCCCGCACCCGCTCAAAGGCTTCCTTCAGCGCATAGTTTCCGCCGCCTGCCTTGACCTGGTCCGTGCGGCGCGTCACAAAAGTCCTGAGCTTCTGCATATATTCGTCGGATGTGATGGTCCCCTCAGAGACATAGGTCAGCCCCTTTTCCCAGCTGGCCGTAAGCTCCGGGTTCAGGAGCTGTTTCATGGAAAGCTCCACCGCCTCGTAGCACATCTCGCCCAGCAGCGTCGGCGTGATGACCTGGGTCTTCGCGTTCAGCGCAAGATAGCGGATGTTCACCAGCTTTTTCAGGATCTCCGCCCTGGTCGCGCTGGTCCCTATGCCCGAGCCCTTGATCTGGCTCCGCAGCTCCTCGTCCTCGATCAGCTGGCCCGCATTTTCCATGGCCAGGATCATCGAACCGGAGGTGTACCGCTTCGGCGGGGAGGTCTCCCCTTCCTTTACGGAAAACCCGTCCGCCTGCACCGTGCTCCCCTTCCGGAGCCCGGCTGCCAGCGCCATCAGCGAAGCATCGTCCGTCTTGTTCGGGTCGTCTCCGATTCCGCTCTCGGCACCGCCTTCCGCCTCCTGTCTGAGACCTGAAGTTTCGCCGGCACCGCCTGCGGCGCCTTTCTTTCCGCCCGGTCTGATCCCGGCGGCCTTCATCCAGCCTTCCTCGACGCAGAAACGGAAGTTCGCGAAGAAATGCTCCTTCCCGAGCTGCAGCTCCACCGCCCGCTTTTCAAACACCGCCGGCGGATAAAAAATGCTGAGGAAGCGCCGGCAGATCATCTCGTAGACCTGCTGCTGCAGACCCTTCAGGGAACGCAGCGCCCCCAGGCCCTGACCGGTGGGAATGATCGCGTAGTGGTCCGTGATCTGGCTGTCGTTCGTGTAGCGCGACTTACCGATCTTCCGCCAGGCATCGCCCGCCAGGACCTCTTCAGCCAGCGCACCCACCTCCGTGAGACCGCCCGCGCCGTTCACCGCACCGTTCGTCATACCGTTCGCCGCGCTGTTCTCAGCACCGCCGTCTACCGGCCGGGAACCGTCCCCGGCAAGCCGCATCAGTCCGCCGATATTGCGGTCGATCTCCTTCGCCACCGCACTGGAAAGCACGCGGGCGTCGGTTCGCGGATAGGTCACCAGCTTCTTTTCATAAAGCTCCTGAATGATCTTCAGAGTCTCGTCCGGGCTGATGTGGAAGCGTTTCGAGCAGTCGTTCTGGATCTCCGCCAGGTTGTAAAGCAGCGGCGCGTTCCGGACTTCCTTCTTCTTCTCGGACTTCAGGACCTTCGCCTCGGCCGGCCGGATCTCCGACAGCGCCCGGATCAGCGCCTCCGCGTCCTCGCGCTTCTTGAACCCGTTTTCCTTATAGAGCTTCGGGGAACCGAAAAGATCCGAGCCCTCGACCGCCTTCCACTCGGCTTCAAACGGAACGCCGTCTTTGGAAAAGCTGCCGATGACCCGGTAAAATGGTGTCTTCACGAAATCCCGGATCTCCCGCTCGCGCCGCACCACCATGCCCAGAACGCAGGTCATGACGCGGCCGACGCTGAGGACGGTGCGGTCCTGCTTCAGGAAGGCGGAGATGGTCTGCCCGTAGCGGAGCGTCAGGGCACGGGAAAAGTTGATTCCCATGAGGTAGTCTTCCTGGGCGCGGAGATAAGCCGCCGCGCCCAGACCGTCGTACGCGCTCCAGTCCTTCGCCTCCCGGATCCCGCGGAGGATCTCCTCCTCGGTCTGGGAGTCGATCCAGACCCGTTTTCTTGTCTTGCCCCGGACGCCTGCCATCTGGTCCACCAGGCGGTAGATGTATTCGCCCTCCCGCCCGGAGTCCGTGCAGATGTAGATCGTGTCGACATCGTCCCTGTTCAGGAGCCCGCTCACGACTTCGAACTGGGTCTTCACGTCCCCGATCACCTCGTAAAGGAAGCGGTCCGGCAGGAACGGAAGTGTCTCCAGCGCCCAGCGCTTGTATTTCAAATCATATTTTTCCGGATAACTCATGGTGACCAGATGGCCCACACACCAGGTGACGATCGTGTCGTCACTCTCGAGATATCCGTTCTGACGTCTGCCGTTCACCTTCAGCACCCGCGCAAATTCCTGCGCGACGCTGGGCTTCTCGGCGATAAACAGCTTCTTCAGTGCATATCCTCCCCGGCGTTGTCCGCCGTGTTATGTTTCTTCTTTATTAACCTCTGCCCGGTCAGCGGCGTCAGGCCTCATTCTCCTTTGCCTGGTCTGCGGTCAGGGATTCATCTTCGTCCTCATCCGTCTCGTCCATGCGGGTGACGAACTTGTAGACGATATAGTGATGATACGGCTCCCCGGCTTCGAACACCGGCTTCGGCCAGTCCTCGCCCTTGTTCACGGCATCCGGCCAGTACTGCCCCTCAAAGCAGAAGCCCGTGCGGCGGGAATAATCCGCGCCGCCCTTGCCCTTGGGCGCATCGTCCTTCAGGCCGTTCCCGGTATAGAACTGGACGCCGGGCAGCGTCGTATAGACCTTCAGCTTCCGGCCGCTCTCCGGATCCTTCGCCTTGGCCGCCAGCCGCAGCGTGCCGTCCCAGCGGTTGATGCACCAGTTGTGGTCGTATCCGCCCACCAGCTTCAGCTGTTCGAAATCCGCATCGATGTCCTGTCCCAGCGGCTTCTCAAGGGTGAAATCCATGGGCGTCCCGACCACGTCCGCCAGTTCCCCGGTGGGAATACTCTCCGCGTCCGTGGGCGTGTAATAATCCGCGTTGATCCAGACCAGGTGGCCGCTGATATCCCCGGCGTTGTGACCCCGCAGGTTGAAATACGCGTGGTTGGTGGGATTGATGATGGTCTTCTTGTCCGCCACCGCGTTGTACTCGATGGTCAGGGAATCATCCTCCGCCAGCGTATAGGACACCGTGAAATCCAGGTTCCCCGGGAAGCCCTGATAGCCGTCCGGGAAGATGTAATGGAAGCTCACGCGGCTTCCGAGCTTCGTCTCCTCGACTTCCCCCGTAAACCGCACCTTGCACCATTTTTCCGGCCCGGAGTGCCGGTTGTGCAGCCCGTTCTGGTTCTTCCCCAGCTCATACTCCTTGCCGTCCAGCGTGAACTTCGCGTTGGATGTCCGGTTCGCGCAGCGCCCTATCGTCTCGCCGCAGCTGTTGGGATTGTTGAAGTAGATCTCCGGATCATCGTACCCGAAGACCACGTCCGCAAAATTCCCCTCCCGGTCCTTCACCATCATGGAGACCCAGGCCGCGCCCAGATCCGTAAAGGACGCCTCCGTTCCATTCTCATTCTTCAGAATATAGAGGCTGATGTCTCTGCCGTCTTTGAGAGTCCCGAATTTCTTAACTTCCGTGCTCATCCTTTTACCTCCGGAGGAATTGTCCTGTGCCGCGGATTACCGGCCTGCCGCCTTGTCATTCCGCTGCCTGTCCAGTTCGACGCATGTGCCCTGTCTCAGTACATTAGTTCAGTTTCAGTATACCATGCCCGGCCCGGACAAGGGAGAATTTTCCTGCCGGCTTCCTCCACAGACAGAAATGCCGGCCGGTAAGCACCGCTTACCGGCCGGCATCAATACAAATTCAGTTCAGCTCTTCCTTCGCAGTAATGTACTCCAGAGCGGTCAGGCACTCCGCGCTCTCCACCGCGCCGCCTGCGGCGCCGCGCAGCGTATTGTGGGACAGACCGACAAACTTCCAGTCATAGATGGAATCCTGTCTCAGACGGCCGATGGACACGCCCATGCCGCCTTCATAATTCACATCCAGGGTGACCTGCGGACGGTTGTCCTCCTGCAGGTACTGGATGAAGCGCTTCGGAGCGCTGGGCAGACGCAGCTGCTGCGGAATTCCGTAGAAGCCTTCCAGCTTCTCGATCAGCACATCCTTGGTAACCGGCTTGCGGAACTTCACGAAAGCCGCCGCCGTGTGGCCGTTCAGCACCGGGATGCGGATGCACTGCGCGCTGATCTTCGGCTCGGACGCCTTGACGATCTCGCCGTTCTCGATGTGTCCGAAGACCTTCAGCGGCTCGATCTCGCTCTTTTCTTCCTCGCCGCCGATATACGGAATAACGTTTCCGACCATCTCCGGCCAGTCCTTGAAGTTCTTGCCTGCGCCGCTGATCGCCTGGTACGTGGTGACGATCATCTCGTAAGGCTCAAACTCTTTCCATGCAGCCAGTGCCGGCGTATAGCTCTGGATGGAGCAGTTCGGCTTGACCGCGATGAAGCCGCGGGTCGTGCCGAGGCGCTGCTTCTGGGACTTGATGATCTCATAATGCTCCGGATTGATCTCCGGGATGACCATCGGGACATCCGGGGTCCAGCGGTGCGCGCTGTTGTTGGAGACCACCGGGGTCTCGTGCTTCGCGTAATCTTCCTCGATGGCGCGGATCTCATCCTTGGACATATCCACCGCGGAGAAGCAGAAATCGACCTGCGCAGAGACAGCATCGACCTCGTTGACATTCACGACGATCATCTTCTTGTACTTCTCCGGCATCGGGATGTCCAGCTTCCAGCGGGCGCCGACGGCCTCTTCGTAGGTCTTTCCGGCGCTGCGGGGGCTTGCTGCCAGGACCGCGACGTCAAACCACGGGTGATTTTCAAGGATGGTCAGGAAACGCTGCCCCACCATGCCCGTTGCGCCAAGTACTGCGACCTTCAGTTTTCTCTTAAGCTCCATCATAATCTTTCCTTCCGTAAAAGACTTTAAATAACTCGCATCATCATACATTTTCTTTGAAAGAATTGCAAGCATTTTTTCGCGTACCGCGCACATTTGTCTTTCCATTACGCACACATCGGAAATATGTATGGAGCTTCCAAAGGTTTCCCGGAAATCATCACTTTATATGGCACATTTTACAATACTGTTCCAGACCATACTTCGATCTGCGGCGCGGCGGCTGAACATAACACAACGGCGCGGCAGCTTTCGCTGCCGCGCCGCATTTCATCTTCCATTTCGATCAAGTCGCCAAAAGTCGATCACTTCACGCCCATCCAGTTGGAGATGACCATCATCTGGACCTCGGAGGTTCCCTCGTAGATCTCGGTGATCTTCGCGTCACGCATCATGCGCTCGATCGGATAATCTCTGGTGTAGCCGTAGCCGCCGTACAGCTGCAGGCAGCGGCGGGTAACGTCGCTCGCGTTGCGGGCAGCGACCAGCTTCGCCATGGCAGCCAGGTGGCTGTAGGGCTCTCCGGCATCCTTCGCGCAGGCTGCCTGGTAGACCAGAAGCTTCGCAGCCTCGGTGTTCGCGCGCATCTGAGCCAGCTCGAACTGAGTGTTCTGGAACTGTGCCAGGGTCTTGCCGAACTGCTTCCTCTCCTTCACGTACTGCACGGTCTCCTCGATCGCGCCTTCCGCAATGCCCAGAGCCTGGGAAGCGATTCCGATACGTCCGCCGTCCAGGGTCATCATAGCGATCTTGAAGCCCTTGTTCAGCTCGCCCAGGAGGTTCTCCTTCGGAAGCTTCACATCCTCGAAGACCAGCTCTGCAGTGACGGAGCCGCGGATACCCATCTTCTCCTCGTGCTTTCCGATGGAGAAGCCCGGGGTGCCCTTCTCAAGGATGAAGGCGGAAATGCCGCGGTTTCCCTTCTCCTTGTCGGTCATGGCAAAGATCACATAGATATCTGCCGGGCCCGCGTTGGTGATGAAGATCTTCGTGCCGTTGATGAGCCAGTAGTCGCCCATATCGACCGCCGTGGTCTTCTGACCCGCTGCGTCCGTGCCGGCATTGGCCTCGGTCAGTCCGAAGGCGCCCAGCTTCTCACCGGTTGCCAGCGGAACCAGATACTTCTGCTTCTGCTCTTCCGTGCCGAAGTGATAGATCGGCCAGGAACAGAGGGAGGTATGCGCGGAAACGATAACGCCGGTGGAAGCGCAGACCTTGGACAGCTCCTCGACACACTGTGCATAGGAAAGGTTGTCCATGCCGGTGCCGCCGTACTCCTCCGGGAACGGGATGCCCAGCAGGCCCATCTCAGCCATCAGCTTCACGTTCTCTTCCGGATAGCGCTCTTCCTTGTCCAGCTCCGCAGCGATGGGCTTCACGGAATTCTCCGCAAAATCTCTGTACATCGCGATCAGATCGGCATGCATCTCATCTGTCTTGAATTCCATAGATATATTCTCCTTCCATCAAGCCTTTATCTTCTTGAATTCCTCGATCAGGATCGGGAGCACCTGCTTCACGTCGCCGACGATTCCAAGGTCAGCCACGGAGAAGATCGGAGCCTCTTCATCCTTGTTGATCGCGATGATGTATTTACTGCCGCTCATGCCGGAAACATGCTGCGTAGCGCCGGAGACGCCGCAGGCAATGTACAGATCCGGGGCGACGATCTTGCCGGACTGTCCGACCTGGTGAGTACGGCTGATCCAGCCGTTCTCGATAACGGGACGGGTCGCGCCGACCACGCCGCCGAGCACGTCAGCCAGCTCTTCGCACAGCTTGTAGTTCTCCTCGGAACCCATGCCGCGGCCGCCGGTGACAATGACCTTTGCGTCTTCAAGGTTGACAGCTTCGCCTGCCTCGGCAAGCAGCTCCAGGACTCTTGCGGCAAGTCCCTCTTCCGCTTCCGGTGCCAGCTCGGCGATCTCCGGGACACTCTCCGGAGCCTCGTAGCTGCCGCCGCGGATGCTGATGACAGCAGCCGGGGCATCAATGCACAGTTCCTCGCGGATGGTGCCGCCGTAGATCGGGCGGGTAACCTTCAGCTTTCCGTCCTCGCACGCCACCGCGATCGCATCGTTCACGGAGCCTGCGCCAAGACGTGCGGCAATACGTGCCGTGGTCAGCTTGCCCAGCGGAGTCGCTGCAAGAAGGACCACATCGTAGCCCTCAGCTGCCTTCTTCGCGACAGCGCCGACGACAGCATCTTCCTTCAGAACACCCTCTTTTTCCGCGACCTTGACAAGATCTGCTTCAGCGCCCAGCGCTTTAGCCGCGGTGACCAGTTCCAGACTAGCGCCGATCGGAGCGCCTTCTTTTGTCTCAATAAAGATTAAAGCCTTCATCGCAGCCTCCTTCTTACAGAACCTTGTCGGCAGCCAGGATCTCCAGCGCCTTCGCAACCGCCGTCGCCGCATCCGCTTCCTTCACCAGCACGCCTGCTTCACGCTTCGGCGGCTCAAGGAACGCCTTATGGGAAACCTTCGCATTCAGAGCGCCGTCCTCCAGCGCCAGCTCACTCTGCGCGACCGTCGGGATCTTCGCTCTTCTCGCCGCGATCTTGCTCTTGACGGACGGATAGCGGGGATCATAGTTCGGCTTTGCGATGGTGAACACAGACGGGATCGGGCTCTCGACCTTCAGATATCCGGACTCCAGCTCCTTCTTCACGACGACCTTTGCGTCCGCGGGCTCGACCTCGACGACATCCGTCACGAAGGGCCGCTTCAGGGTCTCAGCCAGGATCTCACCGACCTCGCCCCCGATGTAGTCAGTAGACTCTCTTCCGCAGAAGACCATATCGAATGCCGCGCCGTTCTCCGCCTCGAGCTTCTTGATGCCGGCTGCAAGCAGAGCTGCGGTGCCGGCTGCGTCCGTGCCGGAACCCTCGACCAGGACGACCTTGGCCGCACCGACAGACAGAGAGTTGCGGAGGCAGGCCTTGTCATCCTCGGTTCCGACAGTCAGAACCGTGACAGCGCCGCCGTTTGCCTCGATGTAGCGTACTGCCATCTCCAGCGCGTAGGTGTCGAATGCGTTGCCCTGGGACTCCGCCTGGGACAGATCCGGCTGTCCGTCCTTGCCGAGACGGATCTCGACAGAATCATCCGGGACCTGCTTCATGCATACCAGAATTTCCATGGATTCTCTCCTTTCAGAATGCTCTTGACGTTTACAGGGTATAGCAGACCTTGCCCGGGTTCAGGATCATGTTCGGGTCAAAGACCTTCTTGATGCCTTCCATAAGAGCCATGTTGGTCTCGCCTACAGACTCAATGAGGTACTTCACCTTGCCGCGGCCGATTCCGTGCTCACCGGAGACCTGTCCGCCGCACTGGACAGCGTGGTCATACAGCGTGTGGAAATACTTGTCGACTCTTGCCTTGAACTCCTCCTCCGGCAGGTCGTTGCTGCACTGATAGATGTGCAGGTTTCCGTCGCCCGCGTGGCCGAAGCTCTTGATGATCAGTCCGCACTCCTCGCCGTACTGCTTCGCGAAGGTCAGGAAGGAAGCGATCTGGTTGCAGGGGACGACGACGTCGCACTCGTCCAGAAGCTTGGTCTCTGCCTCGATTGCCTCCAGGAAGCTGGAACGTGCTGCCCATGCGTCCTTGATCTTTGCCGGGGAATCCGCGACCAGGACATCCAGAGCACCCTGCTCAAGGACCAGGTCGCTGGTCTTCTCGACCAGATCCAGAAGCTCATCCTCGTCCTCGCCGTCGAAGGTGACCAGCAGGTAAGCGCCTGCGGTGACTCCCTCGATGACCTGCGGGAACACAGAGCGGCCGATATAGCGCTCACTGGACAGGACGATCTCGCGCTCCATGAACTCCAGAGCCTGCGGTCCGAGGTTCGCCTTCTTGATCAGCGGAACGGTGGAGATAGCGCTCTCAAGATCCTCGAACGGGATCACGAGGCTGATGACCTTCTTCGGAGCCGGGATGATCTTCAGGGTGAGCTCGGTGATGATGCCCAGTGTTCCCTCACTTCCGATCATCAGGTTCAGAAGGCTGTAGCCGGAGCTGGTCTTGGAGACCGCTGCGCCGAACTTCGTGATCTCGCCGGTCGGAAGAACGACCGTCATCGCGAGGACATAGTCTCTGGTGGTTCCGTACTTGACGGCACGCATGCCGCCTGCGTTGGTGGAAACGTTGCCGCCGACGGTGGCAAGCTTCTCGCCCGGATCCGGCGGATACAGGTAGCCCTGTCTGGAGCAGTCGTCCGCCAGCTCCTGAAGAAGGACGCCCGGCTGAATGGTGACCGTGAAGTTCTCAAGGTCATAGCTCAGGATCTTCTTCATCTTGGTGGTATCGATCACGACACCGCCGAGGACCGGGACACATCCGCCTGCGAGGCCGGTGCCTGCGCCGCGGGGCGTAACCGGGATCAGGTTGTCATTGCAGATCTTCATGACAGCAGCGATCTCCTCGGTGGAAGTCGCCATCAGAAGTGCGTCAGGCATCTGCTTTCCGTAGATCGGCATCTCGTCGTGGGAATAGTCCTCGTTGACATCTTCCCCGGTGTAGAGATGACCCGGTGCCGCTGCCTTCAGCTGTTCGATCAGTTCCGGTGTCAGTTTGTTGTAAGTCGCCATAATCCTTCCTCCTGTAATTTGGTTTCCGAATCAGTGTAAAAAAGGTTGATACAGCGTTAATGCATTTTGGAACAATTCAGCGTTTACTGCAGGTAAAACAATTCAGCGTCTATTGCAGGTAAAACAATTCAGCGTTTACTGCAGGTAAAACAGTTTAGTGCAGGAACACCGGCATAAAGTAGCAGACCAGGCCGGCGATCACCGTATACAGAACACAGTACTTCATAACTCTGGAAAGGATCTCGCTCTCCTTTCCGGGCATGCCGACCGCCGCCAGGCCGATGGCAATGGACTGCGGGCTGATCATCTTGCCGATACCGGCGCCCATGACGTTCGCAGCTGCCAGCCATGCGGGATCCGCGCCGATGCGGGTCGCCGTCATCGCCTGCATTCCTCCGAACAGGACGCAGGTACTGGTGCCGCTGCCGGTGATAAATGCGCCGAGCACGCCGATCAGCGGGGAGACCAGCGGGAAGAAGCTTCCGGTCTGGGCGAGGAGCGCGGAAATGTCAGAAGTCATACCGCTGTGGTCCATGATCTTCGCGCAGGCCACGACACAGCAGATCGTGAAGACCGTCTTCCAGTTGGAGACCAGAGTTCTCTTCAGGACCTTGCCCATGGTTCCGATGGAAGCCTTCTGGATCAGGCCGCCGATGAACGCCGCGATGAAGATAAGTACACCGGGCGTGTTGACCCAGGCGAAGGTCAGCTTCGAAGCGCCTTCCTCCGGGTAGATCTGGACGCTGGTCTTGATGGCCGACAGCGGATCATGCACCGCCGGGACCAGGGTGGCGACCAGCAGGAAGATCAGGATCAGAATGAAGGGCGACCATGCGCGGAACGCGTCTCCGCCGGAAAGCTCACGCTGGTTTCCGGAAGTTGTCGCCTCATACTCCGCAGGCACCGGTGCATCCTTTCTGGCTCTCGCAAGGAAGATCAGGCAGCCCATGCAGATGACTGCGCCGATGATGTCCGGAAGCTGCGGACCGATGAACATACCGGTCAGGAACTCCGGAATAACAAAGGAAAGAGATGCCGCCAGCGTGATGCCGACCATTCCCTTCAGGGCCTTCACTCCTCCGCCGAAAATGATGACCATGACAAACGGGGAGATCAGGAACAGAAGGCACTCGATCAGTGCAACGTTCGGGGAAAGGACCAGCGGATCAATACCGGTCACAGTGCCGAGCGTGACCGTCGGGACACCCACGGATCCGTAAGCAGTCGGCATGGCGTTGACCACAAGACATGCGACGATGGTGCGGAACGGGTCAAATCCCAGGGCGACGAGAATACCCGCCGGGATAGCGACCGCGGTTCCGAAGCCGGCCATACCTTCCATGAAGTGGCCGAAAGCCCAGCCCACGATCAGGACCATGATGCGGCCGTCCTTGGAGATGCCGGCAAGCATCTGCTTGATGTCCTCCATGGCGCCGGTCTCAAGCGTCAGCTGGTAAGTAAACAGAGCAGCGATAATGACAAGGCAGATGGGCCAAAGTGCATTCAGGATTCCTTCCAGTGCAGCTGCCGCGGTATAAGGAATCGGCTGTTTCCAGTACAGCGGCGCGAGGATTGCCGCGATAAGCGCAGCAATTCCGCAGGCCTTGAAGCCCGGCATCTTGAGAGCTGTCAGAGCGAACATCAGCCATATGATCGGTAGCATGGCTAAAAGAAAATTCAGCACAAGCATTTTTCCCACCTCTTCGATTGTTGAATTGTTAAATGGATTTTCAGATGCTTTCAGAACTGCTTTCAGGACAAAATTGATGTGCAAATCTCTCCGGAAAAATTGGTACTACCAATTTCACAACCTGATATTATTCTACGATTTTGGTGAAGTCAATTCAAAGGCAGTCATAACACAATATATGCAACATTTTTCCCAACAAAAGACTGACCTTTGACAAACATTTAACCAAATCTCACAATCCACCCCCTTCTGTTTTCTGTCATTATTCAGAATCGCTTTAACTATTTTAACAAATAATCCGTAGTATATTCCACCCTTTTACTGAAAAAAGCACAAAAAAAAGAGGCCGGCCGGAACCGGTCCCTTTTAAACTGATTTTGCTGTTTCTGTTACATTCTTCTGCCCGGCGGAAAGCTGTCACTTCCGCATTTCTTCGATATTCTTGAACTGATCAATGTAATCGAAGTGTCCGCGGATCCCTTTCAGCCCCATCTCGAGATCACCGCTGATCACCCCTTCAACCAGCAGACGGTGCGTTTCCTCCAGCTGATGGTTCGACTGCATACCTTTAATAATGCGGCGCCGCATCGACCGGATGTAACTGTCCATAAAATTGGTGAGCGCCCGGTAACTGGTGATCATGAACTCGTTATGAGTCGCGTCGACCATCGTCTGATGGATCTTCCGGTCATACTGGATCCGCTCGTCCTCCGTCTTCGCCTCCTGAAGATTCCGGATCGCTTCCCTCAGTTCTTCCTTCTCCTCTTCCCCCGCGCGCTGCACCGCCAGATGCATCGCCATCCATTCGATGGCAAAACGGTACTCCGTCAGCTGACTCTCCGTGATTCCCTTCAGCACATACATGGAAGCCAGCATATCCGTCATCGTGCTGTCAAAATTCATGGACACATAGTTTCCGGAACCCCTGCGGCTGTCCAGGATCCCGATGTTTTCCATGACCCTGAGACCCTCGCGCACTGAATTGCGGCTGATGTCCAGCTCCTCCGCCAGTTCCCGCTCCGCCGGCAGCCTGTCGCCGGGCTTCAGCTTCCTGTCCTGGATCCCCTGGTTCACATACTCCACGACCTTCTGATAAGACTTCTGCTCTGAAGCTCCGGTCTCCGGCCTTTGCTCCGGGGTTCCTTTCTCCGGCTTCTGCGCCGGGACTGCATTTTCCAATTTTTCGTTCATATAGCACCTTTTTTTACCGGCCGCCCCAAAAGGCGGATCACTGACTCCGAAACACACTATACCATATAACTGTATATTTCAGAAATAGCGGATTCGGCTCAGATCTTCCCCTGCGCTCTCAGCCACTGCAGAAATCCGCGGCACCCGTCCTGCACGTCACGCCAGGTCGCGTCGAAATTCCCTGTGTACCACGGGTCCGCCACCTCGCCCGGCCGGTCCGTATAATCCAGAAGCAGCGAGATCTTCTGCCCTTTCCGCCCGACCGGGTCAAAGACGCGGCCGATGTTTCTTTCCGGGGTCTTTTCCGACACGTCCCTTCTCCACCAGCCGCCGGCGTACGGGTCATTCCCTTCACAGATCGAATACATATCATAGAGGTTTTCCTGGTCCATGCCGATGATGTAATCGTACCGGTCATAGTCCTCCTTCAGCATCTTCCGCGCGGCATAGCCGTCGCACCGGATCCCCTCCTGATTCAGCTTCCGTTTCGCCGGCGGATACACCGGATTCCCGATTTCCTCTCTCGACGTCGCCGCGCAGTCGATCTGGAACTGCTTCTGCAGGTCTTTTCCTTTTCCGAAAATCTGCGTTCCTTCCCTGCGGACCATATCCCGCATCGCGAACATGCTCATGGGCGAACGGCAGATACTGCCGTGGCAGATAAAAAGTATACGGATCATATCATTTTTCCTTCATCCATGCCCCGGTCTCATCCACCATAAACCCGTCCGGGGTCGCGCCGTTCATAACCAGCG
>Ga0256405_10006685_pt1 | contig 18152 bp, 14 predicted proteins | sample RumenRJG_02DNA_FD_189096 | JGI IMG/M metagenome (GOLD analysis project Ga0256405, IMG submission 189096) | Bovine rumen microbial communities from Lethbridge, Alberta, Canada - RJG_02 | ecosystem: Host-associated > Mammals > Digestive system > Stomach > Rumen | place: Canada: Alberta... | reverse complement strand
TTCAGCTTTTGCATCATTTGAAGCAGATGATGAGAACATTCCTAAACTTATAAATCTCATCTTTGATTCATTAAAGCAAAGTAAGCCTGTAGCTGCGCGTATATGCAATAAGCTATGGAGATATTTTGTAATATTCTTCTTTTGCTTGGTACATACGTCTGTCACAAAGTTCAATAATTTCTTTTAAGGTAGCACTCTCAGGACACTCGTGTTTAGAAACCATGCCTACAGACAAATGCACACCATGTACTAACTTACCTTTCCAAGAATTCATGATGGCATCAAAGGAGGCTTTAAGCATCTCGATGGTGTCTTCCTTAGCTGATAACACGGCGCAGAAATAATGACCACCTAAACGATAGACCTTGCCTAAATGACCAAAGGCAACTGTCAAGCACAGAGCTGCGCCTTTAATCAGCTCATCACCGGCGCTATGACCTTTGTGATCATTTACATCTTTAAGGCCATTCACATTGGCCATGATATAAAGTAAATCTGGATCTAACTGTGGTAGGTTATTTAAATCAAATAAGTCTTCTTCGTAGCATCTTCTATTAAATAGCTTAGTCATCTCATCAACAAATGAGTACTTCACAAGCTTAGAGTGGTTACGATTGACAATAAAGATTGCTAGGGCTAGAAGTAGCGCTACGATACCAAAGAGGATAGCGTTAATTAACCATAAGAACTTAAATTGATTGGTAAAAATAGTGTGATTACTTCTAATCACAATATACATACCCAGTTCTTTATTAAAACGTGAAATTACGTTCTGGGTTGAGCTTACTTTTTGGAAGAAATATTGATTAGACTTTCTAGTGCTGCGAGAGCTGATATCTAAATGATGTACGCCTTTTAAGTTTTGGATATCATTGTCAATTAACATATTACCTTCATCATCAGTGATGGAGATTTGAATGTCATATTGCTTTTCGTAATTAGCGATAATTCTTTGCAGACGATAAATGCCTAAAGAGACAGCAACTACACCAATGAGTTCATCATTTTTGTTTTTAACTTTGCTGTTAACGAAGATGGTCATCTCATTGTTATTAAATTCGTTTTGGCCAATATCAAATGAGAAGTCGCCCTTTCTTTTATCGAAATCTTTAAACCACACGTCATATTTGTTGTGTTCAAAATCCACAACCTTATTAAAACCATCTGAGGTGTAATAACGCATGGTCTTTGTAGAGAGCAAGTTTACAAAGTCGTAATCAAGTTCAGTTTTAATGCGTTTTTAGAAATTATTTAAAGTAACAACATCTTGAACTTCAGACTGAACGCCTTCTTGTTGCTCTAAAAAGTCAATTAAAAATTGATCATGGGCTAGAGCAGATACAGCTACTACAGGCTCTGCTAACTCATTTCTTAAAGTATCATAGACTTTTGTAGCAAGAACGGTGTCAACTTCTCGCTCATTATCATTAGATAGGGATTTTTGCGAATATAGAGCTACGCCAGTTGATAAGAAAAATCCTATCAGCAAAAAGACATAGCAAACAAAGATAAGCTTGCTTTTAACTCTCATAAAGTGTTTCTAACTTAATGGCCAAAATTTAATTATAGTCGGCGTATTATAGGTGATTTTATGTGATTTTTTCCGAATTAATGAGTCAATTTTGCAACAAAGATCCAAAGATTTTGCATTCTCAAAAAAAACAAAAGCCCCGAAGATTTCTCCTCAGGGCTTTAAAATTTTAGCTTAAGCTATGGATTACTTAACATCCATGCTCTTTAGGTTCCAAATGTCACGTGAGTAATCATTCATAGAACGGTCTGAGCTGAACATACCCATAGTAGCTGAGTTGATCATTGCAGCCTCTGCCCAACGAGCTTTGTCCTTGAACATCTGCTGTGCTCTGTGGTGAGCATCTTTGTATGACTCAAAGTCAGCTAATACTAAGAATGGATCACCGCCATCAAGTAGTGAGCGCTTAATTGATGATAAAGCACCTGGCTGACCTGGGGTGAAGTAATCAGTATCTAACCAATCTAAGATTGACTTTAACTCATGGTTTGCATTGTAGTAATCCCATGGGTTGTAGTGAGGCTTTAGAGCTTGAACTTCTTCTACTGATAAACCGAAGATGAAGTTATTCTCAATACCAGCCTTCTCAACAATCTCGATGTTAGCGCCATCCATAGTACCTAAGGTTAAAGCACCGTTGATAGCAAACTTCATGTTAGAAGTACCTGATGCCTCGTAACCTGCTGTTGAAATCTGCTCTGAGATATCAGCAGCTGGAATGATCTTCTCTGCTAAGCTTACGCGGTAGTTAGGTAAGAATACAACCTTTAACTTGTTCTTGATACGAACGTCGTTATTGATTGCAGCACCAACTGCGTTAATAGCAAAGATGATGTCCTTAGCTAGGGTGTAAGCAGGAGCTGCCTTTGCACCGAAGATAAATACCTGTGCTGGAATATCAAGATCAGGGTTTTCTAATAATGCCTTGTATAAAGACATGATGTATAGAAGATTTAAGTGCTGACGCTTGTACTCGTGAAGACGCTTTACCTGAACGTCGAACATTGCATCAGGGCTTACCTCAACACCAACTAATTCCTTAATGGTCTTAGCTAGAACTTCCTTGTTAGCACGCTTGATGTCCATGAAACGCTTCTGGTAATCAGCTTTCTTAGCGTATGGCTTTAACTTCTCGCATAGGTCTAGGTTTAGAGGCCAATCCTTACCTGAAACCTCGTTGTATAACTGAGCTAAGCCACGGTTGCATGATAATAACCAGCGACGTGGGGTAACACCGTTAGTAACGTTGCAGAACTTGTTAGGCCAAATCTCAGCATACTCTGGGAATAAGTCTTCCTTAACAAGCTTTGAGTGGATCTTAGCAACGCCGTTAACCTTACCTGAGGTTACAACGCATAGGTTTGCCATGCGAACCTTGCGGCAATCGCCTTCTTCAATGATTGAAAGCTTTGACTTCATCTCATTGTTGCCAGGCCACTTCTTCTCAACTACTTCATTTAAGAAGTGATAGTTGATTTCGTAGATGATCTGTAAATGACGAGGTAATAACTTCTCGAAGATGTATACAGGCCACTTCTCTAATGCTTCAGGTAATAGAGTGTGGTTAGTGTAGTTGAAGGTCTCAGAAGTGATCTTCCAAGCCTCAGCAAATGATAAGCCTTCCTCATCGATTAGAAGACGCATTAACTCAGGAATTGCGATAGTTGGGTGAGTATCGTTTAACTGAATTGCAATCTTCTTAGCAAAATCAGAGTAATCGTGGTGATGTGAACGATTGTAACGACGTAAGATATCGCGTAATGAGCAAGCGCAGAAGAAGTACTGCTGAGTTAGACGTAGCTCTTTACCAGCCTCAGTTGAGTCATTAGGGTATAGAACCTTAGAAATAGTCTCAGCAAGTGACTTTTCAGCCTGTGCGTCAACGTAACCACCAGCGTTGAATACGTCCCAGTTGAACTGCTCAGTTGAGCGTGATTCCCATAGACGTAGAATTGCAACTGATGCACCACGGAAACCTACTACAGGAATATCCCAAGGCACACCTTTAATGATGCTTGATGGGTGCCATACAGAGGTAACGGTACCATCTGGAGCGGTTTGGGTGTCAACGTAACCACCTAGTGGAACGTTCTGGATTGACTCAGGACGGCAAACCTCTAGTGGGCTACCATACTCACGCCATGAATCAGGACGCTCAACTTGCTTACCACCACGGATTTCCTGACGGAATAGACCGTTCTCGTAGTGAATACCATAACCTACACATGGATACTTGCAAGTAGCTAAAGAATCCATGAAACATGCAGCTAGACGACCTAGACCGCCATTACCTAGAGCCATATCAGGCTCTTCTTCACAAACGTCGTTGATATCTAGACCAAATTCTTTTAATGCATCACGTGCAATATCGAATTTCTCTAGGTTGGTTAGATTGTTGATTGTCAATCTACCCATTAAGAATTCTGCTGATAAATAGTGAACAGCGCGAGCATCGTTTTTCGCATGAGTGCTCTGGGTATCGGTTAGACGACCAAAGATGTCCTCATTAACGGTTGCTACAACAGCTTGCCACCAAGCTAGCTTGCTAGCCTTTTCTGGAGAGGTACCGATAGTGGTACGTAGGTGATTTAAAACTTTCTCCTTGAAAGAAGCTACTTGAGCCTTGTAATCTGCTGGCACGGTAGCTTTTGCAGTAGCTGTAGCTTTAGCAGCAGTTGCCTTAGTAGCAGTTGCTTTTGAAGCAGTAGCCTTTGCAGTAGAAGTAGTTTTAGCGCTACTAGTCTTAGTAGCTTTTTTAGGGGTTTTTGTTACCATAAAATAATTTCCTCATTTTCTCCCTGTAAAACCGATTATAGCAAAGCAAAAAACTCGGTTCATATTCTAATTATTACACAATATGAACCAAATTATAGAAAATTTTTAAAAACGCAACTCATCAGGAATTGGAGGATTCATGTCTAAGTCACGCGGTTTTCTATCAGTTTTGCCCTCTTTAAATGATTTCATTCCCATCACCCAAGCTAGCACCTGTGCTACGGCTTTAAATAAACCTCTTGGGATTTCACAGTCAAGATCGGTTGTATAGTACAGTGAACGTGCTAAAGGAGGAATAGGGATCACCGGAACTTCAGTTTCACGGGCGATCTCTTTGATCTTCTCAGCTATTTCATCTACGCCTTTAGCCACAACTAAAGGAGCAGTGGTACCGTCCACATCATACTTTAACGCAACAGCGTAATGTGTTGGGTTAGTTACAACCACATCTGCCTCAGGCACATTTTTCATCATGCGTCTTGCGGCCATTTGCATTTGTAATTGTTTGATTTTTCCCTTGATCTGAGGATTACCCTCAGTGTCCTTATACTCGTCTTTGATGTCTTGTTTAGACATTCTAAGTTGTTTTATATAGTGCCACTTTTGATATGGTACATCGATTAAAACAATTGGGAGCATTGCACAAACAATGATCACCATGAACTGAAATAACAATGTAATTGCACGACGAATGGCCATCATCGGATCAATGAAGGACAAACTCATGACCTCAGCAAAACGCCCCGAGAGTGCAAAATAACAAAAGGCACCGATAAATGTGATCTTAAAAATACCTTTAATTAGTTCAACTAAAGAATTTAATGACACAATTCTAGCTAAGCCTGAAATTGGATTTAGCTTGTTGAATTTTGGTTGTAAAGCCTCTTTTGAAAAATTAAAGCCACCTATGAAAATCGAGCCGACAATCGCCATGATAAAAACGATAATGCCAATACCTAAAATCGGAATAGCAATATTCGCTAAATCATGGATAAAGATGCGTGAGCCTTCATCTTGAGCATAAATTTGATCACGCGTGAGTGAAAAGCTATTTTGCATCACTTGACGCATGCCACGACCTAAAAAGCCTGAAAATACCCAAATGGATAAAACACCAGCCATGATCACAAAGAAGGTACCAGCTTCCTTTGAACGAGGAACTTGGCCTTTCTTGCGCGCATCAGCTAATTTTTTAGCTGTGGGTTGTTCGGTTTTATCGTCGCTATCTGCCATGAATTAGTCTACAAAAAAATTAGTCTATCATTTCAGCCTTATCGCCGTTTTCTTCAAGCCATTGACGTCTGTCCCCTGCTCTTTTCTTAGATAACAGCATGTCTAAAAGCGCAAAAGTATTTTCATCAGCATCTGTTGTCAAAGTAAGCTGCATTAAACGTCTTGATTCTGGAGCTAAGGTAGTTTCACGTAATTGTGAAGGATTCATCTCACCTAGACCTTTGAAGCGCTGGATCTTGATGTTTTCCTTTTTTACACCTTTACGCAATAATTGCTTTTGTTTTGCCTCAAGCTCATCATCATCTAAGGCGTATTCTTTAACTTTACCGGCGTCAATTCTATATAAAGGAGGACAAGCTACAAACACATGACCTTCACGCACTAATCTTGTAAAGTGTTTTACAAATAGACAGCAAAGCAAGGTGCCGATATGTAAACCGTCGCAGTCAGCATCAGCTAGAATACAAATCTTGTTATAGCGAAGACCATCTAAACTATCAGCATCAGGCTCAATACCAATAGCAACAGAAATTGCTCTAATTTCCTCTGACTTTAAGGCCTCAGCTGCAGATACTTCCCAAGTATTTAAAATCTTACCGCGCAAAGGTAAAATAGCTTGGCAACTAGCATCGCGGGCCTGACGGGCAGAGCCACCTGCTGAGTCACCTTCTACAATAAATAACTCGCCACGGCTAGGATCAGTTGAGGTGCAATCAACTAGTTTTCCAGGAAGCGCAGGACCGCGGGTAGTTTTCTTTCTATCAACAACCTTTGCTGAAGCTTCTCTACTTTTAGCTGAATCGATAATTAAATTGGCAATAACAGTTGCCTTTTCAACATTAGTATTAAGCCATAAAGAGAATCTATCGGAGATAATGCCTTCGACAACTGATGCAATGTGGCGTGAAGATAATTTCTCTTTAGTTTGTCCTGCAAACTGAGGATCACGCATTCTAAGTGATAACACAAAAGAACAACGAGACCACACATCATCTGCTGTAAGCTTTAAATTCTTTGGAAGGAGATTGTGTAAATCACAAAACTCACGAATAGCTGAGGTTAAACCTGCTCTAAAGCCGTTGACATGAGTACCGCCATCAACAGTTGGAATTAAGTTTACAAATGACTCTTCTGTAGTACGTGAGCCAGTGCCTTCCATTTCCCAAGCAACAGCCCACTCAACCTCTTCATCTTCATTTTTAACTTGACCATAAAAAGGAGGATTAGGCTCGATGGTTCTGCCTTCTGTTACCTGGTTTAAATAGTTTTGTAAATTACCGCTATAGGACCAGGTATCTTTGGTTTGATGAACTCTATCTTCAAAATTGATAGTAAGGCCTTCGCAAAGCACAGCTTTAGCTTTAAGTAAGTGTTTTAAAGCTGCTACATTAAACTTTGCAGAGTCGAAAAATTGCTCTTCAGGCCAAAAATGCACAGAAGTACCAGTATCTTTTTTAGCGCAGGTACCAACTTCTTTTAAATCGTCAGTTTTCTCACCTTGAGCATAGGCAATTTCATAAACTTTGCCACCACGCTTAACAGTTGCCACTAACTTTTTAGATAAAGCATTAACAACTGATACGCCTACACCATGCAAGCCACCTGAGAACTTATAGCTTTTTGAATCAAACTTACCGCCAGCGTGTAGCTTAGTTAAGATAAGTTCGATAGCTGGAATTTTCTCTTCTGGGTGTAAGTCAACAGGCATACCACGGCCATTATCAATGACCTCTAAAGACTGATCTTCATATAAGATCACATTGATGGTATTAGCAAAGCCTGCTACAGCCTCATCGACACTATTATCGATTACTTCCATACCCAAGTGATTTGGACTTTGGGTATCGGTGTACATACCAGGTCTAACTCTAACTGGCTCTAGACCTTTTAAAACTTGAATGGAGGCGCCGCTATAGGAATTGGTGTTATCTGACATAAGTTATCTTTATTTTTTGGTTTAATTTTGTTTACTAAATTCTACTATCATACCACAAACGCCCAAGTGAAAAATGACTTGTATTTTTCAGAAATTTAAAGAGCAAAGTTTTGTCAGTGAAAGAATTGTAATGGGTGAAGATTAAGCTTAGGTTTTGACAAAATTAAGGATATGTTAAGCGTGAGCGTTTTTCTGATTTGTCTTAGGTAAGGTAATTAAAGCCTTTAAGCCACCTTCTTTACGATTAGATAGTTCAATTTTCGCATCAAGCTCATCGCATGCTGATTTAACAATGGATAAACCTAAGCCACTGCCTTCAATTTTTGCGGTATCACCACCGACACGATAAAAAGCATTAAAGACTTTCTTTAAATCATCTTCACTAATGCCAGGACCATTATCTTGTACGACGATATGTAGGTGCTCTTTTTCTTGATAACAAGTTAAATCTACCTGTCCTTCATTTTGAGTGTACTTTAAAGCATTACTTACAAGATTTGACACAATGCTCTTTAAGGTAGTTCTATCGGTAGTGATAGTATCTGTGCATTCGCCAATTAAACCTAAATCAATATCTTTGTTATCAGCAAGAGAGCCTAAATCATCAATTACTTCAACAAAGAGATCTTTAATATAGAAAGTAGAGAGCTTTAACTCATGACCACATTGAGAACGGGCAAAGGCTAATAAGTCATTCGTAAGTTTTCTCTGTCTTGTAATCGCCTGCTTTAATTGATGAACTTTATCTGCCTCTTCATCAGGTAATAACTCTTCTTTTAAAGACTGAGCTTGAAGCGAAATTGCTGTAAGAGGGGTTCTCATCTCATGGGCAGCATCTGCAATAAAACGCCTCTCATTAGCTAGAGCTCCAGAGGTCTTTAAAAATAATCGGTTAATAGAGTCAATAAAGACATCAAGCTCAGATGGAAGTTTATTAGCTGTAACTGGGGTTAAGTCACTTTCTTTGCGAGCATCCAGCTCTTTAGCTAGCCTTTTTACCGGAATAAACATCACATGTACAAATAAGATCATGCAAGGAATATATAAAAGGACCAACAGCGCAAACTCATAAAAAGAGTTTAACATCTCCTGATTAACAAGAGCTTCCATAAGCTCAAAAGGACGGGCTACCACAAAGCGCACGTTAGCTCTATTTGTAGCAACGTAAGCACGCACACGTCTGTCGTTAATTAAAACCGAGTACAGGCCATCTTCAATGCCTGAGGGGAAATAAAAGGTCTCCCCTGGTTGAGAATAAATAGGCGCGATAATGATCTCTTGATGTTTATCAAAAAGATCGTTTAAAGATGGAATGGGTAAAAAAGGATTTTCAAAGCCACTACTTAGCATAATATGCCCATTCATTGCTTTGAAAATTCTTCTTTTAAAAGATGGTGCCTGCCAAGTTTTAGGTAAGATCATATCGTAGTTGACAACCACGCTTGCAATCTGAGCTAACTCCTCGTCGACATAAAAACCAATTGATTCCATGGTCTTATGATAAGCACGATAGCAACTAAAGCCTGTATATAAAATACCAATACAGGCTAAAACTAGGCAGAGCTTAAAGCGAAGGGAACGAATTAGTTTCCTTTGACGACTTTCCAACCTACACCCCTAACGTTTTTAATGTTGCTAGCTCCAACTTTCTTTCTTAAGTTATGGATAATAAATTCAATGGCATTAGACTCAACCTCTTCACCAAAAGAGTAGATCTTATCTTCAAGGGTTTCACGTGAGAGTACAGCCCCAGGGCGGCGCAATAAGGCCTCTAAGAGCGCATACTCTCGAGAGGTTAAAAGCTCTGTTGAGGTAGTTTCATCTTCATTTTTAACTTTAACTTCATGAGTTAGAGGATCTAAAGATAAAACACCATTTGATAATGAGACCACATCATTAGATTTTGAACTTCTACGGGTAACTGCTCTAATTCTGGCTATTAGCTCAGTTAAATCAAAAGGCTTGACCACATAATCATCAGCGCCAATATCTAAGCCTTGAACTCTATCATCTAAGCCATCACGTGCGGTGATAATGATAATAGGAGTGTTAATTCCTTCTTTGCGCCAAGTTGATAAGAGCTTTACCCCATCAATACCTGGTAAACCTAAGTCTAATAAGATACAGTCATAGCTAATATCTTTAGGGGCGTATAAAGCCTCATTACCATCCATAATGCAATCTACAGCATAGGCTTGAGACTTAAGACCATTTTCAATGGCCTTAGAAATTAAAGTATCATCTTCTACTACTAAAATTCGCATATTCTCTCCAAACTTTTAGCTATTATCTTATTTAATACTTAGCTTAAAAATAGGATCTAAAACTTAAGTTAAGCCTTTTTGAAAAAATCGATGATTGTAGGCACTTCTTTTTCAAAGCCATCATAACCATGACAGCCACCTTCGCGTACTAACACTTCACAACCTTTAAAGAAGTTTTGAGAGTAGGTGTAATCTAAAACCTCATCCCCAGTTTGCAAAAAGACTATAGCTTTACTTTGATCAAAGTCCTTTAAAGTAGCCTCTTTAGTCTTGATAAATTCAATGTCATCTTGGGTTACTACAAACTTATTGTGAGTATCAAAGTTTTCTAGTTCAACTCCAATGATTTTATTATCAAGGCAGAACTTACTTGCATATAAACAAGGATTTACTAAAGCAACTTTAAGGTTATATTTCATCGATAAAAGAATTGATAAAAAGCCACCTAAAGAGCTACCAACTAAACACAGCTCATCCTCTTTTAAAGACTTTTCTACAAAGTCCTCAAGAGATGACAAAGCTTTTTGAAAATTATCAGGAAAGTCAGGGGCTATAAAAGAGATGTCTTTAAAATCTTTTGAGATGACGGTATTTAAAATAGTAGCTTTTTTAGCTTTAGAGCTTGATTGAAAGCCGTGGATGTACGCAATTTTCATAATAAAAAAGGCCTAATTTACTAAATTAGACCTATCTTAATACAAATTGATGATTTTAAGTACAAATTGATAGAGAAATCAAAGGCTTTGTCACTAATATCCGCAAACATCAGTATCAGGTACAAATGGATTGTTCTTTAGTCTATATACCTTAGTATCGATACTGCCATCAGGGTTAAAGCTTAGATATCTCCAGCCAGGACCTACACTGTCAAGCGCAAAGTCATTTGACTTTGGAGTGAACTGAATTGAAGTTGATGGGGTTGCAATATAACGAATGCCGCGCTCAGTGACATCAAATTCTTGATGAATATGACCTGTAATTACCGCTCTTACATTAGGGATACGGTGAATGTAGGTATTAAACTCATCTAAGTTGTGCATAGTTTGGGTATCAAGCCAAGCTGACTGCACAAGATGGGGCATGTGATGAACTAAGATTGCTACATGCTGATCAGGGCTTCGTCTACCACAGAAAGCTGCGTAATCTAATTGACGACGCTCTATCCAGCCATGAGGCACAGCATACACTTCAGAATTTAAAAAGATAAATTGCCACTTAGGAGTGATCACGTTTTTTGCAATATTCACACCTAAATTTTCAAAGATCCTATACATTAAAGGACCATCATCATGGTTACCTGGCAAGAAGAATACAGGCTTATTTAATACTTTGATAATTTCAGCAAAATGCTCATAGGATTTTACAGAATAGTCTTGAGAAATATCACCTGTGAAAGCGATGAAATCATAATTAAAGTTTTGAGCCTTAATTTCATCGATTACTGCGCAGAAACTGTCATAAGTATTTACACCAAGCAATGACTTACTCTTGTCAGCAAACAAGTGACAATCAGAGATTTGTAAGACATTGACAGTGTCGTCTATTAACTGCGGTTTTAAATAGCGCGGTGCCATGGTGATTCGATTATCCTAATTAAGTATTTTTATAAATAAGTGTATAAAGGTGTACTTTAGATTTTACTAAAACGTTAGAAAAAATAATTGTAGACAACACCCACTTTTTAGGATTGAACCAATATGGTGAGATTGAACAATGTTCGGTTATTTTTCTTTTAAAATAAGTAAGTTAACCGAACATTATGGATGATTTAAGAAGGAGTGGTCGAAATTTATTTCTAAATTTGTGACCTGTACGTCATTATTTTGCAAACGCTTGCAAAACTTTGTCTTTTTCAAGCATCATGTGCTGAATACCAATAATAGCTACAGAGTTATGAATACGGCCATTTAAGACATTCTCGTAAGCAGCCTTTAAAGGAGCTTTAAATACACGAATGTCCTCACCTTCAGTATCTAAACCGCCATGCTTTTCAAGTTCTTTTAAATCAGTATCGGCAATAAATAAAGTAGTAAGCTCTGAAGCTCCACCTGGGGTTGGGTATTGAGCAGTAACTCTAACTAATTGTTTTTGTGTTAAACTTACGCCAATCTCTTCTTTAACTTCACGAATAGCAGCTTGTACCTCGCTTTCACCTTTATCAATCATGCCAGCTACAATCTCAATGAGCCATGGACTTACAGGATCGTTTAGGGCACCTGGTCTAAACTGCTCAATTAAAGCAATCTCATCGGTGTTCTTGTCATAGCATAAAATAGCTACTGCGTTAGCGTCACGCTCAAAGATCTCGCGGACAAAGGTTCTTGATTCACTACCATCATATCTTTTGTAAGATAAGGTGTAATCATCGATTGCAAAGAAGTGTTTATACACGCGCTCTTTGTTGTGAATGGTTACATCTTTTAAAGTAAATCTGGCTTTAAACAAATTATCATAATCGTTCATGTTGAAAATTCTCTTTTTAGGCTAAAATATTTGTAGTTTGAAAGGAGCCTACCATGTCAAAGCTACTATTAAAAAATGCTGTTTTAGTCACTCCAGATCGTATTATACGCAACGATCTGCTGATAAATGACAAAATCATTGAAAAAATCGCTAAAGATATATCTTGTGATGATGCAAAAGTAATCGATTGTCATGAGTATTTAGTCTTCCCAGGCATCATCGATGAGCATGTGCACTTTAGAGAGCCTGGTATGGAGCAAAAAGCTACCATTTACTCAGAGTCTCGTGCAGCTGTTTTAGGTGGTGTCACCTCATATTTAGACATGCCAAATAATAATCCATCTACTACCACCATGGATTTATTAAATAAGAAAAAGGCAATTGCTGCTAAAGACTCTGTTGCTAACTACGGCTTTTATTTAGGAGCTAGCAATGACAATTTAGAGGAGATTAAAAATGCTCCTGTAAAAGAGATTGCAGGTATCAAAGTTTTCATGGGTAGCTCTACTGGTAACCTACTTGTAGATAAGTATGAAGAGCTAGTTAACGTCTTTGAATCAGCACGTACTATCATCTCTTTACACTGTGAAGATACTGCTACCATTTTAAAAAATGAAAAGCGCGCTAAAGCTACCTATGGCGATAATGTACCATTTTCTATGCACCCAATTATCCGTAACCGCGATTGCTGTATAGAGTCTACAAAGCTTGCTATAGAAATTGCTAAAAAGACTGGTGCACGTATTCACATCATGCACATTTCAACTAAAGAAGAAGTTGAGATATTAAAGTCCTTGCGTTTTGGTAATGTCGTAACTCGTCAAATCTCAGGTGAGGCTTGTATTCCACACTTATACTTTAGTGAGGCTAACTACGAGCAAAAAGGCGCTTATTTAAAATGCAATCCATCAGTTAAAACTGAAATGGATAGACTTGCTATAGTGCAAGCACTTGAAGATGGCATTTTAACTACCGTAGGTACCGATCACGCTCCACATGACATTGCAGCAAAATCAGGTACTTACTTTAAGTGTGCATCAGGTCTGCCATCTGTACAGTTCTCTCTTTTAGCCATGCTTGATTTATGGAAGCGTAAGGAAGTGACCTTAGAGACCATCTCTAAAGTTATGGCAAGCAATGTGGCTGACAGATACCATATCAAAAACCGCGGCCGTATCGCTGAATGTTACTTTGCAGATTTAGCAATTGTTGATCCTAACCATGGCACAAAAGTTACTAAGGATGTAATTGCCTCAAAGTGCAAGTGGTCACCATTTGAAGGAGATACTTTCTCTTGCTCTAATGTGCACACCATTGTAAATGGCCGTTTAGTGGTTGAAAATGGTAAGTTAGTTGATGAAGGCGCTGCAGATGCTTTAGAGTTTGATCGCTAACTTTTGTAATATACGCAACAAAGCCCAAGATTTTTTAGTCTCGGGCTTTTTTTAATGTAAGATTTAAGAGAGAAAATTATTGAAAATCAACGTCAAGCTTAATTTTCTCAATTTTGCATGAGTGTTTCTTGGTTTCTACATCATAGTTAATACCAACTAGTAAGCACTCCTTTGCAGTTTGTTTTAGCGCAGTTGCATACTGTTTTTCTTTTATCTGATCTAAAGCTGTTTGTGTATCTTTATTCCATTTAAGTTCAATAACTAAACTAGGATATGCTGCAGACATTTGCACTTGAGGAACATAGACAAGATCAGCAAAGCCTTTACCTGATTGAAGCTCTTGCAAAGCATTTTGATAGATGTCATCAGCACAGAACATTGCCATCATCACAACATATCTCAAAGCAACTTCATTGTTGTAGGTTAAGATTGAGACATTAGAGTTATGAATTTTCTCAATATAGGCTGCAACCTTTTCTTCATCAAGGGCTAACAAACTTTTTATAAAGGATTCAGAGTCTTTAATTTTTTCGATTACTAACTTTGAATTATCAATTTTTAACGCATCGACGATTGCCAGGCGTACTTCATTGTTTGGAATATACACACGATTGTTTTGATTATCGTAAGCAAGATAACCTAAGTGGACTAAGTAAGCTAAAATGTCATTGCTTTCTTTTAGATTTTTAATATCGCTATTATATTTAGCAAAATTGATTGGCTTAATTTCAGCACCACTTAATAAAGCCACTAAATCTTGTCTTACATTGCCGACATCTAATTTTAAAGCTTCTGTGACAACATCTAAACTACCTGTTTTACACCAATAGCTTTTATACTCACCACTCTCAATTAAATCCATAATTGAGTTTGGATTATAGATATCAATGCCGTTTAACTTATAGCCGTCATACCAAATCTTAGCAAGCTCAAAGGATAAGTTATGTTCTAAACAAAGCTTCTGTACTTCACCTTCAGTAAATCCAAAATACTTTGCATACTTACCAGGAGATTCCATTGTGTACTCTTTAAAATTATTAAGTGATGACTCAGTGTCATAGCGCTTAATTGGAAGAATGCCTGTCATATAAACTAAAGAGAAACAACCAGCACAGCTTTCATCTTTAAATAGTGAGCGCAAGAGATCAACATACTCTTTGGTAATATCAGCATTTTGATAGACACGCAAAGCGTAGTCCCATTCATCAACAAGGACAATAAACTGCTCATTGTAGGTATCGTAGACTTGTTTTATAGCTTCTGGAAAGTCGTTTTTTATAGGACCACTAAATGCCAAAGGAAAATTTTTAACTAAGGTTTGAGTAAGCTTCTCGTGCAGATTACTTAGGTATTTGTGTCCATTTTTATCTTGAGAGGATGCAAAGCACTGCATATCAAGACATAGAACATTGTACTTGTTAAGATTTTCTAAATAGGTTGGATCATCAGCAATTTTTAGCTTGTCAAAGATCTCTTTACTCTCACATCTTTTTGAGTAATAAGCATTAAGCATTCTTATGGTGTAAGTTTTTCCAAAACGTCTTGATCTTGAAAAAAGCAAGAAGCGACGAGGATTATCTAATAGTGAGTTTAAATCAGCAATAAGCTCACTTTTATCTACGTACGTGCCATTTACACTTGCTTTAAAAACATTATTTTTGACATCAATGAACATATGGAAAATCCTTTACATACCTACTCGTATTATAGGACATACAAGGTAATTTAAGAATACTTGCAAAACCAAAATGCTCACCTATACTCAATAATAAGAGATTATTTTTTTAAACAAAAGAGGTGCTTCATGGGAATTGAATTTTCTAATATGCATGACAAGGCTCTTTCATTGAAATTCTTTGAAAACAACGCCCAACAAGCGCTTCAGAATAGAGTTGGTGAGAAAGTTGATCCTAAGATGGTGGAGCTCTTTGAGAGAAACTTTCAAAATTTTTCTGAGCAGCAAGCACTAAACAGCAAATTAGCTGACAGCCGATATGCGCAAGTTCAAACGGTTGTTCCTATTTTTCTTGACAGATAGGTGATGTTCAAAGATAGTTTATTGATAAGCAAAACAAAGCCCAAGTTTTTAGTCTCGGGCTTTTGTTAAGATTCTAATTAGAAAACACCATTACTTGTTCTCTTCAGGTCTCCACACACGTACGTTGTGATATCCCTTTTCTTTTAACTGCTTAGTAAGCATAGTGCTCATCACGCCTTGATCGCAATATAGTGAGTAAGTCTTTAATTGATCAAGATTATGGAACTCACTTGCTGTCTTATAAAATGGCATGGTGATGACTGTGTTATCCTCAAGTTTTAAAGGATTCTTCTCAACATCATCAGGAGCTCTTACATCTAAAACGATGTCATGACGGCCAGGCTTAGATACAATCTCAATTTCAGTTTTAAGCTTTGAAGTATCATTTGGAATATCCATGATATCGACAACGCTAGCGTTTTCAACTGCTTGCTCTACAAGGCCAGAATCCATCTTAGCTTCCTCTTCTTCAACAAAAGAGGCAGTAGGACATACATTTGGATGATCTGAAATCACACCGCAGTACTCAGGCATAGACTCAGCAAAACCGATAGTACCGATTTCACGAGACTTATCAATAATATCTTGCTTATCAGAGGTGACTAGAGGACGGATTAAAAGTACGTCATCACAGACATCATCAATATGCTTTAAGTTACGTAAAGTTTGTGATGATACCTGACCTAGAGCTTCTCCGGTGACTAGAGCCTCAGCATCAAACTTCTTAGCAACTAAAGAGCCTACACGCATCATCATTCGCTTTAGAATTACACCACGTACACCATGGTGAGTTTTCTCTAAGATCTGACCTACAATTGGCTCAAAAGGAATGGTTACAAACTTCACACGATGAGATGAAGCAAATCTATCCCAGATAAAGTAAGCTTCTTGTTTTACGCCAATCTCATGAGCTGTACCGCCCATGTTAAAGAATAAATAGTTTACACGGCAACCACGGTGGATCATATTATAAGTTGACACACCACTATCAAAGCCACCAGAGATAAGTGAGAACACATCGCCTTGTGATCCTACTGGGTAACCACCACAGCCACTGTACTTCTCACCTGATAGATAAGCAGTCTGATGCTCAATTTCAAGATGGATCATCACCTCTGGGTTATCTAAGCACACACCTTTATTTGGGAAAGTTGCCTTAAACTTACCACCTATGATGCGCTCAGCTTGCTGAGAGTTAAACTCATGTATGCCCTTACGCTTTACACGCACAGCAAAAGTCTTATTCTCAATAGATGGGCCTACGATATCTTTAATGGTGTCAAATAAATCATCTAAGGTAGTAAATGGATATTCATTTACTTCCATAAAAGAGTGAATACCAGGAATTCTTGAAAGCTCTTTAATGGCATCTTCTTTAGTGCAAGGATTTTCCTCATTGCCAAAGATAGCCACAATCTTATCCCACTGAGCAAAGGCATTAACTGCAACTTTGTGATGCTTGCAAACATTAACAATGTTTTGTCTTACAAGACGAATTAAGCGGTTACGAACAGGCTTACTTTTAATGGAGATTTCAGGAAATAAGCGAATGATAAATTTCATGTGGTATTCTCTTTAAAAATTGCAAAAGGCTCCACGAGGGAGCCTTAAATCTAATCTTTTAGCGATTACTCGTGATCGTGTTTGTGCTTGCAGCAGCAGTGATGCTCATGTTCACCATCTTCATCATGGTGGTGACGACCGCAGCAATGGTGCTCATGCTCTTCACCATCCTCGTCGTGATCATGGTGGTGGCAACAGTGATGCTCGTGCTCATCGCCATCTTCATCATGGTGATGATGACCGCAGCAGCAGTGACCATGCTCATGACCTTCAGATGGGCAGTGACCACCTACGTGAGCGTGACCGTGCTTAATCTCTTCTTCAGTTGCTTCACGAACATCTTCAACTACGATTAAGAAGTTTAAGATCTTGCCAGATAGTGGATGATTACCATCAACTACAACTTCATTGTCACGAATTTCTTTAATGACAACAGCCATTGGGCCATTGTTAGAGTCAGCCTCAAATACATTACCTACAGCAATAGGGAAGTCACCAAATAATGCTCTATCGATGGTCTGAACTAGCTTCTCATCGCGCTCACCATAAGAATCTTTTGGCTCTAAGGTTATAGCAAACTCATCGCCTTTTTCATGACCTTCTAAAGCTTCTTCTAAGCCTTTAATTAAAAAGCGGTGACCAATTAAAGCGGTAACTGGCTCGCCAGGCTCAGTTCTGCCTACAACCTTACCATTAGTCTCAGTTACGGTGTAGCTTAAAGTTGCAACGGTATCTTTAGTGATCTTCATAATTCTTTCCTTAAAAATTGCATTTGTAAGATTGTAGCACAGCTTTTAAATCTTAATTTGAGCAAATTTCTTATCTTAACTGACAGTGAGCAGTAAACTTAAGTAATTATTTTCCTGCTCGCTGATCTCCAATTTTTTTAAGATCCAAACAATGGGACTTGATAAGGTCGATACGTTTTAGATAAAAAGTACCGGCACCACTTTAA
>Ga0256405_10006684_pt1 | contig 18155 bp, 18 predicted proteins | sample RumenRJG_02DNA_FD_189096 | JGI IMG/M metagenome (GOLD analysis project Ga0256405, IMG submission 189096) | Bovine rumen microbial communities from Lethbridge, Alberta, Canada - RJG_02 | ecosystem: Host-associated > Mammals > Digestive system > Stomach > Rumen | place: Canada: Alberta... | reverse complement strand
AGCGTCATCTATCGGAGATCGGAATAATCTCTATCCCGGGATAGGAGATATCCGGATCACACTGAGAAGATATCGGAATCACTCATCGGAGCTATCCGGACGACCCTTAGGAGACAGGGTTGAAAGCACACTGCAAGAACCATAACCAACACTTCATCGGAGTGTGCTATGAGGGCGGACTCAATGCGCGGGGCGATCCGGCAGACACGCGGACTCCTCAGCAGCGCGAGACGATGCGACAGTTAATCAATGAATTGCGGGAGCGCTATCCGAAGGCAATCGTTGTGGGCCATCACAACCTGAACCCGTTGAAAGCCTGTCCGTGCTTCGATGCCGTCAAGGAGTTCAAAACCTGAAACTTGAAACGGGGGGCATTTATTTTTGCAGAAATCTTTTGGCGATTTCGCTTTTTTTTCGTAATTTTGCAACCTAATTAGAAAATAACGTTATTTTGATTGAGAAGCATATTGTATTAGAGGATATTGACCCCGTCGTGTTTTATGGAACGGGGAATGCCCATTTGCAGATGATGCGCGCCCTGTACCCCAAACTGCGTATCGTGGCTCGCGACAACGTCATCCGTATTCTGGGCGACGAAGAGCAGATGGCTGCCTTCGAAGAGAGTGCCGAGAAGATGCGCCAGCACGTGTTGCACTTCAATTCGCTGAAGGAGGAGGACATCCTGGACATCATCAAGGGGCATCGCACGAAGGATGAAGTGCCGGAGGGCGTGGTCTGCTATTCCATGTCGGGGCGCCCCATCAAAGCGCGTTCGGAGAATCAGCAGAAACTCATCGATGCCTACGAACGGAACGATATGGTGTTTGCCGTTGGGCCTGCGGGCACGGGTAAGACCTATCTCTCTATCGCACTGGCTGTGAAGGCGCTCAAGGAGAAGACCGCCAAGAAAATCATCCTCTCGCGCCCTGCCGTGGAAGCTGGCGAAAAGCTGGGATTCCTGCCTGGCGACATGAAGGACAAGATAGACCCCTATCTGCAACCGCTGTACGATGCACTGGAGGATATGCTGCCCCAGGTGAAGTTGCAGGACATGATGGAGAAGCACGTCATACAGATAGCCCCACTCGCCTTCATGCGAGGCAGAACGCTGAGCGATGCGGTGGTGATTCTGGACGAGGCGCAGAACACGACCCCGCAACAGATCCGTATGTTCCTGACGCGCATGGGATGGAATACGAAGATGATTATCACGGGCGACATGACACAGATAGACCTGCCGAAGTCACAACTCTCAGGACTGGTGGAGGCGCTGAGGATTCTCAGAGACGTGGAGGGCATCGGTGTGGTGGAATTAGGACGCAAAGACATTGTGCGCCATAAACTGGTAACGCGCATTGTCAATGCCTACGAACAATTTGACAAAGACAAACAAAACAATAATAACAATGAAAGCATTAACAAAGACTGACTTCAATTTTAAGGGTCAAAAGAGTGTTTACCACGGTAAAGTACGTGACGTGTATAATATCAACGACGACCTGATGGTGATGGTGGCTACCGACCGCATCTCTGCCTTCGACGTCATCCTGCCAAAGGGTATTCCCTTCAAGGGACAGGTGCTGAACCAGATTGCTGCAAAGTTCCTGGATGCTACCAGCGACATCTGCCCCAACTGGAAACTGGCTACCCCCGACCCTATGGTGACCGTAGGCTTGAAGTGTGAGGGTTTCCGCGTAGAGATGATTATCCGCAGCATCCTGACGGGCAGCGCATGGCGCGAATACAAGAACGGATGTCGCGAACTGTGTGGCGTGAAACTGCCTGAGGGTATGAAGGAGAACGAGCGTTTCCCAGAGCCCATCATCACTCCTACCACCAAAGCCGACGAGGGTCACGACCTGAACATCTCGAAGGAGGAAATCATTGTCCAGGGCATTGTGAGCGCTGAAGACTATGCCGTGATGGAAGACTATACCCGCAAGCTGTTTGCACGCGGTCAGGAGATTGCCAAGAAGCAGGGTCTTATCCTCGTAGATACCAAATATGAATTCGGTAAGCGCGATGGTAAGGTGTATCTCATCGACGAGATTCACACCCCCGACTCCAGCCGTTATTTCTATGCCGACGGCTATGAAGAGAAGCTGGCAAAGGGCGAACCTCAGAAGCAGCTCTCGAAGGAGTTCGTGCGCCAGTGGCTCATCGAACACAACTTCATGAACGAGCCCGGACAGGTGATGCCTGAGATTACGGACGAGTATGCTGAAAGCGTGAGCGAGCGCTACATCGAGCTCTACGAACACATCATCGGTGAGAAGTTCGAGAAGGCTGCCGACAATGCCGACATTGCCGCCCGCATCGAAAAGAACGTCAGCGAGTATCTCGCAACGCGGTAGGTTTCAGGTTTCTTCGACTAGCGAAGCGACTTCGTCGATTACAAGTTTCAAGTTTCAGGTTTCAAGTAAAAGAGAATGTATCAGCAAGAGACGATAAAACCATATAATAATGGTGAGAAAACGACACAGGTGGAGCAAATGTTCGACAACATTGCTCCCACCTATGATACGCTGAACCATCGTCTCTCCTGGGACATTGACCGCGGATGGCGCAAGAAAGCCATCAAGCAGTTACAGCCCTACCAACCCCAGTCTATGCTGGATATAGCAACGGGTACGGGCGATTTCGCCATCTTGGCGGCTGAAATGCTGAAACCTGAAAGACTGATAGGTGCCGACATCTCGGAGGGTATGATGGAAATAGGCAGAAAGAAGGTGGCAGAAAGAGGTATGCAGCACATCATCTCGTTTGAGAAGGAAGACTGCTTGCATCTTTCCTATGCCGACAATACCTTCGATGCCGTGACCGCTGCCTTCGGAATCCGTAATTTCGCTGGTCTCGACCAAGGACTGCGCGAAATGTGTCGCGTACTGAAGAAGGGCGGACATCTGAGTATTGCGGAACTGACCACACCCGTCAGTTTCCCCATGAAACAGCTGTTTCATATCTACTCGCACACCATTCTGCCCATCTATGGCCGACTGATTTCCAAAGACGATGCAGCCTATTCCTATCTCACCAAGACCATTGAGGCATTCCCGCAAGGAGAGCAGATGGTAGGTATATTGAAAGACGCAGGCTTCAGTGAGGCAAAGTTCCAACGACTGACATTTGGTATCTGCACGATTTATTTCGCAACTAAATAAAGGAAAGGAAAGAATTTATGGACAAGTACGGACTTATTGGTTACCCGCTCGGACATTCGTTCTCCATCAGTTACTTCAATCAGAAGTTTCAGGATGAGAATATCGATGCCGTTTATGAGAACTACGAGATTCCCAGTATCGATGAACTCCCGGAAGTGCTCAGTTCAAACCCTGAGCTGAAAGGAATCAATGTGACTATCCCTTACAAGGAAAAAGTACTGCCCTTCCTTGACAGTATCTCACCCGAAGCGCGTGCCATCGGTGCGGTGAACGTCATTCGTGTGAGCCATAAAGGAAATAAAACCATACTGAAGGGATATAATTCTGACGTGATAGGATTTACCAAAAGCATCGAACCCATGCTCGACAAGAAATTGCATCAGAAGGCCTTGATTCTTGGAACGGGCGGTGCTTCAAAGGCTATTGACTATGGATTGCGCAACTTGGGACTGGAAACGGTCTTCGTCAGTCGTTACGAGCGCCCAGGCACCATTCAGTATAAAAACATCACACCCGAAGTCGTGAAGGAATACAACGTGATCATCAATTGCACTCCCATAGGCATGTATCCCAAGACCGAGGTTTGTCCGGAACTGCCTTACGAGGCAATGGACAGTCATACCATCCTTTATGATTTGATTTACAATCCCGATGAAACACTCTTCATGAAACGGGGTGCCGAATATGGCGCTAATGTGAAGAACGGGTTGGAAATGCTGCTTCTGCAGGCATTCTCCTCTTGGGAATTCTGGCACGAGAAATAAACAAAGCGTATGACGACATTCATCACATTCCTGGGATTCATAGCCGTATTGGTGGGAGGCGGTTTCGCTGTCACCCGACGATGGGACTACACCCCTTATTCGGCTTTGATGCAACAGGAGATGAATGTGAAGGATTTGACAACGCAATACAACAACGCTGTCAAAGACTTGGAACGACAATACAAGCAAGACAGCATCGGAAGCAGACGCAAGTACTCTCGCCTGTATCAGAATCTGGCTCGGGAGTATATGAGTAAGCGTCGGCAGCTGTCTGCCACATGGGAACAGATGAACCCCGCTTGGGTCAAGTCGCGCAACACATGGGGGTGGATATTCTTGATTGGCATAGGAGCAGCATTCCTTTTCTGCAGCTTCTCACTGCCCGATAAAGAAAACAGCACTTCACCATCATCGCCTACCGGCAGTTCTACGGAAGAACGCTACTGGAATGCCGACAACATTCCCATGCCTCATCTGCAGGATGCCAGCCAGTATGTTTCCAATCCGGATAACATCTTATCCGCATCAACCGTCAACCAAATGAACCAGACCCTGCAACGGCTCGACAAAGAACTGAATATCGAGTCCGTTGTCATCATTGTCAATCACATTGAGAACGACGACCCCTTCCGTATGGCTCAGGACGTCGGTAATAAATATGGTGTAGGGCGCAACGACCGAGGACTGATGGTGGTGGTAGGATATCAGGACCACAGCATCAACATTTCGCCAGGACGCGGTTTGGAAGGCGACCTGACCGATGTAGAGTGTCGTCACCTGCAACAAGAATACGTTATACCAGCCATGCGGGCAGAACTGCCCGACAGCGGTATGCTGTATCTGACGGAAGCTATCTATGCCACGATGCAGAAGAAAGACCTGCCCGAAATGTCATCGCTTTCCAGCAAAGATGAAGGCATTGATGAAGAGATGGCTACCACCATAGGCATGTACTTGATGTTCTTCATCGCCTGGTGTGTGTTCTTCCTGCGTCTTAACAGCAAATACCAATGGTTGACGCTGGTGGGTATGACCTATATCCGTTCTAACCCCTTCATCGACACCTATTCTGGCGGAGGCTACTTTGGCGGAGGCGGTGGCCACAGCTCTTGGGGCGGTGGCGGAGGCTTCAGCGGAGGCAGTTTCGGAGGCGGAAGTTTCGGTGGCGGCGGTGCCACTTCACGATGGTAAACAAAATAACAACTAAAATATTTTAGCATTATGAAACTCAGTAAAGGAATTATCGCAATTATCGCAGTCATTGCCATTGTCTTCGTGATTGGCTCATGGGCTGCAAGTGCTTACAATTCGATGGTTGGTGTTCAGGAGCAGGCTACTACCGCACTCGCCAACGTCCAGTCAACCTATCAGCGTCGTGCCGACCTGATTCCTAACCTCGTGGAGACCGTCAAGGGTTATGCTGCTCATGAGAAGCAGACATTGGAAGATGTGGTTGCAGCACGTTCAAAGGCTACCTCTATCACGCTCGACCCAGCAAATATGACTCCCGAAAAGCTGAAGGAATTCCAGCAGGCTCAGGGCGAACTGGGCAGTGCACTGGGACGCTTGATTGCCATCCAGGAGAATTATCCCGATCTGAAAGCGAATGAGAACTTCAAAGACTTGCAGGTTCAGCTGGAAGGTACTGAGAATCGTATCAACGAGGCTCGCAACAAATACAATCAGGCTGTGCAGACCTACAATGTAGAGATTCGTTCGTTCCCTAAAAACATCTTTGCCGGACTCTTCGGTTTTGACAAGATGAATAAGTTTGAAGCTGAAGCTGGTGCAGAAAAGGCTCCACAGGTTAAATTCTAAATCATCACTATGGACAATCGTTATATGATGCGCGGTGTCAGTGCCGCCAAAGAAGATGTTCATAACGCCATCAAGAATATCGACAAGGGTATCTTCCCCCAAGCATTTTGTAAGATTATACCAGACATTCTTGGCGGCGACCCTGAATACTGCAACATTATGCATGCTGACGGGGCTGGTACCAAATCGTCGCTTGCCTATATGTACTGGAAAGAGACGGGCGACCTCTCCGTATGGAAAGGTATTGCCCAGGATGCTATCGTGATGAATACTGACGACCTGCTCTGCGTAGGTGCTGTGGATAACATCCTTGTGTCAAGCACCATCGGGCGCAACAAGATGTTGATTCCCGGCGAAGTCATCTCTGCTATTATCAATGGTACCGACGAGCTGTTGGCAGAACTGCGTGAGATGGGCATCGGTATTTATCCTACCGGTGGTGAGACGGCTGACGTGGGCGACCTGGTTCGCACCATCATCGTCGATTCTACGGTTACCTGCCGTATGAAGCGTGCTGACGTGATTGATAATGCCAACATCCGCCCCAGTGATGTTATCGTAGGTTTGTCAAGTACCGGACAAGCTACATACGAGAAGCGTTATAATGGCGGTATGGGTTCTAACGGACTGACCTCTGCCCGTCATGATGTCTTTGCCAAATATCTGGCAGAGAAATATCCTGAGAGCTACGACCATGCTGTGCCCGACGAGTTGGTTTATAGCGGCAAGTACGAACTGACGGCGCAGTATGATTCGACGGAATCGAACCACACGCTGCCTAATATGGGGCAGTTGGTGCTCTCTCCTACCCGCACCTACGCTCCAGTCATCAAGCGACTGCTCGACGAACTGCGTCCAGAGATTCATGGAATGGTACACTGTACGGGTGGTGCTCAGACCAAGGTGCTCCACTTTGTCAATGACAACTGTCACGTCGTGAAGGACAACATGTTCCCTGTTCCCCCACTCTTCCATGCTATCCACGAATGTTCAGGTACGGATTGGCGCGAGATGTATCAGGTGTTCAACATGGGACACCGTATGGAAATCTATGTTCGTCCTGAAGTAGCCGAACAGGTGATTGCACTATCTAAGTCTTTCAACATCGACGCACAGGTAGTGGGCCGTATTGAGGAAGGCAAAAAGAGCCTCACGATTAAGAGCGAATTCGGAACTTTTGAATATTAGCAATGGCTGTCATAGAGATAACCTCCCTATCCCATGCGGGCGTTGAGATTTTCAGTTCTCTCACGGAAGCTCAGTTACGCAACCGCAAGGAACAGGAAAAAGGAATCTTCATCGTAGAGAGTCCGAAGGTTATCCGAGTGGCACTGGATGCCGGCTATCAGCCTGTATCACTGCTTTGCGAACGAAAACATATAGATGGGGATGCCTCTGACATCGTGCAACGGTGTGGGGATATCCCCATCTTTACTGGTGAGCGCGAACTGCTTGCCAACCTGACAGGTTATACGCTCACCAGGGGTGTGCTATGTGCGATGCGCCGACCTGCCTGTAAGTCTCTTTCAGATATCTGTCAGCATGCCCGTCGTATCGTAGTGATAGACGGTGTGGTGGATACCACCAATATAGGAGCCATATTCCGTTCGGCAGCAGCATTAGGTATTGATGCAGTCCTGTTGACCACGAATTCCTGCGACCCCTTGAATCGTCGCGCTGTCAGAGTTTCAATGGGTTCTGTCTTCTTAGTGCCTTGGACATGGATAGATACCGATATCCGTCAACTGCATGCGTATGGCTTCAAGACTCTGGCGATGGCACTGACAGACAATTCCATTCCTCTTGATGACCCTCAACTGAAACAAGAGGAACGGCTGGCTATCGTGATGGGAACGGAAGGTGACGGACTGCCTAAAGAGACGATTGCTGATGCCGACTATGTGGTGCGGATTCCTATGGCTCATGGTGTTGACTCCTTGAATGTTGCTGCTGCATCAGCTATCGCTTTCTGGGAGTTAGCAAGGAAATAAATAAGAGATTCTTTTGGTTTTCTTCTCACTTATTCGTACCTTTGCACCCAATATGGAGAATAACAGTATTTTACAGAAACTCGACGGACTGGAAGCACGCTTCGAGGAGGTGTCAACACTGATTACCGACCCCAATGTGATTGCCGACCAAAACCGCTTCGTCAAACTCACCAAGGAGTACAAGGATTTGGGCGACATCATGGATGCCCGCAAGCGCTATATTGCTTGTCTGAACAGCATCAAGGAGGCAAAGGATATCCTTGCCAACGAGGATGATGCCGAGATGAAGGAAATGGCTCGTGAAGAACTGGCAGAAAACGAAGCGCTGCAACCCAAATTGGAGGAAGAAATCAAGATAGCCTTGATTCCTAAGGATCCTGAAGATGCTAAGAACGTGCAGATGGAGATTCGTGCAGGAACCGGTGGCGACGAGGCTTGTCTCTTTGCTGGCGATTTGTTCAAGATGTACAAGAGTTATTGTGACTCGAAAGGATGGCAGCTCTCCATCACCAGTGTGTCGGAAGGTGCTGTCGGCGGTTACAAGGAAATCGACTTTGCTGTCAGCGGTGCCGACGTCTATGGTACATTGAAGTATGAATCGGGCGTTCACCGTGTACAGCGTGTGCCTGCCACAGAGACACAGGGGCGTATGCATACTTCGGCTGCCACCGTTGCCGTATTGCCAGAGGCGGATAAGTTTGAAGTGCATATCAACGAGGGAGAAATCAAGTGGGATACCTTCCGTTCAAGTGGTGCCGGTGGTCAGAACGTGAACAAAGTGGAATCGGGTGTTCGTCTGCGCTATATGTGGAAGAACCCTAATACGGGGGAAACAGAAGAAATCCTCATCGAATGTACGGAGACGCGTGACCAACCTAAAAATAAGGAACGCGCACTCTCGCGCCTGTACACTTTTATATATGATAAGGAACATCAGAAATACATGGACGATATAGCCTCGCGCCGCAAGACGCTTGTCTCGACCGGTGACCGCTCAGCTAAAATTCGTACCTACAACTTCCCGCAAGGACGCGTGACAGATCATCGCATCGGCTATACTACCCATGACCTTCAAGGCTTCTTAGGTGGTGACATCCAGCCTATGATCGATGCCCTCACCGTTGCCGAGAATGCTGAACGAATGAAAGAAACAGAACTCTAAAGTTTGATAATATGGATTGGAAAAAATTCTGGGCACCTGTGCACGAAGAGATGCGTAAGGAGCAAATATGGGTTAATATCATAGGAGCTTTAGGTATTCTTCCTGCTGGCTATATAGGGAGGATGACAGATAGCTTCTTGGTATGTATGGGCATCATCGTATTATGGTACATCCTTGTCTTTTTCCTCTATCTCATTTACATGTATAATAAACATTGAATCATATGAATCGCAAAGAATTAATAGCACAAATCCGCGAGAAGCAGTCGTTTCTCTGCGTAGGTCTGGATACAGACATCAATAAGATTCCTCAGTGCATCATTGACGAAGCTAAGGCAAAGGATGGTGATGATTATATTTTCAGAGCCCTTTGCGAGTTTAACGCCCTCATTATCGATGCAACGGCTCCCTATTGTGTAGCCTACAAGCCAAACCTGGCTTTCTACGAGGCGTATGGTGTTGATGGCATTCTGGCTTTCGAAGCCACCGTCGATTATCTGAAAGAAGAATATCCCAACCACTTCATCATCGCCGATGCCAAACGTGGGGATATCGGCAACACTTCGAAGATGTATGCCAAGACATTCTTTGAGGAGTATGATGTCGATGCGCTGACCGTTGCTCCCTATATGGGTGAGGATTCGGTCACTCCTTTCCTCGGTTATGACGATAAGTGGGTCATCCTGTTGGCGCTGAATTCCAACAAAGGCTCTTACGATTTCCAGTTGACAGAGGATAAAGATGGCGAGCGCCTGTTTGAGAAGGTGCTGAAGAAATCGCAGGAATGGGGTAACGACGAAAACATGATGTATGTCGTTGGTGCTACCCAGGGACAGATGTTTGAGGATATCCGTAAGGTTGCCCCCAATCATTTCCTGTTAGTTCCAGGCGTCGGAGCCCAAGGTGGTTCGCTTCAGGAAGTCTGCAAATACGGTATGACGAAAGACTGCGGACTGCTGGTTAATTCTTCTCGCGGCATCATCTATGCCAGCAATGGTGAAGACTTTGCGGAAGTTGCTGCTCAGAAAGCCAAGGAATTGCAAGAGCAGATGGCTGAAGAAATAAAAAATAGAATGTAAAAGGTAAGAAGTAATACTTTTTACTCCAATGGTTTTACGAAGCGCATCTCACGAAGGATGCGCTTTTGTCTTTTCAGCACATAACTACTCGGACGTGCTGAATTATACTTTCTGGGATTGGGCAGGGTTGCAGCAATCAGTGCACACTGAGCCTTGGTGAGTTTGGAGGCAGTCGTTTGGAAATGCCATTCTGCCACAGCATCAGCTCCATAGATACCCTCCCCCATTTCTATCGAGTTCAGATAGACTTCCATGATGCGCTGTTTGGACCACATCAATTCTATCAATACCGTAAAATAGACCTCGAAGCCCTTGCGTACCCATGAACGACCAGGCCACAGGAAAACATTCTTAGCGGTCTGCTGACTGATGGTCGAAGCTCCTAATTTACGTTTCTCGGGATGTTTTATATTTCGGATAGCAGCATGCTCTATGGCTTTATAATCAAAACCGTGATGTTCCAGGAAACGTGCATCTTCACTGCCCATGACAGCAAGGGAGAGTGAAGGAGATATCTCCTCGTAAGGCACCCAGTGATGATGAAGCGTCAGTTCCCTACCCTCTGATATCTGTTCACCCAAACGGATAAACATCAATGGAGTGAACCATACCGGCACCCAACGCAAGACTACAACAGAAAGGATAGTGGAGGCGAAAAATGCCACCACTATCCACAAAAGAAATCTCTTAATCTTATGCAGTAACGCTTTCATTTACTGCAATGTACCAGCTTCAGCTTTCTGGATCATCTCCTTGCTGGCATACATGTAAACCTCTACACGACGGTTCTGCTGACGTCCGGCAGCTGTTGAGTTGTCGGCTACAGGATTGGTAGAACCCTGACCCTCTACACTCTTGATCTGCTTGCCTTGTACACCGCAAGAACGGAGATAGTTGCTCACGCTATTTGCACGGTTTACTGACAGAGGCTGGTTGATAGCGTCAGTACCAGTGTTGTCAGTATGACCGATAATAGCTACGTCACAATCCTGGTTAGAATTAAGAACGCGAGCAAACTCAGCCAGAGAATTCTTAGCACTGGTGCTGAGGTCAGCCTTACCAGTAGCAAACAGAATACCAGAATCGAAAGTTACCTTTACGGCATCCAGACCATTGGTGTCCTTCACGGTCTCTACCTGAGCATTCTCTACCTGCTGAGCAGCCTTCTTAGCCTTATCCATCTTCTTACCGATAATAGCACCAGCACCTGCACCTACGGCACCGCCTACTGCTACACCTACAGCGGTGTTACCTGCTATAGCACCGATAATACCACCTAACAAGGCACCGCCACCGGCACCAATACCTGCACCCTTCTGGGTGTTGTTACATGCGAAGAGCATTCCAACGCAGAGTAACAGAGAAATAATTTTTGTCTTCATGTCTATATTTCATTTAAAAATGATAATAATTTGTGGCAAAGATACAAAATAATTGATAATAATTTCGTAATTTTGCAGCAAATTTTGAAAAATAAAAGATTTTTATGGCAAAAGAACTCAAAGAAATGACTAAAAGAGCTGACAACTATAGTCAGTGGTATAACGATCTTGTAGTAAAGGCCGACCTTGCTGAGCAGTCTGCCGTACGCGGTTGTATGGTCATCAAGCCCTATGGTTATGCTATTTGGGAGAAGATGCAACAGCAACTTGATAAGATGTTTAAGGAAACTGGTGCTCAGAACGCTTATTTCCCTTTGCTGATTCCAAAATCATTCCTCAGCCGTGAGGCCGAACATGTAGAAGGTTTCGCTAAGGAGTGTGCAGTGGTTACTCACTACCGTCTGCGCGCTAAGGAAGACAAGAGTGGCGTAGAAGTTGACCCAACGGCAAAGTTGGAAGAGGAACTCATTGTACGCCCTACTTCTGAGACCATTATCTGGAACACCTATAAAAACTGGATTCACTCTTGGCGCGATCTGCCCTTGATGTGCAATCAATGGTGTAATGTGATGCGTTGGGAAATGCGCACCCGTCCTTTCCTCCGCACCTCCGAGTTCCTTTGGCAGGAGGGTCATACCGCCCATGCTACCAAGGAAGAAGCCGAGGCTGAAGCACAGAAGATGCTTGGCGTCTATGCCAAGTTTGCTGAAGAGTGGATGGCTGTTCCTGTACTGCAGGGTGTGAAGAGCGAGACGGAGCGTTTTGCCGGTGCTCTTGATACCTATACCATCGAAGCCATGATGCAGGACGGTAAAGCACTGCAGAGTGGTACCTCACACTTCCTCGGACAGAATTTTGCCAAGGCCTTCGAGGTTACTTATTTAAATAAGGAGAATAAACCTGAATACGTTTGGGCTACCTCTTGGGGCGTATCTACCCGACTCATCGGTGCCCTGATTATGACGCACTCGGATGACAACGGTTTGGTATTACCTCCACGCTTGGCTCCTATCCAGGTGGTTATCATCCCTATCGCCAATAAACCCGAACAGCTGGAACAGGTCAATCAGGAAGTTACACCTATTATAAATAAATTACGCGAAAAGGGCATCAGTGTGAAGTTCGACGATGCCGACAACAAGCGTCCAGGCTTCAAGTTTGCCGATTACGAATTAAAAGGTGTTCCTGTGCGTTTGGTCATCGGAGCTCGCGATTTAGAGAATGGCACCATCGAAGTGATGCGTCGCGATACTTTGGAAAAGGAAACCCGTCCACTGGAGGGTATTGCAGAATATGTAGAACAATTATTAGAGGATATTCAGAAGAACATCTTCGAGAAAGCCCGTAAATTCCGCGACGAGCACGTCTATGAATGCGATAACTACGAAGAGTTCAAGGAGCGTGTAAAGGACGGCGGATTCTTCCTCTGTCACTGGGATGGTACTGCCGAGACCGAGGCACAAATCAAGGAAGAGACACAAGCCACTATCCGTTGCGTACCTTTTGCCTACGAACAGACTCCTGGTGTTGACATGGTTAGTGGTAAACCCGCTAAACACCGTGTTATTATAGCCCGCAGCTATTAATATTTTGCATAAAATCAATGATTTACGAAAACTTTCGCCCAAAACATTTTGTGATGAGCGAAAGTTTTTGTAATTTTGCAGCCGATTTGCGGATTTATGCCGCAATATAGTTCACATAAAGTCTAACTTTATTAATTTTACAAACAAATTTAAATTATGTCAGAATTAACAAAGAACGTCCAGCCATTGAACGACTTCAATTGGGAAGAGTTTGAAAATGGTATGGTAGCCAACGTCAGCAAGGAAGAACTTGACAAGGCGTATGATGAAACACTGAACAAAGTAAGTGAGCATCAGGTTGTCGATGGTACTGTTATCAGCGTCGACAAGAAAGAGGTAGTCGTAAGCATCGGCTACAAGAGCGATGGTATTATCCCCGCTTCTGAATTCCGTTACAACCCCGACCTGAAGGTTGGTGATACCGTTGAGGTTTATGTAGAGAATGCAGAGGATAAGAAGGGACAACTCGTTCTCTCACACAAGAAGGCTCGTCTCTCTAAGAGCTGGGATCGTGTTAACGCAGCTCTCGACAACGAGGAAATCGTTCAGGGTTACATCAAGTGCCGCACGAAGGGCGGTATGATTGTTGACGTATTTGGCATTGAGGCCTTCTTGCCTGGTAGCCAGATTGACGTTCACCCCATACGCGACTACGACCAGTTCGTAGGCACCACCATGGACTTCAAGATTGTGAAGATCAATCAGGAGTTCCGCAATGTAGTAGTTTCTCACAAGGCTCTTATCGAAGCTGAGTTGGAAGCACAGAAGAAAGAAATCATCGGCAAGCTTGAGAAGGGTCAGATCCTCGAAGGTACCGTTAAGAACATCACTTCTTACGGTGTATTCGTTGACCTCGGCGGTGTTGACGGACTCATCCATATCACCGACCTTTCTTGGGGCCGCGTAGACGATCCTCATAAGGTAGTTGAGCTCGACCAGAAGATCAATGTTGTTATTCTCGACTTCGACGACGAGAAGAAGCGCATTGCCCTCGGTCTGAAGCAGCTTACTCCACATCCTTGGGATGCTTTGGATGCCAACCTGAAGGTAGGCGACCACGTAACTGGTAAGGTTGTTGTTATTGCCGACTACGGTGCATTTGTTGAGATTCAGCCAGGTGTTGAGGGTCTTATCCACGTTTCTGAGATGTCATGGAGCCAGCATCTGCGTTCAGCTCAGGAGTTCCTGAAGGTTGGCGACGAGGTAGAGGCTGTAGTTTTGACTCTCGATCGCGACGAGCGCAAGATGTCTCTGGGTATCAAGCAGTTGAAGGAAGACCCATGGGAGGCTATCGAAGTGAAATATCCTGTTGGAAGCAAGCATACCGCTAAGGTTCGCAACTTCACCAACTTCGGTGTATTCGTTGAATTGGAAGAAGGTGTTGACGGTCTGATTCACATCAGCGACCTCTCTTGGACTAAGAAGGTTAAGCATCCTTCTGAGTTCACTCAGGTTGGTGCAGAGATTGATGTTATTGTTCTCGACATCGACAAGGAGAACCGTCGTCTGTCTCTTGGCCACAAGCAGCTTGAGGATAATCCTTGGGATGTATTCGAGGCTAAGTACACTGTTGGTTCTATCCACGAGGGTAAGATTATCGAGTTGCTCGAGAAGGGTGCTGTTGTATCACTCGACAAGGATGTTGAGGGCTTCGCTACTCCAAAGCACCTCGTGAAGGAAGATGGTTCACAGGCTCAGCTTGGTGAGACTCTGCCATTCAAGGTTATCGAGTTCAACAAGGATTCTAAGCGTATCATCCTCTCTCACAGCCGTACCTTTGAGGATCCTCAGCGTGAGGAGAAGAAGGCAGCTGCTAAGAAGACACGCGCTGCTAAGAAGGACGATGCTCCAAAGATTGAGAATGTTGCAGCCAGCACAACACTGGGTGACCTCGACGTTCTTGCAAATCTGAAGGCACAAATGGAAAAGGGTGAGGAATAATCCCCCTCTCTTTCCACCTATATAATATAGGGCTGCATCCGAAAGAATGCAGCCCTAATTATTTGCCCTAAAATTTAATCTTAAAAGGGAAGGTCGTCGGTGCTACCGTCACCAGCGGGTTCTTGTGCAGGAGGGAATGGAGCCTCTGCAGACTGTGGTGGGAATGGAGTAGCCTGAGGTGCTGCCTGAGGAGCAGCAGCAGGAGCTACAGCGCCACGAGTCACGTTATAAGCACGGATTTCATTAAACCAACGTCCATTATACTCATGGGCATCAATATCAAAACTAACAGTTACATCTTCACCATTTTGGATGTTAAACTGTTTGATACGATCCTCTCCGAATATACGAAACACACACTTACGTGGGTATTGCCCAGGTACTTCAATCACATATTCCTGCGACATCCAAGGATTACCTGTGCGTGATGATACACCACTGTTAGCCGGTAAGACGGCAATAATTTTTCCTGTTAATTCCATAATAATTTATACGTTATAATATGTTGATTTTACGTTTCAGATTGCGAAATTACGAAAAATACTTTTAATTTGAGAATATTTTACGGAATATTTTTGCATTTGACCAAGTATTTTTGTATTTTTGTGGTCAATTTACAGGACTTAAAATAATTAAATAAAATACTCATGAGATTTACAGTATCAAGCACTGCGCTCAGCAGCAAACTCAATGCTCTATCAAGAGTCATTAACAGCAAGAATTCCTTGCCTATCTTAGCAGATTTTCTGTTCGACATCCAAGACAATGTTCTTTATCTTACTGCATCCGACAGTGAGAATGTGATGAAGACACAAATCGAATTAACAGAGAGCGACGACAATGTTCGATTTGCCATTGGTAACCACGACCTGCTTGAGGCAGTCAAAGGTTTTTCTGAGCAGCCAATCACATTCGATGTTAATTTGCAAGAGAATATCGCTAAAATCAATTATCAAAACGGTTTATTCTCACTGCCTATTGAGAATGCTGATGAATACCCACAGCCTCAGTCGGTAGCCGACAATGCCAATGTTATTACCATTTCCAGTAACATCTTGTCTGAGAATCTTAACCGCACACTTTTCGCCACAGCTCAAGACGAACTTCGTCCTGTGATGAATGGTGTCTATTTCGACCTGACTCCTGAATGCCTCGCCATTGTGGCTTCTGATGGACACAAACTGGTTCGCAACAAAATCTTTACGATTCATAGTGACCAGCCCGCATCATTTGTGTTACCCAAGAAGCCTGCGGCTTTGCTGAAGAATCTTCTGCAAAAGGATGGTGGTGATGTAGAAATTCGTTTCGACGAGCGCAATGCTCGCATTAGCTATGGCGATGGTGAGATTATCTGTCGTCTCATTGAGGGACGCTACCCCAACTACAACTCGGTAGTTCCACAGAACAATCCCAATATCCTGACGATTGACCGTGTAGGACTCTTGTCAGCCCTCCGTCGTGTTCAGCCATTTGCCAACGACTCCAGCAATTTGATTCGTTTCCATGTCGAAAATGGTATGCTACAGTTGGATGCTCAAGACTTTGATTTCTCAAAGACGGCTACCGAACGGATTTCATGCGACTACAATGGAACAGCTATGAGCATTGGTTTTAAAGGTGCTTCGTTTATCGAAATTCTGAGCAACTTCGATTGTGCTGAAGTCATTGTCAAGTTGGCTGACCCCAGTCGTGCCGGACTTGTTCTGCCCTCAGAACAGCCAGAGAATCAGGATGTGCTGATGTTGATGATGCCTATGCTTCTCAACGACTGATTTCGGTCAGTACATGAACACCGTTTTTTATCATTTAAGTTATGAAACTGAAATTACAGAGACCTCTTGTAATATTTGATTTGGAGACCACGGGCCTTGACTTAGTCAAGGACCGTGTCATTCAAATATCCTTTATCAAAGTTTTTCCTGACGGACGCGAAGAGCGTGGCAACTACCTGATTAATCCCGAGAAGCCTATTCCCGAAATGGTAGAGCAACTGACAGGAATCACCAACGATGATGTGAAGGATAAACCTACCTTTAAGCAAATGTCTCAACAGCTGAACCAAGTGTTCAGTGGCAGTGATATTGCAGGCTATAATTCCAATAATTTTGATGTTCCCCTACTCGCTGAAGAGTTTCTTCGTGCTGGCATTGATTTTGACTTCTCGAAAGCCCGTCTGATTGATGCTTGTGCTATTTTCAGAAAGATGGAACGTCGTAATCTGGCAGCTGCCTACAAATTCTACTGTGGACGTAAGATGGAGGAAGATTTCACAGCCCACCGTGCTGACGAAGATACGGAAGCCACTTATCGTGTGCTGCAAGGACAATTGGACATGTACACTCCAGAACGTCAGGAAGAAGAAGATCGCATTCTGCAGAATGACGTTCAATTCCTGGCTGATTTCTCGAAATCCAATAATAATATTGATTTCGCTGGTCGCATCATCATGGGCGACTTGCTTGACAGAACAGGACATGCCGTGCTTGACAAAGATGGTAATCCTGTCAAAACAGAACTCTTCAACTTTGGAAAGTACAAGGGACAACCTGTGGCTCAGGTGTTGCGCAACGACCCTGGCTACTATAGTTGGATCCTCAATGGCGATTTTACCTATAATACAAAACAAGTACTCACGCGCATACGCTTGCGTGAGAGTCAAATGAACAGATAAACTCCTATGCTCAAAGGCAAAAAGATCGTTTTGGGAATCACGGGCTCTATTGCAGCCTATAAGTCGTGCTATATCATCCGCGGCCTCATCAAGGCGGGTGCTGAAGTGCAGGTAGTCATCACCCCTGCAGGTAAGGAGTTTATAACGCCTATCACCCTTTCAGCACTCACCCAGAAGCCCGTTATCAGCGACTTCTTCTCACAGCGTGATGGTACATGGCACTCTCATGTATCATTGGGACTGTGGGCTGACGCCATGCTGATAGCCCCCTGCACAGCTTCTACACTGGGCAAGATGGCTCATGGTGTGGCCGACAATATGCTGATTACCACCTACCTGTCGATGAAAGCCCCTGTGTTCATTGCTCCCGCGATGGATCTTGATATGTACCAACACCCCACCACACAGGATAATCTCCGCAAACTGCAATCATTTGGCAATCAAGTCATTGAGCCGCAGAGTGGTTTCCTCGCTTCCGGTTTGGAGGGTAAAGGACGTATGGAGGAACCCGAACGTATTGTAGAGTATCTGGACAACTATTTCGAGAAGAAGGACTTAGCGGGTAAGAAAATAATGATTACCGCCGGTCCTACATATGAAA
>Ga0256405_10006683_pt1 | contig 18156 bp, 28 predicted proteins | sample RumenRJG_02DNA_FD_189096 | JGI IMG/M metagenome (GOLD analysis project Ga0256405, IMG submission 189096) | Bovine rumen microbial communities from Lethbridge, Alberta, Canada - RJG_02 | ecosystem: Host-associated > Mammals > Digestive system > Stomach > Rumen | place: Canada: Alberta... | reverse complement strand
CCCGGAGCAGACCCTTGCGGACGCCGTTGGACATCTTGCCATTGTAGCGCATCTCGTTGTACTGGTAGAGATTCTTAAGGGACGGAACATTGCTACCATGTCCACATATCGTGATGTCTCTCTCGGTCATTTCAGTCCTCCGGCACAGTGTTCCGGCGGTCATAGTCCGCCTTCAGCGCCGTGACGATTGCACCGATGAGTGTGTCAATCGCGGCGAGCGTGGCGGTCAGCTCCGCGGCGTGCGGCACCGCCCAGATATTGCACAGGGCGGACAGAAAAACGATAACGGGTGCGCCGATAAGCGCGACCATCTTGATGATGTCATAGACCTTGTTGGAAATCATTGATTGCCTCCTTCCATGAATACGCCCTTTTCGACCAGGCGCTTGTAAGTCGACTTGATGTGCTCCGATGCCATAACGGTATAGCTGTTCTTAAAATCCGGGTGTCGCTCGCAGAAATCGTCATAGGTGTCTATGTCGTCCAGCTGCTGGTGGAAGTATTCCCGGCTGTGCTCGATGCCGTTAAGGAGCTCATCATCAAAGCGCAGGATGTGTGTCCGGGCAAGGACAGCGGCGTTATGGTCTATCTTATCGGACAGCTTTTCCATCTGATCCGAAATCTCGGTAAGTCTCTGCTGTGTCTTGTCTTTCCGCGAGATGAGGAACTGGATGAACGCCCAGAAGCCCCCGGAAGCAAACACAGCGAGTATGATGTCTGTCGGCATCGTTCCCCCTCAATAGAAAAGGGAAGCGGTTACCCGCTCCCCCGTTGATAGTTTCGGCAGACCAAGCCGTCTTCCAACAGTCTGCCATTATCCCGCACCGACCGATACTTACAGCCTCGGTCAAGGGCTTTGGCTTGGCGGGATGTCCCTTTAATACTGTTGCCTTTCTCACCCGCTCCGCAGAACGGAAGCTTTCACCGACTGTCCGCAGACCCGGAGGGCGTGTCGTACCTACTGCCCGAAAAGGGCTGTGTTACTCAGTTAAAGTGTCCTATTACTTAGTCCGCATTCGCCGCAAGCCATTTTTCCGTTGCTTTTCTCCACAGCTTCGGGACATCTTCAAGCTTCCATACTTCCCCGGTCGAATCGTTGATTTCGCCGTTTTTGATCTTGATGCCGTAAAATCTGCCCATGTCGTCACCCCTCTGCCATGTCGGAAAGAACCGTGCCGATGTCCTCAATCGCTCCGTCCTGTACGTCCTGTGACTGCTCCAGTGCGTCCAGTCTCAGTTCTACATCCGTCTTTTCCCGGAAATGCATACGCACGATGATAGTGCCGCTTTCTCCGTCCTCTCTGGTGGTCGGTGCGGCGATGACGATGCCGTCATACTGCCCGGTAACTGCATCATCATGCAGGAATTCCAGATGTGAAACATTGTCTGCCGTAACCTTTCCGCAGACGAACATGGCGTTCGCTTCGTTCGTGGCGATGTGCGTGACTTCCGCAATGGAAGCGCCGTCCTCAATGTCGATAGTCGTTCCATCCATAAATCTGAGTTTGTCCATAATTTAATCCTCCTTTATTTTCTGTAACATAACGAATAAAGACGTACATTAAGGCGTGAACCACTACTCAACGCGTTCGGTGATGCATTTGAAATATACGGATTTACTGACCTTGAATTGTACTGATTATTGCCGTCAAATGTCGCATAGACAGCGACAGCGCCGTTGACTGTAACATTGACATTACCCGCAAAAGTATATCCAGAAGGTACAGTCGGAACTATTGCTGAACCCCCAAGACCAGTCCATGCTTTGCCGCCACCCGAATTAATGCCTTGCGTGATATTGACTTCGGCAGACGTCTCAGTCACTATCACCGCCATGTTGTTGATTAAATCGTTAAGCGTTTTCCCCTGTCTTGCATCAAGGGCATATCCGCTTGCCGTTGTGGTCAGGTTGTTTACCACATTGGCGGCATTAAATTTTGTCGCCACCAGTGCCGCCATATCGGAGAACCACTTGCTGATTTTTCCGAACAGCGTACTACCATTGTCCCCAACAGCAGGGACGGGGAACTGTGTAGATGGCTCGGTAATCGCGTCAATGGTCAGATTATCAATCTTTGTGGTCTGCTCTCCGGGCTTACCCTGCGGGATCGTGAAGTTAAAAACTGCCGCACCGGGAGTGCCCGTATTGGTAACCCTTGCTGTCTGTCCGTAAGGAACCGTTGTGGTAGACCCAACGGTTACGGTTGCGTCCGCTCCAGCGGCTCCGGTTGCTCCGGTTGCGCCAGTCTCACCAGTATCGCCTTTCGGCCCCTTGATGTGTCCAATCAATGTATTTACTACTGCCATTATTCCTCACCGTCCTCCGTCACATAGTAAAGATTTCCAGTTTCCTCGTCATAATGAAACATATCAGACAGGTCTGTCTGTGCTGACACATATAAATCCCCGGCATCATTGACCCACATCGTGAAAAATCCTGCGATTTCCGTGATAATGCCACCGTCACCCGCTGGCCCCTGCGGCCCCTGCGGCCCCTGCGGTCCGATAAATGCACCGCTGTCCAGTTTTGCCTGCACATCAGCCGCCACAGCATTGGCATTCGCCGCCGCAGTAGTTGCCGCAGTTTTCGCATCTTCAATCGAATCATAAAGTTCCTGTACTGACGCCGCATCAGATGCCGCTGATGCCGCTGACGTTGCCGCAGATGTCGCAGACGACGCGGAAGACTCAGCCGATGCTTTTGCCGCCGCCGCATTGTCATAGGTGACTTGGATGTATTCCGCGAGGTTTGCGGCGATGTCAACAGCCTGTTCAATTAGCGGGATGTCTGTCTCGGAGATTATTGTGTCATCCGTCAGCGGCGCAGGCTCCACGCGCAGAACGAAATTCAGCGTACCGATAATCTGCGATTCGGTTCTGACGCGCAACTCACACAGCACATCTCCCGCGATGGCAGTCATCTGCTGAGTAACAGTAAATGTTACTGTATTACCACTGATTGCGGTCGCCGCATAAGAAAATCCAGTATTATCAGGCTTATATCCATTAATCAACACAGCCGCGCCTGATGGGATCGAGAATGCGACATTGTTTTTGTACAACGTAAATTTTATAGCCTGTAAATTATTGTCGTATTGTGAACAATGAATCACAGGGCGAACGCCAACTGGTACAACATTTAAATTCACATCCTGTGTATACATTTAGCTCTCGTTGCCCTCCTTTCCATCAATAAACTGGGCCGTCATCAATGTAGCCATCACCGCCACTACCAGGATCGTCACCATCGTCACCGCCTTCGTCACCATCCCAATTGTGGGACTGGCAAAATTCCTCAATATTACGCAAGCGGTTGTCAAGCCACCGGATAGTCCGCGTCACATCCCACATTTCTCCATCCGACCCTTCATACCACCCGTCAAGCAGATACAGTCGTCGGAATCCTGCGGTGCCGTTGCGTCCGTTGATGCCGGCGGTGTCTCCGTTGGTCGCGGGATTCTCTACATCACCGACCCAATCGGAGTACATGATTTTTTCCTCGAAGGTAAAGCCCGGACAGCCGACTATATTTTCGTCATCGTTGTTTGACGTGACGTAAAAGCCGTCCGCCGGTGTCCCGAATGTCGAGCCGTAAATCGCCGCGCCGGTGATGGTGGATCCGCTCTTGATGTCGCCAGAAAACTGCCCGTCGGTGGCGTAAAGATTGCCGTTGCTGTCAACACTGAAGTTGTTGCCAATCTGGATAGTTCCGCCGCGGAAAGTGCCGTTGTTAGCTTTCAGGTTGCCGTTGCTGTCAACGGAAAAGTTGTTCCCGATGACAAGGCTTCCGCCGTTGGCATAAATTCCGTCTTTCGACCACCGCCCGATGACTTTCCCGGACGAATCGAGGATTACCAGATTGCCGTACGCGTTATTGACGCCGCCCAGACTGAGCGTGCCGTCCATTGTCCACGCCTGCGCATACGGCCCGGCATACGAGTTCGCAAAGCCGATGCCGTTCATGTTGATTCGCAGGACGCGCGTGGCGGCGGCGATGTTGTCGTTATTCAGCGCGAGGATTTCATTCGACCACCCGTCAGCATTGCGGTTCATGACGATATGGCCGCGGGTGCCAGCGTTCAGCACACCGGTCGCCCGGTCGATTTTCTGCGCAACCTGTGACATGGTCGCCGCCGCATCCACGGATGCGATGGTTTCCTCGATGGTGCCGGACAATGTGCTACGCACGTTTCCGACCTGGATGCTGTCATAGCGGTCAGCGAGAACATTCCAGACGATGTCAACGACTTTGCTCTTTGTGGAGATTCCCAGCTTTGCAAAAATGACCGTCACGGTGTCGCAAAGGTCGAGGTTTTTGGCGCCGGTCAGCAGCGACTTGTATTCTTCCGTATCAGGGAGGTTCACGAAGTCGATTTCCAGATTGACCGCCGGGATCCCGATGTTGTTCGCCGTGATGTACCGCTGGGTGTAATTACGAAGCTGTTCCACCGACGGCATCCCGTCAAACTTGTCGGAGAAGTCGAGCACCGCCGTCCGCTGGAACGGAAAGTTCGCCGCGGTCGGAGCGTGAACGACCTTTTCCGGGAGCGTGACGGTCGTGCCCTCAGACCCCCAAAAAGGATAGACGCCCGTGTAGGTGTTCAGAATTGTTTCTTCCTGTGTCAGGTCGGTCAGGTTCTTGCCGTACTGAATCGTATAGCCGTTGCCCTCGCCGCGTGCCCTGCAAAGCCTGACACTGTAGTTGTCAAAAAGCCATTCTCCGCCATAGATGTCGAGGATGCTTCCGGCGCGTCCGCCCATATAAGAGCGGATGCTTGTCGGGATCGGGACGGCGAAGTCATTGTCGGAAGTGAAATCCGCGGAAAAGCTGAAGGGATTCGACTCCGCGCTCATGCTCTTGAAATAAGCCAATGCGTTCGTCAGGTTCGCCGCCGTGAAGGGTGAAACCGGGATCCAGCTAAGCTGATAGCTGATGTGCTGAGCGAGGATAGTCACCGTGCCCCTCATCGGCTTGGTAATCTTGTAGACCCGGAAAGCCTGATTGCTCCGCCGTGCGGAAGGTTTCGCCACAATAATCGCGGAATGGACGATGTCCGCATAATGAGCACCGTCCACAGGATAGGTCAGTTCAAGCTCAAACTCGCCGTTCCGCGCCTCATGGACGGTACAAGAAATAGCGTCCGAAAGCCGCCCGATGCCGTTGGTGGTGAAGTTGGTGGCCGTGGGTGCAAAAAGTATCGGAATCATTTACCCTCCTCCTAGATAGACCACCAGCGCGGCGTGATTTCCACCCGGCTCCACCCGCTGAAACTGACGGCGTTCTCCCCCGGATCCAGTTCCGGGAAAGCACCGTTGACCAGCGTGGTCGTGCTGTTTCGGCTATTCGCACCCTCGTACACTTCCATCAGGTCGCAGTCGATGTCAGCATATGCGCTGCATCCCGTCACCCTGACGGGTGTGCCGTTGATGGTGACTGTACCGCCGGAGCCATAGCAACGAACAAGCGGCTTCGCCGGGTACAGCGTCGGGTTGTAGACCTTCCCGGCGGCTGTGTAGGTGACCGGGGTCTCGCCGGACTTCAGAAAGTGTTGCGGTTTGCAATCAAAGACCAAATCAAAAGCCGCTCCCACCCTGTCAGATGCAGAGAGTGAGAACGGCCCGACATAGCGTGCAAGCCTGAACTCATCTGGCTTGACGCTTTCCTCATAACGGTAATATTTTCCGTAATGGCTCGACAGATAGCCGCGCAGACCGTCCACATTAGTCTGCATGCCGTGCGGGATGTACGCTGAGATGGTCAACTCGAAGTTATGCCATCTGCCGTTGCTATAGACCAGTGCGCCGTTGCGGCCCGGGATCTCGACGCTTGTATCATCATGTGCCGCGCCGTCCCATGCGTTAGATGTCGCCACAAAAGTGCCGAAATCCGTGGAGGGCTTGCCGTCAAAAACAAAGTAATTTCTTTTGCTCATGCGTATACCGCCCTCCTGCTGCTGACCTGCGCATTAATGATGTCCGCGACCCTCTGGGCGATGATGCGCTCATCCTGCCCGGGCGCGCCGTAAACATTGACCGTAACTGCGCCATAAGCGCCGGCGGCCGGGGCATTCGCCCGGACATTTGCGGAAATGGTGCCGGTTGCCGCCGCGCTCAGGTCGTCCATTGCATCGGTCACGAGTCCCAGATTGTCCTCAATTCCGAGAGCAATGCCCGCCGGGATATAAGCGCCGATTTCATCCCGCATCAGCTTGGACGGGGATGCAATGCCGAAAAACTTCTTTACGCCGTCAAAAGCACCCTTGGCCGCATTGAGCGCCGCCGTGATGATTTTGTCACCGAAATCGCTGATACCCTGCGCGATGCCTTCGACCACATTTTTGCCGATTGCAAGCCAGTCGAATTTGCCGAATTCGTCCTTGATGCTGTTTGCGACTTCAAGCACCTTCCCCGGAATTTCCGGGATCGCGTTGATGATGCCGGTCAGCACCTGCCCGAGTAATTCCATGCCTTTCTGGAGCATGTCGGGGTAGTGTTCACCGATGCTCGCGAGAATCTGCGCCGCAACGGCAGCGATAGCGCCAACGATTTCCGGGAGATTCTGAACAATACCACCGGCAATCTGCGCCACCATCTGAACGCCCTGCTCGAGTAACTGCGGGCCGTTTTCCATCAGGTAGTTGATGACCTGGGTGATAAGCTCGCCGCCGGCGGTGATCATCTCGGGAAGACCCTCGAGGAATCCAGTGGCCGCATTGGCGACCATCTCCGTGCCCTGTGCGACAAATTCCGGGAGTCCGTCGGCAATGGCGCCCGCGACGCCGGTGACCAGCTCGGCCGCATGTGCCGCAATTTCGGGGACGCCGGTGACGATAGCCTCGCCGATGCCACTGATGCCTTCAACGATTTTTCCGACACCGCCCTCAGCGTCCCCGCTGAAGATGGTCGTAATACCGTCCATGATTTCAGTGAACGGCCCGAGGAAGTCCGCCACAAGGCCGCGCCCGAACCCGGCCATAGCTGTCTGCATGTCCTGCAGAGCGTCCTGATAAGCCGCTGCAGATTTGACCGCATCATCCGACATGACGCCACCGAGTTCATTTACCCGGTCTTTCATGGCCTGAGTGTCTTCGGCGGAAGTGTTCAGCAGAGCGGCCATTTCCTGAGCGGAGCGTCCGAGCAGTTCCTGAGCGAGCGCAGCACGTTCGGTGCCGCCCTCCATGCCCTGCAGGCCCTCAATGACGCGCCCAAAGAGGTCTTCCTGAGACATGCCGAGCGCTTCTTCCTGAGAGATACCCAGCTTCTGAAAAGCATCCGAACCGCTGGCCGCTTCGGAGGTCAGTTTCTTCATAGCGCCCTGCATGGCGGAGATGGAAGACCCCGAATGCTGAAGAACGGCGTCCCATTCCTGATATGCCTTCGCGCTGATGCCGATTTTCTGGCTCTGCTTGTCGATGGTGTCGCCCATCGCGGCGAGGTCGCCGACCTTGCCGATTGCCGTGGAGATTGCCGCGCCAATGCCGGCGGCTGCAACGACTCCCTTGATGGTAGATATTAATTTGTCCGAAAAAATAGCGCCGGACTCACTGCCGGCGCTGTCTGCTTCTCCGCGAAGCACATCGGTGATGCTCCCGGATATTCCTTCAGCGGAAGGAACGATTTGCACAAATGCTTTACCTAAATCAGGCATTATGTCCCTCCGTTCTACGTTTCCACTCTGCCATGAAATCCTCGCCCGAATCGAAGCCCTCGACCGCGCTGTCATCGCCGGTAAACATCTGTAGGAGCGATTTCGGGCGATTCTTGCCCTCCGCTCCGTCGGAGCTGTTCAGCCACTTGATGAGGTTCAGCGCGTCCGTCTCCGCAAGCTGTAAAAACAGCGGGAGCGATACGGGCAGACCGCCCATGACGGTGCGAATCCGTGAATCCTCTCGCAGACCGGCCGCCAGTGTAGCCGCATATAACGGCGGTAACCGACGGTAATCATAAATGTGGTAGGTCTCCGCAAAATCACAGATAAGCGCATCCTCATCGGCCGCCATCATCGTGGCGAGGATTAAGAGTTTTTTGCCTTGCGTTCTTCCCGTGTCGCCTTGAAGATGGCCGCGACCTCATCGCCCACACGAGACGTTTTGGCGCGTCCGTGCTCGTCCTCGCAGTGCTTGAGGAGTGCTTTTTTCTGCTCCTCCCCAAGCATCCGCGAAAGGACGGAGGAGAGTGCCATCATGTCATTGTGCTGGGCGCGGCCGATGTCCTCGAGGAGGTAAAAGTCATCGAGACAATCCGTGTCGACGCTGTACGCAAACCCTGTTTCTGTCTTTCCCTTGAAAATTGCCATAACCGCTTACCTCATGCTTTCAGGATGTACTCGTAATGAGTATTGCCGGTGTTGTCAGGCTGTGCCGCAATGGTCACCTGATAGCCGACCGCCGCACTGTCGGAATACGTGACATCACCGATCGCAGTAATCTTGCCGACCGGAATCACGACACGCTTGACCGCGCCGCCACGCATGACCATGTCTACAACCCACTCCGCATCTTCCTGTTCGTCAGAGTTGACATTGACAGTGATGCCAGTTGCAAGGGTGCCGGTCACGTTGTCCACTCCGAAAATGGCCTTGAGGACATCCACGTTCAGTGCCTCGATCAGCGTGAAAGTGAAGTTGTCGGCCTTATCGGTCTGGATATTAAGGACGGTATCGCCGCCCCATGCCTTGATGCCGGTATTTGTGATAGCGCCGGAATTGACCATGCCGGCGTCGGAGATGTATCCGAGATTCTTGAAAGCCTCGTTAAGCGCCGCCGCTGCAGTCGTCGGCAGAGCGGTTCCGAGAGGTGCGCGCGAGACCGCGCCGCCGACCTTGGCCTTGCCGGCGGTTACGTTGGTCACTTCGCTCATAGCATGTCCTCCTTAGTAAAAAGTGACGTCGAAGACTGCCTGATAGCGGTAGTGCTTCGACGCCGTATCCGTATAGTTATAATCCGAGTTCAAAGCCACCCGGGAAATACTGTCGAGCGTGATGGCGTCAAGCATCGCCGCCTTGACCCGCTCGTTCAGCGCCGCGGCATCGTAAAGGCTTGCCGCGTAGGACTGCACCGCGATGGTGGCACTGTCGATATGGTTGATTCTGCTCGACCCGGTCTTTTCGATAACGACAAAAACCGCCGGTCTGTCCGCCGGCACTTCCATGTAAACCGGGACATCCGGCAAGCAATCGCTGAGATAGTCCAGTATGGTTTTTTCAATCATTCTTAGCCACCTCCCCGACCGCCTTTAACAGTTTGTTGTCGAATCGTCCCGCCGGCTGGAAGACGGACGCGTTTACACGGTTCTGCCCTGTGAAAACGCTTACTTCTGCGCCCTCGCCATAGCTATCCTTGACAGCCTCTGCGAACTCTGTGCAGACCGCCGCCATCTCCGGCGATGTCAGGAGCTCCCGGACGCCTTCAGTGTTCAATTCAAAGCGGAAGTTACTCATAACGCTCGACCTTCACTTTCTTGTTCCATTCGAGCGGGATGAGTCCCTCGATGCCCTGCGTTGGTTTTCCGATGGTGCGGAAACGCTCCCCGAAAAACTCGACCGTTCGATTAGTCCAATCATTGACGTCACCTTTCGGAATTGCAAGCGTATAAGCAAGCTGTTTGCCGGTAAGGTTCAGCGTGTCGATGATGTCCTGCGTAGACGGTTCGCCAATCAGGACATTCTCGACCTCGACAGGATCTTCGACATAAACAGGACGATTGAAGTCATCGACGCCATCCTGAACACGTTCAAACAGCGTGACCGTTACTCCGTGAAGCCGTCCCATAATTCCACCGTCCCAATCTGCTGACGTCTCAACCCGAGCCGTTTAAGGTCGTTCCGCATGATAGCCGCTGCAATGCCACCGCCCGGGATCGCATAGGTGCCGCTCCAGGTATACCCGAGAGCACCCTGCGATTCCTGGGTCATCGGTTCGCCGTCCTGACTCTGCCGGAGCACCCGGACAACGATGTCGACCGTGACAAGCTTTGCCACGCTTGCATATGCAGCGCTGTCATTGACCATAGCGTCGAGGTCTTTCCCGACCTTCTGCGCTTCAATTCGGAGCGTGTCGGAGATAAGCGGTAAAATAGCCTCGATACGGGCCTGTTCGTCTGCCGTGTATTCCTTACCAGTCAGCGCCACAACATCCGCAAGAGTAGCAAAGCAACATGTCATTTCTTCGGCGCTCCTTTCCTCTTGGGCGCGGTCTTCTTCTCAACGGCGGGAGCCGGGGCGACAACCTTCTCCCAGTTGCCGCCCGTCAGCTCGCTGTTGGTGTTAATTACCGCGCCGGTCTTTTTGTTTCGGTACTCCATCAGGTGGTGGTTACCTTGACGCGTGCGAAGTGATCAGCCGCAAGGATGCCCCAGCCGATGTAAGCCTCAGCGCGCAGGCAGACCTCGTTGTATCTCTTCAGGTCGCGGCTTCTGCCGTCCGGATCGCCGTACTGGATGACCTCCAGCGGGACGTTCGCCGCATAGCCCCACTTGAAAGCGTTCTGGAAATCGCCTGCATAAACATGCACGGTGGTCGTGCCGGTCGCCGACTTCATCGGGACGGTCGAGTTAACATCGGAGCCCATGCCGTAGAAAGCATTCGGGTTCTGGCCGAAGCGGAACTCCGGATACTGGACAACGCCGTTGACCTTGATCGCAGACAGAGCCGCACCAGCCGCCGGAGACATTGCGATGCCGGTGACGATGCCGCCGTCAGCCTGGACAGCCTGGATCGCCGCGTCGATATTGTCATCGATAGATGCCGCCACATAGGTAACATCATTGCCAGTGGCAACACCGTCGAAAGAGTTGGTGCTCTGGAAGGTGGCCGCGGTCAGGTCTGCCGGGTTAAGGCCGTGGAAAGCAGCGATGTCGAGGCCGCGGGCGATCTTCTTTGCAAAGCCGTCAGCGAAGGTCTGCAGGGTCGGGATCCTTGCATCCTCGGAAGCGCGCAGGAACTCATCGGAAACTCTCGCCTGATAGACGAACTTGATGGGTCTGATCACGACCGGGGTCGCAGTTGCAGTGTTGGCCGGCTTCGCGCCGCCCTCACCAACGATGGAAGCCTCGCCATCGAGGTTGAAAACGAACTCGGAAATTCCGTTGAACGGGATCGGGGTCTGTGCGGACAGCTTAGCCAGGGAGCTGTAACCGCGAACCTTGGAAAACATCTCGGAAACAAGAGTAGTTGGGAAATTAGTGGATGCATTGAGAGTAGTTGCGGGCATAGTAGTCCTCCTTAGATATTATTGAGCGCCGCAGAGACGGAAGCCCATGCGGACGCCTCGGTATTTTTGACATTGGGTTCGCTCGACCCGAGCGGAGCGGCCGGTCTGTTATTGCCGATCAGTTTGACCATCGCTTCAGCATCTGCCCGGATGGCTTTCTCATCGTCGCCGGTGAGGCGGGACGCCATCTGATACGGAAGACCCGCTTCAAGCGCCACCTTGGTTTTTACCGAGGCCGTCTCGTACTGGTGGATCTTAGCGTTCAGTTCATCGACCGTGGCCTTGTGCCCGTCGATGGTTTCCTTCTGCTTCTGAAGCTGTTCCGTGAGGTGCGTGACCTGCTTCTTAAGGTCGTCATAATCGGCGTACTTTTCCGCCGCCTGCTTTTCGGCGCGCCTGATGCGGTCGCCGATAACTTTGTCGAGCTGTTCCTGAGTTTCGATTACGGTAAAATCTGCCATGAGTTAACCTTTCTCCCGATTTCCGGTCGGTATCCGTAGGTATTAAAAAAGCACCCCGGTCGGGATGCCTTAATAACTGACTTGCTGTCGTTTTTTATCTGCCTTACTTTCAGAGCAAATCCAGTGAGCAAGGATCATGCTGTCGAGCAGTGCGATGTCTGCGCCGTCCAGTGTGGAGCGGTAGCCTAAACCGCCATTAGAGCCGATTTTGCGGCGTTCGCAGTTGCTTATAACCTGCGTGACGGACGTCTGAGCCATGTGCTGAAACGTGCCCTGCTCCATCGCCATATCAAACACGCTGTTGGCCTTGATAATCTGCGGAACAGTGACGATCGCCGGGCGTTTGACGCCTTCCTGCTTCATTACGTCCATAAGCACGTCAATGCCGTTCTTGCCATCGGCCACAGCCTTCGCGATGTCTGCGTGCTCCATGAACTTGACTATCCATGTAACGCCGTTCCTAATCGGCTTGCAGTTGACCACCTCGCAGAAGATTTTATCCTCTGCTGTCCGGGCGGCTACAGCCAGGGCAACGTTTTCGCCGTCGATGCCGAACTTGATGCCAACGTAAAGTTTGCTCGTTAGCTTCGGAAGCTTGTCGGTCTGCAGCTGTTCCCACTCGTTCCGGCTGATTGCTGACCGCTGGTTGTACTTTATCCACAGACCGAGGCGCTGGATGTTGAAATCCGTCTTATCCTCGCCAATCTCGGAGCGGATCGTGCGCTCCTTGAGGATGGTGCCGAGGCTTGGGTTGGTCTCATACCACAGATCTACATCATCAGCGTTCGACATCTCCGGCACCGACCATTCCGCCCAGCCGCTTTCGAATGACTCCGCCTGCAAGACATGTTTGCGGTAGTTCGGGAAGACCGTGCCAGCGGAGATTGCCGTGGGCGGCGTCCCGAACATGATGGTCTGAGGATTTGCCGAATCCGTGACAACGTACTTCAGAGCGGTCTCCTGCTCGGGCGTATATTCCTGCGCCTCATCAATGATGAGCGTGTCATAACCTTCACCGAGGCCGCCGGTCGATGTCCGGGTGCGGAACTCTATGACGCCGCCGTCAGCGGTGTATAAGTGTTCCTTGCCAAATGCCCTGAAGGATGACTCAATCTCGATGTCGACCTTAGCGCAGAGGCGGCTCAGACGCTCCCAGATGGAATGCGCGGTACTTGCTCTGTGTGCCGTATAAAGGATGCGCTCCCCGTTCTTCAATCCGTAAATGCACCGCGCAAGGGCCATTTCCGACTTACCGTTCCGTCGCGGTACTGAATATCCGAACTTCTGATGCACCCAGAGGCCGTCGTCGTTTACGGCCATGATGTCATAGGTGAGCGCCACCTGCCATTCGAGCATGGTGTTCTCAGAGGCGTTGTAAAGCTCGACCGCCTCAGAACCTTTAGTTTCTGTGTAAGGCAAAACAACGGACACCGTCGGGGTTTGTCTCCCGACTCTGTCCATGCTTTACACCTCCACGCTTGCCGGGTCTTTGTTCCGCATAAGCGTCACCTCCCTTAGATGTTGACCCAGCCGCCTCCGGACGAGACGGAATGAGTCCTGCCAACGTGGTAATCTATTTCGCAGAGACAGCCGGGATGCCGTTCAAAGCACCCGGCGTCTTTTGCGTCCTTGTAATTGTCCCATTCCCCGCAGCGTTCGAGGCACCAAGCGCAGTCCTCGGAATACTTCGTACCGGCGCGGAGACCGACGTCCGAATATTTGCGGACGATACTAACCTCGAGCCCCATTTCCTCGCGGGCCTCAGCGTTCCTGCGGATTGTCTCATCGACTGCGCCGATGGTCTTCTGCTTGATCAGGTTCTCGACCAACCCCGGCGCGGCAAGTTTGCCGGCAAGCTCTTCCGCAATCCTGTCAGCGTCCGCCGGGTCGAACTCAGCGCGGAGCGTCCCGATGCCGAGGCGCGCTTTCTGGTTCTGCCGGAGTTGTGCCGTTGCGGCGCCGACAGCAGAATCATCATAGGCACGCTTTAGAACCGTTCTAAGGACGCCGACCAGCTCATCCTCTGCCACATCCTCAAAGCTGTCCCCAAGGGCATCAGCAAGCGCTTTCCCAAGCTTCTCCGCGTAGTTCTGCGCATCCACAAAAGTATCGATGCCGCGTACGGCTTTTTTACTCCGCGCATAGTTGCGGAGAATCACTTTCACATCATCCATATCAGATACCCGTAAGCTCGCGAAGCTTGTCTTCCGTAAAGTAATCCGGGAACGAGGTCTGAATCTTCATGATTGCGTCGCCAATGCCACCCAGCGCGGAAGCATCCGCCTCAAAGATAGGCGCCCACATGACGCGCGTTTTTGCAAGCTGATTCCGCGCATAAGGCACTTCATCGCGGATGCAGGCGGCGAGGTATCCGGCATTCAGCAGACCGACGCCGAAAGTCCGCTGGGCCTTGCGAGCGGTCAGGCGGAGCGTCTCATGCGCGGCCTTGATTGCCTCGGAGCTCGACGGGTTTTGCGACGGAAAACCGAGGTCGTCGAGCGTCAGACCGGTCTCGCCGGCAAACAATCCGGCAAGCTGGCGAAGCTGCTCCGTGTGCGGTGTCTGCGGAGCCGTCTGGAACTGGCCAACAACAGGCTTATCACCGTCATCATCCTTGTCGATCCGAAGCATGGACGACATGGTCACTTTCCATTTATCCATCTTTTCGGCGTTGGGATCCATTCCGAGAATCCACTTCTGTGGATAGCTGTAGAACTCCGCGGAAATCTCCGAACGCTTGACTGTGCGGACTGCGCTGTCGACAATGTCCATGCAGGCCCTGCTGATACGGGCATGACCGAAAGGCCTGGTTGCATCCGGGCGGTAAATCATCGGCACCAGCAGCGGATACGGCGCGACATTCTTGACCGTATACGGTTCCTTGCCCTTCTCGATGATCGTGGTCGCACCCGGAACGAAATACGCCTCGACAAGCGGATTGTCGAACTCATCAAACTCGATTACGGCGTATCCTTCTTTGAGCATATAGGTCACCGGGTCAATAATGCCGGTAGCGTGCCTGCCGTCGATAACCCGCATCTGAGGGAAGCCGTCCGCGCCGGTCGTGATATAGATAAAATCACATGCGCTTATCAGTGCCCCGAGGATTCCGGAATCGACCAGCACGTCCTGATTATTCATCTCGAAGATGTTTGCGAGGCCGTAGGCGTCATTTTCAAACCCCTGAAAAGTCAGGCGGTCAGCAAGACTGTCAACAGCCTTCGCGCACCATCCGAGGACGCTCATCATTCCGACCAGATCCGGCGGGGTACTAATGCCAAGGTCTGCCGCCCGGTGCTTCATGTCATAATAGCTGTACCGGAGCAGGACACGGCCTCTCTTGGCTATCAATTTGTTTCTGAGATATTCAATTCCCTTGTATGCCATGATTAAACCACCTTATCGCGCTTTGATGCATTGCACCCTACATGCGCTAGTTTTACATTGTTCCATGCGTGCTTGCCGCCTCGTACCACAGGAAAGATATGGTCGATTGACGGATAATTTCTGCCGACCGCATTTCGTTCTTTATCTATATCATTAAAGTCGCAAGGCTTTCCGCATAAGTAGCAAATGCCATTGTCGCGTTCATACAGTGCCTTAACCGTAATATCTGTATCTACTACTTGTTCGGGCGGTATGCGCTTAGACCTGCGGCTGAATTCGCATTCATCACTACATGTGTGTTTATGCGGAATCCATGTATCAAACTCTTTCCCGCACATCACGCACTTCCGATGATATTCCTTGCTTCCACGAATTTTGCGCGAACGGTCGCGGTCGTAATTCTTATGTTCACGCGCCCATTCTGCCACATAATCGGGATGCGCTTTTCGCCATTCGGTCTGATAATCCTTATTATCGTTTCGCCACTGGGACAAAGTAGCCTTGCGCCCCGCCTTTTTGCACGCATCAGAACAGTATTTGCTTTTTCCGTTAGTCTTCCAATATTCAGCACCGCATAGAGTGCATTTTGCTTTTATTTTCATTTCTCAACCATTTGAAAAACACACAGTGTGAATTTATGTGCAGTAACGGCGGGCGGATTGCCAGAACGTACCCGGGGAGGGACTCACCCCGCCCCATATCTGTAATCCGCCCAAATGGCGTGTTGTTCCAGTATGTCATTGGGGAGGGTCTTGTCAGAGTCGCCATCCACCTTGCGAGGTTCTATTAAGCTGTCCGACTTCTGGCGATTGCAGCACCGGTGTGCCAGCTGGAGGTTGCTGATGTCGCTGGGGTGGCCTCCTTTACTCACCGGGATAATATGGTCTACCGTCGGGGAAAGCGGATGCGGCGCTTTGTAAGAGAAGTCGACCGGCTTACCGCAGATCCCGCATACGGTCTGGGTCTTTAGGATCTTCTGCCGGGCGGCCTCAAATGCACCACGGTTCCCCGGGATACGGTCTGTACGCATAGAGCCCTCCAAGTAAACGAACGGGCCGCCTCAGATCTGAGAGACGGCCCTGTCGGTTATGGCAAGCTGGGAGTACTTGCCGAGGTTCCAGCCCTGAAACCTCTTGTAGCAGATTATCACGGAATAACCTCCCGTGAAGTCGGTACTTTACAGTTTCTGCGCCATGAGATAGTAGAACCGGCGGCGGCGCTCGTAGTAGGCGTCACGCTCCAACGGCATGCCTTCCTGATCATGGAGATACCAAAACGGCCGGTCTTCTGTAACGCCCTGCAAGAGCCAGCGGTAGATGTCCGGTGCGGCTTCGCGGACGGTATCCTCGAGTTTGTGCATCTTCCCGTCAAGGTCTGCGAGCCTGATCGCGGCGGAGCTGGTCGGGTCGCTTATGCCGTTGCCGTGAGGCATACCGTCATAGTTGACGCCGCTGATTCCTAGGGACGCCCGGAGGACATTTATCTCGACCTTCCATTCCGGGTACTGGAGGCAATGATGGTAGACTGTCAGAAAGCGCTGCTTAGGTAGCCAGTATTTACCGCTTTCCCGTGGTATCCATATTTTGCCCAATGGTATCACCTTCTTTCTCGTCTTCCACAAGCAGCTTGCAAATACTTTCCGTTATCCACATCGATTCCCATATCACAAGCCAAAGATCGCGATTTAAATCATGCCAATACGCAAACGGGCTATTAACTACTGTGTCATTGAACTTACGAATATCCTCAAGACATCTACGCGCAACGTTTTTCGGCATCCATACATCTACGTGAGAGGGTCTATAAGTTGAGCCGACCAACGGCATCACCTTCTTTCTCTTTCCGTGCCCTGTCATACTTCCGCCAGGTCTGATAGAGCGCATAGCAGACAGGATCCCGGACGAACTCACTTGCTTTTGCTCTCTGGTACGCTTCAATCAAGTCCATGACAGCATAGCCAATATCGGAGAGACGGGACTTCATGGTGTGTCCCCTTTCCACGGTTCCGGGAGCGGGCACCATGCGACCACTTCCGCAGGAGCGCTGACTCCTATCCAGACACCATTCAAGAACGCGCTTTCTTTAACATACCGTCCTTCGGGTATCCGCACGGTTACGTTGACAGATTCATAATCTTTCGGCAACCGCTCCTTGCACGAAATCCACTGCTGTGCGGATGGCACCCGCTCAATCGCCGCATAAATGTCATCTGCCTTGTACCACGCCTGATGCTCTGCATCGTTTGCGCCGTGAACCATTTCGCCGTTCTTGTTGATGTGATACCAGTCAACGCCCTCTATGGCATCAACGACAGCCGCTCTGCTGATTAAGTCATCCATCGGTTCTCCTTTCTGCATGACAGCACCAGTCAAGCGGCTTGACGCCGTGATTCCAGTATCCGCACCGTCTGTCATGGCATATCCAGTGTATGCAATCTCCACAGGCTACGATGTCCGGCTGTGCGGGTGGCAAAGAATCCAATCGCTCCTTCAGCATCCTTTGCATATCTTCATCAAATGCGGCGCCGCAATACTCAACAAGGTATGTTAAGGCGGCATCAATCGCCGCCTGTCTGCTGATTAGGTCATCCATTGTCTTTCCTTTCTCCTGCGCTACAAAAATCACTTGCGCTCGGTCTTATCGTGCTATCCGCAAACTGTCGACACTTTCCGTTTGGCATCATGTGTTTACATTCACCGCAGTAGATGATTTCTGGCTGTGCGGATGGCAAATCTTTTATCTGATCCCACACCTTTGCAACATTCTTGTCTCCAGTAACGCTCCATACTGCATCTACCACATCAATCGCCGCCTGTCTGCTGATTAAATCATTCATCCTGTTTACCTCTCATATCCGCTCCGCACATCGGACAGTAATTTGCCCTAGGCTTGCCCATAACCGTTGATATCGTTTTCTCTCCGCACTGGTCACACAACCACGTGTCGCCCCATCCAATTTCGGGATGGTATATCCACTTCCCCTTCTTTCGTTCTGGCTGTGCGGATGGTAACGCCTTGAGCCTGTCTCTTACTTCCGTTAGAACGTTCAAAGGGTCTGTGTAGCTCGGCTCGAACCAAGTCGCATCAATAGCCGCCCG
>Ga0256405_10006682_pt1 | contig 18156 bp, 18 predicted proteins | sample RumenRJG_02DNA_FD_189096 | JGI IMG/M metagenome (GOLD analysis project Ga0256405, IMG submission 189096) | Bovine rumen microbial communities from Lethbridge, Alberta, Canada - RJG_02 | ecosystem: Host-associated > Mammals > Digestive system > Stomach > Rumen | place: Canada: Alberta... | reverse complement strand
GAAGGACGGTCGGGAATTCACGCCTGTGGAGATTCTGTAAGACGTTGCGGCATCTGCCGTGGCGCAGGGGTCAGCGAATCAGGAATCCCCTGCCTTTAGGCATGGGGAGCCGTCAACCGACGAACTTGTAAAACATTGATTTTTTGCCATGCAGAAAAGCACGTACGCTAGAAAACGGACATTTCCGTTCTGTCCTTGACGCACTCGGATGCGATGAAGTGCCTTTTGATAATAAATGTCGTCAGGAAAATCTTCTGGAACGATGGCACACTTTCCGATTTCTCCGCCCTCGCATACGAGCAAATCTCCCGGAAGTACGCGATAACGTTTGAGTTCTTCTGGCTTGAACGTCATCTCCTGCAAGTCATCGAGATTGATGTGTCCCCATTGAACGTCCGAATTTCTCAGATAGCTTTTCGTATTTTGGGCATCAATTCGTTTTTCGTCAAGCATTTTTCCAAGCTCGATGTTATACGACCATCCCATTTTGTGGACGTACCACGTTTCGGGAATCTCCCCAATCCACTCGACGCCGCTGTCCTTCCTCGCCACCTCTGGATGCAGCCCCTTCGTCACCGTCTCTGTGATAAGGGATTGCTTGAACGCGTCTAGCTTTTCTATCAACCGCTCGGCCTTCCGAATCGCTTCGTCCATCGCCGAACATTTCGCATCCAAGAATGTGACAATGGCTCGTTGTTGTTCAACCGGCCATTTCACGAGTGGAATACTCATAATTTTGTCTTTTGTGAAATGGGGAATCGTTGCCTTGTTGCACACATAGTCAACGTAATTCCCCTGGACAAGCATCCCGATATAGTACATGAGATAGCGCGTGTTATACGCATCGGATGTAGCACGGATACGATGCAGGGAGTTTTGGAAGCATATGCCATGAACGTCTGTTCCAGAAGGAATCGTAGCTGCGCCTCCTGCGCCAGCACCGCCTTCGACCACCAATAAATCTCCAGCCGCCAGCGAATAGAGTTCTTGCTCCTTCGGGGAGAACCACATCGCTTTCAAATCGGAAAAATCGACGTTATCAAAATGTACGTCTTTAGCACAGATATATGGCAGCTTTTTATCTGCTGGAGTTGCAGGAGAAGAGCAGACCATTTTGCCTAAGACGCTGCTATAAGCCCGACTGGTGCGCATGATGTCGCACTCCTCCGGAATCTCCCCGATCCACGCGATCCCGCTGTCCTTCATCTTCCGCATGTTCGTCCTCCGTTCCTTCGTCTCTCGAAAACATTCGACGCAGCCCGCCGGAAAACCTGCAAAAGCGCGCAAGCATCCGTCCCCAGACGCTTGCGCGCTTTTTGTAATGTTCCGTTTTATGCCATCTGCACCGACATGATTTCCTTCGGGAATTTCATGATGGCACGAAGATAAGACACTGCCGTAGCATCCAGCTGGCGTCGTCCCTGCTCCCAATTTCGTAGTGTCGAGATGGGAATGCCGAATGCATGGGAAAACTCGCTCTGAGACATGTGAAGCTGCTCACGGATTTCCTTCGGCTCTACACGATAGACCATCGTTTTCTTCAATCCAGCGACTGGCTCGCCCTTGGCGTCTGCCAATGCTTCATTCAGCCCCTCCAAAATAGCTGCGGCAGCGGGGGAAATCTGTTCACTCATGATGCTCACCATCTTTCTCGCGAAATGTTGCTTTCAGCTGTTCTGCTACTACACGGAATAATTTCTTCTCGGCTTCTGACAGGTTGACCTGTACATTCTTCGGATAAGCATATAGCAGGTAAACAGGATGATTTTCGTTGTAGACATAATAGATGACACGAACACCGCCGCGTTTTCCGTGTCCATTTGCCTGCCAGCGAATCTTCCGAATGCCACCTGCACCGGGTATGACATCGCCCAACGCAAAATTCACGCCGATGTAGTTTTTGAACTCAATCTGTGTTTCTTCATCCCAAAATTTTTCAACCGCTTTTTGATAAGGCGTCGTTTCTACGACAACCTGTGGAATCCGTTCGTCTTTCATAGTTTCATTATACGTCATTGGCACACTCTACGCAATCTATTTTACCATTTCCGTTCCAAAAATCTCTTCGAGGCTCCCGTCGAGCTCTTTTGCGATGGCGCGGATGTCTTTGGAGATTTCTGCGGACGGCTGCGGCGGTTCGTAGTGGTAGAAGTAGCGCGTGAAGGGAATTTCGTAGCCGATCTTCGTTTTCTTTTCATCGACCCAGGCGTCGGGTGCGAAGGGAAGAACTTCGCGCTGCATGTAGGCGTCGATGCTTTCGGTGAGCGGGACGTTCTCCGTGTCGCGGCGCGCGGGATCGGGCTGGAGCTTTCCGCGCTTGCGGATGGGCTGGCCGTCTTCCCCGAGCAACGGGCGCTCGACGGTGATTTTCTGATAGCCGAATGCCTCATTCGGGAAAATCTTGCAATGCTCCGTTTCTCGGAAGTCGCCGTAGATGCGGCTGATTTCTTCGATCTGTTCTTCGGAGATTTCGACGCGCTTGCTTCCGAGCGATTTTCGCATTTTCGTGTAGATGCCGTTCGCGTTGATGAGCTGCACTTTGCCGCGCCGCTCGGGCGTCTTGCGGTTCGAGAGCACCCAGATGTATGTCGCAATGCCCGTGTTGTAAAAGATGTCGTTCGGCAGGGCGATGATGGCTTCGATGAGGTCGTGCTCGAGCAGGTAGCGGCGGATTTCCGAGGGACCACTGCCTGCGTCGCCGGTGAAAAGCGGCGAGCCGTTGTGGATGATGGCGACGCGGCTGCCGGTCTTTTTCATTTTGCTGACGGCGGTTTCGAGGAAGAGCATCTGGCTGTCGCCGATGGCAGGCACGCCCGCGCCAAAGCGTCCGGCGAAACCGTTCGCCTGCTCGTCCGTCACGGCTTTCTTCTCATTCTTCCACTCGCGTCCGAACGGCGGATTGCTGAGGATGTAGTCAAACGTGTCGCCTGCGAACTGGTCGTCCGAGAGCGTGTTGCCGGGGCGGATGTGCGAGGCGTCTTCGCCTTTAATGAGCGTGTCCGCCTGGCAGATGGCGAACGTCTGATCGTTGATTTCCTGCCCGTAGGGGATGAGCGTCGCGGAGGCGTTGAGCTTTTTGAGATATTCGCTCGCGACGGAGAGCATGCCGCCAGTGCCGCAGGCGGGATCGTAGAGCGTCTTGATGGCGTCTGGCGAGGTGAGCATTTCATCGTCGTCCATGAAGAGGATGTTGACCATGAGCCGGATGACTTCGCTCGGCGTGTAGTGCTGCCCGGCGTCCTCGTTGCTGGACTCGGAGAATTTGCGGATGATTTCTTCAAAGACGTAGCCCATTTCCAGATTGGAAATGTGGTCGGGATGGAAGTCGCCTTTCTCCTTCGTGAATTCTTGCAGGACAATGTAGAGGATGCCTTTCTCGTCCATACGCGTGATCTCGGGATCGAAGTTGAACCGCTTGATGATTTCGCGCACGTTCGCAGAGAATCCCTGCAGGTACTGGCGGAAGTTCGCCGCGATGTTGTCGGGATCATCGAGCAGCGTCTCGAATGTGTACGGGCTCGTGTTGTAGAAGGAATGTCCGGAGACTTTGCAGAGGCGCTTGTCCATCATCTTTGCATTGACCCGATAGACCGCCGGTGCCTCGTTCACTGCCTCGGCGACCTCTTTCTTCGTGCCGGACAGCACGCAGTCAAATCGCCGGATCACCGTCAGCGGCAAAATGACGTTGCCGTACTCATGTGGCTTGTAGACGCCCGTCAGCTTGTCGGCGATGGCCCAGATGAGGTCTGCTTTTTCTTTCACATTTCCAAGAAGCCCCACAAATCATTCCTCCCATTTCCTTTTGCTTTCAGTATATCGTTTTTTTGCGACGGACGATCGAGTAGGAGGGATTTCTGATTAGAAATCCCGACCTCTCACACCACCGTGCGTACCGTTCGGTACACGGCGGTTCCCTAGTTTTCACTTACTTGCCGGTAATAGCTCGTCATGGTGATATAGCCAAGACGGGCTATTTCTTTGTTGGTGAGGACAGCGTTCAGCATGAGCGCCGCCCTCCATACGCCCTTTCGGCAGTTCGCCAATTCGTGCACCTTCCATTCGGGGATGTTGTACTGGCGTATCATCCGGTATCTCGTCCGGATTCTCTTCCACTGCTTCCAATAGATGGCGCGGATTTTCCGTCGGAGCCATTCATCCGTGCTCTTGAGCACCTGCTTCATGTCCGCCAGCTTGAAGTAGTTCACCCAGCCCTTCACGAATCGTTTCAGGATGAGCGGACGGTCTTCGTTGCTCGTCGCTTTCCGTCGGTTCAGAATCTCCCGCAGGCGGTTCTTCATCTTCATCAGCGATTTCGCGTGCACCTTGAATCGGCATTCTCCGTTCTTGCGGTAGAAGCCGTAACCAAGATATTTCACGTAACGGATATGCGCCACATGCGTTTTGTCCCGATTCACTTTCAGGAAGAGTTTCCCTTCGATGTATCGGGTGATGCTTTCCAAGGTTCTCTGGGCGCTTCGCCGGCTCTTGCAGAGAATCATGCAGTCGTCGGCATAGCGGACGAATTTGTGCCCGCGCCGCTCCAGTTCCTTGTCAAGCTCGTTGAGCATGATGTTGCTCAGAAGAGGGCTCAATGGCCCTCCCTGCGGCACGCCCTTCTCGCTCTTCTCAAACACGCCTCTGCGGATGACTCCGGCGTTCAAGTATTTGTGGATGAGCGAGACAAGCCTGCCGTCTTTCACGGTTCTGGAGAGGACTTCGATGAGTTTGCTTTGGCAAACGGTGTCGAAGAATTTCTCCAAGTCCATGTCAACGACGTAGACATAGCCGTTGTCGGCGTATGCCTTGCATTGTTTCAGGGCGTCATGGGCTCCGCGCTTCGGACGGAATCCGAAGCTGCTTTCTGAGAATTGCGGTTCGTACATCGGCATGAGCACTTGGGCGATGGCCTGCTGTATCATGCGGTCTACGACTGTCGGGATTCCCAGCTTGCGGAATTTTCCCTTTTCTTCTTTGGGGATTTCTACCCTGCGGACGGGGTTCGGCTGATATTTGCCGTCCCGTATCTGCGTGAGGAGTTCCAGCCGGTGTTCTTTCAGATACGGCAGAAGTTCATCTACTCTCATCCGATCGACGCCGCCTGTTCCCCGGTGGGATTTCACCTTTCGGTACGCGGCATTGAGATTGTCCCGTTCCAGCACTTTCTTCAGCAGACTGTCCGCTGGCAAGTTCGTGATGATGTCGTTGTGTTCAGCAATCCGCACACGGGCAGACGCTTCCGCTTGTCCTCCCCGTTCCGCGGGTACCTTCTGCGGACAGCCTTCGTTATGAAGTTTTCTGTCTTTGGTTCCATGCTTGGTTGCATTCATTGACTGACATCTCCTAAGGTTCAGCCCTTCCCAGGCGGTCTATAGCCCGTCCGGTACTATGGCCTCGGCTGACTCCTTGCGACAAATCTTGTTTCAACCACGGCCGCCAAATTCATGGCATTGGCCGTGTCCGCAAGGTCTCCCCGGGTAAGAGCGCGTTCTTTCTCTCCATGTGCCTGCCGTATCTACTTCCAGATGTTCCGAGCAGCTTTTGGACTTCGGCTTGTTTGGCAGCCTTATCCGCATCTGTCAGCCTTATACGGTTTCTGTTCGTCAGGCCAGAGATTTGCCTGCGCCTTCCTTCAGATTCCACCTCACGATGGACACCCTTGGCTTCGGCTATGACTTTCCCGCTACTGAGGCAGTCTAGGGACTTTCACCCATGAGAACGCGCCCATGCCGGGCGTACCAAAAACTCGGGGCAAAAAAGTGCTTTTTTTGTCCCGAGTTTTTTATTCAACACAATATATCTTTCGCACGTTGCTTCGTCTGTTCGGATAAGTGATTGCTCTGCTGAATCGTGTTCCAGAGAAGCTCTCGCATCGTATCGTATTCTTCTTCACTGACTGAAATCTGGATTGTCTTGAAATTTTCTACTTCCCCATCTTCCGGAACGGCCTCCATCAATTGTTGAAGATCTTCCACTTTCTGAATGGAAGCGAGTTCCTTCGGAACAACTTTTACAAATCGTTTATCCCGAAAAAGATCATCGACATAGATTTCCTGCTGGAGCGCCTCCGGCAGCTTCGCGAGCGCCTGCGCCTGTCCCAGTTTGATGAAGGAACCATTCGCCGTCCGCTTGTCTAGAAATGGAAGAAATTCGGGAATCAACGTACGGAAACGCATGATGCCCTTGATTGTGCCTCCGCTGACACCGAGTGATTCTCCAATAATGTCGTTGATGCGTTTCCGATGTTCATGCCATTTAGCAGAACGACTAGCTCGCTGTTGCTTCATGAGTTGTCCCATTTGGATGACTGCCGTAATCATAACAGCCTTTACTTCTTTCTGCCGTTGCGTCGTATTGTCCATGATGATGATCTGACGTGCCTCGTTTTCATCCAGCTTGTCATGGTCATAGACATTACAACGCATCGTTCCGAGGCTGTCCACGTATTGAGGAAAAAGCTGCAAGAGCATCTTGAGTGCACGATAGCGCGTATGGCCGCCAAGAATCATATATCTGCCATCTTCCTGCTGCCAGACGATAGCAGGATGCAAAAGTCCATAATCCAAAATGGACTGCATGAGACGTCGCATCGTCTCATGATCTGGCTTCGGAAAAAAGTTCCATGCATCAGGCGCTGGAAACAGCTGTTCCAACGGAATCTGTCTTTCATAATGCGAAGGATACAGAACAGAAATACGTTCATCAATATCCTTCCGATCTTTCTGTTCGACAGTAATTTCTTTCGGATCCTTTGGCATCTCTGGATTGGATTTTTCCGTCTGGAACATCGAAGCATCAAACGTCATGTCTCCGTCGATGACTTCCTGCCGCACGCGATAGCCGGACGGCTGTTGCTTCTGATGATTGCTCATAATGCTGCCAGAACCTCCTCATACAGTTTCTCGAAATCTTTCCCGATTTTCTTGTTGCGGAACTTGTCCGTCACGGCAGCCTGGAAATTTTCTGCTTTCCGCACGTCCTCGCTATCGCGGACGGTCGTCTGGAAAACGACGCCTTCCGCTTTGCCACCATTCATCGCTGCAATTTCCTGCGGGACGGCCTCTCGTGCGGCCGGGATAAATTCCTTTGCGCTACTTGTATTCTGCTTCACGCAGTTGAAGAACATACCGAGATAACGAAGATTCGGCGTTGCGCGGCGGCTCTTGCGGATGCAGTCATAAATCTGATAGAGGCCTGCGACAGAGTTGTTTGACGGCTGCGTCGGAACAAGCACGCAATCCGATGCCTGCAAGGGGAGCGTCGTCTCTGCATTGTTCGATGGATGCGTGTCTATGAGGATAATATCGTACTGCTGGAGCTTCTTGACATCCTCGATAATATCCTGCCACGGATTGATGCCGTACTCGACACGTGCAGTCTTGATTTTTTCCAGAAAGGCGTCACTACTGACAATCTCATGACCCGGGATGAGATCGATGCCCTTGTACTGCGTCGGCGTGATGAAATGATCGACGCTGAGCCCGCTCTGAGCGATATCCGAAAGGATGGCATTCTTGATGTTTTGCTTGTCGTTGAGCGGTGCTTGCATGATGAGCGTCAAATTAATCTGCGCATCTGCATCGATCAGCAGCACGCGCTGATGCCCCTGCTTCGCAAAAAGATAAGCAAGCGCCGCTGTCGTCGTCGTCTTTCCGACGCCTCCCTTGTTGTTTGCGATGCAGAGGACATGCTTTGTTTCCACCGGGGTCTGTACCTCTTTTTCCAGCATACGAATGCCATCCTTTCCATTGTACTTATACTTTGCCAGAAGATCCATAATCGCCTCATCGAGCAGACGCGACTTCGCGGTATGCACGGCATGGCTTAAATTGTCCAGCCGGTCTGCCAGGGAAATGTTGACGGATGCGGAGATAATCTTTCGTTTGACGGGAGTATTTCTTGGCATAACGATTTCTCCAAAACTTATTAAGTTTATCTTGAACTTATCATATCACAGAGAATATCGTTTGACAAGACAAAAAAAGCCCGTGCGGTCATCGTTGGCCGTACGGGCGTCCTGTCAAAACAGGGATGGTTCTTCTTCTACATTGAGCGTCTTCGCTAAAATCATGGACTTGATCAGGCGTCGCACACTTCGGACTTCGGACGATCGGCCATCTCGTTTGAGCAGGCGCTGCATATCGAGTTTCCTACCATTCATAAGACGATTGATGTCCTTTCGATGTGTTTCTGCAAATTGATACAGCTCCTGGTCGGAAAGCTGCGAAAAATACGTTTTAGCCTGTTGAGAGATTTCTGCATCGGCTTTTGCCTCGTCCTCTGCATCGAGATAGGCACGCTGCCTTTTCAGACGCTCCCTCGTCTTTTTCTGCGCTTCCGCTTTTTTCGAGAGTTGCGGACTGTTTGCCACCCATCCTTTTGTCACGGCCTTGTTAATGATGCCACCAACCTCTTCCGGTCGCGTAATTTGATGGTTGCGGCAGTAGGTCAGTGCATGTGTGACTTCGCTTTGCAAGAGGTCATCCGAACCGCGATAATTCAACAGGACGCGCAGATATGTCGGCTGAAAGCCGGCGTTGAGTGCTTGTCCGATGATGGTCTGGCGCTGGAGTGAAACGCTGGAGACATCTTTGTATTGTGTCGGCGAGAGTTTGGAAAAATCATACATTGACATGACGCCGGGTGCAATCTTCTTCATGGAGAATTGAAAGAAGATGCGATCGGCTGGAGCACCGCCGCGTTCTCCATTCGTCTTGAGAGAAAAATCTTCATAACCAACAAGCTGATGGATGGTCTTGATGGCCGGGAGAAGCACCTTTTTCTTGAAATCGTTCGGATTGGTATATTTCCCAACGAGGCCGAGCGTATCACGGATTTGGTCGAATGTAACGGAATGGATGCCCATAAGATCGAGTCCGTGCAGAAAGATGAAAAGTTGCAATGTGTTCCGTCGTTTTGATAACGTCAAGATATCATTCCAAGCAATGAAGCCGCCAGATGTCTTGTATTGGAACAGGATTTCGTTAACACGAGGATGTATTTCGATGTCAAGACGCTTTGTTTTGGCATCGTATTCCAGTCCATTTAGGTAGCCGTAGGCAGAAAAGCTGACTTCTTTCTCTTTGTGATCGACGTTTGAAAAATCAGGAAGCAAGATTTCTTCTCGACGAAGAGCGCGGAATAGATTGGCTACATAGCGCCCACGTCCTTGGCCTGGATTGATGCCGAGCATATCTGCAAGCTCCAAAGCGTTGAAGGAATAGTGGATGACGGAGGTGGCGAGGTGATTTTCCTCGATTAAGGTGACTAGTAGATAGAACGCAGCGAGTTCCATCTGTTTGCCGACGCCGTGTTTTGCAAACGTCATCTCTCGTGTAAGACGGAGCATATATTGCTGGAGTGGATCGACATGAATCATTGTGCTTGGAACGAGCGTTTCTGTTGATGTTTTTTTTGTCATGATGTCACCTTCTTTTTATCCTTCGTGAAAAGTATAGCATATCAGAAAATGGGAATCCATCGAGAAATCTTTCCCGATTTTATCTGGAGGGGTTATATATATTTAGAGTAGACGTATAAGTAACGTATATAGGAATTGTGAAATGTAACATCAGGAATTGAGAATTTGCAAGGGCGGAATCAGTTTCAGATAGGGAAGGATTTCTCGATAAATAGGGAAAGATTTCTCGAATAGGGAAAGATTTCTCGAAATGCTATTTTGCAAAGAATCTAGGAATCATGCGGGATGGCACGTAGTTTTCAAAAAATAAATAGGGAAAGATTTCTCGTTTACAAAGATAGTAGTTCGAGAAATTTGTCCTTATTTATCATGAGCCCTCGAAAACATTGGATTTTTATACAGATGAGATTTCCGTTTTTTGATGGAAATGGGGAAAGATTTCTCGACTTTGAATGGAAATGGGGAAGGATTTCTCGAAGACAAAAAGCGAAAGAAAGTTATCCACAAAGATATCTACATGTTATCAACAGGATTATCCACATCATTTTGAGCAGGCTCTCAAATGTTGCGTATACCGATGAATCAGAGCCACCCAATATGATGGCGGGAGCCATCATCAGGCCTCGGGCCGATTTTTCAATCTGCTCATGAGAGCCATCCACGCTGAATGGACAACGTGGATGACCCTGATCAGCAGGTTGAAGGATGGTCAGTCGTCAGCGTGGCGTTTCCGCATGGAAATGTCACCGTCAATCTGGATGGTGTAGGCCGTGCTGGTCAGTCGGTCCAGGATGGCATCCGCGACTGCCGAGCCTCCGAGATTCTCGTGCCAGCCCTCGGGGCCGAACTGCGAGCACACGATGGTCGTGGCATGGTCGACGCGGCGCTCCATGATCTCGAGCAGGCTCTGCTGCTCTTCCTCCGTAGCCTTGTACAAGAGGAACTCGTCAAGGATGAGCACGGTCGTCTTCTGGCATTTGCGCAGGAACTCTTCGCGCTTGCCGTTGAGGTCTGCCGTGCGGTAGCTGGCGAAAAGGTCTGGCAGGCGCATATAGAGCACCTTGAAATCGTCGTAGCAGGCGTTGACGCCGAGCGCGTTGGCGATGTAGGTCTTGCCAGAGCCGGTCGCTCCGATAATGACCACGTTGCGATGGCGCTCGATGTAGCTGTTCGTGCCGAGGCTGTCGATGAGCTCCTTGTTCAGGTGACGGTCTGGCAAGTATTCGATGCCTCCGAGGCTTGCATTCGGATAGAGCAGGTGCGCGTTCTTCAGCAGGCGGGCCAGATGGTGGTTGTGGCGGTTGTCGTACTCATGGTCAACCAGCATGGCGAAGCGGTCGTCGAAAGTCAGATCGGAGAAGCGGTCGATCTGTTCCATCTGTTGTTCATAGGCATCCGCCATCGCGGAAAGCCGGATTTCACGCAGCTTGCGGAGGGTGTCATTTCTCATGGCTCTGCCCTCCGTAGTAAGCGGCGCCACGAAGGAATGCATGACTTTTCAGCTGCTGCTGCTTCTCATGCTCCGTGATGTCCTGTCCCTGCTTCAAGATGCTGCTGATGTAGCTGTAGCGCGGGGCGTGATCCTTTTCGAGAGCCGCAGCGCAGGCCTTTTCCAAGCACTCGGGCGTGTACTTGTCCGAAAGCTTCAAGAGAGCGATACAAGACTTGTACGCCTGCTCCTCGACTTGGTAGGATGCGAGGCGCTGCTTGATGACCTGTTGCGTCGCCGGGCCAATCTTGGAAGCCCAGCGCAGGAAGCGCTTGCCGTCCCAGAGGCTGTATAGCTGGTGGTTCGGCGGCATGTGCTCCGGCAGCGTCGAATACTGGTGGCGCTTCCCAAACAGGCGCTGGTGCGTGGCGATGCGCTCTTTCTGGAAGAACACTTCGACCACGCCGCCGCAGGTGCGCACATCCACTTTCTTGTGCACGTACTGGAACGGCACGGAGTAATACTGGTGGTCGACGCAGACGTGGTAGTCCAGGGCGACCGTCGCCTGCTTCCACTCGGCGTATTCGTACGGAACGCGAGGCAGCGGCTTCAGGAACGGCTGCTCTTCTTCGAGGAACACCGAGCGGCGCGAGCCCTCGCGCTTCTCGAACGGGCGCTCGTTGAATGCCTGCACGGCTTTCATGACGGCGCGGTTGAGCTCTTGGAGCGTCAGGAACGTCTGGTCACGCAGGCGGGCGATGACCGCCGTGGTGAGTGTCCCGACCGTCCCTTCGACTGCCGCCTTGTCTTTGGGAGCCAGCACCCTCGCTGGAAGCAGCGCCGTGCCGTAGTGGTCTGCAAGTTCCCTGTAGACGGGATTGAGCTGCGGATCCTCGTGCTTGCGGTTGCTGATGACGCCTGTCTTCAGGTTGTCGCAGACGAGGAGGCGCGTCGCTCCGCCGAAGAAGCCGAAGGCATGGACGTGCGCCTTGATCCAGCTGGGCATCTTCATGTCAGGCATGGCCTCGGCGTAGCAATACATGCTGAAGGGAAGCGTGGCGACGAAGAGGTATGCATAGGCCGTCTGGCTAGAGGACGGATTGCCGATGCGCATCTTCGTTCCGGCCCAGTCCACCATGAGGCGGTCGGCCGGCTTGTGGCGGATGTGCATGGTGAGGTTGTTCGCTTCAACGAAATAGCCGTAGCGCTTGCAGAACTGCGAGTAGCCAAGATACGGCAAGCGGCCCTGGCGGCATTGGTCGGAGTATTCCTCCCACAGCAGTTTCAACGTGACACCGTTGCGCAGGAGCTCCTTATGGATGTGTTCGAAGTCCGGCAGAACCGTCTGGGGTGCTGACTGTTCTTTTGGGAACAGCTTTGCATGCACGTCTTCCTCGCTGAGGTGGAGGAGCGCTTCCGTTACGACGTTGCACTTCGCTGCGGCACCGGCCACCCGCGCCACCGTGTTGCGGGACACGTGCAGGCCAGCGGCGATTCGCCGTTGGCTGCTGCCCTGTGCGAGCAACGTCAGAATCTCTTTGTCTTGCGACATTTCGCTGTCTCCTTTCGTAAGACCGTGGAACATTCCACGTGTCCATTCTAAGGCGACACAAAGTGGCTCTCAAGACCGGATTCCAAATTTCAGCGGGGTGGCTCCGTGCAACAGAACGAGTGGCTCTCTACGTGAGATTCACTGGCTCTGATTGGCCGGAATACTCAAATGTCATGTACAAGCAGAAGCTTAATCAATGGAAGCAGGTTATTATCATCAACTGCCTCAAGTGATTCTTCTGGGAAAGCGACGGATTCTTGCGTCTTTGCAAGCGACTTGAGGATGGGCTCTTCCAGTGGCTTCGCGATTCGGCGAAAGCGAAGCACGTTACGCCACAGCTCTACTGGCTTTATGAAGAGGTTGGGGTTCTTGTGGGTATGTCATGTTATTAAGAGCTTACGAATGTTCGGCGGGAACCAGTATTTTTCAGTGCTTTTTTATCGTTTTCAGTTGCTGGAATTCGGTTTTGCTAAAATAGGATCAGATGTGATGATACATCGATGAAAGGAGATTTATGATGTCCAAGAAAAAACAAAGAACATATTATCTTGGCGTTTCCACCGATTGTTTGCATGGGTTCAAAACGGAGAATCGGGAAGAATGGAATCGTTGGAAAAAGTCTCATCCTGGATGCGTGACTCGGATCTGTAATCGCATGGTCGAGGTACATTTGAAAAATATGAGAATAGTTCTGGACGGAAAAATTGGAAACAAAACAAGTCGTTTTGTTTCGTCAAACCAGAAAAAATCTAAAAGGATTCCCAAGACACTGAATGCGGCGAATGAGGCCGTGAAGAAGCAGCAGAAGAGAAAAATCGAGGCTTCGCGGAAGCGTGCTGAAGAAGCACAAAAGCATCCAACCGTGCGTCATGGGCGTGGAGCCCGTCATCCGAAGCTTCTCCATTGATTAAACTCTTTCATGAGCCAGCATACTCACGACTTCAGTTGTGAGTAAGGTGCCCCCATCATAAGCCACACAGAATGCTAGAATAACAAGGAACGGCTTCCTCCGTATTTCCGAGCGCACGGCGAAGCTCACGGCTTGGATGCGAGATACTTGGGACCGGATGACGGTCACGATCAAGGGAAACGAACTTTCCTATATCCGCGAGCGTTGCATCAACCGCAAGGAAGGATGCCCGACGCTTAGGAAGAACTGGTTCCTCGACTTCCTGTTCGAGGAACGGGCTGAACTTGGCAGAACGTCACTCAAAGACGAGATTGCGCTTGGCGCGGACCTCGGCATCAACAACGTAGCAGTTTGCAACGCCATCGACACAGGCGGCGCTGTCTGCGGGAGAAGATTTCTCAAGCTCCCGCATGAAAACGACCACCTGCGGAGGGGCTGCAACCTTGTCCGCCGCGTACAGCGGGAGCCAAGAAGATGCCGCACTTCTGGGAAGGCATCAACGGCTAGAACAAAGTCATGGCGATAAAGACGGCAAGATTCATCGTCCATACGGCTCTGGATTTCGGGGCGCATGTCATCGTCGTCGAGCACATGGAAATCCAAGGAAAGAAGCATGGCGGGATGGCGCAGAGGCTCTACAGCTGAAACGCCAACGTCGTGCGGAAAATGGTAATGGACATGGCGCACAGGAACGGCATCCGCGTCAGCCGCGTCAACGCCAGGAACACATCGAAGCTGGCCGTTCGACGGTTCAGGCGAGGTTCGCAGGGATGACGACAAGGAAGCAGAAGTTCCTCCGATTGCTCAAAGAACTACTTGCACCTTGAGCACGTTCTTCGTCCTCAGCGCGGCACTTTCGGCTCCACGCCGGAAGCAGTTGAGTTCTGCGCATCGCCGTGCCGGGGCAGTCCGGCTCCCTAAGGGAGCTTCTGTGTCTTCTCCCTTGCACATTTCGCCGTGACGCCTGAGCTCACCGCGCACGTCCTTAACCAGAAATACGCGATCTGCCTCCCGCTTAGCCGAACGAACATGGCGAACTTGGCCATCGGGCTCGGCAGGGACTACTTCCTCCCGCTCACGGGCAGATGAAGACGTGCCTCTTTGTCTCCGCCGTGCTCCACGCCGACGAAATGACCATGCAGGTTCACAAAGAGAGTGCAGAAAAAACTGGCGGAAGAAACAGGTCTCCTGGATGTAGCTCTACGCCACGAGCCCGTTGGATCCCGCGAGCCCGGACATCCGCATCTTCGAGTACCGCCCCGGGAGGAGCGGCGAGAACACCGAAAAATCCCTCGAAGGCTTCCACGTCATTCTCGTGCACGGCCAGTTCTTCGGCTACAACCGTCTCGCCGTGGAGCATGCCGCGTGCTGGGCGCATATGCTGAGGGAGTTCGTAAAGGAGCTCTCCCCGGATCTGTGGCAGGGCAGAGAAGACGTCCTGCGCGACCCGGAGAACCGCAAGGGGAAGGTATGGGAAGCCATCTAGAAAATCGCCGCCATCGCTGCCACCGAAGAAAAGCTGAAAGACCTTCCGCCGGAAGAATGGAGGGAAGCACGCCTCCGCCAGGAAAAGCCGCTGGTCGAGGACTTCTTCGTATGGCTGGAATCCATCCGCGCGAAGCTCCTGCTGAAATTCCAGACGGTCAAAGCGGTGAACTATACCTTGAACGCGAAGGAACGTCTCTGCCGCTACTTCGGCGACGGCCACATCCCCATGACGAACAACGCGGCAGAGAGCTCACCGTCGGAAGGAAGAACTGGCTCTTCAGTGACAGCCCGAAGGGAGCCGAAGCGAGCGCCGCCATTTACAGCCTCGTCGAAACGAGCAAGGCGAATGGTCTCGATTCGGAAAAATATCTGTTCTATGTCCTGAATGAAATGCGAGGCAAGCGCTTTGTCGGCAGCCAAGAAATACTCGAAAGCTGGATGTCGTGGAGCAAAGAAGCCCGAGACAACTGCAAAGCATGAATCTTATCCCATCCCTGTTGATGCGCTTGCTAGCGTGCCGATGGGGATTTTTTGTCTTCAGGGGTACGTCAGGTTATTAGGCGCTTACGTTTGAACAAAAATATTCCTATACAATCAAAAATATGATATTTCAGGACATATATATGCATAACGCTTCATTTAACAGAAATATCCCATATCGTCATATGTTTCTTTCGACAAGGAACCTTCAGCGCGGCGCTGAAAGTTGGAAAGAATTCTTTTGGAAATCGGATTTCCGAGAATCGCCAAGAATCCGCGATATCTTGGAATAAAAATCGACAGGATTTTTATTCTCGGCGACCCGATTTTTATTCCAGCAAAAGCTCTTGGAAAATAATTTTTCTGATGTTGCACCCTTAGACATCGATATTTTTATTCATGTCACCGAAATCAAGAAAATTCAATATCCGGCGGTATCACTCGCTATGATGGAATAAAAATCATGATTGAGAAAGGCTAAAAGTATTCTCTTCTGTCGTCCGTTTTCCTCGATTCGTTGGTGATGAAAAAATTTCGGGGTTTTTCGCCGATCTTTCTGCCGTTTTCGGCAGGGCGCGCCTGAAGTTGATAAGATGGCATCAGATGAAGTTGATGACGACGCCGGAAGGTGCCGCCCATTTGGTACTATGCGATTGAAAAGAAAGGATGGAAGCGGGGCGCATCCCGCGCAGCAAATGAAAAACGAAAGACGGAAGAGGAAGAATGAGCGCGTAGAGGTCGGCCAGTATGGCTATCTCTATCGCGGATATCCCATCGGGAAGAACGGAGCGGAGCGGAAGAATTGGGTCTATGGCGAGCTGATCACGGTATTCGGCGGAACGAAGATCATCTGCCGCGAAGGAGGAGAAATCCACATCTATGATGTCGTTCCGACGAGTGTCGGCAGGAGGACGGGGCTGGTGGATGTCCTCGGGACTGCTATCTTCGAGGGCGATCTCATTCGCCGCAAAGACGGGCATATCTTCGTGGTCTGTTACGCGGATTGTTGTGGTGGCTTCGCTCTTTCAGAAGCAGATGTGCCTGCGATCCTCGCTCCTGGGCTCACGAGAACCAATGAGCTCATCGTCATCGGCAATACGATGATGGGGGCCACGTCGGAGCCGCTGCCGTGGGAGACGCTGGGCCTGAATCGCATTTAACCGACACTGAACCTTTCTTTTGCTGAGAAAAAACGGATGATGAGGACGGCCGGCAGGGCAAAATTACGCTCTGGCGGCCGTTTTCACGTTCTCAATTCAAGTTGTGGATTCAAGACTTGGATTCAAGTCTTGAATTCTGAAGATTAAAAAATGCGAGGGCTGAATATCGGCGAATAGCTCACGGCAAATGGCGTGGCTTGCGACTGACTTCCTGCAAAGAATCATGGCTCTGCTGCGGAGACTTCATGATGAGAAATGTCGCCTTTGCTACCAGAGCTTCCACCCCAGAACGCGATTTTTCCCGACGCCGGGAAGAAAGAAAATCCGGGCATTTTCAGGCATATTTCCGTCGTTTTCCGATGGCGATATTCGATTTTGCTACAATAATATCAGCAAGTCGAACATCGGTCATTCCTGCAAGGATATGACAAAATGAGAAAGGAGCACATCATGCAGATTTCTGTCATCGAAAAGCCGTATGAAATCGCAAATTCTGGGTGGGATTTTAAGCTTTGCGAAATACTGTCAAAAGCCGACAATGATAACCGTCTGGCGCTGGAGGCGTTCAGACGTGCGAAAGATGGAGGAGAAAAGGCTGAGATTCTGTACGAGCTGCGAGAAATGACAATTCGTTCTACAGTAGAACGGCTCAATCATCTGATCCATGAAATCGAAGATTATGGACCGGGGTGTGCATCGGAATAAGAGTGCTGAATAGTGGAAGGAATGGCTGCATGCATGTCAAAATGCATGCGGCCATTTTTTGTCTCTGCTCGCCTTTGCTACTTTTATGAAGGATTTTCCTCCGTTTTTCTCCCGTTTTCGGTTGCCAGGCGCTGTGAGCAGTAAAATATTGGTAGCAAATGAAACAGGAGGTAAAGCATATGTGCAGCAAAAAAGAATCAAAAACAGAAAACAAAAGCCCGCTCAAATTTCGCGTCAACATCCAGTCAGACATCGTTGGAGTTGTCGAGCGTGTCAATGAGCGGGAAATTGCCATTCCTGTCACGCGCAATCTCAGGCAGCCGGGCGGGGATGCCGTCCTGAAGTGGCACATGATCCAACTGATCGAGGACGAGGAAAAGCGTGTCGTTGCCAGATTCATCGCACACACGGTGAATGGAACGACGTTTCGCCGTCTTGGTGTCAGCGCAGAGGATTTCGCGGAGAGCGCTGACGATGGCGATTTCGAAATGAATGAGGCATCCATCCGCCATCTGGTCGCCGGGACGAACTTCTTGCAGATTCGGGAACTTTATGTTCTTCCCGCATTCCAGGGGCAGGGACTTGGTTCGTGGCTTTTGCGCGAAGGGCCAGAAATCCTCGCTGAGTTCCTGAGCCAGACGTTCAGCTACATCGTCTTCCCCGTGCAGCCCTGTATTTTTCAGTCGGAATTCCTTGCAAATCAGGCTCTTTCCAATGATTTTGCCCGGGAGCGCTTCGCCCAGGATCGCGAGAAACAACTGGTGAAGATGCTGAAGGCAGCTGGATACTACAGTATTCCGTATGAGAAAAAGGTTTTTGAAAAGATGTTCTGACATCTGTTCGCTCTTTTCGTCGGAACATGGTTAAGTGGCGAAAAATGCCGAGAAACATGGGGGAAATTCGAAAAAAATTTTCCCCATGCGAAAAGCTGCCGTTTCACATGGATTTACTGCCTGAAACCCGGATGTCTTGGAGCTGCACTCCAAGACATCCATATTTTTGGTTCAATCACAA
>Ga0256405_10006681_pt1 | contig 18157 bp, 13 predicted proteins | sample RumenRJG_02DNA_FD_189096 | JGI IMG/M metagenome (GOLD analysis project Ga0256405, IMG submission 189096) | Bovine rumen microbial communities from Lethbridge, Alberta, Canada - RJG_02 | ecosystem: Host-associated > Mammals > Digestive system > Stomach > Rumen | place: Canada: Alberta... | reverse complement strand
ATCCTTCATGACACTGAAGAAAAACGGTCCGACGGCACTTCCGAGGCTGACGGCACCAAATGCAAAGCCGTTCAACGCACCGATGCGGTTTGTACCGAACAAGGCCGGAATGACCATGGAAGCAATGATATTGTTGATGCCCCAATAAATCCCCGTACAGGTGATAAACAACCAAAGCATTCCGTCCGCATCGATATGTTTCACCGCATATAACATTCCCGCATCGGACAGCAAGAACAGTCCCAAAGACATTCTTGAACCGAGCCGTTTAAAATAATATCCGAATAAAAACGTCATGCCGATCGCCAATAAGGAAATCGGCATAAACGCCGCCGAAACCGTCTTCGCGTTCACGCCGAAATCACGGCACATCGGCACCAAATGAAATCCGATACCGCTGTTCTGTGCATTTCGAAAAAAAAGCGTCAGCCAAAGAAACACGAAAAGTACTTTATCGACGCCGAATACGTGTTGCACCGTTGCGGTTTCCGGCGTTTTCGGCAGTTTTTTATTAGGGAGAAAATCACAAATAACCAACACGAAAAACCAAACGGCACTCAACATACAAAAAAACATTCCGCACGTCCAATGTTGACTGATTTGATAACAAATTAAGGGTGTGGATGCCGTTATGAGCGTCACACACAGCTGCACACATCCCGTTGCCAACCCGCGGCGTTTCGAAAAATGCGTCGCCAGCCACGAGCGTCCCGCCAACGTGTATGCCTGTACCGCCGTTCGTATGCCGACAAACGCAAAGAAGAGTATCGTGCATCCGAATGCCGTCGGAGACGCTGTTTTGTACTCATGAAAAAAAAAGAACAAAGCTGCCACGTTTATAAAATACACTACATTCCGCCAGGGGATTCGATGCTGATGAAATTCTTTTCCAGGGTGCTTTATCCTCCAGTAGACGAGAAGAGGTAAAATCAAACGCTCAAAATTTATCCCGTATGCCTCCAATTTCTTTTGTAACTTTTGCCACTTTCTTCTCAGCGGTTTCAGTTTACGGACCATCCAAAATAAAACAAAAATGAAACACACCCAAAGCCCCCAAAGCCCCTTGGGATCCGAACATACAACAAAGACAAAGACTGAGGCACAGAAAAAAATAAACAAAAGCGGTATGGCAAGAAAAACTTCTCTCTTCTTGCGATCGGGAATGGAACGAAGAACAATGAAGTGCAATAAAACCACATATCCTGTTGCACAAAGCCACAACAGAAACCTGTCCAACCCTGCCGCGACGATATAAACGAAAACGGTACCCCACAGTACGGTGACGCCTGTCGCAAAGAACAAAAGTTTGTACCGTCGGTTCTCGAAAAACGTTGAAAAAATCATACGAACGGAACCGGGAAAATCCAAAGGCACCAAAAGAAGAATCCAGCTATACTCTGTCATCCATTCGGTTAATTTTCCACCCGATCGCGTATCGGCGTCCAACGTGCACGGAACCCCGATGATGGCGAACGAAAGACCAAAAATTTTGACAAAAGCCTTTGTAAAATCCGAAAGTCCCGTTCGGTCGTAACATTTCCCGACGAACGGCAACAGCAACCCCGCAGTCAGATTTGCCAACATGTAAGCGCCGCTGATTTGCGTCATCGACAGCGACAAATCCGAACACAGCGACGGCAAAAACGGACTGAGTGCCGACGTACGCCCGAAAAAAGAAAAACCCTCAAGGAGGGTCAAAACAACCAACGGAGCGACAATATTAAACGATTTCATGACGTAGCAACGACTTTCGTATACCCAACAGGCAAAGGATTAAAACAAACACCGCGACCATGCACAGCGACAGTGCCGTTTGATAAGAGGCGCGGTCACTCATCCACCCGAAGTAAAACGAACCGACGGAACTGCCGAAGCTTACGAACGCGTACGCCCAACCGTGAAGGGCGCCGATTTTTTTCACGCCGAACAATACCGGCAACACCAGCGTCGCGACAACGTTATTCAATCCGTAATATAAGCCCGTAAAGAGAATAAAGCCGTACACACCGACGGTTGCCGCAATCGCTTTTGCGGCGCACAGCATCCCCAAATCGGCACTCAAAAACAGCAACAACACCGTCGCGGGCGTTATTTTTTTAAAAAAATGTCCGAAGACAAACGTGGTCGTAATCGAAACAACCGCAATCGGCATAAATCCGAAGGAGACTTTCTCCGCATCCGCCCCGAATTCGTGACACATCGGCATCCAATGCAATGTAATACCCGTGTTCTGAAACGCTTTAAAGAATAAGGTCGTCATGACGAAGTAAAACAGTACCGGTCGGTAGGTTGTTTTTTGTTCGGATGGCAACGGCGATGATACCGTCGGTACGTTCTGTGGCGGCGGTTTGGCGGCAAACGGACAAAGCAACAACATCCATAACCACAGCAGACCGATGCTCGCCCAAACGCCTGCCCACGTAAAATGTTGATGCAAATGATAAGCAATCGACGGAACGGCGGAACCGATAAGTGTTGTAAACAGGGTATAAATTCCCATGGCGACGCCGCGTTTTTTCGAAAAGCACAGGGCAATCGTCGAACGTCCCGCAATGGAATAGGAATGCAACGCCGTGCGGATGCCGAAGGTTCCGAGCCACAGGATAAATAAACTTACCCAAGATATTGTGTCGAATATCCGCAAACCGCTCATACCGACAAAGGAAATGCCGAACAGGAGCGTAAAGATACTTAAAAACTTCGGAAACGAGGCACGATCAAACAATCGCCCGACGCTTGGCAGTACGAACATCGTTGCCAAATGCGCCAATGCATACGCCGCGCTGATTTGGGTACGCGACAGAGATAAATCCCGACAAAGGTCGTTCAAAAACGGGCTGAAAGCGGCCGTACGCCCGAGTCCGCTCAATCCTTCCAACAGCGTTACGACGAGCAAAACCGACCAAGCCATCTTTCACAAGCCATTGAGAAGCGTTTTCGGTTGAGTATCAAAGCAAAACGTCCGTCGGAAGAATATACAAACGGTTCTTTCAATACTCCTCCGTGTGTGCAAATCGTTGTCCGTTTTTCCCGTGTTCGGAACGTCTTTTTACTTTCAAAAAAACCGCGACCGAACGCTTCGGGCATTAAACGTACTTTATAATGAAAGCACACTGCCCGTGCAGCGAAGCAACTTTCGAACGGCAACGCCGTACAAACCGAACCATTCCGAATGTTTCGCGTCCGACAGATTTCGTATTTTCATCGAAACGTACAAATATCAGAAATTTTATACAAAAGTACGACAAAATTTCTCGAAAACCGACCCTTTTGTGCGCTTATTTATAACACCACTCCGCAATGTTCCGCCAATGAATGCGTACGTACGGCGTCGCGCACGGACTTGCGGACGCAATCCGTAATCCGTTACGGCTTTAAATTCAACTGCCGCAATTTCGCCGATAATTCCGCCTTCACCGCTTCCAACGTACCGTCGGCGTTAACGGAAACAAACGGAATTTTACCGTCCAGCTTCTTAACGGCGGCGTAGGTTTCCTTCATAAAAACTTCATAGCGTTTCCGTGCCACATTCGGATCCAAATCCGTCGCGCGCACTTCCTTTAATTCGCCCTTGCCCGTTTGTTTCACCCTTTCGTTGTGCGCCTGCGCACGCCGTCCGCGCCCCAGTTGCCGTTCCAGACTGACGGATTCGCTCGTCAGCAAAACAACGGATACAAACTGCGGCTGTTTCCCGTCGGATAAGAGTTTTTTGTAAAACCACTCGATGGCGTACGCCTGCCCGTCGGTGCGCGGAAAGCCGTCGACCAACACCCCGTCTCGGTACAACGGATTTTTTAGTGCTTCAAAAACCGCCGTAATAACGGTTTTGTTGTCCAACAGTAACCCTTGGTTGATTTTTTCAAGCATTTCCGGCGTTTTAAGCAGACTGCTCGCGACCAACGGTTCTTCATGCAATCCGAAGAAATCAATCAACGTACGCGTGTGCGTCCCTTTTCCCGATCCCGGCGACCCGCTCAACCACACGATGCGTTGCGGCAGATGCGCCGAAAGCTCACCGTTTTTATCCAAATCTTTTAAAAAATCCTCAAAATCCGCCTGTTCCATATTATATATACATGCAACGCTGCTATCTTATGGCGATGATTCACGATTTCGCGAGCTTTTATTTTGATTGCCCTCCGTAAAAACGCGTAATCGATTAAAAAAAAGTTGTTAAAAAATAATTTTCAGCCGTTCTTTATGTAAGATGCCGGTTGTTTCTTCTCATAACAATACAAAGCACAAAGTATCTCAACCGCCTCCGTCGGATAAACGTCGTACGCACGACGATGCGCGTGCATGTATGATGATGGGAACGGAACAACGCACGGGAAGAGAACATGTGTCTTTGCGAGAGATATCGGAAAACCGTCAAACGCACGAAATTTTTTTTGACGAATGTGTTTCGAATTCATATAATTACTTGAGTGTTTCACCGCTTAGTTGGCGGTTTCGAAAAATTTTTTTAAAAAAATGTAAAATTTTAATAAAAAACGACTTGACAACAAAATATGCATACCTATCATCAGTAACAGTGTAAGGAAAAATATATGGGAAAAATATCAAAACTAATGAAGTTATTAAGTGCCTCTGCCGTTGTGGCGGGAGCGAATTCGGTTGCGTTGGCCGACTGCGGTCTTTGCGGAGATCACGAACATGAAGTGGGCGCGTGTCCGCACTTCGATTACAGAGGTTACGGTTTGTCCAAGGGATATAAACCGGAAACTCTGCCGAGTAATGATTTCCTCGGGGGACTGGCAGTGGCGGACAGACAGAATGCAAATGCCTTTCTGAACATGGGGCAGGCAAAAACTCCGACGTCTTCGACGATTTCTTTCGCAACCCCTTCGGGCGAAACCGCGGGTTCGACGGACACGGGAGTTGCGACTTCGTACGATAACACCTGGAACAATACCGAAGCGGCGAGCCAAAGCTCGAACGAAAAGCCGAGTGCTTCGGATAAGTTAAATGCTTTGAAGTTTGAGAGAACGCAGGATTTGGAAGACGCTGCGACGATGGTTTCCGAGTCGGATACAAATGAGACGGAAGCAGCCGTGGAGGAAATGAGACGCGATAATGCGGCAACCAAACTTCAAAGTGCGCGCCGTGCTCAGTTGGCACGTCGGGCACGTCAGGAACGTGAAGAAATTGAACGCGGTCAAGCGCTTCAAAACCTCTTCAACGAAGAAAACGCCCGCAAGGAAGAGGTACGTTTGGCTCGTGAACGTGATACACGTGAGCTGAAGAACATGATGAAGGAGTCGATACGTAAGGATGGCGGGAATGACCCCGTGTACGATGTTCAGACGGCCGGAGGATTGGAAATCCTTGAGAACAGCCTGCCGGATCGCGCACAGATTCGCCCGCGCCAGGATGCTGAAGAGGTAGCAAATTTTAATCGCGAAAAAATAAATATAAGCGATATGGAAAAGCTTCGGATAATGGAAAAAAACCTGTCGGAAGCGGACAAAAGGCAGAAAGATCGCGCCCACAAGAAAGCGTTTAATGCCGAGATTGCACGGCTCAACGAAAAGGCGGCGCGTCAACGCGATAAGCAAGAGTTGCAGGATATGATGAGAGAGAGAGTAGCCGAAGATCTCGGGAAGTCGGACGCAGTAAAGTCGAAAAGTGAAGTGAGAGATCTGAGCTTACGACATCGCGGATCGGAAGATGCAAGAGACGTGGCGTACGATAATCGCGCAAAGATAAATATAAGCGATATGGAAAAGCTTCGGATAATAGGGGATACCAGAGTGTCACAGGCGGACAAAAGGCGGAAAGAACGTGCCGCTCGCAATCGCGATCGCGAAGAATTGAACGAGATGATGGCGGCCTCTCTCGCCAAAAACAGAAAAAATAAGCGCAAAGCTCTCGAATCACGTGCAAAGGATGCTCATTTACAGGCGCAGATTGCCGGCGATTACGAATTGGCAAAGAAGTTGCAGGCGGAAGAGGTAAAGGCGCAGATTCAATCGGATGAGGAATTGGCGAAGCGGCTTCAGGCGGAATACGACGCCGAGGATGCGCAAATCCGCGCCGAACGTTTTGCCGAAGAGCAACGTCGGCTGGAGGAAGAAGAGGCGCATCAAGCTCGGGTTCGCGAAGAGCGGGAGCGTGCCGAACGCGAAGCGGAAGAGCGGCTTTTTGCGGAAAACAGGAGGAAACTGGAAGAGCTGGAGCGGGAACATCGGCTTGCGTCGGAAGCGACCGATGGCGGTGTTGCCGATGAAGAAGTCGAAACGGATCGCTGGAGCTTACCGAGCGGCACATCGTGGAGCTTCGCGACGTTCAGCTTCTACAACGACAGCGCCCGCAGGACGACAGACAGGTGGGCTCGCCAGCTCGAAAACCTCAGCATTCGCAAAATAGAATGTATAATGTGGCTGATTACAACCTCGTATCAGCAGCTGCAGAACGAAGGAAAGTTCGCGCCAACCGCTCAGATGGCGGAAGCGATCAGCGACGTGAACAGTATTTTCCCGTACTCGGGGACGAATTCGGGCGTCATGAATGTCTACAACGCGTGGGAACACACGGATACCGCGGAATTCGTGCGGGATCTGGAGCGTCTCGGCAGGGACAAGCTCGACGGTGTTTTGTACTACGTCGCATTTCGGTACTCGCAGCTGTTGGATGACGAAGAAAATCAAAAGCAAGCGGCAAGTTCCAAATTCGTTGAGCTCGCCAAGGCAGTCCTTGATTATTTCGATATCGGTTGGAATACGGAGGACGTGAAGTTCGTTCCGGACAATAAGGATGTCAGAGAGGCTCCGCGGGATCCGGTGAATTTCAAGGCGACCGATAAAGGTATCGTAGAAACCGAAGCTCCGGAAACCGCGACCTGGAATCCGCCGTATCGCGTGTATTATGCTTACTGCGGAGAGCTTAAGCGCGGTTTACGTCCGTCATCAAAGAGTAGGGAGCTCTTCCGGGACAAAGAAAACCGGGCGCAGTTGTATCAGGACGAATTGAGCAAGCTCACCATTCGTCACCTGGAAACGATCATCTATCTTGCGGCATCGGCTTATGAGTGTCAGGATATAGAAGGAAATGTCGATGTAAACAAAGCTATCAAGGATGTTCGTAACGTTTTCCCGGGAAGTGAGAAGCCTCAGTCGAATGCGCGTTTGGTGAATGTTTGGAATGCGCTTGGTAACATGGTCGATAAACCTAATGACAATCCGATCAGCATGCAACCGTTCCAAAAAGGTTTCACTGCGCTTATGAGGGACGAGCAGGAGAATGCTTTCATCGATATGGCGATTGCGTACCGGAAAAAACTCCGCGAAGGGAAACGTCCTGCGAGCATGGCATTTGTTCGATTGGCTGACGCAATCTGCAAAGTCTCCGATAAAGACGGCTTCGTCGACGGGGAGGATAAGGTTCATCCGGAACTGAAGTTCGAAGAATTCGAGAACGAAGCGAAGACGGCGCAGATTTCGGATGTCGCGAACGCGAACAACAATCCGGCGGTTACAACCGACGACGAAAAAGAGGCACCCGACAACAGCCGTTGGGAAGCTCCGAAAAAATTCCAAGCTATCTTTAATGGCTTTAATATCCGCGGAAATGGTCTTGATCAGTTTCAAAGACACGTCAGCCGTCTCACCGTACGTCAACAGGAAGCGTTGATCTATGAAACGGTATCCGTTTATGTAGGACATTTGGGTTCGAACAGAGTCTGTGAGCTTTCTCCCGACCTCGACCGTACCATTCGTGCCGTTTATAATCGTTTCAATGAACACAAAGGAGATCGCCTGATGAATGTTGTTCGAGCCTCCGCTTGTGCCGTTGGTTTCAAAAACGAAGTGGAAGAGATGTTCGAGTCATCTCCGCAACAAGCCTTCCGTTGGGTAGAAAAGTTATTGGGGGCAATTGTCCAGGTCTACAAAGAAAAGCTGGATGGCGGTGCGAAGCCGGCGGACTGGGTATTCACCGATCTGGTCAGTAAGGTTTTCAAGGTATTCGGTTTAGATGGAGGTAATTATTCCGAAGAAGACAATCCGAATCCCGCGGCTCTGGAGGACAACTCCTACGCAAAGGAAGTTCGAACCACCTCCTGGCAGTTGCCCATATACAAGGCCAACCGTATGTTCGATAGAATACACAGGGAGTATTATGATTGGTATGACATCGACGAATGGAAAGAGAAGATGTTTTACCTTAACGTACGTCAGTTGGAAGTTATGCTGGTTGAGTTTGCAAAGGTCTATTTAAAGAATAGATCTGAAACCTACGATCGGATGGAAGAAAAAATGGAAGCCGTTCTTAAAGCTTACGAGAATCTCGGTGCATCCGATAACAACGCCACGGTGGCGGAATTCCGCTCGGCGATGGATAAAGCACGCGGGAAAGTTGCTTTTGAAAGCGATGATGATGATGGACAGGCGTCCGTCGGTCGGTCAAACATGAGTGAGGCCTTGGAGGGTGTGATTGAAGAGTACATTCGAAAATTAGAAACGGCTAACCCTGTAACGGAGGAATTCAGACGCGCCGTCAAATGACGTTAAATATCAGGGAGAAGTAGGCAACAGATTTTCGTTGCACACTTTCTGAAAAAAGCCCCCGCTTTTGCGGGGGCTTTTTTCTTGCCGCCGCAAAAATCGGATGCCGTCTTTCGCAAAGGCATGCATATAACAATGCAATGCTTAAAAAGTTGAACGCATTTTTTTCGGAAGCTTCGTTTAATTTTATTGTTTTATGGCATTTTTTGTTGATATGCTTGGTTTTGTCATTCACAGTCTTCCTGCCTTTGGGAAGCGTTTATATACACGATTAATCACAATTTCTCGAATAAAAGCATCCGATTTACGTTTCGCGGCGGAACTCTTCGGGAAGAAATCAAATTACTTCAAACGGCTGTTGAAACCCAAAAGCGGAGTACAAGCACGCCTCATTTGCAAAAAATTGCTTTCCTGTCTTCTTTATGAGGTGATTTGTTTGATACGGAGTACGGCAAAGTTGTTCCTCAAAGTGCCCCGGGGAGATACAACGGAGCAATTTTGTTAAACCCCAACGGCATGTTGAGCATCACATCCGCAGAGCACAACACTCTCAAGGCAACCGCAACAACATACGGTCAAAAGAAAGAAGACAAAATAAAGCCGATAAAGCACAAGAATTCGAAGAAACACCCAAAAAAACCAAGGCACCTTTGCGGTGCCCTTGGAAAAAAATAGAAAGCTATACCATAAAAGAACGACCGATATACTGGAAAGTTGTTCAAAGTTTTTTTGGAAATTTTCGTGTACACTTCAAAAAGCAACACGTGCAAAACCCGACACCCGGGATAAATAAACAAACAACACCCGCCAAACGACGTTCCAAACAATACGCTAAACGACGCATTCATTCAGCAACCGTACAACATCCGAAAAAAGCACTTCCCTGCCTTTTTGATACAGTGATTTTTTTTAATACGGATCACGCCGCCCTCGGCGAAAACACGGAAGCGATACTTCGTTTAAACCCGTCGATGGTAAAAAGATTGTTTGCGAAAATGCACGATGTATTTAAATGGAACTTTCAAAGCCCCCCACAAAAACATCATCGCCGGCAGTTTTGCCGGCGGTGATGCGAAAGAAACCGAAGCATTTGGGGAATACTTCGGAACAATGAATAAAAAACGTGTTCATAAGAGAGAGACCGAAGCATTGGGAAATCGTTCAAAGATTTTTCGGAAAAAAAGAAGTTACTCCAACGCTCCGTTTTGAAAAAAACTTTTACCAAAACTTTCACGTAAAGCATGTCGGTTCCGTTATCTCCCGAAAAAGCCGATGTTTCTTCCAAAAACAATTACGAAACATAAGATTTTTTCAAAAAAACGCGTTTTTACGGTCGTATTCCCTACAAAAAATACCCCTCTTGTTTTTCGGAAATCGGCATCTTTAAAAACTTCATCACGCACAGCATATCTTCCCACACCATGCGTTTGGAGGCGGACGTACCGTTGCGCAACAGATACGACGGATGATAGGTCACCAACAGCGGAATTTTATGAAATTCAAACCACTTCCCGCGGCAATCGCGCATTTTGCGATTCATATCATATCCGAGCAGACCGTTCACCGCCGTTAATCCCAACGCAACAAGAACCTTCGGGCGCACAATCTCTACCTGCCCGATGAGATACGGCAAACAAAACCGCATCTCTTCCTGCGTCGGCGGTCGGTTGCCGATGCGGTTCGGCGTTTCGGGGCGCCAATTCATGATATTACCGATATAGACCTCCGAACGTTGCAACCCCATGGCTTCGATGATTTTTGTCAACAACTGCCCCGCACGCCCGACAAAAACTTCGCCCTGTTCCTCTTCTTCCGCTCCCGGCGCTTCACCGCAAAAGAAAATGTCGGCATCCAAATTTCCGCTTCCGAACACCGGCTTTCTGCCATCGGAAACGTGTTTCAGGCAATTCGGACAGGATAAAACTTTCTCCTTCAACCACTGCCATTGCTCCGCCTTCGTCCCGGACGGAAGCGTGACAACGGGAGGCATTCCGACACCGTCGGATGTTGATGCCTCGGATGTATGCAAAGCTGTTTGAGAGATATTTGAAGGAACGAAAGAAAGAACAGAAGCAACATGCTCCGTTGCATCGCCCATCGGCTTTGCGTGAGAAACACCTCCCTCACCCTCCTCAAGCACCGCGTGTTCGTTCTTTAAGAAATCGCTCAAAACCTTTGGCGAAAGCAGAAAATTCTCTTCGCCCAACGTCCGTTGCGTTTTCAGAATACCTTCCAGCAACCGATCGATTTCGGTTTGCATTAAGCAATCAAATTCCGTATCGGACGCTCGGGATTGACGTCGGAATTGTAATCCACGCCTTGGCATTCGAACCCGAACAGCTGCAAAAAATTCTTTTTGTAACCGTCAAAGTCACTTAATGTACGTAAATTACTTGTGTTAATACGCTCCCAGATGCGTTGCACCTCCGTCTGTACTTCGGACTTCAATTCCAAATCATCCAAACGCACGCACGTCACACCGTCACGTTTTAAAACGCTCTTGTTGTCAAATAACCCCGCAAACAGGCGGTACATTTGCTGAATACAGTCCTCATGCAATCCCGCCTCCTTCATGACTTTGAACAAAATCGAGTTATAGAGCGGAACCACGGGAATGGCAGAACTCGCCTGTGTTACAACGGCCTTGTTGACCGAAATCAACGCCCGTCCCTGAATTTGTTCCGACAGAAAATTATTTAACTTCTCGGCGGTTTCCGCAAGGTGCGCCTTTGCCCGACCGATGGTACCCGATTTGTAAATCGGCCATGTCACCTCCGGACCGATGTAGGAATACGCCACCGTTGTCGCGTTCGGAGCCAACAACTTTTCCGCAACCAACAAGCGGATCCAATCTTCCCAGTCTTCACCGCCCATCACTTTGACCGTCTGGGAAACTTCGTCGTCGGTCGCAGGTTCGAGGGTGGTTTCGAAAACTTCGCCTTTGTCGGTATTGACGCTTTTGCTTGTAAAACTTCGCCCGATCGGCTTTAAAACCGACTTATAAATTACTCCGTCTTTATCCGTTCGACGCGGAGCCGCCAGGCTGTAAATCACGCAATCGACCGTTCCGAGCGTTTTCCGCAGGGCTTCGACGGTTTTTGTTTTAAAGTCCGACGAAAACGCATCGCCGTTCATCGAATAAAAAGGAATATCTTCCTTCAACGCCGCCGCTTCCAACGCCGTGGTGTTGTACCACCCCGCCGAAGCGGGCTTGCTGTCCGCACTCGGGCGTTCGTAAAAAACGCCGAATGTTGCCGCCTTTGCGCCCGCCATGCTTACAATGCGACTTGCCAACCCGTAGCCCGTTGAGGCACCGATAATCAACACGCGCTTCGGTGCATTCTTCAATGCGCCCTGCGCATGCACATAGTCGATCTGCTTCCGAACCTGCGCCGCACAGCCGTCCGGGTGCGCCGTGACGCAAATGAAACCGCGAACTTTCGATTGGATGATCATCTCGCCTCATTGTCACATCTTACCGCCGCAACGCAAATACAATTTTCCGTTACGCGCCGCACAAAAGAAACGATTTTGACAAAATTTTTCTTAAAAAATTGACAATTCGCCCGCTTTTTTCCCTCATAAAAGTGTTTTCGGCATTTCGCCGCCATGCTTCGTTATTTGAGTTCTTATGGCTTCGCATCCGTCTAAACGCCACCGACAGCGTCAATGCATTATCGAGTGTTTGTACATGCGGGATGTCCAACAGGATGTTGCAGTCGAAACGCTTTACGCTTGGTATTGTGAAGAAAAGAAAGATGCGAGCGATATTCTGCCGTCGGAATTTGTTTCGACAACTCTGTACGATGTTGTTCGGCAACTGCCGCTGATTGACAAAATTCTGGAAAAACACGCGGAAAATTGGGCATTCGAACGCATCGCAAAAGTCGATCTGGCGATTTTGCGACTTGCCGTTTATGAATTAAAATTCGCGAAAACACCGCCGCCGGTGGTCATCAACGAAGCCATTGAACTCGCCAAGGAGTACGCATCGGACGATTCCAAGCGTTTCATCAACGGAATGCTCGATCGCATCGCAAAGGAGGTATGTTGAGTTTTTTTAAGCAACATCGGCGGTCACTGACAAAGCGGTTAAATTCGTCGAAGCGCACGTATCAGACAATTTTGAGCGATTGAGGAACTGAACAACAAAATGCGGTATGTTGGGATTTTTTAAAACGTTTGCGGAAAAATGCGCCAAAGTACGTCAGAGTATTACGCGCAGTATTGTCGCCGTCTTTTCAAAACCGTCCCTCTCGGCAGACGACCGACAATCGCTGGAAAGGAGTTTGTACGAAGCGGATTTCGGCGTTGATACCGTCGAATATGTCCTGAAACGCGTTGAAGAAGCCTCCAAAACAAACAAAAACACCGACGGTACCGAACTGTTGCGCCAAATTTTAACCGAATTATTACAGGGCTCCGAAGGCAATCCGCTGTTACTCCCATCCGACGCCGTTACCGCATGTACTTCGTCGAAGATAGACGGAACGGTTGAAAACAAAGAACATGAAAATACTTTCGAGAATGAAGTTTCCTCACCCGCTCCGTTCGAACGGCAGACAATAAACGGCACATCCCGTTTAAATACACCCTCTACGCCGACTAACAACTCATCTCCATCCAATAAAAATACATCCCTTCCTCCATCAACGCCTCCGGATACGCAGGCGGTCGATTTACAGGTCATACTGTTGTTGGGCATTAACGGTGCCGGAAAAACGACTACCGCGGCGAAATTGGCACATTTTTTCGAAAAAAACAACCGACACACCCTGTTGGGCTCCTGCGACACCTTTCGTGCCGCGGCGGATCAGCAGTTGAAGACCTGGGCGGAAAGACTGAATTTGGATTGCATCGGCAGTCAACAGCGCGCCGATGCCGCCTCCGTCGCCTACGATGTTTGCCAAGCAGGCTTACACCGCGGCTATCAACGCGTGATTTTAGATACCGCCGGGCGTTTGCACACCAAAACATCACTCACGGAGGAACTCAAAAAGATGGTGCGCGTGCTTCACAAATGCCACCCTTTGTTCCCGCAACACCGCTGGCTGGTCATTGACGGTTCGCTGGGAACCAATTCTCTGCAACAGGCGAAATTATTTCACGAAGCCGTCGGTCTGACGGGCCTTATCGTTACCAAACTGGACGGCACAAGCAAAGGGGGAGCCTTGGTCGGCATTTACCAAACCCTGCACGTACCGATTTGCTTCGTCGGCTTGGGCGAAAAGGCAGGGGATTTGCAACCGTTTTCGATTACTTCATACGTAGAGGCGCTTGTCGGTGGAGAGGGGTAAAGAGTGACCTTTAATACGTAAGTGACGGTTATTAAAAACTATTATAATGTACTCTCTTGTGCCGGGCGCGTTTGTAAGTAACACACGGATTTACAGGAAAGGAAAAAGAGAAAGATCGAGTGTAACTGGACGCTGGCACTGAACGGTATCCGCGCCTTGCTTTATATCGCAAATCCCGTAACGGAATGGTTCTAAAACCAATACGTCAGCCCCACCTCCGCGGCATGGAGCAAATTCTGCTTCACTTTAAACTCCGCCGCGTCCGCATCACCAAACCGCCAAGTCACCTTCTCGGACAAATACCGCAGGCGGTAACCGACCGTCAGTTGCCAATTGTCATTCAAATACCAACCGAACCCCATGAATCCCTGCCCTAAAAAACTCCACGCTTTCGTACCGCAACCCATCTTCGTAGGATTTGGATCATTAGGAGCCACAACAACATCCGCATTCATGGAAACGCGCGCAATACCCGCACCGACGCCGCCGTACCAAAAACCGCGTTCACCGAAATAATGCCGCAATGTCACGTTGCAGGCACCGAACGTATTCCCAAATTCGGCAGGAAAAATCATTTTATCGGCACCGCTCGACAGTTCAAATGTCGCTTTTCCCGTAAAATATCCCAATTCCAATCCCACGGAAACACGATCATCGAAACAAGATACACCGAATTCCCCCGAACCCGACCACGCATTTTTGATGCTTTTCTTCGGACTTCCGTTATTTTCAGGATGGGCAGTGACGGTACAATCGCCTTTCACATCCCCTCCGAACAACCACCCGCCTCTCAACGTCACATACGGATTCCATTCTTTCCTGTACTCGACCTCCGCTCCGTTCGTCGCGCCCGACATCGTTCCAATCATGCCTGCCGTAAAGAAGAATTTGTTTTTCATAGTTTGATGTTTCCATGGTAGATAGGTAGATAGGTAGGTAGGTAGGTAGGTGGCAAGTGTTTTTTTAGAAATGTTTTGGGAAATTAAGAAAAACTTAAAAAAACGAAAAAACTTCTTTCGACCGCCTCCGAAAAGATGGCAAATAGTACTTTATAAATGGGAAACTGGCAACATAGTCGGAATTGTTCGCCTGTTTAATCCATCCTCTCCTGCCTGGTGTTTTCGCTTATTTAATCAGTTTTTACAAAATCTCCGCAATTAATTTTCAATTATTTGTTGCATCCGCCTTGCAATCGCTTCCCAATACGGTCGAAGAAAATCGCAAACGCACCGTTCCCGGCGACGTTGCAGGCGGTGATGATTGGATCAAATAAAATGTAAATCGCGGTCACCAGTGCCAGCATATCGGGCGTTAAGCCCAAATAATTCTGTAGAATCGGCAACATCACCAACACGCCGCCGCCTGGGACCGCAGCAACGGCGAACTTTGCAAGCACAAAGTGAAATGCAAACAGCAGATAAACGCCAAAACTCGGGAACGGCAATCCGAACGACTGCAAAACACTCAGGGCAAACATCGGGATAAAAAAACAATCCCCGACCAGATGTACATTGACCGTTGAGGGAATAATAATGTCGGCATTGGCGGCGTTGGAACAGTTTTTTTCCGCCGCTTTCAGCGAGAGCGGCATGGCGGCGGCACTGGAAGCACTACCGAAAGCCGTTGCAACGGCGGGAAAGACATTTTTCACATACGCCGCCGCCTGCGAAAGATTTCCTTTCGACCACAGGACATATTGCAATAAAATCCAACCGCACGCCGACACTACAAACGCGAGTAACACCGGCAGGTAGGAACCGCAGACGGACGACAAAATACCGTCGTGCTGCATTTTTAACATCATACCGACAATAAACAGCGGCATCAGTGGCAATAAAATTTTAAAAAAAACGTTCGTCACCACCGACGCCGCACGTTCGCATATCATCGCCGCGGGTTTGGAAACGGGTCGCAAAAACAATCCCAAAATCAGACCACACACCAACGCAACATCATTGGAAAACAACGGCGTCAGCGAACAATGAAACGAAGCGTCCAAAACGGAAGTCGAACCCGAGAGCATTTCTGAATATCGACCGCCCTGTCCCGACAGAACTTTGGAAACGCCGTAACTCAGCATGGTATTTAAAAAATTGGAGCAGCAAATAAGCGGGAAAATCGTCAGCACCACCCGAAACGCCCGATTGCCAAGGCGCGAAATCGAGCTGAATAGCAACGAAAAAATTACAAACGGCAGACAAAAAACAAGCCCTTCCTTAATGCACAAACTGACGGCGTACAAAAAAGCTTTTACGGTCGTCGGCACAAAATTTCCGCACAGCAACGGCAACAGCAATGCGCTGAAAAAGATCAGAAACGAGGCTTGATTTTTGTATTTACGAAACATAAGGATAAAAGGGGAGAAAAGAGACGGAAATAGATTACCGCTCCGAAGTCGACGTCGTAGTCGTAGTCGTTGTGTCAAAAGAGTACGTCATCGCATAATGCGACGCTGCAAGCACGAAAGCGCTCTCTAAATCAAACACAGCCTATGGTAAAAAATCTTCTTCGCAAGCGTCAAGACACAATGTGCGTTGTTTCAATCAACAACCGTACCGCGACAGATGAAATCTAAATCTTGTGTTAAAAGCCACACTGAACAGAAGCACTCGGCAACACCGATACAGCTTCCTGCATCCCCGGATACCTCTGCCTTCTTCTCCGTGATGGTATGTTTCTTAAAAACTGCCCTTCAAAAAAACCTGGCGGAGAGAGAGGGATTCGAACCCCCGGTGGGTTGCCCCACACCTGATTTCGAGTCAGGCACAATCGACCACTCTGTCATCTCTCCGCGCCGACAGCCTTCATTGAGTGCGATTGTCGGGCGTTCGGCAAGCTTAATCAACAGGCTTTGAAACAAAAAAATCAATGTACAATATACAATTATCAAGGCACCGTCCGCGTGTTGTAAGGCTTTTCAAAAACATCGACCGACGATCGATGGTACGCCCCACTTCATCCGATGCATCCGTATTTCACACGGAGAATGGGTTAAAATACAAAGTTTTCGGATTGCAACCGCCCGAAGCAAAATTTTGCCCGCCCAAAGGTATTTCAATCGCATGCGCTCGCTCATCATCGATCGTCTGTCGTTAATTCACACATACAACCCACAAAACCCGAAAATCAAAAATCAATTTCCAAGTTTAAACATTCTTTCAAAACGCCGTTTTTCGTGGCGTACGGAAAAAAATCTTAAATATCTTTCTCAATCCCGTCCGCAATACGCGCGATTTCGACAAACGAATCGGCTTTCAGCGAAGCACCGCCGATCAATCCGCCGTCGATGTGCGGTTGCGACAGAAGCTGTTTCGCGTTATCGACCTTCAAAGAACCGCCGTACAACAAGCGAACCTTCTCGACTGAAGAAGCTTCAAAGCGTTTCGCCAGCCAATCGTGCATAAATGCGTGCATCTCTTCCGCAGTCTCCGGCGTTGCCGTTTCGCCCGTTCCGATCGCCCAAATCGGTTCGTAGGCAATCGTCACCCGTGAAAGCTGTTCGTTCGTCACATCTTTCAGATCCGCTTCCAGTTCGCGTGCAATCACATCAAACGCGCGCCCCTCTTTGCGTTCCGACAGCATTTCACCGACGCATAAGACTGGCTTCAAGCCCGTCGCCAACAACGCATGCAGTTTTTCGTTAATAAAACTGTCGCTTTCGTGCAACAGCGTGCGGCGTTCGCTGTGACCGACAAGCACGTACGAAACAAATTCCTTTAACATTAACGGCGAAACTTCGCCCGTGAATGCACCGCTGTCCTTCGGGTACACGTTTTGCGCCCCCAACGAAATTCCGACCGATGCATTGGCTTCGAACGCCGCCGCCAAACTTACCAACGACGGACAAATCAGCAATTCGCTGCGCACCGTCGGCGTTAATAAAGGCTGCAAAGTTTTGAAAAACGCGCGCGTCTCCGCGACGGTTTTGTTCATTTTCCAATTTCCGGCAATTAAGAATCGTTTTTTCATACGTATTTCTTATATCGGCCGAATTGGAAAATTTATCGCTTCAACGCTTCCAAACCCGGGAGCGGCTTCCCTTCCAACAGCTTTAAACTTGCGCCGCCTCCCGTACTGAGGAATGTAATGTCCGCCGCGCAACCGCTTTGCTTCACCGCCTGCACGCAGTCGCCGCCGCCGACAATGGTTGTGCCTTCGCACGCCGCCAACGCCTGCGCAATATGAAAAGAACCTTCGGATGCGGAAGGGATTTCAAAAATCCCCATGGGACCGTTCCAAAAAACCGTTTTCGCGGATCGAATACATGTTGCGTAATCTTCGACGGTCTTCGACCCGATGTCCACACCCTGCCAACCGTCATCGATGTTGCCTTCAAAAATTTTGGTCGCACCCAAC
>Ga0256405_10006680_pt1 | contig 18159 bp, 34 predicted proteins | sample RumenRJG_02DNA_FD_189096 | JGI IMG/M metagenome (GOLD analysis project Ga0256405, IMG submission 189096) | Bovine rumen microbial communities from Lethbridge, Alberta, Canada - RJG_02 | ecosystem: Host-associated > Mammals > Digestive system > Stomach > Rumen | place: Canada: Alberta... | reverse complement strand
GGTGACTCTTATGATGAGTGCATGCAGAAGTTTATAGATTATTGGTCAAGTGATTATGACATTCATACAGATGAAATAATTAGTGTTAATGCAATTGATTTAAAATTTGATTTGGAATAAACTTCTATTTTTTCATTTAATTATTTTTGTGTAATTTTGCAGTATAATTAAAAGAAAAATGTAATTATGTTAAAAGTATCTGAATTGATGTTAGGAGATTGGGTAAAGATAAAACCAAATTCTTACATGAACACCTATGATTTAGACAAATCTGGTTATGATCCTAAAACCCGTCCTTATATTATTGTAAAGGTTGAGCAGCTTTCTGATTATGGTATCAACCCAATTGAACGTTGGGGTGATACTTATTGGACTAATGTAGCTGATATTGATGGAATTGAACTTACTCCTGAATTTTTAATCAAAAATGAATTTGTTGAGAATAAAGAATTCTGGAATGGAATTTATCAATATAAATTTGAAGTACGTGTTAAAAATGGCGCAAAATTTACACTTGATAATGGCAATGAAGCCGTTTTTGATTCTGTAGTAACTGCAACTATTGAGTATATTACAGAATATAATAAATTTAAAAATTTCAATTTATATGTTTATAATGTTCATGGTTGTTCTGATGTTAAAAAATTAGGTTTTTATGATCGTCCATTTTATGTGCATGATATTCAACATATGTTTAAAATAGGAAATGTCGACAAAAAATTTATTATATAAAATTTATAAATATGAAACTGATTAATTGGATTAAAAATTTATTTAGTAAAAAAATGGTTATAGATATACCTGATGATGTGTATAGTGACAAAGCTAAGCGAGATATTTTTGGTGATATTATTCAACCTCATGAATTTGTATATCCTATAGTATATCGAGATGTAAAGCGTCGTGGATATATTACTATTCAGGCACATGCAACTTGTGTTGATTATGATGATATTACAGATGAGATGCTAAAGCGTGGTGTGATTCGTACAAATAGATTTGAAGTTGCTTTAGGCACCCGTGTAACAGCAAGCAAACGTAAAGGGTTTTATCATTTTTATTGCAAACCCGCAGAATTGTGTTAATGTTAGGTATCATAGGGATATATTCCGATTGATAAAATAACAATTATATTTTTTTAATTCAGATAATTATGACGATTGATAACATTAAAAGCGCAGGTTATAAAGTTTTTCGAACAGGTGATCATTCTTATGATATCTATGAAGGCTTTTCATATCATGGTGTAGTTTCTATTGAAGGAAAGAAAAAGTTCTTTCATGTGACACTTGTTGAAGATTGCCCATTATATAATGTGAAAATTCAAGTTAAAACAGTGGATGAACTTATTTCTGCTATTAAAACTTATTTTTCAGCAGAAGATCAAAATTCTAATTATTATAACATGTATAATGTTCAACTTACTCAACATTGTCGTGTAGAAGCATTTGTCACAAATATTCTTAGAAATTACGGATTTAAATATGGAGAAGGATATGGTTGGAAAGATAATAATGTGCGGTATAAACATGCTATTGGGCAGGATCGTTATATTACAATTCAAGTTGACACAGATAAATTTATAATGCATGCATTCTTTGGCAAAAATTCATTTATAACGGATACATTTAAAATGTGGGATGAAGAATCTGTTAAAAATGCATTATCTAATGTTTTGACAATTCCAATTCTTACTGAGGTTAGTTCTGGTTTCGATTTGCTCACCAAAATTCCAATGGCAACAAAAGAACCAAATATTAAATCAAATGCAATGGAGCTGTTTGGAGAAAAGAAAGATGATATTAGAGCAATTCTTGAGAATGCAAGAGATAATATTGATAAATTTTTAGCTACCCTATAAGTAAGATATTGTGGTAGATGTATTTTAAGAATGGCTATCATTCATGTAACTATATTAATAAAGGAGAGCTAATTAGCTCTCCTTTTCATATTCTTTCATTTTTTCTTTGTAGCATTTTCTACAAATTGCTGAATACTTCTCGTCTCCTCCAATATCAACTTGAGCTCCGCCGATTGCCAATTTTCCATCCTTTGTAAATTTAGCGTTGACTATATTCTTTCTTCCGCAACCACATGCAGATTTAATCTGTTTTATCTTATCTGCAATTTCGAACAGTCGTTTTGCCCCAGGAAATAAATGAGTTTTAAAATCTGTTCGCAATCCAAAACACCACACATCCACATTTTCATAATCAACAATATCAGACAGTTGATCAATTTGTTCTTCTGTTAAAAATTGTGCCTCATCAATAAACAACCATTGAATATTTTTAGTTTTTAAGTTTTGAATATAAAAATCATATAAATTAATTTCTTGATTTATAAGTATACATTCACGTGATACACCATCACCAATTCTTGACATAATTTTACCACCGTCGCGCGTATCAACACTAGATTTTATGATTGCAAATGGAATGTTTTTTGTTTCAAAATTATACGCTGTTGTGAGCAATTCTAGTGACTTGCCAGAGCCCATTGTTCCATAGCTAAAACGAAGTTTTGCATGCATGTTAATTTTTTGTTATTTTAAATATTTTATGCTATATATATCATATTGTTTTTAGTTAATAAATATAAAAATTTTAAATTTAAAAATGTCAGAAATACAAGAAAGGCGTTTAAAATATGCAACACTATATGGATATACAAAAGGCACGGAATACTATTTGATGAATCGTGTAGGATCTATGTAGCCTATAGTATTTAATATTTCATCATAGGATGGTTAGAATTTTACATTTATACCAAATGAAACTATTGGCGGAATATATGATATAAATGCATTTACTGATAATAGTCTATTAAAAGGAATTACAAAAATAATGGCAAAATTTACAAAATTGAGCGTAGATTTGTCATTACGTCCTTTAAATAATTCTTCATATAATAAAGATAAAAGATTTATATTTCCATTCAGAGGAAAGAAAGAAGTATCTGTATATATTGATTACACGAATAATATGATATTTTAGGATAATGCAGAAGATTATAAAGAAATTATTAAATATATATTTCCTAATTATAGGAATTATGCATATTCAAGGAATGACCAATATATGCCAAAAGACTTAATAAAAATCCCATTTGATGAAAACTTATTATATCTATAGAAGGGAATAGATAGACAAAATGACGCTATAGATTATTTCAAAAAATACATTAGTATATTCGGAAAAGATGAAACTCTGCAAAAGCAATTAAAATGCCTAAAAATACGGCAATAGATAGACATTCCTACAAAATTTGTGGTATATGGTGTATGCAATAAATTTGGAAAAACCAATGAAAACAGTGGATTGGTTGGCATATTATATATTGAACATAAAACAACATTGTCAGATTATATCAAATTTAAAGATGAGTGCAATAAAATGCTAGATAATGCACTGAAGCCATTAAATATGACACACCAAGACATATTAGATCTGACATATCAAGAGGCCTCTGAAAAATATGATTCTTATGATAAAATAGATAGACTAGCCAGAGCATGCGGTAGAGTAAAAGACCCAAGAGGATGCTCATATAAAATAGATAAATACACAGCAGATAAATATGACTATATGTATTGGGATGATAATGAATATAGTGATGAATTCGGTTTATATCGCTGGGAAGCAATTAAAAAATATTATCCAGAATTATATAAAGGATTGAAAATCATTTTAGATATTTATAACAAATTTAAAGAATCATTTAATGATAAAGTTCAAAAAGATTTCGATATGCGTATTAAATCTTTTGCAGATGAATACACTAATAAAATATTAACACATTCTGATGATTAGATATTTGATACAGACTCTGTCGTAAAATATATTAATGAAATAGTTTCAAATATATAGCCGATAAAGGTAGATGATTTAGATGATTTATATGCAACAATAGATGTATTAAACTAGAATATATTAGATAAAATTGGAAAGGCTTGCCAGAAATATTATAAGAAAATATTAAATGATTATAGTTTAGAACACCCACGCGCAAAAAAAGCTGAAATTGAATATAGAGATGTTTTTTTAGCATAGAATAATAACAATGATGTGCTAAAATACCGCCCATTTGGTGAAAAAACGCTACCACGTGAAATTAAAGATATTTTAAATGATGAATATTTTAAAGGGCTATAGTTAGCATTATATTATTATAATATAACATTTAAAGTGAACCCAATGTTTTATGTAAATGGTAAAAAATTAATATATGATAGAAAAAATCTAAGTGGATCACTTGTATATAAAATTGATGACATTCATAATGCACTTCAAACTTTAAAATTTCAATACGTAAACAATTTTGTAAATCCTGAATACAGACCGAAACTGATGCCAAATATATATAGAACATCTAACAAAGAATCATTTTTTACACAGAAAGATGTAGATGAGGTTATAGAAGCGCTATTATGTTCTCCTATTAAACTTAAATTACAATGGGTTCATAATGATTATTATAATGAACGCCCAAAATTAATTGAGCCTGTTAATGACAAAGATGATGAAAGTGATATTAATAAAAATAAATGGCGTTTTAGCAGTCAAAGAAGATTAGATGACATAATGACAGATACAAAAACAGATATAAGCAAAATACGTCATTTCATTAATTTTGTTATTATATTTGAGTATCAAAATCCATCATTGATGGTAGAAAAATTTAAATAGACAACTTGCTATAAAAACTATTTGGCCGATATTAATGAAACTGAAATAACCAAATAAATATATCGATAATACAATAATAAAGAAATAGAAATATGATTAATTATTTAAAAAATTGCTAGAAAACTACATTAATTGGACAATTACCAGACATTATTAATAGTAATAATCAATCAATTAAGAATGAATTTGATTGGATATTCGATTCATCATTAAATAGATTGACAAAATCTGTATATGCACCAACTGGAAGCGTTAAAGCACATTTTGGCGAATTTACCAATTTAATATGTGATTATATAACTATTAAAAATACTAATTCTGTTATAAATACTTTACAGGGTGAAATAGATTCCATTATTAGAGACTCATTTGATAATTTGAAAGATTTTATTTAGGAAATCATTGATTCATCTGATGGTTCCATTCACTGGGATCCAAGTAAAGATTGGGTGATGAACCATAATTTATTAGCAAACAGATTCAATGCTTCTGTATATGATGACTATGCAACATCGTCATGGGCGCATGATGCAGGAATAATCATATATAAAAATGATCCATCTGTAGTAACAGTTGAAAATGAATTGAATCGTCTTGGTAATGAAAATAATAATTTGAATGCAAAAATTGATACCACCATTAATGATATTAATGATGTAAGCACAAGTGTTTCTGACTTGCAAATAACAGTTAATGATGTAAGCACAAGTGTTTCTGACTTGCAAATAACAGTTAATGATGTAAGCACAGGTGTTTCTGACTTGCAAATAACAGTTAATGATGTAAGCACAAGTGTTTCTGACTTGCATGATATGTTTATTAATTTTTTGGATACAGCTGGCATTCATATAGTTAAATTACAATATAATGGAAATGGTCAAACTGATACATCAGTTTATGTTGCCAATGGCTAGCCATTTGGACCAAAATTGAAAGACCCTGACCCATCAACGCGGGAGTATGACGGCGCGAAGTTTATTGGCTGGTTTGATGAAAATAATAGAATGTATTCACCAGATGATATTGTTAATTTAAATGATAATTTAATATTAGATGCAAGTTGGACATTGCGTTATCAATAAATGTTTTAATTTAGATAACATAGAAATTGTTTAAAAACTGAAAATTGAATATAATACAATATGGGAAATAAAAAAACACCATTATTATAGAAGTTAAGAAATATAGGTGGAACGCTTTATGTGTTTCCATCTGCTACTGAAGACATTGGTTTAAATTTGTAGTCAACCACTACAGGTGTTGCAATGTCTCACTTTGCATTATTAAACATCCCACATATATCAAATAACAAATGTTTGTCAAATACTTAGCGTACTGATATAACGGCACGAGATGGAAATGAGTCATTGGCAATGTCACTACAAAATTACGCAATGAATTTTGAAACACATTTGATTAATGAAGAAAATTATAATTATCAAAAATTAGAAACCGTTTCAGAAAAAGTTTTTTGGCACTGGGCTAATCATATTGGTATCATAAATCTAAATTCAAGCATTTCACCTGTACCAAATGTTGATAATGTATATATAGAAAATGCATCATATAATGAAGATGAAAGCATTGCAAACCAACATAATACCGTCATTAAGTGTTTCGGCGCCATTGATGCTGGGAATTCTTTGTCAACAGAATTTGGTATGTTTAATGAAACATATATCAATATACCCACGTCATGGGGTGCAGGCCCAGTTTTTTTAAAACGTTCAAATGATGAAAATTTCACGCTAGGAAAGACATATTCAGTTAATAATGCAAATCATCTTGAAGGCCGCGATGATGAGTATGAGTATTATTCATATACAAACGGCCAAGACTACCCATTTTTCGATATTGATGAACAATCTTCACATCAATATGTAATTGATAGTAATTATGATGGCTTTGAAATCCTTAAAGATATAAATCAGATTTAGACTGCTGTTCGTAGCCAATTTAATGATGATGAAATTTTATTAGATTCATATGATGACATCAATATAGATGTTCAAAACAAAATGAATGTTGATCAATAGTTTGAATTTAATACTATATTATTATATTATAGTGTTTATGATTAGGATGATTTAGTTAAAACTGCATATGCTACTAATTTATTTGGCGTAATTTTCTTAGATGGCGCACAATTTGATTAGACGCCCAGTGAAAATGAATAGAATTTCACATTCTATATTCCACCAATTTTGAAACGTAAATCAACAACTACACAATTCGGTAATAGCTATTCATTTAGGGTTAACTTAAAAACAATGAGTGTATATGACAATACAGATGCTATCATACAAGATAATACTACTATGAGCGCTATTTCAGCTGTTGAATTTTCTGATGCTATATCAAATATGAATAGGGCAATTGACATTATGAATTCAAATTTGACAACAATAACAGCAATTCAAGATCAATATGCGGCTATTATAAATTATTATGACAATTTTAATGATGACTTGTAGGATATTTCTATATGTTTAAATGCATATCTTAAAGGAACCCGTTCATCTTTTATTGATACAAGCATTGTTTATGCTAATGAAATTAGAACATCTGAATCACAGGATAATTTTACTAACAACACATTATTAATAAAGACCCATACAGATACATTAGATATAAATGGAAATATTATATACAATGAGCCGGTAGTTTTTATTAAAAACGATGATGTTAATGTTCCTATATTACACAATTCAAGTATGTGGACAACAAAACAATATGTGGTAGTTAATTAGAATATGAATTTAGATCTTGACATTTCTAATGATGCCAGCATTATAAATAACAATTTGTTCATTGAAAGATGCAATACTACAATAAATAATGCATTTGATCAAGAAAAAGGATTCAAAATTAAATTAAAAGTAGAACCTGGAACAAGTACTGACAAAGTTTCTTATAATGAATTATATATTGATCCTCTTTCTCCAATATTTCAGAATTCTGAGGATAACACCAATTTAAAGTGTTTGTTGGATAATGACACAAATATAAATTATAATGGCATTATTCCATATTTGATTGCAGAAATAATGAAAATGAGGAAGCTGCTAATAGATGCAAGCATATATTCAAATTCATAAATATTTAAATGCTCAAATGAAGTTTTTATTTATAAAAGGAGGCATAATACCTCCTTTTGATTTAAAATAAATAAAATAAATATAAAAAGTTAAATTTTAATTAATTATGAACAACATATCTTTAGATATTTTGGATGAATATGCAAAAATTTTAACACCTAAACAGGCGAATAAATTATATGAAGCCAAAACTGGAAAAGCATATCAAAAACAATTGTTTGAATCCAATGATTTGATTATGAAATTGGATCCTATCACCATTTTCAAAGAAACTAAAATGCAAAAAGCCCAATTAGCATTTTGGCTTAATGAAAATTATCCAAATGTTATGAAAAACATTACATATAAAATGTCAAGTGATGGTATAGAATTTAAAACATCAGATAGAAATGCTTATAGAAAACTTCAAGAATCTTTAATAGTTGGTGGGTTTTCAAGCAAAACAATTGTAGCAATAAGAGATAAAAAATTTTAATTAATTGAAATTATGAGCGTAAAAGTTAGATTAAATAATAGAGATTTCTTTGGTGGAAATAGTGTAATAGTGGGTTCCAGATTATTTGAAGAAGACGCAACTGTACAAACTCCTACAGCACCAGCAAATAATGTATCAACTGGCCAACAACCAGATATAGCGCAGAAAATTGGGCAGGTCATTAATGGAGGTTTCCAGGCTCTTGTAAATCATGTTTCACAAAATGTTCAATAGATTCAAGGACCGGCATGGCCTCAAGCTCCTCAACAATTACAGGGCTCTACTGAAGAAGTATTAAAGGTTGTTCAAGGATATTTGCAAGGTGTTATTAATGTAGTTAAAGAATATGTTTCTAAAAATCAATAGAATGCATCAGCACAAAATAGTCAGCAATGGGCACAACAACTACAATCACAATCAGCTCCTACAGCCCAATAGACATCTGGTCAACCTGCACAAAATCAAACACAAGGACAATAATTATGGCAAGTTCAAAATATAGATATGATATGAATATTGGTCATTATGTTCCTTTATTTGAAGGTGAAGCGCTTCAAGCAGATGGAACATAGGAACAAAATCAACAACAAAATACAAATCAATATCAACCTGTACCACAAAAAGCGCAGCTTGTTAATCTTGATTCCGAAGATGTTATTAAAATGCGCCAAGAAAAAAATAATGTTCTTAAAAATCTTCAAGATAATATTGAAAAGAAACAGAATAATTTAATTCAATGTCAACAAAAAATTGCAGATGCATAGCAATCGAATGAAGTTGATTAGACAACGTTAAATGCTTTATCAAAAACAATGATTTAGGCTTCTAAAGAAATTGCAGATGCACAATTTGAATTGGCTAAGAAAAGAAATGAATATGACAATAAAATATTCCAACTTCAAGCTAAATTAGTTGAGAGCATTCAAAAAGCATATGATGAACTTCCTGTAAAATATAGAATATTAAATGAATCTAATATTCAAAATGCAAAGGTTTATATCAATAAGATTATTGAAAATGACTACCAAGAAAGAATAAAAGGAATGGTTGATTTTAAAAAGGCATTTGCCAATTCTAATTTGTTATTTGGCAAAGATAAAGGAGGGTATTTTGCAGTTTGTGTTGATTAGGAAGATTTGAATAAATTGACAAATACTTTAATTGAAGTTGGCTATAATAAAGATGATATTTATAGCGTTGTTCTAAGCCAAATGTTTGATAGAAGTGATTTGGTTAAAAGCGAAAATAGCAAATAATTTAAAAAATGTATAAAAAGAATCAATATAATATATGAATAAAAAACAATTACATGAAAGCTTAATGTCTAACATTAAAAAGTCACTAAGAACTTTAGATAATGAAAAACCTCTTAATGAAGCACGTAATTTTGACCCTAAGAATAACAAAGACCATAAAGCAGCATATAACAGTTTTGTTAAATGGTATAATCGTTGGGCTAATAAACTCGATCATTCTGAAATGACAGCGTTGATGAATAAGGTTTCTAATGATGCGCGTTTGAGCAATCTTCATATTATTAATGAGGCTAGAGTTCCAGCTAATATTATAGATGCAGATGATCATCTTGCATTTGATATGTTTTTAACATTTGAAAATACTAGCAAACTTTGGAATAAATATGCTCAAGGTATTGGAAAATCATTAGTCTAGAAAATGTATAAAGACGTCGAGTTAGATGAAGAATATTTGGCGGATTCTAGTGTGGTTCAAAATGCAGCCAAAGAAACTATTGATGAATATAGAAGAGTTGTTGATGATGGTAATAGAATTTATATTTCTCCATCTACACGTAAAGCTCTTAGAGCTAAGATTGCTCATGCAATCTTAGCATATGCACAAGAAGAATTTGATTTTGAATAGAATCAATAATTATCTAGAATGCATAATTTACATTAAATATATAAACCAACATTTAATGTGAAAACTGCATCAGATGACATCTAAATAATAAATAGGGAAGAATGATTAAGTTCTTCCCTATTTTCAAAAGTCACTTTCTTTAATTATGTGTGTATAAACCTCTTTTATGTTTTTGTTTTCCGCTATATATTTATTATCATCTATTAAATATTGATAACCTGTGTATCTAAATAATTTCCAAATACTTTTAAGGTATGTAGTGGAAACTAAATAAACTTTTGTGCCAATTAAATCTTTTTTAGCAAGTTCTGAATTATTTAGCCAATTAATATCTATAGGCTTTTCAAAATATACATAACCATTATTATTATTTAATTCTTCTTCAGATTTAATCCAAAATACATTTGTTGATTTAGCTATAGTTTTAACTTGAACCCTTGCTGTATGATATTTGTCTGGCCCATCTTTTACTGTGCCAATAACATCTATTTTTTCTTGTGCGTCTTCATTTTTTGTTGAACAACGAAACTTATATTCAATTTTATCAATTCTTTTAGCATACAAATTATTTAATATATTGCATGTTAATGGTTCTAAAATATCTCTTGAAATTTTAAAATATTCAGGTTTTTGCATATTTTCTATTTTTATGGGTTATCATGTTCTTTTTGATGTACACCGTGTTCTTTTTGATGTACCCATTTTTCAATTGAAGCAACTTTCTCAAAGAATTTTTCTTTAGAGAACCATTTTCTTAATCCCTCTTCATCTATTTCTAATGCGTTAATTAATGAATCTGCATACATTACTGCCACTTTAGCATATATGTCTTTTAGACATGTTGACTCCAATACAGAATGATCTGTAGTTTCTAATAATGCATTTAAAACATTAATTGCAGCTTGTTGTCTAAGTTCTTCTTTAGTCATAATTCATTAAAATTAATAGAGTGAAGAATATTTTTAACTTCTTCTTTAGTATATTTCTTATTATCTTCAAAACATTGTTCTGACATTTCTAATTCACAATTATCAGCGGCATCAACAGGACACAATGATGTTTCTAAATATCCATAATAGATAGAATGAAAATCTATACCAGACTTGCATTCTGTTATTCCAGCAAACGCATGTTTAGATGATAACTCCAAAATTGCACTATTATGCATGGGCAAAATAAAAACTTTTGGAGTTTGTTTTAGTTTTCGGTAAAATAAAATTGGCAACTTGTTCATATTAAATAATCAATTTTTATGTTTTTCATTTTAACTCACGAGATTCGGCAAATAGCTGCTCATCTGCCAAATTCTTTGGATCTATTCCACAATTTAGTCACATAATTAATGTATTTTTCTAATTATTATAAACAAAAAAGAAAAAATGTTTTTAAATCCTCTTAATTGAGAAACAAATATAAATTTTATATTATAATATACATGTTACATATGAAAAAGATAAACAATGAAATTTGAAGATTTACAAATAGGCCATTATTATACACATGGAGATGATGCGGTGTATAAAATAATAGATAAAGGATCTAATTGGTTATGTGCTTTGTATTATTCATTCAATCATCATGTAGCATCACCTGTTATCTGTATGGATGATGATTTTGACTATAATACATTATATGAAGATGATTATGAACAATGTGAATATACATTTAGCCGTTTAGTATTTAATACTAGAGATTTATTAAAAGAAATAGATTGATTATGAAAAAAGAAGACTTAATGATAGGCGATTGGGTGATGTTCAAATATACACAACACCAATTCAAGGTATATAGTATTAATCACGATAAAATTAGTAACACAAAAGATGCTGTACCATTTGAAATTAACGATGCTGTAATACCAATTCCATTGACTAGAGAAATTTTAGAGAAGAATGGGTTTGAATATTATAATGTTGGTCATCATTATGGCTGGTGTATTATGGATGAAGATTATAGACCTGCATTACCATTTTCTCTCTCTAAATGGTTTGCAAAAAATGATGATGAATTTATATGGGGTCCAGAAGTAGATGATAATGAAAGTACATATGTTCATGAAATGGGACGTATTAAATATGTTCATGAACTTCAACATTTACTTAAAGATTGTAAAATTGAAAAAGAGATAGTATTATGAAAAAAGAAGACTTAATGATAGGAGACTGGGTCAATTTTAATGGAACAATTGATAAAGTCCAAGAAATTTTATATGTAGAAGAAAAGGGTTATTGTGCTAGTTTTGCTGCTAGCGCAACATTATTTCCAATACCATTAGATAAAATTACACCAATTCCAATTACACCAGAAATATTGACAGAAAAATTAGGGTTTGTAGTTCAAAATGAAAAACATTTAATATACGATTTTCATATTGAAGACAAAGGGCTGGTATTTCCTGATAATATTAGATTAAAAGGCCATGTTAAAATTCGTTTTAATGAAAATCCAAAAGGCAAATATGAATTTACATGGTTTATGAATTGCGCGCGGCTTGAATCATTAAAAATTCAATATATACACGAACTCCAGCACGCATTAAAACTTTGTAAAATTGAAAAGGATATAGTATTATGAATGAATTTAAGATTTTAAGATTTATTAATAGACTTCTCCCGTTTGGCATACAAATAGTTAAATGGCATCAAGGAGAGGCACCTGCTGAAAATCTTCCAGTATTTGTTATTGCATTAGGAAATAGATATGAAAGATGCGTATTCAAAAATAATAAGTTCATTTCAATGAAAACTAATAAAGAGGTATTACCTGTAATTTGGTGGTGCTATGAATAATGTGGACAAAAGAAGAGGAATAATAAAAACATATTCGTGGATATATGAGTAAAATGTTTGAATCAATACGAAGAGCTTTTGGGCTAAGTGCAGATGAACGTAAAGAATTTTGTAAAGATTCTATTAAGTTAGATGAATTTAGAAAAATTGATATTCGTTCTGAAGCCGAAAAATATAAATGTGCAAATGAAGAAATTTATAATATAGAATATTATAAAGTGATTTATAAAGGTATAGATGAAAAAGGTGAAGTCTATTATAGATGGATTTATTTAATGTAAAATAAAAATTGGAGGAATAAGAATATGAGATATATTAAAAGAATTTTATTTGGTATAGCATGGTTACTCTATAGAAGCCTTAATTGTTTATTAATGCTTCCAGCGTTTATTGTTATATTAGTTATAGTTCAACCTATATATTATATTAAAAATGGAACAGTATGTGGCTTTGAAGATAAAGTAAATAATTATGTACAAGATATATGGGACTGGATTAATGAATTCGATCCAGATGAACAAATTTAATTAATGATATATTTGAAATTAAAAATGTTCTTGATAGTATTCCAATGGTAATAGTAAATATAGAACAAATTGTAATGAAGAACCAATATATACATTAAAGTCAATATATTCAGCTATACATAAAACTATTTCTATTTGTGAATCATCACTTATTGAATGTTATGATTTTCTGGTTATCTTAAAACACCAAATAACATCAAAATAAAAACAAATAAAATTGGAGGAATAAAATATATGAACATGCACGAAAGCCATGTTTCTTTTGAAGTTGCAAAACTATTAGAAGAAGCAGGATTTGATTGGGAATGTAGATATGTCTACAAAAATGATATTACAGAAAATAAAAATATTTTCGAATATACAAAAGGATATTGGAAAAATCAAAAAGATATACTACTTTCAGCTCCTACACTTGCTGAAGCATAGAGATGATTGAGAGAGGTCAAAGATAAGCAAGTATGTGTTATATCATATAGAGATCAAAAAACAGGAAAATTACAAGGCTAGTGTTATAAAGTATATGAAATGCCCCAGGGGTGGGAATTTAATTATTTTACTTATGAAGAAGCCCTCGATGTAGGTATTAAGAATTGTTTAAAAATAATTTTAGGGAAATAATTATGACAGAATTTAATGAAGGTTGGTGGAATTGTTTTAATTCCTTTGCCAATAATAGTTGTTATGACAATGAGAAAGCATGTATTGAGGTCCTAAGAGGTGCCGGTGTAACAAAAGATGAAATGGAAGAAGTCTTATTGATAGGTGAATTAAACGGTGCAGCATATGATATTGTAGAAGAATTTTTAGAAAGCAAATAAAATTGGAAAAATAAAATTATGAAACGTTTTTACATACAAATAACTGCCGGACGTGGGCCTATAGAGTGTGCGGCGGTGGTTGGCAAAGTATATTGGAAGCTTCGTGATACATTGGATAAGATCTATGATTCCAATCCAAATGTTAAATACAATGTTATTGATTTTAATGAACATGACGATAGTGACAGATATGGCGTATATGATTGCTACATGTCAATAACAATGGAAATATCATATGACAAAGATGAAGTATTTGAAAGCCTGCGCAAAGAATGGGAAGGAACAATAAAATGGGTGGCAACAAAGAACTCATTCCGTCCGAATCATAAACGTAAAAATTGGTATGTTGGCATAAGTTTCTATGAGATTCCAGAACCTATTAAGATTAATGAATCTGATATTCGATATGAAACTATGCGTTCATCTGGTGCTGGTGGTCAAAATGTAAATAAAGTTGAGTCAGCCGTACGAGCAATATACATTCCAACAGGTGATTATGTTGTTGCACAGGATTCAAGAGATCAGCCAATGAATAAAAAACTTGCTCGTCAACGTCTTATTGATAAATTGTCATTAATTGACAAATATAAAATGGATGTTTTAAAAGCTGACAATTGGACTGAACACACATCATTAACTCGTGGTGGAGAAATAAAAACATTTAAAGGAGAACTATAATGAATTTACATAGAGTTAAACACATTCCTTCTGGACTTTACTATAAACCGGGTGAAAATAATTTATCTGAAAAAGGAAGAATTTATTCATCCAATCAAGATATTTTAGTTGGTGATGCTAAATATATTGGAATATCAATGCATAAATCATCTAAGTTAATTAAAAAATATCCTAAGTTTTTTGAGAATTGGAAAGATGAATTAGGCTTTTACGGCAAAAGAATTTTTAAAAGAATCCCAAAAGATAAATTTATAAAAGAACCAATTGAAACAAAATAAAAGATATGAAAACTATTTCATTAGAAGAATATAAAAAACTAAAAACATGTAGATGTGATAAAGGTAAACATAAATTTAGAGAAAATAAATTTGGTGTTACGTGGTGTACAATTTGTGGTTTACTTTCATCTAATACATATGGAGTTGTTACACCTTTAGAAGAAGATGATAAACTATTAATATTAACGAATGACAAATTAAGCTGTTTTAGTGAACTAAAATAAAACTAATATGACATTATTTGATTTTTTCTTTAATCAGACGAATAAACAGATTAAAGATTGTTTTAGAAAAGTAGGTTTGGAAAAACATTATGATCTTTCTGACAACAAAGAAGGTTTTTGTAGGATGTTTGGTTTGACACCAGACAGTAGGGTTACAACGCTTTATACAAGTCATGCTCACGGAAAAGGTTTTATATATGTATACCTCAAAGTACCTAACACAGTATTTCCTGAAACACCAATAGAATTTGAATTAAGTTATTGCATTTGTTCATGTAAAGGTGCATGCACAGTATCATTAATGCATGTATCTACTTATGATAGGTTCGATTATTTTAAAGAAGTATCTGACTTGTATGATGACCGTCCAGAATACAATAATATTAAATGCAGTATTTCACTAAATGAACTTGGTGATTTTGCGGATGGGTTGGAAGTGGAAGATCTTAAATTTGCAAAAACAAAAACTGTTAAAGATGTTTATGATGCTATAATTGATTATGCATTAGCAACAAAACCATACATAGTCATGTTTATGCAAAGCACTAAAGATGGTTCTTATGAAAAATTTTGGAATAAGTATTCACCAAAAGATCAATTTAAACGAGGTAAAGAAAACATATTCAAGATGTTTGCCCCGTCACAAATAAAATCATGGATGCTTATTGAACGTTCAGGACACAAGATGTCATTGGAAGAATTTGTGTTATTGAATGTTGCAACAGAAAAAAAGGCTCTTGGTGACAGAACAGGTGAAGTATATTCTAGTGATGATAATACACGTGTTAAAGCATGCCTTGATTTAATAGATGCATATAAGAATAACTATGTTGAAGATACATCGTTCAATGACTGGTGTGAGTTATATGAAAAGGCATATCATAAAATGCGTAAACGATATGCTGAAGAACGTGAAAAAATATCAAAGGAATTAGGTATAAATCAAAAATATGTTGGTGTATTTTGTAAACAATGGCCACAAAACTATGTACCCGAAGATGCTTATGATTTAGATTGGAGGGATGAAAATTGGAAAGATTAATATGGAACGGATTAAATACCCAAGGACATATCATTTACCATATTCTCAGTCAAAGACTGATGATGATAAAACATTGAAAGATGATTCTCAGTTTAATGGTATGGAAGTTGTTGTAACTATTAAGATGGATGGCGAGAATACTACTATCTATCCTGATGGTTATATTCATGCACGCTCTATGGATGGTCATGGATATGAATGGCAGAATTGGTTAAAATCTAAGGTATGGGACTTTTGTTATCAACTTCCAGAAGGTTCTCGTATAATTGGTGAAAACCTTTATGCAAAGCATTCTATTGGTTATAAGTTTAATGATATATCAGAAACATTCCAGATATTTGGTGTTGGTTACACTGAAGAGGATGAAGATTCTATTTATCATATATTTGGTTCTTGGGATGAAGTCGAAAATATATGTGAAGCATTTGGTCTAAAACATGTCCCGATAATTTATCGTGGTAAATACAATAAAGGAAAAATAATGGAAGCTTTTCAGAAATATTGTGATGAACAAAAAGAGAAAGGTCAAGAGGTTGAAGGATTTGTTGTTCGCAATGTAAAGGCATTCTATTATGGTCAATTTGATAAAAATGTTGCCAAGTTTGTTCGTGCCAATCATGTTCAAACAGACAAACATTGGAGAGAAACATGGACTAAAAATGAATTTTGATTATGACACAAGAAGATAAAAAAATATTAATGAATGATTTATGTGCAAGATTACCATATGACGTCACTTTAATGAATATATGTGGTGAAAAGAAGGTATTGAGAACACTTAACTATGAGTATGGTTGTTTTGAAGTAGAAAACGAAAATAACACAGGTAATTACGAATCAGTATCTATTTTAACGTGGAAACCTTGTCTTCGCCCAATGTCAAGTATGACTTCTGAAGAAGAGAAACATTTTTTATCACTTAAAAGTGGGCTTGATTATGACACCAATACCAAAAAAACGATATACAATACAAGTCAAGTAGATTGGCTTAATGAACATCATTTTGATTATAGAGGTTTAATTGATAAAGGATTGGCAATAGAAATTAAAAATAATTAATTATGATACATCTTGGACAAAATGTATATGAGCAATTGATTGAAGAAGATATTATAGACATATAAAGTCAGGAGAAAAAAGAAGAAAGAGATCATGATTAAAGACTTAGATAAACATATTATTTGTAGTTTTCCTTATGGCTCTGCTACATATGGAATAAAACCTACAGAATATTCTGATGAAGACATAGTTGCTATAGTAGATGATTCTGTAGATTTTTCTATGTATACAAATGAAATATATGAAGAGAAACATACAAATGATAGTGGAATTGAAATTGATACACAATATATTAAAGAATGTAATTTTATTGAAATGGTTAAGAATCATCATATTATTGCATTAGAAAGTATGTGGTTACCAAGAGGTTTGATTAAAGGTGCATATGATTATGAAAAATATTTTAAATTAGATAAATGGAAACTGCGCCAATCTATTTCAAGTATTATAAGTAATTCATGGGTCAAATGTCATAAAAAATTAACAGTTGAAAAAGATTACGATTTTTATCGTGGTCTAAAATCATTATTTCATTGTTTACGTTTATTAAAATTTGGTATTCAAATTGCAACATATGGAAAATTAGTTGACTACACAGCTGC
>Ga0256405_10006679_pt1 | contig 18162 bp, 18 predicted proteins | sample RumenRJG_02DNA_FD_189096 | JGI IMG/M metagenome (GOLD analysis project Ga0256405, IMG submission 189096) | Bovine rumen microbial communities from Lethbridge, Alberta, Canada - RJG_02 | ecosystem: Host-associated > Mammals > Digestive system > Stomach > Rumen | place: Canada: Alberta... | reverse complement strand
GGTTTACCCATAATTTTGGCGATAATTTTATCTTTAGTATTGTATTTGTTGTTATTCAGAATACCAAACCAATAATCATTTATTTCAATATCATGTCGTCTTCCTTCTATCAAGGATTTAAAACGCATTTCATCTAATAACTTTGTTCTTTCTTCAATAGAAATTTTTAATAATTTATCTATAATTGACAACATTTCAAATCTGCCATAACAATCAAACAATTTTTCAAATAATTCATTTGTTTCTTTTAACGTAAGCAACAGAAAGATGTTATATTCTTTATCATTCAGATTAAAAATATCTTTCAAAAATGATAACTGACTTTCAAAAAGACTCTTTTGAGATTTAATATTTTTTAATTGCATTGAAATTTGAGATTTAATTATTTTAATTAAATCCGACTTGTTTTTTGGGGTTCTAAGAATACGGGTATTAAAATAACCTTCATCATAAAAATTTTTAAAAAGATTTTTATTGACATTAAATTCTTCAATATACAAATCAAGTAATTCGTCAAAAGAGCCTTTTGAGAATGACATCTTTGGTAAAAGTTTTGCAAAACACTCTAAAAAAAATCTTTTTTCAAAATTGTTCATAAATACCCCTTTTCTATATTTACTGTTTCTGATAACACTTCTTCTTATCTTCTTCAAATCTTATGTTTTTATTATAAAGGGCATGTATGACAAATATGGTCGGGGTTAATTTAAAAATATTGTAAAAATTTATTATTTTTGATAGAATTTATGCACGACCAAAATTGACAGGGTTGTAAAATATAATGAGGTTATGAACGTGGAAGATAAATTAAGATATTCGAGAGTCAGCGACATTTTATCACTTTTAACTCTTATGCAGTCAAAAGTTTTAGGCATAACTTTAACAGATATACAAAACGAATTGAATGTTTCAAGAAGAACTGCCGAAAGACTCAGAGATGCTATTTTGTGCATATTTACACAAATTGATGAAATAGAAACCGATGACAGAGAAAAGCATTGGGGCTTTACTTCAGGCTACTTAAATGAGTTTATAACTTTTGCTCCTGACGAAATTGCAACACTTGAAAGCATAAAAGAAACTCTGAAATATAAAGATAAAAAGCAAACAATAGAAACTATAATTACCAAATTAAAGGCAATTTCAAGAAAAAATATCACAAACGTTGAAGATGCAATAGAAATGATATTAAAAACAGAGGGTGTTGCCGTATCTCAAAAACCTAATTACAAGGTTGATTTAAAAACTTTGGAAACAATTAGGACAGCCATAAAAGAAAACCGAAAAATAAAAGTTTTGTATCGCGATAAAAATAAAACACTTGCACCTTATGGAATAATCTATGGCTCAAATATGCACCTTATTGCAATGGAGGGTAATTCCGAACACCCATATAACTATTTAATACATAAAATAAATAAAATTGAACTTACCCAAGAAACTTTTGATAAGGGCGATTTTGACATAAAAGAATATGCAAACCGCTCATTTGGGGTTTATCAAAATAAACCAATGAAAGTTGAATTACTATTTGAACAACGAGTTCAGGAAGATGTTTTAAACCACAATTTTCACCCTACACAAAAAATAAAACAAAACCCTGACGGCACGATAACAGTAACTTTCAAAGCATCAGGCACACATGAGATTATTTGGCACTTGTTCAAATGGAGTGATAATGTAAAACTCATTTCGCCTAAAAATTTGAAAGACGAATACATTGATTGGCTGCAAAGAAGCTTACTAAAGCAACTCGGAAAGTAATCTTCTTATTTTATTTAACTAAATTCATACTTTATAAATTCTGGATTTCTGCTAAGACTTGTGCATTGAGTAGTAAAATGGCAAGGATATTTATTTATAACAACTCTCACATCTTTATCTTTGCATAAAGTTTTAATTTTGTTAATCAAACCTTTAGTATCACTATTGAATTTGCTTTCAGTTCCCCATGCAGGAATAATCAAATCAGCTTTTTTTAAGACTTGTTCTATTATTGTTTCATTTAAAGCTTCAACTTTTTGTTTATAAATATCCTTTGGTTTTGAATTTATTTCTGAATAAAGATTTATAACTTCAAAAGAAGAAAATTCCTTAAATTTCGCTAATATATTATACAAATTTGTTATTGTATTATCAGGTGTTTTTATTACTGTATTTTCGTTAGCTTCACTTGGATTTATCATTATAATGGTAGCTTTTTTATTTCCATGTTTTTTATTAAAATCCATAATTTTATTATAATAGTAATATCTTCTTTTCTTGTCTTTACTATATAATCGGCAATTGTCATTAGCTATAAATAGGTCTTCTGTACATAAATCTTTTATCAAATTCATACAACTCTCCTTTTTTATATCATTATAAACTATACCCCCGACAGATTAGGTCGGGGGCGTTTTATTATTTTTTATTTTTATAATAATCTTCGGTGTTATTTTCAGGAAAATTTTTAAAAATATGTTCTTCTAAAAATTCATCACAGGTTTTAAAATGAACAGGGGCGTTTTTATTAAATAAGAGATTTTTGTCAATTTTAGGATTATTATCATTTCTTGGTGATGGATGATAGCAATATAACATTTTTATTTTATCACTTATTATATCAATTTCAGTATATTTATCTGTTTTTATTTTGGTTTTATTTTTTAATTTAGCGTTCCTGAGAATACAATTTCTTGCTTTGTTGCCCCAAGCAAAAATAACTAAAGAGTTTTCTCTATTTAATAAATTTTTCGCCTTGTTTTAAAATTTATAAGGTTTTAATATTGCTTTATTATTACTTCCAAATTTTTTCCTAATGTATTCTATACTTATTCTTCCTGGGTGTTTTGGAAAATCTATTTTATCAGCAAAAGTAACAACCTGTCCTTTTGGCTTATTTTGTAAAACTTTAATTAAATCTTTAATCTTATTGTTATTGTTTTTAAATCGCCAACCCCAAGCAACCAAAATTTTGTCATTTGTTTCTTCCAAAATTTCTTTTAAAAATTTTAGATTATCTTCATCAACTTTTGAAAAATCAACCTTCTTAGATTTTGGCTCTACTTCAGAAAATAAATTTAAAATAGTTATTTCATTATAATTATTATCGTTGGCAATTTTTACAACATTTGTAATAGTTTTATCAACAAATGTGTCTTTAAGTTTACTTCCACTTTGAGACGGATTTAGCATAATAACTATTAAATTCTTTTTTTTATTATTGTTTTTACAGATATTAATTTTTAAATAATACCTATGGTCATGTTTTTTATTAAAAATGCCATATTCTTTTAATGTAATATTTTTACCATTATCCATAATTTCTTTTGAGTCATACATAGAATATTTTACTAATTTTGTTGAAGTTTTTCCTTGTTCTAAATTTTTTAACTCATTAATTATCATATATACTCCTATACATCTTTTAAAAACTAAAATTCTTATTTTTAAGAATTCACAGGAGTATCTTACACTATTAAAAGCCAAAAAGCAATATGCTTACATCTTTAAATTACCTTACCTTAAATGGTTGAATAGTTTAACATTAGAAAGAGGTAAAAATGATAGAAACAGTTGATACCATTGACATAAAACAACTTTTAGGCAAAAGAATTAAGGAGTTGCGTATTCAACGAGGATATACACAAGAGTATTTATCCGAACAAATCGGAATAGGACAAAGAAACCTGAGTAAAGTTGAATGTGGTACCAACTTTGTAACTGCTGAAACATTATCAAAATTATTACTGACATTAGATGTCAACGCAAAGGATTTATTTGACTTCAAACATAAGCAAAACAAAGATATTTTAAAAGAAGAAATACTATCTGCTATTATCAATAAAACTGTTAATATAGAATTATTGTATAAATTATATTCAGTAATAAAATAATTTCAGTATTAACAGCAATTAATTACTCTGCAAATGCTGGAATACTTTATTTACAAAGCTTTATCAGGATTTACAGCAAAAATAAAATAATAAAATTTTTAATAATTTTGTACCCAGCCCCCAAATAGCCCCTTTTGAGGGTAAATTTGATAAAATTCACAGAATTAAAATTTTCTAAAACGCATTAAAAAAGAGCCTTTCGGCTCTGTTTTAAAATGGAGCGGGAGACGAGGCTCGAACTCGCGACATCCTCCTTGGCAAGGAGGCATTCTACCACTGAATTACCCCCGCAAATTTCTGCGTATCTTTATTATTTCACAAAAAAAATAAAATGCAATATCTTTTATTTATAAATAATAAATTTTATTTAAAATTTATTATTTATGTGTTATTCTCATGTATGCAGGAGATTTTTATGCCTTCGAAAACAAAAACGCAAAATGATAAAAATTCCACACTTATGCCTCAGGATATCGCTGCTGAAGAAGCTGTTTTAGGCGCTATTCTCGTTAATCCGTCTGTTATGGCTAAGATTGTTGAAATCCTCAAACCGGAAAGCTTTTACAAACCGGCTCATAGAGCCATTTTTGAAGCAATGCTGCAATTGTTCAATCAAAACCAAATGATTGATATTGTTTCTGTATCAGATGTTTTAAGCTATTCTTCAAAGCTTGAAATGATTGGAGGTAGAGCTTTTGTTAACGATTTAGCTTTCAAAACTGTTACAACTGCAAATGTGGGATATTATGCGAATATTATTCAAGAAAAAGCCATTAAGCGCTCTCTGATTAATGCAGGTGGTGAAATTATTGCATCAGGTTACAACACAGAAAATGTTGATACTTCTTTAGAAAATGCCGAAAAACTAATATTCGATATTTCTTCTCAAAAATCAACTAAAGATTTTATTCCGATTAAAGATGATGTTTTTAATGTATATAGCAATATAGAATATCGCTATCAGCACAGAGATGAATGTATAGGCGTACAAACTCATTTTTATAAACTTGATGAACTAACTAATGGTCTGCAAAAATCTGATTTGATTATTTTGGCAGCAAGACCTTCTATGGGAAAAACTGCGTTCGTACTTAATATTATTGCTAATGTTGCTCTAAAATCAAAAGTTCCTGTAGCAATGTTTTCTCTTGAAATGTCAAGAGATCAACTTGTTAAACGTATGATGTGCTCGGAAGCAGAAATTGATTCTCAAAGGTTAAGCAGTGGTAACATGCAAAACAAAGATTGGGAAAAACTTGCAAATGTTGTTGAAGAATTTGCAGATGCTCCTATTTATATCGATGATACCGCAGGTTGTACTCTTACCGATATTCGTGCAAAATGCAGACGTCTTGCAATGGAAGAAAAAGGACTCGGACTTGTTGTTATTGACTATTTACAGCTTATAAACAGTGTTTCTTCTATTAGTGATAGAAATCAGGAAATTTCTGCTATTTCAAGAGGGCTAAAAATTCTTGCAAGAGAACTTAATGTTCCAATTATTGCTCTTTCTCAATTATCAAGAAAACTTGAAGACAGAAAAGATAAAAGACCTATGCTATCTGACTTGAGAGATTCTGGTGCAATAGAGCAGGATGCGGATATCGTAATGTTTATACATAGAGATGACTACTACCAACAAGGAAATGATGAAGATGAAGTTATAGAAAAACCTGATACAAAAGGAAAATCTGATATAATAATTGCAAAACAAAGAAATGGCCCGACAGGCGATTTTCAATTAATTTTCCAAAAAAATATTACCAAGTTTAAAAATCCTATTAATACTGATTTATTTTAAATGAATTAATAATCTAAAAAGAGATATATTTTTATAACGTTTTAAAAATATATCTCTTTTACTTTTTTTAAATTACAACTATTTTTTTTCTGCAAACATGTTTGATATAAGAGTTTTATATTTTTCAAATACATCATTCCGCTTTATTTTTGCAGTATGACTTAGTAATCCGTTTTCCATACTGAAATCATCATTCAAAACTTCAAAACTTTTTACTTTTTCAAAAGGTTTTAACCCTGATTTACGTTTTATGTATGTTTTTATTTCATGGTTTATTAATTCACGTAAATTAGTATCTTTAATAGAAAGATTTTTACCTGATTTCAAATCTTTTGCCAACAAACCGCATTTATCAAGTGCCATTTTTGATGGTACAATCAACGCACCAACAGACGCTTCATCCTGTCCAACAAGAACAATCTGGTCAATATAAGGACTTTGTAATATGGCTTCTTCTATTGGTATTGGCTCAACATTTTCTCCGCTTGAAAGAACAATTGTTTCTTTCATTCTTCCGACAAGGACAAGATTATTGTTTCGTGTAAGCCATCCTAAATCTCCTGTTATAAACCAGCCATCAGGTGTAAATACCTTCTTTGTTGCTTCTTCATCATTATAATAGCCGTTCATAACCTGAGGTCCTTTTACAAGGACTAATCCTTTAGTATACAAATGAACTTTTTCAAATGTAACAGGATCAACTATCTTTATTTTTGTATGTACGTAAGGTTTACCAACGCAACCCAAATAATTAGGATATTGAAGTCCTCTTAAGGTTAAAACAGGAGATGTTTCTGTTAAACCGTATCCTGCTCTTAAATTTATACCTATTGCATCATAAAATAATTCATCCTTTATTGATAATGCACCACCACCCGATATTGTTACTCTTAATTTATCTAAACCTGTTGCTTCTTTTACTTTTTTATAAAGTGTATTTGTTGCAAGAACATGGAAAGGTTTTAAAAATGACCTTACAACTGTATGATAAATGTTTGAAATAGGTTTATAACTTGATTTTTTATTTGTAATTCTTCGTTCACTATACATTTTATGAATTTTATAATTTATACTGTTTTGCACTGCTATATCAAATAACCAATATGCAATTTTTGACGTTTGTTTTAGTTTTTGATAAACACCTAATCTTAATGCCTCCCAAATTCTTGGAACTGACATCATTGTATTAACATGATATTTTAACAAGTCATTTTTTAAATTTGCAACATTTGAAAAATATAAATGACATCCTCTTGCCATATAAAAATATTGGGTTAATCTTTCGTATGCGTGCCAAATTGGAAGAATTTGAAGTGTTTTTTCACCTCGTTTTGCCTGAAAACCGAGTTGAGTACCTTCCATTTGAGATAACATATTACCATGTGTTAAAAGAACCCCTTTCGGATTACCTGTTGTTCCTGAAGTATAAAGCATTGTACAAGGTGTTTCCTGCGTTACTTCATCAATTTTATGATATGGATGTTGTTTGCCAAGCTCTAATATTTCTTCTCTTGTATACAATGGCATTTTTAATTGTGTTTTATCAAAATTTTCAAGACCTTTGTCATACATTAAAATTATAAATTCAGGTTTTTTGGTATTAATACTATCTTTTAGTATTTCCAGAATTTTTACATTTTCAAGAATCATAGCTTTTGCACTTACATGATTCATAATATAATCAAGTTCTTCTATAGGAGCTTTTGAACCACGCAAAACTTCTATTGCTCCTATTTTTAATACGGCTTGGCTTATTGGCATAAATATACCGGTAGTTTCGGTAAAGATATCTATAAAATCCCCTTTATTTATACCTAAATGCTGTAAACCACCTGCAAAATCATATATAAATTCTTTTACCTGCTTGAATGTCATTTCTATATTAGAATATTCATCTGTTATGGCAGGCATACTATCATATTCATCTATATATAGTTCAAAATAATCATTTAGATTTTTCAAACCTCTCATTTCATCAAGTACCCAATCTTCATCTGTCAATATCATTTTAAACTCCCAAATCACTTAAAGATATAATATTTTTAAGTTTACTTCATTTTTCTTCGTATTGTCAACAATTTTAATATTTTTTTCATACAAACAATTTATTGATTAAAAAGATTAAAAAGCGTAAAATATTTAACATTATGAAAAATATAAAAAATTTATTAGTATTATTTATAGCTTTTGCTGCAATTTTATCACAATCAGCTATGGCAAAGACTGTAAAAGTAAAAGCATTAACTCCGTTTAACAGTACTAAGCCGCCATATTCTTTTGAAGTTAAAGTTTTAAAAACAACAACCCTTGTTGATAATTTTTCAGTAGAAAGCGGAAGTATATTAAGAGGATACATTTATAAGACTCTACCTCCTAAAAGATTAAAACAAAGTGCTTCTTTCATTTTTATTCCGCAAGTATATATTACAAAAAGTGGTAAACAACAACATCTAACAAATATGGTTGCACAATATACCACTAAAATAAACAAAAAAGATGTAATTGTAAATTCAGCTTATGTTTTTGGAACAATACCTATAGTTATCGCAACAGCCGGTATTTTTGCATATCAAGGTGCTAAAAATGCTCAACCGGGAGAAGATACCGTAAAATCTTCAGCTATTAATGTATATGAAAATTCTCCTCTATCTCTTATTGAGAAAGGAAATAATTTGAATATAGAAAAAAATCAAAATTTTCTTTTAAATATTGTTATTCTAAAACAAGATGAGCCAAATTATGAATACAGGACTGTAAAATGAAAAACAATTTAATTATTAAATTATTACTTATTCCATATTTTATGTTTTTTGTAAGTGCATTTGCCAAACAAGTTCCTGTTAAATCCATAGATAATTTTAATAGCAATAAACCTCCAAAAGCAATTCGATTTATTACTTTAGAATCTGAGTATGTAGATAATTTTGGTTTGATTCCAAAAAATTCATTAATTACTGCCGATATATTCAGTGTAAAATCAGAAAAGCGTTTAAAACGAGATGCTCAACTATTACTAAAAGTAAAATCTATTAAAAATCCTGAAACTATAAAAACAGCAAATATGGGTTTAGGAAACTTATATGCAAAATATGTTGAGCCAAAAGATAAAATAGAAATAGCAAAAACAACCGCATTAACAGCAGGTAGCATTTTTTTTAAAGGTCTGTCGATTTCATACAGAGCAGTAGAAGGTGCTGTTAAAAATGAAGAAGATAATGTTTTAAAATCTACAGGTGTTGCCATATATAAGTCTTCACCATTATCATACATTGAAGAAGGTGAACCACTAATTATAAAAAAAGGGGAAACTTTCTTTATAGATTTTAAGATAATGTCAAAATAGAATTTTTATAAAATTCTTTTTAAATCTTCTATAATTAACTCTTTTGAAAGATGATAGCGTTCTACTAACTCTGACATAGGAACTCTATCAATAAAATCTTTCTCTGCTCCATAATTTAAGCATTTAACATCAGAATTTCCATAAAATCTTGAAATTTTTTCACCAAATCCACCGGATAAAGAGCCATTTTCAAGAGTAATTACAACTTTATGCTTTTCTTTTAAAGAATTTAATACATTATTATCTAAACCGGTAATAAATTTTGGATTAACTAATGTTGCATCTATATTAAGTTGAGATTTTACTTCTTGTTTCAAGTCTTGTCCAAGCTTATAAAAATCACCTAATGCAATTATAGCAACATCATTACCAAGCTCATCAATTGAATATTTGTTTAATACAGAATAATCTGTATTATCCTCGCAACCTTTTGAAATAAAATTATTAAAAGGAACTCTTATAACAACAGAATATTTTGTCTGTTCAACCGACCAATCAAGCATTTTTAAATATTCTTCTTTGCATGTTGGTGCAAGATAAATAACATTAGGTATATTAGAAATTAAAGGTATATCAAATAAGCCCAAATGTGTTGCATCAGCACTTGATATTCCGCCCCAATAAACTAATATAGTTGCAGGTGAATTATTTAAAGCTAAATCTTGTGATAACTGGTCATAAGTTCTCTGTACAAATGAACTTGCTATTGCAAGTATAGGTTTTGCACCATTTTTTGCAAGTCCTGATGCATAAGCTACTGCATGTTCTTCTGCTATTGCAACATCTGTATAGTGTTCACCTAATTTATCTCTAAATGTTTTATCAAAACCAAAAACACCAGGAGTTGCAGCATTTATAACCTGTATTGTATTATCATGCTCAAGTTTTTTTAATATATAATCTTTTGTTATAGATTCATAACATTCTGTATTACTTGATTCAGATTTTGTTTCATTTAAAAATCCCGGTAATGCCCAATGTCCCCATTCTTTTTTTGTTTCTGCAGGTAAGTATCCTTTTCCTTTTTGAGTATGAATATGTACAACAACAGGTTCTTGTATATCTTTTACTTTTTCTAAAGCTTCAATAACTGTTTTTATATCATTCCCCTGCTCAACATATACATACTTAAATCCGAAAGCTGTAAAGTAATTATTTTCATATTGCCCGTTGGAATTTCTCAACGCTTCAAGATTTCTATATAATCCACCTTGATTTTCAGCAATAGACATCTCATTATCATTTACAATAATGATAAAATTACTATTTAGAACTGATGCATTATTTAAACCCTCAAATGCTTCTCCGCCTGATAATGAGCCATCCCCTATAAGTGCAACTACATTATATTTTTCACCCTTTAAATCCCTTGCTTTAGCAAGTCCTGTTGCTAAACTTATTGAGGTTGATGTATGACCTACCATAAAACAATCATGTTCACTTTCTTTAGGGTTTGTATAACCTGAAATTTCAGTATTAATAGGATTTGTAAAGCCGTCTTTTCTTCCTGTAAGCATTTTATGCGGATAACATTGATGTGAAACATCAAAAACAAATTTGTCTTTTGGAGTGTTAAATACATAGTGCATTGCTATTGTTGTTTCAACTATTCCTAAATCCGGACCTAAATGCCCTCCTATTGTGTTAACTCTATTTAAAATACCTTGCCTAATATCTTCTGCAAGTATTGTCATTTCATCAATTGAAAGTTTTTTTACATCTTCCGGTGAATTAATTTTTTCTAAAACCATATTTCCTCTACAAATTATTAAAAGTTATATCATATTTTTAAGTTTATCATAAAATAATTAAATATTTCAAAATAAGAAAATTATAATTTTTATTTTAGCACTTCATTTGCAATATCATCTGCCCTAAATTGCAAGCATTTTAATTCTTGACAGGTAGTCTGTCTGTGTTCCCATAAACAGGGTTTTATAGGACAATCATCATTTGTTTTTAATACTGTTACATAATCGCATTCAGGAACAAGTTTTTTGTTATCTGTTGAACCGAATATAACATAAGTTCTTGTCTTTACTCCCACACCTATGTGCAATGGAGCAGAATCAGAACAGATAAATTTTTCGTATTTTGAAATTAGAATTGCTAAATCCATAAGATTTTTTGTTTTTCCGTAAGAGTTGTCAAAATTTGGATTATTTAATGATTCTATATTGCTTAAAATTTGTTCAATAACATCTTTATCATCGGGACCTCCTGTAAGGGTTACATGTTTGCCGTTGTTAAGTAAAATTTTTATCACATCTGTCCATATTTGAGGGGTGATAGTTTTTATCATATTTTTCTGTACACTTATTTTAGATACACCAGGATGAATAAGTATTGAATTTGGTATTTTTTCTGTTTGAGGAACACTTATTTCAGGAATTTCATTTTTAACATCTGTTATTGGAGTTATCAAATCATGATACATTTTAGATGCATATTGATTTTTATTTAATGTTACACTTTCAGTTAAAAATATTTTGCTTAATTTGCCCGTATTAAAGCCATATCGTTTTTTTATACCTGTCAAGAATAACAATATTGGTATAAATTTATTTCCTCCTGATGATATTACAATATCATAATGACCTTTTCTTGCATTATAAATTAATTTGAGCATTTCAACATATTTGTTTTTACTTTTCGGACTTAAAAGAATCATATCATCTATTGTATCGGTCAAATCTTTTATGCTTTTGCTTCTGGCTTCTAAAGCGAGAGTAATTTTACAATCAGGATAAGTTGTTTTAAGAGATTTCAAAGTAGGCAGAAAAAGGATTTCATCTCCTATTCCGCCAAAATTTATCACAAGTATTTTTTTATTTTCACTCATAAACGCATTGTACCAAAAATAATATTAAGGTTCAAATAATACCAATATAAAGTATATAATAAAATTATTATTAAAATTTCATACATTCTATTACATCCTTATTTAAACAAATAATATAAACAAAATTTATTATAATTTTTTTGTTAAATTTTTACATAAAAATTTTGTAAAAATTTTGTTTGAAATAAACTTTTAATATTTTTATAATACAAAGACGCTATGTATAACAAAAAGAGTAAACTAAATATTAATACAAACTATATTACTAAACTATATATTTAGTTGGATATATAAAAGGAAATAAAATTCAATGACAAAAATGTATAAATGTTAAATATAATTACCTTTTTAGTAGAAAAATTCCATTTTAATTATTACAACTAGACAATATACTAAAGGAACAAACCAAATTAATAAACCTATATATCTAAGTATAGTTATAAATTTATTTTGGGTTATAAATTTGTTTTTTATCTGTAAGGATAATATGCGTTCAAGAATTAAGCAAACGAATAAAACTAAAAATGTAATAAGATAAAAACAAATAATAATAATTGAATATACTAGTCCACTGGCACTATTTTGCTCAGCAAAATATTTTAAATATAAATATAAAATTAATCCAATCCACCCTAAAACAGCAAGAATATTAAAGCTGTAAAAATTACTAATGGGTTTATTAATTTTATAAAAAACAGAAGGAATAATATATGTTATATAGACAATGATATTAAAACTATATAATTTGTTTATAAGCTTCTTAAACATAGCTAGATATTAAAATAAAAGGAGGAAAAATACAATGACACAACTATATAAATTACATGTTGAAAAGAATGTTAAAAGAGAACAGCTAAATGACGAAATAGAACATGTAAATGATGAAAAAGAACAGGTAAATAATGAAATAGAACAAGATAAGTTAGCACAAAAATTTGCAATAGGTGTATATCATGAAAGTCGTGAATTTTTACCAAAAGATTGGAAACTCATATCTGAATATTCTAATAATGATAATGGATTTCATGGCGAAGCATACGAAAAAGACGGTAAAATTATTATTGCATTTAGAGGGACTCAATGGTACAGTTTAGGTGATTTAAACACAGATGTACAAATGATACGAAAAGAAATTCCTAAACAAGCAAATTCTGCACTAACATTTTATTATAAGGTCGAAAAATATTGTGTTACACATGACATTGATAAAAGTAATATAACTATTACAGGACATTCACTTGGCGGTAGTTTAGGAGAATTTGTTGGACCAACTGTAAAAGTTAAAACTGTAACATTTAATGCTTATGGAGTTAAAGATATTGCAGAAAGAAATATGATATTAAAAGGTGAAAATGAAAACTATGTAAAAAACTATGGAGACGTGAATGATGTTATATTTTATTCAAGAATGCACAATCATGTAGGAAAAACTTATGTATTAGATAATGATAAAGAGAATAAACATCCTTCTTTAAAATATCATAAAGCAGAAACAATACAAAATCTTGAAGATGCTGAACCCTATGATATTCACAAACACCATAAATTTGAAAAAGAATCAATGCATAAAGATAGAGTTTTGGTAGTTGAAGAAGTTAGAAAACGAAAGAATAAGGAACATAATGATGCCTTTTCTAAATATTTTCGCCAACAAGCTCAAAAAGGATATACTATGTGGGAACAAGATATAAATAAAAAAGTATCAGGTGGAGAAGTATATGTGCATTCATATACCAGAGATGACGGAACTTATGTTACCGATTATTATAGAAGTTCTCCTAATAGATAGAATTTGAAAATAAAATAGAGAATGTCAAAAAAGTCGTTTTATTGAGAATCTTCGGATTGTATTCTCTAAATCTTTATCATATTTATCAATAGTGAAACATTAAATTACATAAATGCATTTAAAAAAAATAACAAAGGAACAAGCCAAATTAATAAACCTATATATCTAAGTATAGCTATAAATTTGTTTTGGGTTATAAACTTGTTTTTGATTTCCAATGAAAAAATACGTTCAATTATAAATGTAATAATAAATATTAAAAAGGTAATTGTATAATAAATAGCTAAAATATATATAATTACGATACCACTTATATCTCCGGATTTAAGAGAAAAAGAAGTTATCAAAACAATTAAAAAAGTAATCCAAGATATTACAGCAAGGATATTAAAGCTATAAGAAATACTTATAGGTTTATTAATTTTAGAAAAAACAGAAGAAATAATCCCTGTTATATAGACTATGATGTTAAAATTGTATAATTTGCTTATAAGCTTTTTAAACATAGCTAGATATTAAAATAAAAGGAGAAAAAAGACAATGGTATGTCCATTTTATCCGTAATGTGATAAAATAAATATATGACAATTATATCCGATGACAATAACAAGAATAATATACAAAAGAATATTAAAAATCCTATTGTAGAAACAGAGCACATAGAATATGACAAGACTTTTGAAACTTCTGTTCGACCTAAAACATTTGAAGAATATACAGGACAAACTGAATTAAAAGATGCACTCAAAATATCTATCGAGGCAGCGAAAAAAAGAAATACCGTTTTAGACCATATGTTGTTTTACGGTCCTCCGGGTTTGGGTAAAACTACTCTTGCAGGTGTTATTGCAAATCAAATGGGAGTTGAGTTTAAAGTAACATCTGCTCCTGCACTTGAAAGACCAAGAGATATTATAGGTATATTAATGTCTTTAAAGGGTGGAGAGATACTTTTTATAGATGAAATACACCGGCTTAATACGGTAACGGAAGAAATTTTATATCCTGCAATGGAAGACTTTGTGCTTGATATAACTACAGGTAAAAGTCAAACTGTTAAAACAATGCGTCTTTCATTACCTAAATTTACATTAATAGGTGCAACAACTAAAGCAGGAGCATTATCAAGTCCCCTAAGGGATAGATTTGGAATTGTACACAGGTTACAATTTTATAATAAAGAAGAATTATCAAAAGTTATAAAACGTACAGCAAGTATTCTCGATATAAAAATTACTGATGAGGGGGCTGAGGTTATTGCAAAATGTTCAAGAGGTACTCCAAGAATTGCCAATCGCCTTGTTAAAAGGATTTCAGATTATGCATTAGTTAAATTTGATGGGGTTATAACAGAAGATGCCGCAAAGCAATCTCTAAAAATGCTGAATATTGATGAAATGGGCTTGGATAATACTGATAGAGCTATTTTAACAATGATAGCCAAACAGTATGATGGAGGACCTGTCGGAATTAATACTCTTGCTGCAGCATTGGGAGAAGATGTCAGGACTTTGGAAGATGTATGTGAACCATATCTTTTACAATGCGGTTTTCTACAGAGAACACCTCAAGGCAGAAAAATTTCACCTGAGGGTTTAAGATTTTTAGGTATAAAAAATAATTCTGCTCAACAAAAATTATTTGGAGATTAAATGAAAAAAGGGTTATTAGTATTTATTATATTTATTAATTTCATTATGGTACCTGTTTTTGCACAAAATAATGATAAAAACTTACATGCAGAAAAAGGTGTTGTAGAAAATGTTGAATATGAAGACATTAACCAGAATAACTATTCTGATAAAGAGCAAGTAAAACAAATTGTAACCGTCAAATTATTAACAGGTGAATTTAAAGGAAAAAGCTTTAAAACTGATAATATGATTACAAATAATCCCTATTATGACATGATACTCAGAAAAGGGGACAGAGTAATTTTACATACAGAACTTGAAAATGATAATGTTACAATAAACTATGATATTGCAGATATACAGCGTATTGACTTTGTTTTTGTTCTTCTTGCTTTATTTTTTGCGTTATTACTGTTTATCGGGCGTAAAAAGGGCTTTTTTAGCTTAGTATCAATTGTTGTTACAATACTTTTGATACTTTTAGTTCTATCTCCTTTAATAAGGAGCGGTTTTAACCCAATAATATCTACGTTAATTATAAGTATAATTTCTTCAGCAGTTACAATATATCTTGTAGGCGGACTAAATCGAAAAAGTACATCTGCCGTTTTAGGTGCATCAGGTAGTCTTATTTGTGCATCAGTTATATCATTAATGGCAATACATTTTTCTCATCTTACAGGTTTTTCTTCTGAAGAATGTATGTACCTTTATACTTCTGATTCAAGTTTAAATTTTAAAGGCATATTAACGGCATCGATGATGCTTGCTACATTGGGTGCGGTTATGGATACAGGTATGTCTATTGCAAGCAGCGTGAATGAATTCTTTACTTTAAATCCTGAAATGACTCCTAAAGAACTATTTATATCGGGTATGAATGTCGGAAAAGATATTATAGGAACGATGGCAAATACATTGATTTTAGTTTATTTAGGCAGTTCTCTGCCATTAGTTTTGCTTTCACAAAATATAGATTTGCAAAAGTTTTTTAACCTCAATCAAGTTGTAACAGAAATAACATCTGCAATAATAGGCAGTATTGCTATTGTAATATGTGTACCGATAACCGCTTTCGTTACAGCATATTTGATGAAAAAGAAAAATGAGAATGAAACAAATATTATGATAAAAAATGATAACGATATATTAGGAGATTAATTCTATATCGGAAATATCATTAAATTTAATTTTTGTTTTAACGATAGTTATTGTGTGAAAAGTTAAATCAATATTTGAAATTAAACCGGTAATAGTTTCATAAGCATCTGTTTTGTAATATGTAATCTTTATCATCATTCCTTTTTTAATTTCATTTAATTTATTATCTAATTTTAGTAGTTCATCATCAGACAATTCACGTTTAACTTCTTTTTTTCTTGACTGTTCCTTAATTAATTGGTAATACCCTCTAAGTGCAGCAAAAGGCATAAACATTTTTGCTCTTTCCTGCCTGCTTGCTTTTGTATATTTATTCTCCATTATGACCTCCAACAAGTTTATTTCGTGTTCGTGCCGTTGCTTTTTCTTCTAAACTCATTCCTCTCAAAATAGCGTTTTTACCAAATTTATTTTTTATTGAAATTACTGCTTTTTGTACCTTATATTCTTTTTGTGTATCTTCTGTATTTGAAAATATATCAAGTTGTACACCAATCATATCTTCATCTTTTATGTTATTTAAAGAAATTCCTATACGTCTTATCAAATAATTTTTATCAGTTTTCTCTAAAAAAAGATTTTCAAATTCTTTAACAATTTTTTTATATGAATTTGTGTATGCGGTTAACTTTTTTGCACCTCCTGTAGAGGAGTGAGTATTCTTGGAATAACCGATGTATAATGATATTGAATTTGTCTTCATGTGCTTTTCTATCAGTTCTAGAACTAAAATATCAACCATTTCTTTTAAAACTAACATTGCCTCATTATATTTGTAATCTTCAAATAATATTTGACTATTTGATATAGAATTGCTTTTAGATTTATAATTATGTATATCTGAAATAGTGCATGGCTCTATTCCTTTAGAATGGTCAATTAAAAATTCTGCATTGACACCAAATTCAGAATACAATGTTTTTTCATTTATATGAGCCACTCCATACATGTCATAAACTCCGTATATTTCAAGACGTTTTGCAATACCTTTACCAACATTCCAAAAATCTGTAATAGGTCTGTGGTGCCAAAGAGTTTTCTTGAATATTTCTTCATCCAAATAGCCAATGTTATCCGGTGAATGTTTTGCGGTAATGTCAAGTGCAATCTTAGCAAGAAATAAATTAGTACCTATTCCTGCAGTTGCACATATTTTGGTTTCCTTCATAACTGCATCCATTAACATCGAAGCAAATTCTTTAGGTGTTTTATTATAAGCTTTTAAATATGTTGTTGCATCAATGAAACATTCATCAATTGAATATACATGTATATCAGCCGCAGAAACATACCTTAAATAAATTTCATAAATCTGTGCTGATTTTTGCATATATAACTTCATTCTGGGTAATGCTGTGATAAATTCAACATTTTTGGGTATTTCAAATATTCTGCATCTGTTTTTTATGCCTAGTTTTTTCATTGCCGGTGTAATTGCAAGACAAATAGCTCCTCTTCCACGAGATGGATCAGCTACAACAAGATTTGCTTTAAACGGATTTAAGCCCCTGTCAACAGCTTCAACAGAGGCAAAAAAACTTTTTAAATCTATGCATAAATAAGTTTTATCCATTTCAGACATAAAAATCCTTTTAATAATATTATAGCATTATTATGCATGAAATTAATTTAAAACAACTTTTTAAATATATTTGCATGAGGTTATTCACTCTGCAGTTTTGAATGTACTTTCTCTTGGACAAGTGTTCACTTT